>JAANMX010000497.1_pt1 | contig 51930 bp, 40 predicted proteins | sample 7279681 | NCBI WGS metagenome assembly JAANMX01 (sample SAMN14094542, study PRJNA606508) | bioreactor metagenome | isolation source: A lab-scale SPAN reactor treating ammonium-rich wastewater day 351 | place: Ireland: Galway | collected 2018-01-01
GAGTTTCTCTATGAGCTGAAAATCTATTGAGGCGACCTGTGCCAGGAGAAGTTCTTTTTCCCCGGATGATATTTCATCCCACCATGTGAAGACGTGCTGTTGCTTTGCCTCAAAGGTGTTTTTGATGTGCTTCTTATAGTTTGGATACTCTTTTTCTAGTATTTTTCTGTTCAATCTTAGTTTGTAAGGTATAAATTCTTTTTGAAAAGACATTCCAGGCCAATTAATCCTGACAGAATAATCATAAAGATAACAATTCCACTAAAATTATGAAAAAATCCTTGTCCTGCCGCTTCACCAAAATAATAGGTTATGATACATAATGTTATTACGCGGATAAGATTCCCACATAATGAAAGAGGAATAATGAAAGAGATCAGCAAGGTTTTTTTGGGTAAACTTGTTTTGCTGAGATATACATAAACCAAAGCCAGTGAGAACATAGTAATAAGAGAACGAAAACCACTACAAGGCTGGCCCATAAACAGCTCATTACTGCCAATGGATAATAAAAGCCCTTCCCTGGTAATGGGATAATCAAAAAGCCTTAAGATTACTTCCGTAGCAATAGTAATTCCGTAACGCATAGGTAAGGTAATGCTATCCACAATGCCGAGAGGAAGAGGAACAATAAGGATAAGATAAAAAATGGGAAAAGATACTATTCTTGTTATACTCAATCCGTAAAGATAGTGAATTAACCCGTATAATACAGGAAGTAATGAAAGTGTTGTAATGAATAGATAATTTTGGCGCTTCCCAAAAATAAACATGAGGATACCTATTAAAAAAATGAAAAGACCAAGAAAATTATTAGCAGGTTTAATCTTTTTAAGATGTTCCCTCAGGCTCGTACGTTTACGCCATACAAGCCAAAAGAATATTGGCAGAATAAAGTAAGCATGGGTATAATCGGAAGCCATCCACTTTGACCGGTACAGCACATATATAACGGTAGTATACAGGGATGCTGTTAGTATCCAAACAAGATAATGAACCATAGAAAACGTATATCCGAATCGGGTATTCAGAGGATTATATAAGCATAAAATTTTGGGTTTTTATTGTTTTGTTTGTAGTGGCAATTTCCATATCGGAGAAGGCAATATAAAATTACCACTACAAACCAGGAGCGGTTTATTAAGATTGCTTATCTAAATTCTTTGAACCTCTCTTAGCCCTCCATCGGCGAAAAACCGCCAGAGTAGCTCCGCCTGCCAGAAGGAGTAAATAACTCAGTGGTTCCGGAGCATTCGGAGGCGCTCCATCGGTAGCACCATGACCTGCAAAAATACTACTACTCAATAGTACACCATGTAATAAAAGTATCGAAAACCATACCATTACATTTTTTTTCATATTTTATTCCTCCAAAATCTTAAATCTGTAAGAGTCTTTCCTGCAAAATCACTGAGCGCTCATACTTATTGCCCACTACACCTGGAGAAACTGTGTACCCACATATAAATAATCAACTTTATCTAAGTACGATGTTGTCTATTTGTATCCTGTGTTTTATCGATAAACCAAACAACTCCCCACTTCCGCTCCTTTCTGAATTAATGTGGAAAACACGTTATAGAACATTCCCGGAAACAGACTGAAAAATATTTTTATACCATTGTTTGCCTGCAAAAATTCGACACATATTCATCCTTCAACTATCAAAAAATATACCATAGATAAAAAATATAGTTTTATTGTATTTCTGACTATGAAAATAGAGGTTTTCCGGGAAGAAAAGTAACAACAAATCATAAAACTAAGGCCCATAACGCTGTAACTGTCACAACAGTGTGTTGTCACACTATTGTGACAGTCACAGTATGTGAAATTAGAAAACATAGCACAGAAAGGCTCATTGTACGAAAGTGTATGTATGTATCATAAAGCAAGCAGTTATTCGTATACCATTAGTATTAGTTAGTATTAGTATCCTGAAGAGGGAAATCAAAAAAGATTGAATATTTATTGGAATATTGACAGGTAAAGGCATGGCTTGTGCGCAATATCGTGGTAGAAACAACTATGATCAGAAATCTCACAGAAATTTACAGAAATAACGAAAGGCAGATACATAATGGAGAATAAAAAAGATAAAATATTCTTATTTAATGAATTTTCAAACCTTGAAGAGGCAGAAAATAAGATAAGTAAATGGATTGAAGAAGATTACAATCAACAGGGTATCTACCCTGCTTTTCAATATAAGGATTATGAGAATAAGGATTACGAAAAGTTTGAAAAAGCCAATTATAAAAGTTTAATTTGATGTATAGGGATTCAATGTTGAGCTTTTGTATGGTATTAAATAGCAAATAGCAGCTTAGGATTTAAACCTAATGAATTTAGCTGCTGTTGGATTTCCTGCTTATAGAGAGGATTCATAACAATAACGTTATCAGGTATATGATTTTTTAACTCTTCCGGTAAGATTATCTTTTGACCGGTTCCTGGTATATAGCATCCTCTCTTCCGGGGATTGATATCAACAACATAGGTAATTTGATCCTTAATATTTAATATATTTAAAAAGCTCACACTTTTGCTTCCTGCGCCCCATATAACCGTACCTTCATTATTTTGCTCAATGTGTTGCAGGGTGTTTTCCCACTCTTCTAATTTTATTTTGCATTTATGAGAAAAATCACGGACGAGGGTTAGCAATTCTGTTATCTTATCCGAATTCCTTGCTAATGACTTTCCAACATCTCTTGCAGGAGTTGCTTCGATGCCTATACATTGATTCCCAAAACTCTCAAATAGCTTAATTGTATCGAATTTTGAGAGATTAAATACCCTCTCAAGCGAAGCTGCTCCGAAGTAAGAACAATGCTCATAAATTATATCCCATACTGAAAGATCTTTGAGAATGAGTAATATATTGGGGACTTCAAAATATAAAATGGGATGATTGCCTTGCCCATTGATAGTTGAACGTAGTGCGGTCAGAAATTCAAAAGGATTTGGAATATGCTCAAATACATGGCGACTACATATTAAATCTCCCTGATAATGAGAATAGTTCGCTGAATAATAATCTCTGATAAAAGTTATTCGATCTGATGATTGTACAGGAGAAAGATTTCCCCGATAGCTTGGATCAAAACCCGTTCCGTAATTTTTTCCTATTTTACAGATGAAAGATAAAAAGTCGCCTTTACCCGAACCGATTTCAATTATTTTTTTGTCATATAATTGGTAATCTTCTACAAGCCTTTTGGCGACGGATTCAGCATAATTCTGATAATATTTTGAAAAATGGAGAGAGTTATCGTACTCTTCAGTATATTCCATCAATGAAGAATCAAAGGCAATGTTGGAAATAAATCCACAATCGCTGCAACATGCCAGCTCTATATCTCCCCTGAGGCAATGAAGGGCTTCTTCTTTACTTCTCCATAAAATACCAACATGAGCCGGAGCATGGGATATTGTATAAAAAGTTGAAAATTGAGATGATAAACAGACAGGACATTGAGTTATCCTTTGTACAGACTGTAGTGACATTGAGAAATAATTCCTTTCATATGATATAGTATTCCAGGGATGAAATTGAACATATCCTCAACAGAGGAAAGACTATCCCGCCAGTCATTGCAAGGGTATTGTCCGAAGCAATCCTTTGCATGTATTTGAAGGTTATATGCATGTCATTAGCTCCAGATTTTCCATGGGGCGTTACCATTTTGCCAAAGATCTTCTAATAATCGCTTATCGCGTAATGTATCCATGCATTGCCAAAAGGATACATGGCGGTATGCCGCCAGTTGTCCATCTCTCTCCAATGATTCCATAGGTTTTCTCTCCCATTGCGTAGTATCGCCATCAATGTAGTTAAGTACTTCAGGTTCCAGGACAAAGAAGCCGCCGTTTATCCATACCTCATTCTTCTCTGGTTTTTCAGAAAATTTTTTCACATAATCTCCCTCTAAATCAAGGTAGCCAAAGCGTGCATTTGGCCGGACGGCAGTTAATGTGGCATACCTCTGATGAGTGTGATGAAACAGTAACAATTTACGCAAATCTACATTAGATACCCCATCTCCATAGGTTAGCATAAACGTTTCATTTCCTATATAAGGGGCAAGTCGCTTGATACGACCGCCTGTAAGTGTTGAAATTCCCGTATCAACCAAATCAATTACCCAATCAGGTTTGCCAATGCCATGAGCTTTTACATCTCCATTTTTCAAATTTACGGTTAAATTACTGTTCAGCGAGCAATAATCCACGATATACTTTTTAATTACTTCGCCTTTATAACCGAGGGCAATGATAAAATGATTAAAACCATAATAAGAGTAATGCATCATAATATGCCAGAGGATTGGTTGACCTCCAATTTCTACCATCGGTTTCGGTTTTATCTCTGTCTCTTCAGCGAGCCGGGTACCTAAACCTCCGGCAAGAATAACGACCTTCATGTTTTTGTTTCCTTAAAAATACAGATACCTGTAAGACTGAGATCGAATGCTCAGTACATTCTGTTATATCTTTTATAGAAAGAGCAGAGGTTTTCTATAATATCTTAATGACTGTTATTTTTACCCACCCCTTAATCCCCTCCCGGGAGGGGACTTTCGCCGATCGGGTCGAGGACTGGCTTTTATTCCCCTCCTGGGAGGGGTTAGGGGTGGGTTTATTCCCCTGGGAGAGACGCAACATCTTGCGTTTCTACCATTGAGATCAGGGGTGTGTTCATTCAGATTCTACCGTGATAAGCTCTGTAGCGAGACCTCTCCTCTGAAGATCGTGCTGTATTTCTTCACAGTAAATCGGATTCATTACAATAGCAATATCCGGTTTATATTCTTGTAAAAAAACAGGGCCTACGATTTTATGTCCTGTCCCTGGCATATACATTCCGTGTTTATATGGATTTATATCTACGACAAACTCAATTTCATCAGTAATATTGAGGGAAGTTAAAAACGTAACACCTTTAGATCCTGATCCCCATATAACAGCGCGTTTCCCGCTTTGTTTTATCTCTTTGAATTTATACCTCCACCTATCCAACCGTTTCCGGTAATTTTGAGAAAAGTATAGCACGTCTTTTGATAGTTCCTCAAAATCATCTTCATCCCTGAAAAGAGTTCCATTCGCTCCGTTGCCGGGTCGAGCCTCTATCATTAAATATTGATCATTATAGTCCCTGGCAAGATTGATAACATCAAAGCCACACATACGGAAGAGACGGGCAAGTGATCCCCGGCTGAAATAGGAGCAGTGCTCATAATAAATATCCCAAAACCCCAGTCCCCGAAGGATAGGAATGACATCGGGGACCTGAAAAAAAACTACGGTATCTTGCTGATTCTCCAATGAACGCCGAACGGTTCGTACGAAATCGGCGGTAAGATGAATATGTTCCAAAGTCATCTTACAACAAATGAAATCACCGTGGTAGCTGGCATATTTCTCCGAGTAGAAATCCCGTATAAAGGTGATCCGGTCTCTCACTTCACTTTGATTCCGTTCACTGATATAACTCGGATCAAATCCAACTCCCCGGTTTTCACCTAATTCGCACAGCATGGTTAAAAATTCACCTTTCCCGCACCCTATTTCGATTATATCTTTATTATGGAGATTGTGCCGGTGTATCAATTGATTTGCCAGGTTCCGGTGAAACGTGTTGAATGTAGGCGAAAACCCCTGAGTCTCCTCATATCTGGACGAATACTCATGCATACGGGGATCAAATACGACGTTAGAAATAAACCCGCAGTTTTGACAAAACCCCAGTGCAATATCTCCTTTAGGATAATTTACCGCTATTTCCCGGCTTGGCATAAGAAGAACACTATGAACAGGAACATTCTTCATCTCGCAAAATATTGATATATCGTGTGCACCACATGTAGAACAAATATAGTCTGCTGACATTGTTCGTTTCCACTCCTTACGTAACGTATAAACGCTTTTTATAAATGCCTGTAGTATAAAAGAAAACTATTATTGTAATATTTAGGAATTTCAAAGCTATACAGGGTGGGCAATGCCCACCCTACCCGGCTACACGTCGCTAAAGTAGCCGAAGGCATAATTTATCAATGAGCTACGAAGCCTTTCGTATCATCCTCGAATGCAGTACCGGTAAAAAATTTCCCGCGGTTGAAAAAAACAATTCAGAAATTTTCCCTGTGATACATCATTAAGCGTAGGCCATTTCTTATCGGGAATGAGCCTTGTCATCTGTGATTTATATTCATGTAACGCAGCCCGCTTTACCTCTAAAATGTCTTCTATATCAACAGAAGACCTGAAGTCTAAGAGTAAACGCACATTTGCAAAAGGAATACTTCTTAACGTCCTGATGGTTTTAAGACGAAAACTCATCGGTACGGTGACCCATGGCCAATGATTCCAGAACCAGATGGGATATTCATATATCATAGTCTCCTTCCTGATCTTTTGAAGCGCTGCTGCCACAATTTTATTCGTTGCCCAATGATCCGGAGGGGTTTCCCGGTAATAAGGAATGAAGACCTTATCGGGTTTATGGTGAAGGAGGATGTCTATCACTTTGTTAATCGCTATCGTCCGGTTTTCCCATAACTTTTTATCATCGAATTCAAGAAAGGTAATATTATCCTGCCCTACTCCCAGCATACGGGTTGCCTCAATCGCTTCTCTTCTCCGTATAGACTTCAATGCGCTCTCTGAAATAAACTGCCGATGCGATTGAGATCCATTAGTCATGAAAACAATATGCACATCTGCCCCTGCCTTCTTTTTCCTGATAATAGTACCACCGCAGCCCAACGTTTCATCGTCAGGATGCGGTGAGAAGACAACGGCGGGGCGTTTCAGCTCATGTTCATCCTGTTCAGTTATAACGCTGTTCATAACATGTCTGTATAAACCGTGTATCAGTGATTTTGAGGATGTTTTATGCATGTTTATCGATATTCTTATATTGGCACAATAATTTTTCAGAAATACGGTCCCAGGAGAAGAGTTCAACCGCCCGTTTACGCGCAGCGCTTCCCATTGATTTTCTCACCTCTTCATTTGCCAGGAGGCGGAGAATGGCTGCGGCTAATGCAGGCGCGTCTCCAGGCTCAACTAATATACCTGTTTTATCTTCTTCTATAACTTCTGTCATACCACCAACCCGTGTTGCAACTACCGGCACCTCTGTAGCCATAGCCTCAACAAGACTCATTCCAAAGCTCTCACTAAACGAAGGATTGACGAGCACATCTGCATTACGATAATTGTTATGTAAATACGCCTGCTGGATATGGCCGGAAAAGGTTACCTTGCTTGCTGTATCTGAACAAAGCATGGCCTTCAATTGTGAGAGATAATTTTTGTCATAAAACCATTTTAAATTGGCCACCTTATTGTTATTGTGCAAATCAACAATAAACGACCGGGGGGTCTGATCATGGGGGCCGACAATCTCCATCCGCACCTGAGGGCACTGTGTTACAAGTATTTGAAACGCCTCTAATAAAGTATGTAATCCTTTTTCCGGTGTTATTCTTCCAACAAACAGCAAGTGTTTCGCATCGTTATTTTTCTTCCCTGAGTCCTTCTCCGGGGCAAAGTGTTCAATATCTACTCCGTTATAAATAGTCTGACAACGGTGGGCGTATTCAGGAAAATGTCTGCGTATCTTTTCTGTGATATATTCACTGCATCCTACAATCAGATCTGCCAGGTCAAGCCTCTGTTTGATCATTGAACGGTCAAGCTCCACAAGCCAATCACAATGCATATGCAGGATAATTTTTACTCCTGGATTGTAAGCCCGTATAACAGGAATAAATTGGGAAAAATTATGGACGTGGACAATATCACATTTCTGTTTTCTGATATCCCTTGCCACTTTTATAATATACCCTAAATAATAGGCGCGGGAGGCAAAAAGAGGACGTTTAACCGTATAGAATTGTGAAAAACGTTTTAAATACCTGAGAAACCTATTTTCAAAAGATGTTGAAATGCGCCGATAGTATACCCCCCCTTCGAGTTCTTTTTTTTTCTGTAATTTACTGCTGTTCGCATAGACGACGACATCACACGCCTTACTCAAACGGCGTGCGACTTCGGTAATCCAAATTGATATAGAGCCACCTTTAACAGGTGGACATTGATTCCACGGTTGACTGACAAAGGCAATTTTCATCTTTTCTCCTTTGTTTCCTCCTTATTTTTATACGAACATCCCTGAAATACCCTGGATCTTTTCACCATCAGCTTGCAAGCTTAACCGGAGGTGTAGGGTATTCCGATTCCCGATAATTTCCCAATTTCCAATAATCTTCAGGTTTACCATAGTGCTTGAGAAATGCAATTGCATCCGGAGCTACCATATCAATTACCCACTGCAGGGTGTCTTTATCCCATGCCGGGCGTTTATTTATCTGCCGTTGAAAGATTCGCTTCATCGGGTGCTTCATACTTTTGGGCAGCAATTTTACTGCCGATCGCAGTTGAGGAAGTTGTTTCATGGTGCGAATCATTTGTGTATCAGCGAGATTGCCGGATACATTACGCGGCTTCTCAGCGTTCGATGATTGAAAGGTTGGGTCAACACCAAGAAACCGGAAACACTGTTCGAGCACCTTATTTGGACTAGCTTTGAAATCCTCAAAGAATAAGACGAGGATGCGGTCGTCTGAGAAATATTCGCGGTAGGCGCTGATCTGGTGAGAATAGAGACTCGTATCAATATAGTAGGGAAATTGCCGGAGCGCATCACAAAACCGTAGATTAGGATTAACTCCGGAAAGGATTGTATGGGTCCAATGAGATTCAATCCGTTCCAGGGGATGACGGACTATATAAATAAGTTTTGCATCCGGTATATCATGGGCTATACGAATAGCGGTCTGCGGGAAAACAAGCCGCTTGGTGTATGACGCAGTACCCTCTCCGATGGCAATCTTATGAAGAGCAGAAGAAAACAACGATTCATACCATTTCCAACCCCGCTTGTAGACAGTATCTTTACAAAAAAATTCCGGTTCTTTCGGTTTACAAATAAAGACCTCCGGATGATCTCCTAATAACTCACAAAGACTGGTAGTTGCACTTTTCATAGCACCAATAACAAGGAAATTCGGTTTCATACTGAGTCTCCTGTATTCTCCATAAGAATACCACTTATGGAATTGTGTGAAGGTATACTAGTTATTTATTGCACTCTTATAAGCCCATAACCAAATTTGATTTTATTATAAATACCCTTCTGTTGCAGCAGATTGTTATAAGCCCTCTTTATGTAATTTATTTCATTGTTTTGAAGGAACTTTACTAAATAGAGACTCAAAAAAAATACCACGATTAATAGAATCCTGAAAAGTACATCAAAGAGCATATTTGACATTTGAAACGCCCAGGAACATCCTGTAATTACGATAAAAACAGAACATATTTTTAAAAACCTTGCCTTCTCAAACGGAATGTAATACAACCTCTGGCTTATAGAGTACGTTGCAATGGTAATTACTAAATTAGAGGTAAACGATACAAAACCTGCCCCTATCATTCCGAATTTCGGGATAAAGATAACATTCAAGATAATGTTTAAAGTTGCTCCGAAAGACATGATATACAAAAAATAATGGGTTTTTTTTGTTATATTTATCCCTAAAGAAAACATATAGAACATACCATACGTAATATTTGCGCATACCAAAGGTAACACGACGATATAGGCGCCCCAAAATTGCTTGCCGGCCATTAATTTAATGACAAGAGGAGTTAAAACAACCAGCCCCATGCTTATCGAACATAAAATAAACAGGAAATATGTTGTAATTATTTTGAAAGTTTGTTTCGCATGCTCCGTAGTTGCAATCTGAAAACAATATGCACCCCACGACATCATAAAGGGGCCAATAATTAATAACGTTACGATATTGGAAAACCTGCTTCCGATTGAATAGAGTCCAAGTTCATGTGTTGTAGCAAACTTCTGAAGTAAGAATTTATCTGAAAAATGCATTATCCATGAGAAAATTCCTACAGGAATTAAGGGAAGACCGAATTTTAATAAATGTTTCAATTTTAAAAATGAAAAGGTGTGAAAGAGAACATTTTTCGTTGAAACAAGATTTATGATAACTACAACAAGGGCGCTTATAGCATTTCCCAGTAAAATTCCTTTGACTCCTGTTTTTACTACTACAACAAAGTATACATTCAGCGCAGCCTGTAAGAAAAAACCTATTAACGATACCGTAATGAACTTCATCGGCTGCATTCTGACTCTATACAACATAAAAGGAATTACCGACATTATTTGAAATAAGCTGGTGAATGCGATTATCTTTATAAAAGACGTCAGATGCGGGTCACTCTGGTCAAATAAAAGCTTACTAAATTGCTCTGAGAATATATGGAGAAGGCCGCATATGATCATACTTGAAAATATCAGGTAATATTGAGACGTTCTTATTAACTCAGATCTTTTCAATTCTGAATTTTGTATTTCAGTCCTTGAAGCTCCATAAAACCGGGAAAAAGCCGTCCCCATTCCCTGAGAGCCTATGATAAATAAGATATTGAGAGTAACCATTAATAATTCAAGCCGACCATAATCTGTAGGAGTAAGATACCTCGTATAAACGGGTAATAACAAAAAAACTACCATACGTTTTAAGGCATCTCCCACTCCATAAATAATAGAGTCCTTACCTAATCGTTTTATGTGATTTTTCATTACCTGATAGTTATCAATTGCTAGTATTGTACGCTAAGTTTATTAGCGAATAGTTACCTCGTTAAATATTTCCGTACAGGAATTTCAATTCCGTTAATCCCCCCTGACCCCCCTTTAAAAAAGGGGGAAATGGGTAAGTGATTTAGAAAAGAGGGGAACGATGGATTTCCTCATTTTCTAAAGGAAGACTTCCTTTTTTTCACTTTTTCTAAAACATTCACCATCATCTTTGAAGAAACGGGATTACCCAAAAGCTGCTGTGCCGACTGGCTCTTCAATGGGTAAAAAAAAGGCTTTTCTTGTTATTTGCGATTTCCACACTTCCCAGGGAGCCTCACCACGCGCATAAATATCATCAAGCCGTTGTTTATCTTTAAAGGTATCCATACAAGCCCAAAACCCCTCATATTTATAGGCAAGAAGCTCTTCTTCTTGTATTAATCTATGGAAAGGCTTATGGTTTAAATCTTCACCTTCTTTTATATAGTTGAAAATTTCCCTTCTAAAAATGAAATATCCTCCGTTAATCCAAATACCAGATCGGGCGATTTCCTGTATTTCACTCACCATGCTGTCGTTTCTCATTGAGATAACATGGAAGCTTTGCGTGGGTTTTATACAGAGAAGGCTCCCTATTGTTTTGTGGCGAAAAAAATTATCTATCAACTTAGGAAGTTCCAAATCCGTTAAACCGTCACTATAGTTAGCTAAAAATACCTCTTCTCCTGCCAGGTATTTCTCTACCGCCTTTAGTCGCTGGCCAACATTTGATTCTAATCCGGTATCTGCAAAAGTAATTCTCCAGTCTTTAATATCATCGTTGTTTAATAATTGTAGTTTTTTACCGCCTTCTGATAAGACAAAATCATTAGAGACACATTCATTATAGTTCAGGAAGTAATTCTTTATCACATCTGCCTTATAACCGAGACACAGGATAAAATCTTTATGCCCGTAGTAAGCATAATACTTCATTACATGCCATATTATGGGCCGGTATCCAACATTCACGAGAGGCTTGGGAATAGTTTCCGAATAATCTCTCAGTCTCGTTCCTAAACCGCCACAAAATAAGACCACCTTCATTTGTGTTTCTCCTTTCGTATTCCATGTAGATACTAAATAACGTGTTTAATTTTTCTCGTGAAAGCTACGGACAAGTTTTTACTTCTGAACCAATACCCCATGAGAGATCTGCCCCCTTATACAATAGTGGGATAAGGTATTGGAATGATAAATTTTCCACCCCGGCGCCGGTATTCATCTTGTTGTTTTAAAATCTCTTCTGAAAAATTCCATGCAAGGAGCAAGACATAATCCGGCATTTCTTCCAGAAGCTTCGATGGTGAAAAAATAGGCAAATGATTGCCGCCCATATAACGGCCGTGTTTAAAGGTGTTCATGTCCACCACGTAATCTACAACGTTTTTATCAATGCCACAATAGCTCATTAAGGTTGTTGCCTTAGCTGCAGCTCCGTAGGCGGCAATCCTCTTCCTTTTTTGTCTCAACTCCCCTAACAGACCAAATAAGGAATTTTTTATTTCCATTACCCGGTCGGCAAAATGGATATAATACGACAGGCGATCAACCCCTCTTTTTTCCTCTTCTTTCAGGAATGAATAAAGCGATTCACCAGGAGATTCATTCGGTTCAATAAAGAGCCGCAATGACCCGCCATGGAGAGAAACATGTTGTATCTCATTCAGATAAAGAGCATGTCTTTTAAACACATTGTATAATGCCGTCACTGAAAAGTAGCAGAGATGCTGATGATAAATCGTGTCGAATTCACAATGGTCTATCAAATCAACGACATAAGGCACTTCGATAACCGCTATACCAGTATCTGCCAGGAGAACCCGGATACCTTCCACAAAGCCATTCAGATCAGGCACATGAGCTAAGACGTTATTAGCGAGAAAGACGTCGGCCACTAACCCTTCCTCTTCCCGAAGCTGACGGGCAAGATCCAGGTTAAAAAAAGTACACAGCGTTTGAATACCTGCTTCTTTTGCTGCCTCAGACGGTCCTTTCGCCGGGTCTATTCCCATAACGGGAATCCCCTTTTCTGCAAAATTTTTCAGCATATAGCCATCATTACTTGCAGCTTCAACAACAAGGCTGTTCGGGTTTAAATTTCTTGATTGGATGAGCGCCAGGGCGCTTTCCCGAAAGTGTTGAAGCAGCGATCCCGATATAGAGGAAAAATAAGGATAATCTTTACCAAAAAGGATCTCCGGAGATATCGACTTTGTAATCTGCACGAGCGTACAATTCGGGCAAAAGACCAGATCAAGAGAAGCGGTAAGCTCCTCTTGCCCCAGTTGTTCTCCGGTTAACAACGCATCTGCCATCGGTGTTTGGCCGAGAGATAAAATTGATTGAAGATCAATATGTCCACAAGATCGGCATGTTAATGCTAAGTCATTCATAGTGCGTAATTAATCTCCATTTCTGTTTTCGTTTCTGCCCGTTTGGCATTTCTCCAGCGCAGGGTTTCATCCAACCGGCCGTTGCCTAACAATTTTTTAATGTGAGCAATGCGTTTATATCTTGGCCCCTCAAAATCTTCCAGGGTTAATCCTATTCTTTTATAAGCGGTATAGAGTTGTTCTGCGCCCAGACGGGCATTCCATTTCGGTTTAAATGCAGGCAGCGTTTGCATCAGCTTACTGAAATCAACCCGATAGCACCGTTTATCTGGTCCTGCATCCTCGGCAAAATCAATGTGACATCCCGGTACAATATCTTCAACGATCTTAGCCAGGTCGCGAATCTGATAATTCTCTTCTGTAACACCAACGTTGAACGCCTGATTATGTACAATATCCCGTGGCGCATTAAGTATCGCTATAAATGCGCGTGATATATCTTCTATATGGACAATAGGACGCCAGGGAGTACCGTCACTTTTTATATGGACACGGCCGGTAGTAAAAGCCCATGCTACCAGGTTGTTGAGCACAAGATCAAAACGCAGGCGGGGTGATAACCCGTAGGCTGTTGCATTGCGGAGAAACGTCGGACTAAAATTTGTATCGGCCAGCTTTGCCACTTCTTGTTCAACCAGTACTTTTGAAAAACCGTAGGGGGTGACGGGATTAAAATCTGCATCCTCTTTCACCATTTTTTCACCTGCAACACCATAGGTACTGCACGATGATGAGAAGAGAAATCGGGTAATTCCTGCTTCTTTTGCTAATTTGGCTATATGCACCGAGGCGAGATGATTAATCTCGTACGTTAACGTCGGATTTAAATCCCCCAGCGGATCATTAGAAAGACCGGCAAGATGAAATACAGCATCAAACCCTTCAAGATCTGATAGCTCAACATCCCGTATATCCTTTTTTATTTCCGATATCTCGTGAATTCCATCTCCAAACGTGCATTCCTCGTAGAGATCGCTATCCAATCCCACTACCTCATGACCTTCTGCCTGTAACATAGGCACCACGATAACGCCTATATAACCCTTATGCCCTGTGACTAATATGCGCATATTATTCCTCCCAAATTTTCCATGGCGCATTACCACCCTGCCAGAGACTTTCCAATAATCTCTTGTCACGCAGGGTATCCATACATTGCCAGAAAGATGTATGGCGGTATGCTATCAATTGACCATCTTTTGCCAGTGTCTCCATCGGTTTTCTCTCCCACTGGCTATCATCGCCGTCGATGTAATTAAATATTTCCGGTTCGAGAACGAAAAACGCCCCGTTAATCCACCCCTCGCTCGTTTGGGGTTTTTCAGAAAACTCAACTACCTCGTCACCCTGCAGGGAAAGGTGCCCAAAACGCGCGGCAGGCCGAACGGCAGTTAATGTGGCATATTTACCATGAGAACGATGGAATTGTAATAATTCATGTAAATTTACATCAGAAACACCATCCCCCCATGTCATCATAAATGTCTCATTTCCTAAAAACGGAGCAAGGCGCTTAATGCGTCCTCCGGTAAGTGTCGTAACCCCGGTATCCACTAAATCGACTATCCATTCTGTTTTAACATTATTATGGATTCTTACATTGCCATCTTTTAAATTGACGGTCAGATTGCTGTTCAATGAACAATAATCCACAATATACTTTTTAATTACCTCGCCCTTATATCCAAGGGCAACCACAAAATGGTTGAATCCATACCATGAATAGTGCATCATAATATGCCAGAGAATCGGACGGCCACCGATCTCTACCATCGGCTTTGGCTTTATTTCTGTTTCTTCAACAAGACGGGTGCCTACCCCTCCTGCAAGGATTGCTACTTTCATATTCCTCCTTTCCTACAAATATCGGGAAATCCATATACGTAATGAAACAGGTAAAAATTTTAATTCTGCAGGGCAAGGCTAAAGCCCATATGCATCAAGCTAACATGTGGAAACGGTGGAGAATAACAAACCACCCGTAATCCCCCCTTACTCCTCCGTAGGGGCGGGTTTGAAACCCGCCCCTGCAAAAGGGGGAAATCCCTTGTTCCCTCTTTTCTAAACTTATCCTTCTTTCCCCCTTTTTAAAGGTGGGTTAGGGGGAACATGGACACACCTTGCTCTTTTTCCCGTACACGGTCAATAGAATTCATGATAATACGATTTGCATCGGTTCAACTGCATGGGGCTGTGTCATTGCGAGGGTATTGTCCGAAGCAATCCCCTGGACATTCCAAAAGAGATTGCTTCGGGAAAATACCCCTTGCAATGACACATACGAGAGAGTCTATTATGATAAATTAAGTTGACAGTGTACTAAGGGGATACCTCCTTTTTTATGGAACACTGTTCTTCTATTCTTAGCTTGATGCTTAGGAAATTCAAATAAAGAGTTCCTCCCCCTTGATGGGGGAGGTTAGGTGGGGGTGAAGGAAAAGGACAACCACCCTCCCCTGACCCCTCCCATCAAGGGAGGGGAAAAAGTCGCCGAATGCCTAACTTAATGCATTTGAGAATAAACTTTTCAGAAGATCGAATACTAAAAAATCCGGTATCGACAGAGAAGTTGTTTCGTTGCTGCCATTAATTCACTTGCATAGAGCTTGTACCAATGAAGTGTTTTTATCATAAGAAATCCGAATAAAAATATTTTTTCCCGCATCCTTATCTGCGCCCGCTTAACAGAGAGAAAATTTTCAAACCTGCGTCTGCACCACGGAAGAACAATCTTACCTTTCATTTTAGGATCGAAGAATTCCAGTTGCCGGTCGGTACTCCTGTCGTAACTCGAGGCGCCGGGATGCGATCTTCTAAAGAATATCTTCTCCGGAATCTCAAAAAACTTTCCATACAGGCACAGTTCTGCCATTAAGCAACTATCAGATGAAATATAATTCCCTATAAGAGGAGTTTTTTCCAAAACGCTGGATCTCATCAATCCAAAAACCGCATTGCACATCCTGATTGAATGAATAAGCTTAATAAAACGTTCCCTTGGCTTTTCATCCTGTAAATTCAGACCATCATGGTAATCTTTTATAATGGCCCCGTATTCATTGATAATTTTGGTCTTGGAATAGCAAACAACTACCTGAGGATACCGGTCTAATATATCAACACATAAATGAAGAAATTTTGGCGCACAGAGATCGTCGGCAGCAGCCCATTTAAAGTATTTACCAACGGATAATTCAAAAACACGGTTATAATTCCAGGCAGCGCCCAGGTTCTTCTCATTTCTGTAATAGCGTATACGATGATCCTTAGCCATGTAAGCCTGGCAAATTTGTTCTGTGCGGTCAGTAGATGCATTATCAGATATTATTAATTCAAAATCCTGAAAGGTCTGGGCTAAAATGGAATCCAATGTCTCTTCGAGAAATTTATCACCGTTATACACGGGCATTCCAATACTCACCTGAGGCGTATTCTTAATCATAACATCTTTAAAAAGTATTCTACCTTTGGTCTGTATCATTGATATAAGATCAACATCAAAAAATATACCATGAAAAGAAAAAAAATAGTTTAAAGCGTTTTGACAAGAAACAAAATACTGTACAGGGGGAAAAAGCGAGATAGATTATCGAAGCACCAACAGTACAGATGTGACATGTCACACGACTGTGCAGGCACACACCTGTGACATGTCGCAGTACGTGATACAGGATATTTTATGAAAAAACATCAGGTAAAAAATAGGGTTGGAAGCTGATAGTTGAGGCAAACCCAGTGCAATGCCCCATGTGCATCAAGTTGTCGTTTAGTCAAGGGTAGCACTGACAAACTGGTTTGCTCGTGTTGTGTTTAACTTGTCATTGCGAGGGTTATTGTCCGAAGCAATCTCTTGAATAGTTTGGAAAAGATTGCTTCGGGAAAAAACCCCTCGCAATGACAAATACGAGAGAGTCTATTATGATAAATTAAGTTGATAGTGCACTAGTTTTTCGTGAACTGGCAGACTACTAATGCCTTTAATAATTCTGCAGAACTGATTGGAAAGCCAAGCTCCTGGAGGCCGGTTTTATAATAATCCCAGAATTCTTTTCTCTTCCCTCTCCGAAGAAAGATGTTTTTTATAAAAAACCTATAATATCTTTTTGTCCACTCCCTGAGGACTTTTTTATATTCTTGTTCGTCTAAATAAAGAGGACCGTATTTTTTTAGTATAATGAGTTCTCCGAGGAAAAATGTGTTCAGTTTCCTGGCAAATGTTGTCCCTGTTTTATTGTGCCTTCTTGTAAAGGAAAGGACTTGATATACAAAACCAAAATCGGAATTCCGGAGAACATCGAAGCAGGCTTCTTTATCAGCATGAAAATTTCTTTCATTGTAAAAAGACTGATGACTTCTGATACAATCAGACCGTAATAAGAGAGTCGTTGGTGAACCGAAAATATATTTTCCGCCAAGCATAACAGAGCGGCAGGCCTCACGGCCTGGTATAACCGTACCGGTATAGGGAAATCCATCACTGTTTACCTTGACGCCGTCGAGGCGGTAAGACCCTACAATACCAACAGACGGGTACTTTTCAGCCACTTCTACCATCTTTGTCAGACATTCCGGATACAACCAATCATCAGCATGCACTACCTTACAATATCTGCTTTCCTGAGATACCAGGCGAAACGCACGATTATGATTCTGAATGACAGGTAAAAAACGGTCATTCGTATGGATACTGATCCGTGTATCCTTCTTTGCATACGCTTTTGCAATTTCTCCGGTACGGTCGGTACTACAATTGTTTACAATACTATATTTCCAGTTCCGGTACGTTTGTGCCAATACACTTTCTATACATTCCGCCAAATATCTTTCACCATTATACACAGGTGTCACGATACTGACTAAAGGCTGTGAAGTTAAATTCATACATTAACTCCCCAAGAGTGAGTAAAAACCTTTCCTCATGAAATTTCTCGCTTGTTGAATATTGGTAATTTCAATAATTGAATATTCATATCGATACCATCTCTCATTTTAATAATCCGGGCAGGCACTCCAACAGCAATAGCATTATCCGGGATATCGTGATTGACTACTGCGCCTGCCCCAATAACAGCGCCATTCCCAATTCGTACACCATCCAACACGATTACACCAAAACCCAGCCAGACATTATCCGCAATAACGATACCGCCTTTCGTCTCTATGGGTTGTTTCATGATAAGCTCACCAGGAGTAACTCCATGATTATAGGGATAAAAGGCACATTTTGGAGCTATCTGTACATTACACCCGATCTCTATCGTACCCTTGTATGCAGAAAACTGGCAATGAGGTTGAATATGGGTATTATCGCCTATGATAAAACTACCGCCGCCGCCAACTTCAATAATACTATCGTTATAAATACTAACGTTCTTACCAATAGTTACACCCCCCCCACTTTTATTTTTATATATGATAACCCGGTCACCGATAAAAATATTATTACCCAGTTTCAGATTGTCACAATAGACTGACGCACTTGGTGAGATGTATCCATTTTTATTAAACTTAGCAAGATAGCGGCGGCCTTTATACGGAGGGGAAAACCAGGCAGCAAGAATAGTGGCAATCCGGCCCATGGTGCTCAATCCGGCATAGCGCATCCAAAAACGAACCCAATACTGTTTAAAGAGTTTGAATAGTATCGTAATGGTTCACCCTTCAACGAGGACTTCGGCGACTTTTGAGTATCAGTAATTAGTGTTATTGTTAGTTCGAAATTTCCAAATGGTAAAATAGTCCGTTCGGCGAATTTTTTATAACACCGGCGTAGGGGTGAACCTTGTGTTCGACCAAACGGAAAATACATACAAACATTTTTGAATCTACAAGACAAAAGTGAACACAGGTAGGGGCAGGTTTTAAACCTGCCCCTACAACAGAACATTGGAATTCCCTAAACGTTCAATTATGTCTTTGGCTATTTTTCTCTCTTATCGCATGTAGGGCAAGGCTTCAGCCTTGCCTCCCCGCCTGAATATGCGCACGGGAATAGCAACCCTAAAGGGTTGCCCTGCAGACCTCTCCTTCTCTTAATCTCTCTTACCTGTAGAGATAAAGAACTGCATCACCCCGGAACGGGGCAGTGAAAGACCGTATGTCACCGCCGGCCGTTTTCTGTTGTGGAATAGTCTTATCGGTTCTTGGATTGAACCATTCCACATGAAATATCTCAAAAGTTGATGAAAGATCTACATCCACCGTACCGCCAGATGGCGCATAAATCAGGTATTCAGAGCCTGGATTAGCCAAACAGTATTTCATGGAAGATAACTCATTATGGGGTATCATAGCTGCCAGATTCATTCGGTTTGCATACCTCATGGTATACCCCATATTCCGGCGAATCGGATTATAAAAGGAGTCTGGCTTTGAGCCTTTTGGATAATTGCGGTCCTTCATATATTCAAGATACGGGTCCATAAAAAGAACGTTATGTCCCCTTGTAAAACTTTTCCATACCCAACTTCTCTGATCTCTGGCATGATCGTTTCTCAATATAGGTATGTGATCTGAATCGAGAATCGAAACATGATCTCCATGGGCTACCGGCGGATTAACCTCGTAAGGGTCATTTTCCCGTCTGAATTTTGACGGTGATATCCAATCGGCTTTGCTCTCAAAAAGAACCTGATTCCCAAGTTTCCTGTGTGTAGTCATTCCTACCGGATGCTGCTTCCATTTTGTCTTCTCATAATTATGGATAAAATTGATCATATGATATTGCCAATCAACTGAATCCGCATGATCTTCATTGGATATTTCATACAACACGTTATCAAGATCATTCACCGTATCAATAACCCTCCGGACATATGCCTCCTGCAGGGCAGTAATTGCGGGTATCTTAAGGGTATGAGATTCCAGACCATACCCATCCCCATTGGGATCTCCATTAATTCCATTCACATTGTTATCTTTATGAAAAGGGTGCCCATCCCAGCGCCAGGGTGGCAGCGAAAACTGTATGGAATGCCCCTCGAATAACATAATCGAGACGTAGATTCCACGATCTCTTGCGGCAATGACCCGCGAGCGTAACCGGTCAAAATATGCCTTGTTAAAGGTATCCAAATTAAATTTCGGCATACCGTCTAACGCCATTTCCGGTCTTATCCGCAACCAGGGGAAAGGAGCCGACCGTTTCCGTATTCCTTCACTTTTATACTTATGTTTCGCCAATTCCCAGGTCCAAAGCCGTATGAAATTATGGTTATGTTGTTGAAGGAAATCCAGGTAGGCCTCATAGTCAAAGGGCTGCGGGGGATTCGTTGTTCCTATGTCTTTAAAATTGTTCCACGTATGTGATCCTGTCAGATAAATCACCTTTCCGCTTTCATCAGTAAAATAACGGGGATTAGAGGGATGTACCTTGAGGGAACCGTTGATCAGGCGATTGGTTCCGGATACATACTTTTTCCTGGTCTTTTTTTTATTTTTCTCAGCCTTTACAGTCACTGGAGCATCATTACTACTACCAGATGAGCATCCGGCATGATATACCCCCACCATGATCATGAGAATAATAAAGGTAACCAATTTGTATTTTACCGATAGTATCATAATACTCCTTGTTTAAATCCGGCTATAATACCCTTGGCTGTACGTGTAGCCAACGCCATAATAGTAAGTGCAGGATTGACTGCGGCGCCCGTTACAAAGACGCTGCTATCTGCAATAAAAAGATTAGGGACATCGTGTGTACGGCACCAGGGGTCGACAACGGATGTATCGGGATTTTTACCCATCCGGCAAGTACCCAGATAATGTGCCGAAGCTCCCATCTTGGGTTCCCACATCTCTCTGGCACCTGATGCTTCAAAGACAGCTTTAAAACTCCGAAGGATTGCTTTCATCATTTTACGATCGTTTTCACGCGGCTCATTGGTCAATTTCGGTACGGGTATCCCCACATGATCTTTCACATCATGGTCCAATGTCACCTGGTTACGGATATCAGGCAACTGTTCACCGATGGAAGCAAGGCCAACAAGGTAGCCAAAAACCTCTTTCATACGCACTTTGTGTTCTTTGCCCCAACCGTTAACCTTTGATGCTACTGATAATGGCCATTTCCCGCCGTTATTTACCTCAATTGTCCAGCCACGCACAAAATTGTTACGTTTATTTGTCTCATAGAAATCTTGTATTATTCCGCCTGCAGGGTTACCCCGCCATGTGTCTAAACGCTCAGAAAACAATCCATCACAAAAGAGGGCCAGGTGCTCGGTAAAATACTTGCCGACAAGGCCGCTTGAATTGGCCAGACCTTCCGGGAATAGTCCTGATTTACTGAGTAAGAGCAAGCGGGGTGTCTCTACTGCGTTACCAGCCACAACAATTGCAGATGCGCATATTTCCTGTTCATTACCTCCGGCATCGAAATAAATCACACTGTGTGCTTTACCGTCTGGTCTGACCGTAATTTCACGTGCCATAGATTGCGTCCGAATATCCACAAGCCCGGTAGCTTCAGCCTTACGAACATACGTTACATCAATACTGGATTTGGCAGTAACGAAGCATCCGAACATACAACCGCCGCATTCTATACATGAGGGTCTTCCATTCCATGGTCTTGTGGGAGAAGCAAGGGGCGCGGGTGTAAGATGCAGCCCAAGTTTATCAGCCCCCCTCTTCACCGCCTTACTCGCACAATTAAATTCATGGGGAGGTGTGGGGTAAGGTTTACTCCGCGGAGGATCAAATGGGTTAGCCAGTGTATCGTCAAGTCCGGAAACACCCAATTCATATTCGACTTTCGTGTAGTAGGGTTCAAGTTCAGCGTAACTGATTGGCCAGTCATCCGATACCCCGTCTTCACTACGGACACGAAAGTCTGATTCGTGAAAACGCGGCACAACTCCTATGTATCGTAATGTTGAGCCACCAACTCCTTTGACACGATTATAACCAAACCATTTACCTTCACAGGTATAGAGGTCTCTCTGCGGGTTATCTGGCTGAAATATCTCAGAGGCTGTAACCTCAAAATTCTGCTCATATGTCTTATAGTGAAGAAGAGGATTAAATCGTTTGCCGGACTCCAAAACAACAACCGACAGGCCTGCCTCAGACAATTCCTTAGCGATAACCCCTCCACCGCTACCGCAGCCTATAACTACTATATCTGTGGTTTGTTTCTTTGGTTGTAAATTAGGCATAGACACAGTATTGCTCCTTTTTTCGTGAACTATTTATGTAATGTATATTCAATTCCGTAGGGCAACCCTTCAGGGTTGCCATCCACCGTGCGCATATTCAGGCGGAGAGGCAAGGCTGAAGCCTTGCCCTACAAAATCGGCGCCGTTTTTTCATGAGCTACAGAGAGACGCAAGATGTTGCGTCTCTCTAGGGGAATGAACCTGCCCCTAACCCCTATATGCATCAAGCTATCGTTTAGTCAAGGGTGGCACTGACAAACTCTGTTTGTCAGTGTGTTATATTCCCTATCCACGTTGGCATTTGAAGCAAGCATGGACAAACGATCCCTGCTTAAGACATGCAGGGACATGGTTTGTCCGTGCCACCCTGGAAGCCGCTTACATAAAATGAAAATTCCTCTACAATTACATTAGGCCTTCGGCGACTTTTGTTTTGCGGTCAGGCCGTAGGGGCGAAGCATTTGCCGTTCAGCGTATACATAGTATTTTAGGCCAATAACGGCAAATGCTTCGCCCCTACAATACATACGGTAACACGGACAAACGGAGTTTGTCCGTGTTGTGTTTAACGTGTCATTGCTAGGGTAGTGTCCGAAGCAATCTCTTGAATAGTTGAGAAAAGATTGCTTCGGGAAAAACCCCTCGCAATGACAAATACTCTAGAGCCTCTTATGGTAAATCAGCTTGATGTACATACCCCTAACCCCTCCCAGGAAGGGAGTATAAATGTCCCTTCCCGGGAGGGAATTGAAGGGTGGGTAAAAAGTCTTGGATTTTGCCTTTTAAAAACCCAACCTACTTTACATTATGTGCGGTATTAAATAGTATACTCGTACTACAGGGAGATAATCGTCCAAGATACCCCTGAGGCTGGGGCGGGCCATCATAGCCAAGCCAGTTCCATGCGGCAGGGCTTGTATAGAAGGCTTGCATTACATCTTTTGTAAGTACCGGAAACAGGTCTACGGCTGCTCCAAGCCCTCCCATTTTACAGTGTTTATAGTAAAGATATTTAGTCTTCCAGGTAACCTTACGACGTATCTTGTCAAATAAGGAACGATCAGGGGCATAAGACTTTCCCGATGGTATATCTACCAGGCGCAGTATATCGATCTGTTGATCATGAGCTAATTCAGAAAACAGAGGGCCATATTCACGTTGAGCTATCTCATCAAATGCATCCAAACCTTTTTTATAGAGAAGCTGTTTTGCGCGCGATTGTAACACTATACCATCAAGGGTAGTAGCGACATGGGCATCTAACGCCCCTGGCCCTGTCTCATCAGAGGGTATAATAAGGGCTGCAAGTGCGCCAATCAAAGCATTCTCTTTTTGAGTAAACCATTGATTCTTGTCATGTGGGCGTTCTTTTGTGCTTTTCATCAACCTTTTTGCGCGTTTCTGTTTATCCAGGAGAGTTTTTCCGGTAAAACCAAAAATCGCCACCGTGCTTATTGCTCCGCCAATGAGTGCTGTCCACTTCATAAATTCACGACGAGTAGGTTTATTCTGTGTGTTCATAGGTAGTAGTTCCCTCTAATCAAACTTAATAAAAGGTCTTATATTAATATCAGTAACTTCAGCGCTTCGGGGTAAGGTGAGTGCATGGATAATTACCGATGCAATATCTTTCGTTTGCATAAACCGTTCCGGATAGTATGTTTTTCCTTCCATCTTATGAACAACCTCCTGCATAGGAGTGGCGGTTCGCCCTGGATAAATGCTTAAAACACGAATACCATACGCATTCACTTCGGTTCTTAACGTATCTGCAATAGCCTTGAGTGCATGTTTTGTTGCTGCGTACTGACTCAAATTTTGCTTTATATTCAATCCGGAGCTGGAATTTACAAATACGATCTGTCCGCATCGGGAAATAATCATAGGTAAGAGTACTTGAGTAAGCAGGTAAGGAGCACGAACATTGGTCTGATATTGTTTATCAAGGTCTTTAACCGGAGCAGACTCAAGCATACCCATTGAAAAAATACCGGCGCTGTGAATGAGCATGTCAATATGTCCAAAATCCTGTTGCAGAGATGTCTTTAACTTCTGAATATCATCGTCTACGGTTAAATCAGTCTGATAACCCCTGATGCAGGATGGCGTTCCCCGGGTGTCTTTCATCATAGCCTCAAGGGAAGATATATTTCTTCCTACAAGGCAAACGGTAGCGCCTTGTGCTGCAAGACTCAAAGCAACGGCCTTGCCGATACCACTACTTGCCCCTGTTACCACTGCAATTTGATCACTTAATGCGGACATTCTTGTAATAAATCGTGTTTCAGCAACATATCTGCTGCTTCATGAATTAAGGTGAATTCAAGCCCTGATCTATCGGATATATCTAATAAGGTATTACTTCCGTCAGATAAATTCAAAACCCACAACATGGCAAGCTCCTTTAATTTTTTATCTTTCTGACCGCCTGTCATTTGGTATAACCCTCTCCTTCCAAGCTGCGGTTCACATTTTGGATTCCTGTTTGAATACGTCTTATTATTCTCAAGAACATTGAAAATGGACAGATAGAGAGAAAGCGAATCAGTGAGAGATTTAGGTTGAACAAATTCCAAATTGTCTGCCGATGTGTGGTATTGAGGATAATGGCCGTACGGCGTTCTCATGAGGCATCCAACAGGAAGATTAAATTCGGGAGAACAGTACTGTCGCTCATCATACCCGTAAGGAATGAAATCGATTGTTTCATAAGCATTTCCTGAATTTTTTAAGACGTTCATAACCACCCTGTCTATTTCTGCGTTTCCCCGGCGGCTTCTCTTATAGGTAAACCTTCCGGAATCGCCTAAGCATGCAGCAACGAGGCCATGTTTGATCCTTGAAACATACGGTTCATTCAGACAAAGCCAGGTTATCGAGCCAATCGTTCCCGGAACGAAGAGAAACCGGTACGAGTAATCAAGAGACATACTGGTAAGATGTTTTGCAAGAAAGACTGCGAGAACGATTCCCGAAAGATTATCATTACACAGGGAAGGATGACACGTATGACATGAAATTAATATCTCTTCTGCCCTTTTCCCTTTGATGTAATATTCGCCGTATGTTAAATAACCATCTTCGAGCGATGAATCAATAACTACCTCATATTCGTCCTCTCCCAGATTTATCAATTGATGATAACTGATACAAAATCCCCAATTTTCCTGGTAATATGATGTTCTGTAAGGTATCCACTCAGGGTATTCAGGTACCGTAAAAAGATGCGCTTTTAATTCATCCAGGGAAACACTTTTCCTTACTGGCACACTATAGTTGAGAACATGGAGTGTATTTTTCCTGAAATCGATTATTTTTTCACCTTTTGAATTTTTGACATATGCGTCCTGTATATTCCATTCCTTTGGCACAGTCCAATCAAATACCTTCGTTCCCGTTGGGACTTCATGGGTTATGAGGGGAATATGTTTTTGGAGTATCGTAAGAGTATCGCGAACTCCGTTGCCGGTTATGCTGCGGCATATCGGGTAAAGTTCAGATATGAGATTGAACATATCAAGGCCGGTTTTCGTTAGAGTATTCATTGGTTTACTCTGTGTCGTTTCCCTTATGCAAAGTCTGAAGTACCATATACCTGAAGTATGAAAAATGTTAAAAATCCGGATATTGCCTGTCTTTTTCTGAGATCACTGTTACCTCTGCCGGCCAATGTATTTGAAACGAAGGATCATTCCACCGGACACCCCGTGCTGATCCAGGCACATAGAACTCCGACATTAAATAAAAAACTTCCGTATTGTCCGTAAGGGTTAAGAACCCATGAGCAAAGCCCTCCGGAATATAGAGCAATTTCTTATTTTCGGCAGTTAAATCTACGGATATCCATTGTTTAAAGGTTTCTGAATATGGCCGCAGATCGATAATGACATCGTACATTGCTCCCCTGATACACCAAACCAGTTTCGCCTCCTCATAAGGAGCGGCCTGATAATGCATACCCCGAAGGGTGCCTCTTTTTTTGTTGAAAGAAACATTCCCTTGTACCAGGTTGAAGGAAATCCCTTTTTCCCTGAACTCACGACGACACCATGTTCGGGCAAAAAACCCCCGGTCATCTTCTAATTTCTCAAGTCCTATACAATAGGCGTCCTTGAGTTTGGTCTCGGTAAATATCATGGATATATCTTAACCTCAGGAATGAATACAATGAACTGACCACCCCATTCCCGTATATAAGACATTTGCTCCATGACCTCTTCTCTGATATTCCACGGGAGGATTAAGAGGTAATCAGGCTTTGTCTCTCTGATTGTGTCGGGACTATGAATAGGTATATGAGTTCCCGGCAAGTAATGGCCTTGTTTATGGGGGCTGCGATCTACCGTGTAATCAATAAAATCTGAGCGAATACTGCAGTAATTAAGAAGGGTATTCCCTTTCGCCGGAGCGCCATATCCAACGATAGATTTACCTTTTTGCTTTGTTTCAATCAGGAAGGTTAAGATATTTCTTTTTGTCTTCTTTACCTTTTCGGTAAATGAAAGATGATGTTCCAGCCCCCCAAAGCCAGCAGCCTCTTCCCTGGTTCTTAAATCCGTTACCCTTTGGCTTACCGGTTGAGAAGCATCTTCTGCATGCCTGGCGTAAATCCTTAAAGAGCCACCATGGGTAGGCAGCTCATCCACATCAAAAATAGTTAAACCATGATGCGCAAAAATTTTCTCTACCGTGATAAAGGAAAAATATGAAAAATGTTCATGATAGATAGTGTCGAACTGATTCTCATTCATAAGTTGCATGAGATGAGGGAATTCCATGGTAATAACACCTTTTGGTTTTAAAAATATCTTCATTCCTTTCACAAAATCATTTACGTCTGGCACATGGGCCAGAACGTTGTTTCCTATCAAAAGATCGGCCTGTTTACCCTCATTGAGCAACTTCAGGGCTGTCTGAGTTCCAAAAAATGTAACGATGGTTGGAATCCCTGCTTTCTCTGCTGCTTTTGCCACATTTTTTGCAGGCTCAATACCCAATACCGGTATCCCTCTTTCTTTAAAATATTGAAGAAGATAACCATCATTGCTCGCAATCTCAACTACAATACTCCGGAGATCAAATCCAAAACGTTCAACCATGAGTTTCGTATAATCCCGTGCATGTTTCAGCCAGGAATCAGAGTATGATGAGAAATAGGCATAATCACTGAAGATATTATCGGGAGATTCAAACAATGGTAACTGAACTAAAAGACACGCTTTGCATACGTATACATGCAGTGGATAAAAGGGTTCCATGTGTTGAAGTTGTTCAGTTTTTAAATAAGAATTTGCCAGGGGCGACATCCCTAAATCCACAAAGGTATGATTCAAATGAGATTTACAAAAACGGCATCTGTTTTCTGTATTTGTTATCATTGAAATTTATCTGATTCCCTTCATATCGTTAAATATCAAATTACTCTCGTTAAATCTGGGCTTCTTCCTCGAGGAAAAGTCCTGATGTTTTCACTTCTATCCATAGCTTGATTGCAGAGGAATTTTCATTGTATGTAAGCGGTTTTCAGGGTGGCACGGACAAACGATCCCTACAGGGACATGGTTTGTCCGTGTAGGGTTTACCTTGTCATTGCGAGGGTATTGTCTATTGTCCGAAGCAATCTCTTGCATAGTTGAGAAAAGATTGCTTCGGGAAAAAAACCCCTCGCAATGACAAATACTCCAGAACCTCTTATGGTAAATTATCTTGATGCATATAAGTTTCTTCCCTGCTCTATACGTATCAGGTATCAAAAAATATACCATCGAAGGAGAAAAAAGAATTTAATTGCAGCGAAGAGGTTAAAATATGACATTCTCATGAGAAAAAATCGGAACAAATTATGAAACAAAAAGAGGAAGATATGGGGTAAATAAAAAAAGATATACCGGCACAAAAGTGTGGCATGTCACAAAACTGTGTCAATACAAAAGCGTGACATGTCACATTCTTGTATCGAAAAACATACAATATAAGGGTTTATTATCTAAAAACTCCGGTTGGATGCAGAAAAACACATGTCTGTTGTATGCATATTCCTGCATAAACAGGTAAACAAAGGCTGGTTTTTCAATAGGGTATACAAACGATGTCAACAGAGAAATATGTGTCTTTCTTCGAATCTACAGACAATATTGTGCCTCATTTTGAATAATTACCTAAGATTGAATAGAACATGAAAAATGAAGATATGTTGATGAAGAGCATCATTGCAGAATAGGGAATTGGATATAGCTTCGCCGGCAGGAAATCTCTTCCAAATTATTAGACTTCCTGTAAAATGGGAAACAAATTTTGTTGCCTTTAATTTTACAGGAAGTCAGGAGCGGAGCTTATGTAATTCCCTGCGGGCGGTAAGCCCACAGGGAATAAAAAATACTTCTAGATAATAGGTTCTGATACCTCAGAAGACAATATCAAATCACCGAATGCCGATGTATCGCGGTAATTGTCATTTTTCCCATTCCACATGAGCACATGCTCTCTTGTGTTACCGTTATCGTCATCGTTGTTTTGTATATCAAAGCCTATTCTCATCCCATCCGATGGAGTAATACCAAGATTACTCCACGGAATGGCCATTTCCACGCTGTATCCACCTGATACAGGCGTCCAGGCATGCAAAACTCCTGTTTTGTTCTGCCTGGAGAATAGGGCTGAATCGTTATAGCCTTTAATATATTGCCTGTCGTAGGTATCGTACGTTGTCTTCTGATTATGGTTTGCATCAATATAGATCTCTATCGAATCATCTTGCCATGGATCTCCTGAATCATTACGTAAGGTAGTATCCAGAACCTTCACCCCTACATAAAGATTTTTATTATCCCACGATACTCCAAAATTTACCTCATTATCCGGGGTACCTGTTAAGACCTTGTTTACATTTGTGGTAATATTCCATAGAGATTCTTTAAGATTCCCGTCTATGGTTGGACTACTCAAGGCCTTGTGCGCAAACGTTGTATTTGGCGCTACAAAGTTTACTTTAACTGCATCTACCCCTTTGTTATCTGCCTGATCTTTAGCCGTTATGGTAATAATATTCTCACCATTGAATAAGGCTATTTTAGGTATCGACCAGTTTGTTGTACCCTCAGCCGTTCCACTACCGCCTCTGTTGTTAACCCAGGTTATACTCGTAACGGATATATTGTCAGATGCAGTACCACTGAGACTTATCGTGTTTTGATCAGTAGTATGCGTATCCGTTGAAGTCGGCACAGTAATGGATGCAACTGGTGGAGTAACATCTTTAGCGCTCGAGTAAGGCGGCGCCAGTTTAAATGTCCCATGGTAAGAACCGGCGTACACATAACCATTATTGGGGTTAACACTCAGAGAGCTAATGTTAATATCGGGACCTATATTATGACTAACGCTTTGCCATGTTGCTCCATAATCAGTCGATCTGAAAACACCATTTGACTGTCCATAGGAGGGTGCAGCTCTTCCTATATAAACTACATTCGGACTCTTCGGATCAACGGCTACGGTTTGCGTCGGCTTTCTGCCAAACCAATCATTCTTCAGACCGTCAGCCGATGTTTTTTCTATCCATTTAGAACCATTCCAGACAAACAGGCCACTAGCATCAACCGCCGCATACAATCGGTTCGGATTGGTTGGATCAACTGCAAGCTCGTAAATCCCTGCGCCGTTAGAACCTTTAAATGTTCCATAAGGAGCACTCCAGGTATTTCCGCCGTCAGTTGACCTGTAGACAACGTTTGTTCCGTTGTTGTTCGAAGCTGAATAGACAATATTACCGTCCTTCTGGTACATAGCGACTATTTTTTTTGAAAGTTTTTTCCATGTGTAGCCCTTATCAGTGCTTTTGAACTGACCCGCATAGATTATCTTGGTATTTTGCGGATGAAAAGCAATGAAACGGTAACTACTTTCGGTGCTGTTCCCATTGGAATCTTTCTTTATTTGCGTCCATGTTTTCCCATTATCACGGCTAATGACAATAACCTGGCTATACCATTCCCCTGCCGCAGTTACAATAACCTTGGAATCCCTGGCAGGATCAAGCGCACCTACAGGGGTTGATTTATCACCATATTTCGGGACGTCTAAGGTCCTGAATGTCGAGCCACCATCTTCGGTAAGATAAGGGCCGTAATCTGTCAAAAAGAATGCAAACCTGTTAGGGTTATGGGGATCCCAACTCATAGAATTGGAACCTTTAGCCACCGCAGCTCCTGTATAACCTGATGAGACAAATCTCCAGTTAACTCCACCATCAGTTGTTCTCTTAATGTGATAAGAATTTCCCGCAATAAGGGCTACATTCTTATTGTTCGGATGAAAAGCTGTTGGCGCAGCAAGAAAACCTATGTAACTGGGACTAGCAGGATCCACCATGGAACCACTGACATATCCGTAAGCATTTTTTTCATCCATACTATTTGGTGAATACCACTTAGAACCTCCATTATGGGTATAATAAACACTTTGTGATGCATAAAAACTCACATAAAGGCAATTCGGATCTGCCTGACTTATAGACAGATAGCTCGCCTTCTTTCCATTGCCAAGCACCGATATCCCGCTGTTTCTGGGACTAAAATTATTCCCGCCATCAACCGACATATAGACTCCATACTGCCTGAGCGCTGCGTATATGACAAGAGGTTGTTTCGGGTTAATTACAACCGTATGTGGATACGTGGGCAGGCCGGAACCGATTTTCTGCACGGTAACACTGCCATTATCCGTCACCCTGTAGAGACCCTTGGAAGAGCTTGATTTAGCCGAAACATACAAGGTGGAAGGATTCGTCGGATGCGCCTTGACATCAAGGATCTCCTGAGATTTAAATACATTCATGGAGCTCCATGTACTTCCTCCGTCTTTTGATTTTAATAAACCCTGGTCGTGGGTACCTGCATAAACGATACTACTTGAGGCGCCAAAGGCAAAATGAGATCCGCCTTTCTCATCCGCTGATGGTTTATGATAATGTGTTTGTTTCACTTGTTTCCAGGTCTCGCCTCCGTCTATAGTCCTGTAAATACCACTGCACGGCGATTTCGTTGAGCGGTTAACCGTGTGAACAGAGCCTGCCACAAATACGACCTTATCGTTTGTGGGACTTACCACCAGGGAAATACCTCCTTTTGCCGGGAATCCCTTTTTCTTCATCTTCCAGGTAGTACCACCATCTTCACTTTTCCATATTTGTGAGGTATCAGACGTCAGGTATACCATATTAGGATTAGATTGCGCATAAGCAATGGTATAAATCAACTGCGTTCCCTCACCACCCATAAGCCCTGCTGCCTTCTGTGCGGCAGTTCTTATCGGCACTTGTTGCCACTCCGTAGGGGAAAGCTTTAGCTGCTCAGCAGAAAGATTGGCATAGTAAGGGTCTTCCGTATTTTCTCCTACTGATTCACCGTTATCCAATGATTCACGAACGGTAGTATTATACTCTGCAGCGCTGGATAACTCATGGGTAGTTGGTGTTCCATTTGCCACAACATCAGTTCCCTGCCCAATCGCAGCCACAGGTTCATCAGTATTTGATATTACGGTAAAAATGTAGCCTTTGTTGACAGTATTCCGGTTCTTTAATCGTATCTCACTCCCGGTAATACTAACGTCTGCAGTACCATCTTCTGATTCAATAAAGAAATCATCGGTGCGGTACACAGAGGTTACCTTTTCATCGGTACCAAGCTTTATCGCCCCGTTCGTGGTTAAAAATACCGCAAAAAGGTTTCCTGTCTTTGGATGGCGGGAGTATATAACATCACTACTTGCGTAGCTTTTCGTGCTTTGGTACATAGCGCCATTCCATGAACGGTCGGTAAGAGGAACATTATTAAGATTGTCCCAATTTGGTAAACACCGGATAAGTTTTAATTTTGGAGACACTTCGGTGATACTCTGAAGATCCGATGTATCTTTCGTACTGCTAAACTGTCCAAACCAGTTATACCATGCACCATTGATAGCTGCTTTAGCAGCAAAAAGACGATTTTTATCTTCGCTAAAATCACCAATTTGGGAATTACCAACCTTATCGTGCGTAATAGGTATCCCCGAATTAAAGTTATTACCATCGTCCACAAAATTCGCATTTTGCTGACTTCCCTGGGTTAACATATCCGGGATTAATGCGTCTTTATCTGCACGGTCCTTTATCTGGTATATCCATTCATTGTTATCCACCTCATTATAGAGCCAGGTTGGCCGAACAATCCATTTGGAATTCTTAAATTCCTCCGCCATTCGCGTTCTTAGTTTCTTATAAAATGCGGCAACTCCTTCGGTATATGTTGCATAATCATGAGTGATGGCACCATGCACTAAACCGGAATCCATACCTGTCCAATAGGATAAAGGAACTGGCTCGTTATCGCCCTTTTCATTGAGCCGGTAAAATCCGCCAGCAAGTTTTGGCTCATCAATAATATACCCGCCAAAGGTAAACGGTAAATTAGGGTCCTCATACATCTTCGCTGTCCGGATAATTTCTTCGACAACCTCATCAATAACAGCTTGTTGTTGAAAATCCCATAGTACGGAAAACTTTGTTGAGGCCCCGGAAGGGTGATACCCTGTCGCTAAATTGGAAGGGAATGGATCATTACTCTTCCAAACCATGCGTTGATTATAAAAATCCCTTGCCTTTTCGGAAATAGGTTTCGTGGTATCTATGTATCTACTGTATCCGGATAAGACTTGCGGATACCAGCAAGGGTCAATGAGATAAAATTTGAGCCCTGAACAATCAGGGTTATTTTGATAGTCTTTAAGAGCAGAAGATGGATGTATGGCAATATAATCATAACCCATTTGCTTTGCATATTTGATATCCTCTTCCGGTTTACCACACCAGGCAATGCCATAAAAATTCTTGTAACCTTTTATATCTGCATTTGCATAGGCATTTTCGCTTAAGGAAAATATTTGGCTAAAAAGCAAAAATGCAAATCCTAAAAGACTAATAGTAAATTTCATTCAAACCGTCTCCTAACAAAAGTTTTTAAATCGTTGCACCAAAACTTTACAAAATAAACCTGCAACTGGTAAAGGTGCCTCCTTTCTGTAAAAATTTTCATGGAAAAGTGACATGTCACATTTTACAGCGACACATCTCTGTGCCATGTCACACGTCTATTCGTTCTCAGGTAAAACTCATATACTTTTTATACGCCCCAAATGCCTTGATTTTACTACAAGAGCAAATTATTTAGCACCTTTCGGTATTTATGGCATAATATTTGTTACAGTTTAACGTGTATCAAGGAATTTCAATTCCGTAGGGCAACCCTTCCGGGGTGCTACCTATGATCACGTATTCAGACGGCGAGGCAAGGCTAAAGTCTCACCCCTGCATTAAACTAAAAGACTAAAGTAAACTAGTTGCAAAAGACCAGAGAATCGTTATGGTATTGGCAAAAATGCGAATTCCAATAAAAATAATGAGTCTCTGTCTCTGTTTATTGTTTAATAAACAATGATCAGACAAACCACGTTACATAGAGGTTACATCTATGGTTTTTCTATGAGTATTTTTTCATTCGAAAGAATTTTTGGCCAAAAATTCATAACTCTATTTTGTTCTTAGTAGGTTATCCTCCCCTTCCATTTGCCCTGTATCTTCACTACATATACGCTTTATGATAATGAATTTTTGAGGGCAGTTATTTTAGGTATAACTACTTTTTTGAAACAAAAGAACTATGGTCAAAAACTTGAATAAACGCTGATCTGCACATTAACACACAGATCGTTCCTGGACGAGATTCTGGACTATATAGGGGATTTTGGGAATTCAAGAGCATTACTGAAATGGTAAATAACAACTTTGAAGCCCAGTTTTCTCCTTGCTATGTTTAGATCTTCAGGAAGGTTTAGATGGTGATTCCTTGTAATTATTGATGAGCATACGAAGAGGCGAAAAACAGGGTAAATTTCCATTATGTCTCTGCGAATGCACATACAAGATCTAAAATCTGAAGATATTGAATTTCTGCTCTTACAGGCTATACGTCACCTTGGGTGCTTAAAGGTAGGATGAGGGATTATTGTATGATTGATATATAAGGCGGGAGTATATACCATTACCCTTTCGGTGATGTAGAGATCGCTGCCGTTCTCATATTCCTCCTGGTTTCACAAACGATGTCGCAGTTTTAAGTGTTAAAGTTTTCTTCACCCTTTATACAAATACGTTGCACCTCTATCATCCCCTGCCAGGAGATTTATAAATATCATCATATTTATATGTGAAGAAGTTGAGTCGTTTCTTTTAACACTCAAAATCCAATACACAGCAAGTTGTAAACAAATTACCTCATTATTCCCGGAAATAGCAAAGTGAGGTAAACTTTTCTTTTCAAAAAGCAAATTAAAGTTTCATATTTATAACATAGCTAATTTGAAATGGCAATAAAAAAATTAAATTTTTTTTATTTATTTTGATTTGTTGTAAAGGATTGGTTTTGTAATTTTTGATAGGTCTGCCGTTGGTAAGCTGAACGAACCCAGATAATTGCCGCTAAATAATTATTACGAATCTGCTTATTGTCTTATAAGCATCTTTCCTATTACCCGAAGTGGCTTAGGTAAATTCAGCTTATTTGTATATTCATAAAGATCTTTTAACAGAAAGGTGTATCTATTCATAATTCTGTCTTTCAAAGAGGTTCGTTTCACCTTTTCAACGATGGTAATAGAATTCACAAATCTGACATTCCTGAGCTTTTTTGACTTATAGACAAGTTCTTTAACAACCCTTTTAGGTCCCGTCCATCTATTTCCGCTTGCCGTATCATGAAAGGCTAAAATACCGCCTTCTGTTACTTTTGGAAACCATAGCTCAACATCTAATTTTACATGATCATATTCATGGTTTCCGTCTATGAAAATGAGTTTAATAGGCTCATCAAAATTTTTAGCTGCTTCTTCTGAAGTTTTCACAATAGGAGTTATTATATCATCAATTTTTGCATTCTTAATATTCCTTTGAAACTCCTCAAAAGTTTCAATCTTATCGGATCTGTGTTTATGTCCTTTGTGAGGATCGATTGCATAGATCTTCAATTTATTTCCCCGTTTTGAGCCCATGCCTAACCATATTGTTGATTTTCCTTTCCATGAACCAATTTCTACAATCACATTTTCACTCGTACAATTTTTAGCTAAAGTATAAAGCAATTCTCCCTCTTTATCTGTTAACCAACCATCAACATTATCAACTATTTTTTTAATCTCATGTATTTCCATAGCTATTTTCCCATGTAAAAGTATTAACGAAATTACTGTTTACTCATTCTGTTTAAGGATACATATTCATTGTAAACAAACCGGATAAAGGACAAATTTACGTAAGAATAACCTAACGCTGTAACTATTCCTGGTGATCAGATTATTACAAGAAATATCATGGACCAAGATTAGATTAGGGGCATTTGCAACGGGGAAACCTTATAGACAAAATGAATATTACTGTTTAACAGGCAATGCGATATATCGCAATATATCTGCCATAGAAATTTTATTATGGGAATTTATTGTAAAAATATAATTATTATGTAACTCTTTTAAGAATAGATATTTAAACTAAATACTAGAGAAATTTTATCAAGGCCAATTTTATCCTTGAAGGAACTACTCTTATTTTTCTGTATGTATATACATACGCAGGTATCGAACATTTGTTTTAAACGATTGCAACACAAGCATATACATTCATCTTTATATGATTGTTTAAAGATACTCTCTGTAGGCAATTGTATACATTTGAAAAAACAGAGCAATGTAGGGGGCAAGGCTTCAGCCTTGCTTCTCTGCTGGAATGTACCCTGGGTAAGAGCAACCCTGAAGGGTTTACCCTACAATTGAAATTCCTATACATATACATTAAACCAGGCCTTTGGAGACTTTTAATAGCAATCCTTGCGGGGGTAGGGAAGAACCTTGTGTTCGCCAAACGGGAGACAAACAGAAATGTTTTGAATTGGGAGGGCAAGGGCGAACACAAGGTTCGCCCCTGCACAAAAGAATATTGACATTCCTTAAACAGATGATGTTTTTATCTGAATGCCCTTTTAACTTTTTAATGTGAAGAATGAGCTCCGTGTGATGGAGACATACTTTTACTTGCCTCGTATTTTTTGAATTCGTTGAATGCCTCTTCAGCCTCGTCACTCATCCCTTTTAACAGGTAAACAACACCTAAATAGTTATGCGCCGTTCCCAGTTTCGGATCCAGCTCAAGGGCTTTTTTATGAGCAGCAATAGCCTCATCCAGTCTTTTTTGCTTACAGTATGTTAAACCAAGCTCATTATAGGCTGAGGCAAGTTTAGGATGTAATTCCAAAGCCCGCATCTGCATATTTACTGCATCCTCAAACTGCTCGTTCATGCGATAAACAACACCTAAGCTAAAGTATATCATCGGATCTTCGGGTTTTAACTTCAGTTCTTTTCTATACACCTCTCCGGCTTTATCAAATTTTCCTAAGGTGTAGTATGCCTTTCCAAGTTTTTCATAGGCATTAACCATGGCCGGATCAAGCTCGATTGCTTTCTCCCATGCAGCAATCGCTGCGTCAAAGCTGCCTTTTTTGATATGCTCTAATCCGTAATTATAATACTCTGCCGCCGTCATTTTTTCCGGAAGCTTAACCTCTTTTTTTACTTCCTGAGTATCTGAAGATCCTTCTGATACGACATCTTCATTTGCATTAATACCTTCAGATGCCTCTTTTTTACTACATCCGGTTATGGATATACAGAACACTATACCGGCAATTGTTATTATAGGTAAATTTCTTTCAATCATCCCCATCGTATTTTATTCTCCAAACAATAATTACTTGTTGAGCCATAAGTAAAATGGCCTTGAAAACACATTACTAGGACATTCGCTGCGCCATGAAAGATGCAATTTCTTTAAATACTGTTTTGTTTTCAACAGGAATCTCATCAATAGTCTTATAAGCCTGTTTTACGAGATCTTCCGCATAATCCTGAGCATATTGTATAGCATGATATTTTTTGTATATATCCAGCACCCATTTTATATCGTTATCGGTTGTTTCATCTCTGGGTTTTAACATAATATCGCGCAAGCATTTTTTATCATCCGTACAAGCAACTTGCAATGTATAGGAATATAAAAAGCTTGCCTTGCCTTCTTTCACATCGGAGCCGATCACCCCTCCCCGTCCCTTTCCATGAGTCATATCAATGAGATCATCACGGATTTGAAACGCTGGTCCCATTGTCTTCCCCAACATCCATATCTTTTCAACAACCTCTTCTGAAGCACCCGATACTATAGCCCCGCCGACCATACCACAAGCAAGATAATACCCCGTCTTAAGCTCGACCATTTGCATGTAGTTATCGACCGAAAAATCCTCCGATGCCCTTGCGCCAATATCTATTGCCTGGCCCTCGACCGTTTTCCCATAAGTCAACGTGAGCACCTGTAATAATTTTATCTTTTTTTCCAACGATACGGAACTCGCCAGGATGCTTTTATACGCGCAGGCGAGAAGATAATCTCCTGCGTTTATCGCATGAGCTATACCGTATTTCATCCACACGGTAGGCTGATCGCGCCGTATCGTATCCCCGTCTTCAATATCATCGTGCATAAGAAACATATTATGCATAGCCTCGACGGCAAGAGCAAAGGGTATTGCATCTTTTGTATTTCCCCCCAATGCCTCACAGGTAATTAAGCATATGGCAGGTCTCACCCTTTTCCCTCCTGTGTACAGGTGATGCCATATAGGCTCGCTTAAATAATTTTTTTTATGAGGGGGTATTAACTCCTGTAATAATTGGTCTATTTTCGCACCATAGGTTTTAATTGATTCATCGATCGGCATCTCTGATCCTTTTCCAAAGCACATAAGCCTATAAAAAGATTAAGAATAAGACAAGACTGCAGAAGTAAATTTGAGAAAACTACGATACAAAATAAACCGCTTAAACGGTTGAAACGATTTAAGCGGTTTAAACAACAGAGTAAAGATACTATTCCTATTCCCGTCCGAGAAATTCACCCGTCCTTGTATCTACTTTAATTCTCTCACCACTGTTGATAAATAACGGGACCTTTACGACAAGTCCCGTCTCTAACTTTGCAGGCTTATAGACATTCACTACCGTGTCCCCTTTTTTACCAGGATCTGTTTCGGTAATTTTTAAAACAACTGATGTTGGCAATTCTACGGAAATAGCTTTACCCTCATAAAAAGCTATCTTTGCCTGGCTGTTTAAGGTCATATAAGGAATGGCATCTTCTACTGCTTCTTTCGGTAATAATATTTGCTCATAATTTTCTGTATCCATAAAGCAATAATTTTCACCATCTTTATAAAGATATTCCATCGTGCGATGCTCCAGGAATACATCTTCCAGTTTATCGGTAGACCGAAACCTCTTCTGAACCACACTCCCCTGCTTTAGACTCTTTAATTTGGCCTGTACCATACCCCGCCAGTTTCCAGGGGTCACGTGCTGATAGTCAACTACGAGGTATAATTCACCGTCCATTTTAATCACGGTGCCCCTTTTAATTTCTGTAGCGCTTACCAATGTAATAACTCCTCAATAAAATGAATAAACTAAATGTATATAAATTCCGCCATTACGGTATCTGCGACAAATAATCCTTTTTCTGTAAGCTTTAATCTCTCATCATCATAACTTACCAATCCAGCCTTTCGTAATATGCTTATAGTATCTCCAAATTGATCCTGTATCGTAGAGCCAAACCGCTCATAAAAATCTGTATTTGTTATGCCTTGCCGTAATCGTAAGGCCATAATAACGGTTTCAGATACAAAATGATCTTGCGGTAAACATTCACGAAAGGATTTTACCTCTTTATTCTCATGCATTCCATGAATATAACGAAACACATCTTTTTCGTTCGACATCCTCATGCCATCGATAAAAGAGTGCGCCCCTGCCCCCACACCCACATAGCTTGTATTCCTCCAATACACATGATTGTGAGAGCATTCATATCCGCTCTTTGCAAAGTTTGAGATCTCATAGTGGTTATAACCATTCAGGGTTAAATACTCTATGGCCGTTTTGTACATCTCTAGCTCTGTGTATTCATCCAGTTTACGAATAACCTCATTCTTTAAATCCCTGGTAAGTGGCGTTTCCCCCTCATAGGTAAGGGCATACGTCGATATATGTTCGGGGTTCAATGCAATTGCAATTTCTAAATCTTTCTTCCAGTCATCAGGGGTCTGTTCCGGACATCCAAATATTAAATCGATATTAATATTTTTAAAACCTGCACTTCTTAACAAGGTAAAGACGTTTCTGGCATCATCGCCTGAATGGATACGGCCGAGGAATTGTAACTGTCTATCCTGAAATGACTGTATACCCAGACTTATACGGTTCACTGTATACTCCTTTAACAATCTTACCTTATTTGCCGTCAGTGTACCCGGGTTAGCTTCAACAGTATACTCCTGTGTTTGAGATGTTGCATTATAACGGATGACGCTGCGAAGGAGTCTTTCCAATTGGATTTCAGATAAGAGGCTTGGTGTCCCCCCCCCTATATAGATAGTAGTAAATGTATATTGGGATGCTAAGGTATCTAATTCCTTGCTAAGGGCGTGAAGGTAGCGGTCAACTACGCGCGATTCCGATACCATTGAATTAAAATCACAGTAGTTACACTTTTTTGCGCAAAATGGGATATGTATATAAAGGGCGGTGGGAAGAATATGTTTTTTAGATGTCATCGTATCATGTAAAACGAGAAGCGCATTAAAAGCGAACCCTCTGTCTTCCTCTCCGCGTTGCTGCATTATGTTGCTGAAGACAGGCGAGTTCTTTCTTTATAATATCTTTATAATAGCGTAACCTTGTATTGGGGTCTTCCAAAATACCTTTAAAATTTCTTTTGGGATCTTTGTAAATAAGTTTAACAGGTATCTCTTTTACCCGCAAGCCCAGCTTCCATGCCTGAATCCATAACTGTAATGGCATACCGTATCCATACTCCGTTACATGCAATGCCTTCAACTTTTTAACTTTGTAAGCTTTAAAACCACAGAATGCATCTGTTATATGAAAACGGGTTATACAATTTAAAATCTTTGTAATCTCCTTGTTAATGAGATATCGGTCTTTGGGAACCTCTTTTCCTATTTTTGCAGGGATAAAATATCGGGATCCGGATAAAATATCATAGTCGTAAAAGGGAATTTCCTTTAAAAATAGTGGTATCTGCTCTGGTTCATGTTGTCCATCGCCGTCAATCGTTACTACATAATCATATCCCTTGTTTATTGCAAAGGTAAATGCATCTATGATCGTCTTGCCATATCCGAGATTTCTTGCATGGATAATCATATGTATATCTTCGATATGCATTAAGTTTTCTCGGAACTCATCAGACGAACCGTCATCTATCACTACAATATCAAGAGAAAGGTTCTTGATTTTTTGAATGATGTCGTACACATCAATTTCATTAAAGACAGGTATGGCTACAAGGACTCTGTTTTCATCCATAAATGGTTCACCGTTTGTTCACAAAAGTTAAACTGAAAGGGCTTGCCTGCATAAATATTCCAGAGGTACTATGCATTAATAACTCACACTCATTTTCGATGCTTCCACAGTATTCCTTAATAATATAACCATGGTTACTGGTTCGACTCCGCCTGGGACAGGTGTTATATATGAGGCAACTTCCTTCGCTGTTTTGAACTCAACATCGCCGGTAATCTTCATCTTCGGTTTATCATTTTTACTCATAACAGAGTTTCCCTGTACATCAAACTCTTTTACATGGTTAATCCCAACATCTATCACAATTGCCCCTGGTTTTATCATATCCCCTTTAATAAGTTCTGCCTTTCCAACGGCTGCAACTAAAATATCAGCCTTTTTCGTTTGTACAGAAAGATCTTTCGTGCCTGAGTGGCATATGGTAGGTGTCGCGGACAGATCCAACAAGAGTAGACTAACCGGTTTTCCCACCATGGCGCTACGGCCGACAATTGTCGCTTCCTTTCCCCTGATCTCTACGCCTATCGATTTAATAAGTTCTACGGCTGCCATAGCTGTGCACGGTACAATCCTTTTTTTATTGCCATAAACAAGTTCGCCTATATTGGCAGGATTTACTCCCTCCACGTCTTTGTGAGGGGCAATTACCCTGAGTACCTTTTTTACATCCAAGCCATCAGGCATTGGTATTTGCAGGATAATTCCTGTCACATGAGGGTCGTTATTTAATTTTTTTATATGTTCAACGAGGGCATCTTCTCCCGTATCGGCTGCCAGTTCATCCACGGTGTAGGTAATGCCCATCGCTTCACACTGTTTTTTCTGATTTTGGATATACAGGTGTGATGCTGCATTTTCACCCACCTGAACAGCTTTTACCCGGGGAAAGATACCTTTTTTCCTTAACATGCTGATCTCTTCAATCAACGGTTCCCGAATCTTTTCAGCAACAAATTCACCATCAATGATTCTCGCCGACATAGCCGCCCTTTTTCATATAGAATATTCTCTAAATAACCCTTCTCTCTTTCCTGCAAATCTTAAGTATTTTGCAACTTTATTATAGAAGAACAGTCAATGGTATAGCAAGGAAAAACCCCCTCAGAGAATAATACTTCTGGTAATATTAAAAGATTGACATCCCTAACCTTACCTGATAAAATTACGCTCGATTATGACGAGGATTTATCCTCTCCTTTTACAAAGAGGAGTTAATAGAGAGGCACACCTTTCATAGATAGCAGTGCAAGCCAAAACCGGATTTTTAACGAGTGAAAAATACCTTCTCCCGATACATAATAATCTGGTTATTCCATACATATGTTGGCCCGGTTTATGGTAGAGAATTAATGCTTTTCCCAAAATCAAATTATCCGAGGTAAAAAATTGAGAGTAAAAGTCGCTAAAACTGCTGGGTTTTGTATGGGCGTCCGGAGGGCGATGGACACCCTTTTAGACGCTGCAAATGAAAAAAACGGTGATGGTAAGGTTTACACAGATGGACCCCTCATCCACAATCCGCAGGTACTCGAATATTTAGAAAAAAGAGGGATTCAAATTGTTAATGGGCAGACGGATCTCTCGAAGAGTACGGTTATTATAAGGGCGCATGGTATTACACCCGGCCGCAGAAAAGAGATCGAACAGACGGGCGCAAAGGTCTGTGATGCTACGTGTCCTCATGTAATGAGAGTCCAATCAATCATTAAAAAATATGCTGCACAGGGATATTCAACGGTAATCGTAGGGGATAAGGGGCATGCAGAGGTTATCGGTTTACTGGGGTATGCAGAAGGGAAAGGATACGTTATACAGGAATTAGAAGAAATTGAATATCTTCCGCCTATGGACAAGGTGTGCATTGTAGCCCAGACAACTCAGGACAGACGGATGTTTAAAGAGGCGATAGACAGGCTCAAGAAACGTTATTCTCATTGTGAGTCATTTGAGACTATTTGCAGTTCCACGTATAAACGGCAAGACGAGGTTATCAACCTTACCAAATCTGTGGATGCCATGATTGTTGTTGGCGGAAGAGGAAGCGCCAATACCACACGGCTTGTTAAAATATGCGAGTCTCAGGGGACTCCGACAATTCATGTGGAAACTGATGCAGAGCTGGACCTCGATAAGCTGAAAGATTATGATACCGTCGGTGTAACGGCAGGCGCTTCAACCCCTAACTGGATGATCAAAAGAGTCGTTGAAAAGGTGCATTCATATAAAGTCAACCGATATGAGAGATTCTTATTTGGCATAAAAAGTATTGCCAGTTTTTTTGTTGGAAGTTGTATCTTTGTAGGGCTTGGAGCTGCAAGTCTCAGTTACGCAAGCGCTGCTTTACTGGGAATTGAACCCAGATTACATTTTTGTCTGATTGCAGCGTTATTTATATTCTCCATGCAAGTCCTCAATCACTTCTCCAATAAAGAAGCCGTGGCGCTGAATGAGCCGGTAAGGGCGAAATTATACGAAAAAAAGCAGAATCTTTTCATCGGTCTTGGCATCGCCGGAGCAGTGGCATCTTTTGTTTTAGGATTCATCATCAGCAAACCCATTTTTTTTTGTATTTTCCTTGCCAGCCTCTTTGGCATTTTCTACCGGTTGGAAATAATACCAAAGAAACTATCCCGTATTATCAGGTACAGAAGTCTTGAACAAATACCTGGCTCAAAAGAGATTTTTTACGGGATTGCCTGGGGTGTCAGCACAGCCCTGATACCGTTTCTCGGGACGAGAAAAAGTTTTGTGCCGTCACTTTCCATCGCTATCGCATTTACCTTCAGCATCGCATTTATCAGAGCAGTTGTCCTTGATATACGGGATATCCAGGGTGACCGTATCCTGGGGAAAGAGACGATTCCCATTGCAATCGGAAAGGAACGAACAAAGACGATTCTCATCATCATTACTGCATTAATAGCGATTTTGTTATCCGCAAGCCCGCTTCTTGGATGGACAACCAGCCTGGGATATTACTTACTACCCTGTATTGCTTACGCTTACGGATATCAATATCTATTTTATAAACGTATTGTTTTCGAAGGGTTACTCCTTGAGACTATTGCAGATTTCAACTTTATCTTAGCTGGTATTATTGCTTTTCTATGGAAATCCAATTATCTTTAACATATCAATAGATTATGGAAGAAAAAACACAAGGGATATTCGCTCAATTTAAGAAAGATGTCAGGAAAAGGATGTTAACAGGATTACTGTTAATCCTGCCTGTGTATGTTACCTTCTTTGTTGTAAAATTTCTTTTCAGCTTTGTAGGAGGCACCCTTGCTCCGATCATAAAAAAAATATTACAATTTTACGGTGTTGCCTTGCCAAGAAGCTCTGTCGATGAATTTATTATTACATTTCTTGGGCTTATCCTTACGTTTATATCATTATACTTTATCGGCATCTTTGCAGCTAATTTTGTCGGTAAAGCCATTATCAATTATTTTGAGAATCTGTTAACAAGAACTCCTGTCGTTCGAAATATATATTCATCAGTAAAACAGATAATTCACTCAATAAGCTTGCCTGGCAAACAAGCCTTTAAACGCGTAGTCCTTATAGATTTTCCGAAAGAAGGTACAAAATCAATCGGATTTGTTACCGGTGTTACAGAATATAACCACGGGAAAAAACTTATAAACGTGTTTATTCCAACGACTCCAAATCCGACAACAGGATTTTTGATATATACCACGGAAGACTTAGTTACCGATACCAACCTTAGCGTAGAAGAGGCGTTCAAAGCGCTCTTCTCAGGAGGTGTCCTGACACCTCCTGACATAACATCGGCATTTAGAAAAGCGGATACTCAGAATAAAGGTTAAATGAATTCTTTTCACGGGAGTGCATGTCGGCTGGTGTCGGCGACGGACTTCAAATCCGGTCTGTCCCGCTTTTAGCGGGATAGGTGGGTTCGATTCCCACACGCTCCCGCCATTAAACCTTTATTTATTAGCGTATTATGACTTCCCCCCCTAAAAAATCGTTACCAAGCCGTCACCAAATCGCATATATATGCTTTACCATGCATACAAAAATATTCTTAACTTTACCCATAGAAAAAGTATTATAAGAGCATCCTAGAATCTATTTCCCACCTTAGATATTCTATCTTTAGAAAAGAATACGCAACCATGATTTAGTTGCATTCTTTTGTTTTGAATACTACAATAAAGCTTGGATATGAAAACATTAGTACAGGCAAGACGGCTGGGTCAAGAGTGACCTTTATGAATCCTGAAACTAAACACATTATTAAACTTCATAAGCCGCATCCAAGACCTGAACTTAAACGATACCAGTTAGATTATATAGAGGAAACACTGCGAGACAAAGGGGTGATAGAATGAAAAATGAAAGATGTTTTAACATATAAGGGGTTTATTGGGTCCGTCCATTTCAGCGCTGAGGATAAGGTCTTTCATGGAAAGGTAAAAGGTATTGATGACCTTGTAACGTTTGAAGGCTCTACCGTAGAAGAACTTATAAAAGCATTTCATGAAGAAGTAGACGACTATATTAAACTATGCAAGGAGCAAAGCAAAGAACCTTTAAGATCGTATAAGGGTAGTTTTAATGTCCGCATATCTCCAGAGCTTCATAAGAAGGCAGTGGAAAGAGCCAGGACATTAGGTATAACCTTAAATAAACTTATCCAAATGGCTGTAGAAAAGGAAACAATAGGGAAAGATTAATTTTAAATGATCTTTAACAATTGAAAATACTAAGTATTTGAGAAACAAGGACATAAGGAGAGTCTAAAAATTCTTGGCGCTACCGTTCGTCCTTTTCTCTTATCTTTTTATTTCTCAAATACTCGTTAGGCTAAGACCTCTCCATTGAAATGCCGGGATAGTGGTCTGTCAGTGGCTCTTTGTCCCGTATTATCCGGTCTTGTTTCCGGATGTCTTCCCGTAAATACTTCGGCAGATTAAAGAGGGCGTGATGGGTAATACTATCGTAGAAACGCAGTGTAGTGGTGAGCCTTGATGAAATCCTGGTATCAATCTCATCACCTGTAATATCCAGGTTGCCCGGATTATGCGTTGCCATAGTAAACCCCCATTGCAATGCGTAAGAAGGAATGTAGGTAACATAGGGATATACGTGAGGAAATACCTTATTAAGGGTATTACAGATACTGGTAAACACGTCATTCTCGGTAAGAGAGGCTGCTCCAGACTGCACAAGGAGTATGCCACCCTTATTAAGTCTTTCAGCAATAATTTGATAAAATTCCAGGGTAAAAAGCATAAAAGAAGGACCTTCCTCCAACGGATCATTCACGTCTATAATAACGACATCAAATCGTTCCTGTGTCCGTTCCAAATATTTTCTGCCGTCTTCAATTATAAGCTCTGTACGGCTATCGTCGAATGCGCCCGCATGGAATGAAGGAAGATGCTTCCTGGCGCATACAATCATTTCCCTGTCGATATCGACCATCACGGCTTTTTTTATCGCCCTGTAACGAAGTGTTTCTCTGAGAGTTGCACCTTCACCCCCCCCTAAAATAAGCACACGTTCCGGACATGGATGTAAAATAAGGGATGGATGCACGAGCGCCTCATGATAGATAAACTCATCCGCCTCTGCTGATTGAAGTTCATTTTCCAGGATGAGACATCTTCCATAATTATACGTATCTACGATAATAATTTTTTGAATCCCGGATTGAACCTGATACACAACATCCTTGAAGGCATGCTTATGCAGTTCGTAACCATTAAAATAATCTTCTATCCAGCTTCCTGATATTTTTTCCATAGAGCCCTTTCATGTAGGGTATAAAAAGAGTTGTATTCACCATAATCTTATATTTTCCTGACATGCAGGGTAAGGCTTTAGCCTTGCAAAAATGCAAACCGAAAGGTTTGCCCTACCTGTGCTTTAAAGCTCCTGATTCGTTTCCGTTGATATATTCGCTTGTATCTTTTTAGTCAAAAAATTTCCCCTTTTTAGTTCCAGGATTGAAATCTCTTTTGCCTGGAATGCCTGTATTATATGAGAAGCAGCATTTTGCGGGTCGATTGTATTACCGCAAATAAAGATGTCGGCAGCGGCATATCCATATTCAGGCCACGTATGAATAGAGATATGCGATTCAGCAAGTATGGCGACACCGGTTACACCATAGGGACTAAACCGGTGACATACCACATTCACCAGAGTTGCCTTCATAGACTCCGTAGCTTTGGTAAGGATCTCCTGTATACCATCGGCATCATCAATAACATCCTTACAACATCCCCACATCTCCAGAACGATATGTCTGCCCAACGTATCCACTACTTCTCTCCTCGTATTAAGCTGCACAAAATCAAAATGTACCGATGGAAAAACGGTTTGATTCTAGAATGAATTGTTAGACTTGTCAAGAATGAATCCAGAGCAGAAATATTTTGACAATTCAAATTTCATCCTGTATAGTGCTAAAAAATTATGAAGAATACTGCCAGTCAAAATACCCTTCAGTCACTTCTGAATCCACACCCTTATTAATCCCCCCTACCCCCCTTTAGCAAAGGGGGGAATAGAGAGATTAGCAAAGGGGAGAATAGAGAGAAGTTTTCATTGACACCAATGAAGTAATGAGACAATGGGAGAATAGAGAGATTGGCAAAGAAGGAGACCGAGAGATTTGTAAAGGAAGAGACGGAGAGGCTTGCAAAAGAGAGGACGGAGGAGTTTGTAAAGGGAGAGATGGAGAGATTAAGAAAGGGGAGAACTGAAGGATTAATAAAGGGGTGTCCAGGAGAATTAGTAAAGGGAGATGGTGAGGATTTGGGGAGGAATTTAGCGTTATTCTCATATCACTTTGTTGGCGTGGGTGGCATTGGCATGAGCGCCATCGCTCAGGTACTGAAGGAACAAGGCCACACGGTTAGTGGTTCCGATAGAAATTATGACAAACACATTACCCCTTATGTATTTTCCAAACTCCTGTCTCAAGGCATTTCACTCCACCCTCAGGACGGTTCGGGTGTTAACGAAAACACACATTTTATCGTTATCTCTTCCGCCATCGAAGAAGAGAATCCGGATATTAAAAAAGCCCGGCTGCTTAACAAAAAGATTATAAAACGCGCTAACCTCCTGGCTGAGATATTTAACCATAAATATGGAATTGCTATCGGAGGAACAAATGGAAAGACTACCGTAAGTTCTATGGTCAGCTATATCCTTGATTATGCCAACCTGTCCCCTACTATTATTATAGGTGGATGTATCAAAAACTATGTTGATAAAGTCCATTTAGGTAATGCAAAAACGGGCACATCAGACATCATTGCCATAGAGGCCGATGAGAGTGATGGCAGTATCGTCTCTTATACACCACAAACATCCGTCATTACGAATGTGTCTAAAGACCACAATACTATCGAAGAGATATCGAAGATGTTTGTAACCCTTTCGGAAAATACCAGGAAACTGCTCATTCTCAATGCCGATTGTCCTCATTTGAGAACGATACATTTTAAGCATAAAAACATCGTTACCTATGGGTTACATAATGGCGCTGCTCTAAGCGCAAAAAATATAACTTATAAACCATTCCAAACCTTGTTTGATGTAAATGGTCAGTCTTTTGAGATACATCTTCCCGGTTCTTATAACGTATCAAACGCACTTGCAGCTATTGCCGTTGCCAGAAGTCTGAATATCCCCGATAGTAAAACATCTGTAGCGCTCAAACAATTCAGGGGTATACAGCGCAGGATGGATAGTATCGGAGAGGTTCATGGAATAAGGGTGATAGACGATTATGCCCACAATCCGGAAAAAGTTAAGGCAGCAATACAGGCAGTAAAATTACACTATAAGCGTATTATCGCTATCTTTCAACCTCACGGTTACGGCCCTGCCAATTTTATGAAGGAAGAACTCGTAGAAGCCTTTGTTACCGCCCTCTCCTCTCAGGATATTCTCTTTATGCCGGAGATATATTATGCTGGCGGCACTGCCAGCAAAAATATCTCTTCTGCTGATATTATTCAGCAGGTAAGCAAAGCCGGTAAAAAAGCCTTTTTTATTGAAAAAAGAGACGATATTATACCAATAATTGAAGGACAGACCCATGAGGGTGATTGTATCCTTGTCATGGGAGCAAGAGACTATACCCTTACTGAATTTTGCGAAAAAATCCTGCAGGGTTTGATACAGAAAAAGATGCTGAAGAATTATAGCATCCAGGAGATGAAACAGAACAGAATATGATGCAAGAGGTAGGGTAGAGATATACTCAAGAGGTTCACAATTTGTGATTTATAAACTTGATACCTGGTAACCATAATCTTACGGGATGGCACGGACAAGCTATGCTTGTCCGTGTTTTTGTATACCGTTTCATGCTTTTTCACTTGTAATGATTAGACTTGTATTATCTATTCAAAATAGACAATTCGTAACCAATGCTGTGCTAGTTCAACACGGACAAACAAAGTTTGTCCGTGCCACCCTGTTATTAAGGAAAAATTCATATTTTATGAGCATCTTGAGTATAGTGCTGGTGCATTCGGCGTAAAAACCAACGCCTTAATCTACCCTACTCATAACTATAGCATATCTTAAGTTTTGTAGGGCAACTCTTTAGTATTGGTTCTCCTGAATTAAGCTCTTTCTATGGTTTGCAAAAAATGTCGTGCTAAATTTGGATTGGTTGCAAAGTGGACATGGGTGTAGGCGGCCAACACACGGTCAGTAAAGAGGCCATCCGGATGTGATGTCTTATCACCATATTTAGAAACATTGTATGCATATGATGTACCTTCGGGCACATGCAGCGATGACCAGTGAAATTCATGCGCTCTGAACACATCGCCCTTTTGACACAAAAGATTATCATGCATTGCCTGAACATTACTGTAGCCTAATCCCTGCCGCTTATTCTCCATCCTCGTTGCGCCTTTCAGTATCCCGCACATCTCATGCGTTTTCCCTTTAAAATCTACCAAATGCTCAAGCAGATACATCATCCCCCCGCATTCTCCATATATGATCGCGCCTTTCTTATGGGCCTTCCGTATCGATTCCTTCATTGTTGTATTCGAAGCAAGCAATGCGGCATGAAGTTCCGGAAATCCACCGCCAATATATAAGCCTTTGATATCAGCGGGTATATATTTATCATACAAGGGACTGAAGTACGTAAGCTCCGCACCGTACAATTCCAGGAGATCAAGATTATCCTGATAATAAAAATTAAACGCCTCATCCGAGGCAACAGCAATCCTGAAATGAAACCTCTTATCTATTTCCCTGAATACCGTCCTCTCAAATGCAGGGAGGCTGTTTGGCGCAGATGCAATACTGAGTAATACATCAATATCAACCGTAGCCGACAGTATATTTCCAATTTTTCGGTACGTTGACTTTGAGAATTCCTGCTCTACTGATGGCACCAGACCCAGGTGACGTTCCGGTAATGCTATCTCCTCATCAAACGGCAGGTATCCCAGCACAGGAATATTGCAATTTTCTTCGATAGATTTCCTGAGAGAAGTGTAATGACGTTCACTTCTCACCCGATTTAAAATCACACCCTGGATTTTCACCTCTCTGTCAAAATGTTTATATCCCAGGATAACAGCGCCCGCGCTTCTTGACATCCCTTTTGCGTCCATTACCAGTATTACGGGCATATTCAATATCCTGGCAAGATGCGCTGTGCTTCCGAACTCCGTTCCATCCAGGCAGCCATCGTAGAGACCCATCACCCCCTCGATCACAGCTATATCCGAGTCCATGAAAGCATGCCCGAACAATTCCAAACAAACATCCCTGCTCATAAGCCATGTATCAAGGTTGCGGGAGGGACGTCCGGTAACAGCCATATGATGTAAGGGATCAATATAGTCAGGTCCTGCCTTAAAACCTTGCACCTTATATCCCTTCTCCATGAGTGCAGACATCAGGCCAAGGGTGATAGTTGTTTTTCCTACCCCGCTGTGTGTTCCGGCGATTAATATTCTTGGAAAATCAGGTAACATATGATTCATAAGTCCTTTTTTACTGTAAGAAATTATCAGGGAGATAAGAATTTCAATTCTGCAGGGCAACCCTTCAGAGTTGCTATCCCGGCGCATGTATTTTGGCAGGGAAGCAAGGCTAAAGCCTTGCCCTACGTCGCAGACACCGTTTTTTATGAGGAGAGACCGTAAGTTTTTACATCTCTACTGCTAAAGGCAGCCTGGTTTAATACGAAAAGATTTCAAAGCAATTCCGGAGTAACAAGGCGTACCTTGCCACTACACATTATGAAAGTAAAGCATTGTACATTGCCAGTCGCCATAGGAAGACGGTTCCTACCTTTGTGATCTGAAGGTCATCAAAGTCCTCATGAGACTTCGTACCTTTCTTTAAAAGTCAAAAACATGAGCTTCTGGTTTCTCTCGTGGCGTATTCTAGCTGAAATTTGTAGTTCAATCAATAAGATTAAACTAAACAAAATATAATACAGTATTTACCCTATAAGAACAACGAGAATTGCTCAGTCCGTTTTGGGTGGCGCTGACAAATTCTGTTTGTCAGTGTTTTCTCTTCCCTATCCCTGTGTGTATTCAAACAGGCACGGACAAACCCTGTCCCTGTATATCTTGAACAGGGATGGTTTGTCCGTGTTCAACCTGAGAGATGCGGTTATAGTCACAAGGTAAGATTTATTTTACTTATTAAGGTGACACATATGCCCATAATCCCCCTTGATCCCCCTTTAAAAAAAGGGGAAATGGTGAATGTTTTAAAAAAGGGGGAAAAGAAAGAAGTCTCCCTTTAGGAACTTATCCTTACCCATAAACCAGACTGCCCTGGGCAGCAGCTCATAAGAAAACAGCATGGCGTAGGGCAAGGCTTTAGCCTTGCCTCCCCGCCTGAATACATGCGCACGGGATGGCAACCCTGGAATTGTTTTGTAAACCAAATACTCTCCCGTGTATTGATCAATCTTTACCATGTACACAAAGGAGAGACGCAAGATGTTGCGTCTCTCCAGGGGAATGAATCCACCCCTAAATCCCCTCCCTTGAGAGACTGTGTCATAATTACCCAGAAAGGGTTGGATTCGTTCTTTAATCAGAGAGAAAAATACTCTCGGTGAAACATGATCTGCATA
>JAANMX010000499.1_pt1 | contig 51794 bp, 46 predicted proteins | sample 7279681 | NCBI WGS metagenome assembly JAANMX01 (sample SAMN14094542, study PRJNA606508) | bioreactor metagenome | isolation source: A lab-scale SPAN reactor treating ammonium-rich wastewater day 351 | place: Ireland: Galway | collected 2018-01-01
TTCTTTGACAAGTGCTAAGGACTCGTCAAGAAATAAGTTCCATCCGGTGCGTCGCACTGTCCACGAAATGACTCTAGCCCGCAACCTCATCCGGACAGTGCGACGCACCAAAACGGGAAGTTATTCTTTGACAAGTGCTAAGGACTCGTCAAAGAATAACTTCCGAACCTTCCGGGAAGGCTGTCATGCACTGCGGCGCATCTTGCGTAGTTGCGCCGCGCCAAGAAAACCAGTACTTCCGGCGGGAATAGACCCAGAACACCTGCTCCCCGCCGGTCCGTGACCGGCGGCGATCATCCACTAGGCAGCGCCGGGTCACAGACCCGGCAAAGAGCATTCGCAAGTATGGGTGGACTTGCGCCGCCGGTAACTGCTCACCACCTCCCAACCTCCCCCGCTGTGGGGGAGGAGTCGATCCACTTCCCTCCCTGGAATGGAGAGGGATAGGGTGGGGTGGCTGAACTGTTTCAATTATACTGTATTCCGATGGGTTGCGGGAAACCGGCGGGGAAATGCGCTCAGGACCACTTGCTTACGAGACTCAATTTTTCTGTCCCGCTTGGCTATAACCCTGGCGGCAGGACGAAGCTGCCGTCCGTCTCCCGGGGAAAGTCGATCACCTGCTCCACTGCATTCCAGTTGAGCGGGCCGTAGATGTGAGGGTATATCTTGCCGTTGGACTCTTCCCAACGGACAGTCGGCCCAATGCGTTCTTCGTCAATACACATCAACAGATAGGGGCCACTCTGCTTTTGGTAATAGCGGTTTGCCACAGCCGCCAGCAGTTCTGGCTCTGCGGTACAGTGAATGAAACCTTCCTTCTTCAGGGAGTCGGCCGCATAGGGGGCTATGTCATCCAGCGCGTCGTAGGCTTCCTGGGAGATGATGTGATAGATCATTGGGGGTTCCCGGCTACCCTCCCCACATATGGATTGTGTAGACGTTCGTAGCCGACGCTGGTGGCGGGGCCGTGGCCCGGATAGACTGCGTAGTCGTCGGGCAGGGAGAGGATTTGGCTATGGATGCTTTGCAATAGGGTGGGTCCATGGGCCAGGGGCAGATCAAATCGACCGATACTGCCCTGAAATAGCGTGTCGCCGCCGAAGATCATCCGCTCTTTGTGATGGACAAAGATGACGTGGCCCGGCGCGTGGCCGGGGGTGAAACGGACCTCCACCTCTTCGTTTCCAAAAGTCACAATCTGCCCATCTTCCAGAAAATCGTCCGGGTCATCGATTGGATCCATGGAACTGCTCAGCCAGAGACTGAGCAATTCCGGCGCGTCACGCAGAATGGGCAGATCGGCCGGATGCAGGTGAAAGGTGGCTGCGGTGGCCTGGCGGATGGGGTCCACGGCCATTATGTGGTCGAAGTGGGCGTGGGTGTTGATGATCTTCTCGATGGTCAACCCCATCTTCTCGGCCTGTTTAAGGATGGCCCGGGGGTTGTCCCCCGGATCGATGAGGACGCCCAAACCGGTCTCGTCACAGCCCAGGATGTAGCAATTCTCTTCCAACAGACCCACTGTCAAACCGGCTACAGACAACCCCATAGAGACAAACCTTTCGGGTAACAATTCTGACTACAGGTGCGATACACCTGCCTATTCACAAATCCTGGGGCTATCCTTCGTGGCAGAGCCAACGATTGCCCCATTGGGAGACTTCCCGAATGATGGGGGTCAGCTCCCGGCCCATCGCCGTCAGGCTGTATTCCACGTGGGGGGGGATCGAGCTAACCTGCACCCGGCTCACAACGCCCTCATCTTCCAGCATCTTCAACCGGCTGCTCAATGTGCTGGGGTTGACGCCGCCCAGCTCCTCCTGCAGCTCACAGAAGCGCTTGCAAGGCGAATCAAGCAGGTGATGGACGATTTGCAGAGTCCATTTCTGGCCCACAATCCGGGCTGCCGATTCTACCGGGCAGGCCCGCAATTCGGGAAGGGTACTCATTTCGTTCAACATCAGTTTCATCCTGTCTTTCACGACGGGGAGGCACTCTTCCCGCCACTGTCTCCTGCGCTGTGCGCTATAACAAATATAGTACTACGACCTGTCGGGGATGTCAATTGGGCAGGGATTCCCAAATGGTAACTGCCCAGCCCCACCCAACCTCCCCCACAGTGGGGGAGGTTGGGTGGGGCTGGCACAGAATAGAACGCGGATTGAGCGGAAAGCAGGGAAAAAGGCGAATTTCTCTCGCTTCTATCCGCAACAATCAGCCCGATCCGCGTCATCCGCGTTCTATTTCTTGCCTCTCCCGCAGACTGCTAAGGCTGGCTTACCACCAGATTGTCAAAGCCAAACAGGGCTGGTTCTGTGGCCGATTCCGGGTTGCCTGCTTCCATCCCAAAGCCGCCGGACGACGGCTCGACGCTCACGCTGTCCAGCAACTCGCCGTTGACGTAGGCACTGATGCTATCCCCCACGCACTCCAGGCGCAGACGGTTCACTGCGCCTTCGGTCGTGTCGATAGCGGCATTCTCGTCCCGATCCGAAAGAGTGATTAACTCCTTGCCCACCACTTGACCAATACTGAAATCTCCGTTCGGGCTGATGTCGGCAAAGTAGTAGCTGTCTTCAGTGGTGCGGCAGATCAGCCCGGCGTAGGCTTTGGGATCACCCGAGAGAAGACTCAGGTCGATCTCCAGGATTACGTCCGTGTAGGCTTCCTCGTCCAGAGATGCCAGATGAAACATCCCCGGATCAGCCGAGATGAAGTAGATATCGTCCTCATAGCCGTACATCCCTTCCGGGTCTATCGGCCAGCCGCTCTCCTCATCCGAGAAATCGTCGGTCAGAATCGCCGCCGGAACACTGGCCGGGGTCCCGCGTAAGAGAGACGCGGGGTTTTCCACCCGCACCAGCAGGCCAAATTCGCCCCCTTCGCCAAATGCCTTCACCCGCACTTCGTAGATACCCGGATCCGCCGCGGCCTGGCTGACAATCTCGGAAGAGCCGGGGGAGGCGCTGGAAAGATCGTGGACTCTGGCGCCCCGGCTGCCAAAATGGACCACCGACAGGTCCAGATCAGTCGCGTTCTCGCTGGCCACCAGAACAGAAAGAAGCTGGCCCGGTTCGTCAATGGCAAAACCGTAGACGATAAAACCGTTCTCATCGATTGACTGCAAAATGAGCCGATTGGTATCGATCAGCCCGACGTCGGCAATCTCCTCTGCCACCAATTCATAATCGCCTGCGCCGCTATAGCTGGAGACTTTGACGTAATAGACGCCATCCTGGGGGGCCACCAGAATCACCTCTTCGTCGGCTCCGGTGGATGTGCTGGACCACTGGTCCAGAGGCTGGGTCATGCCCGCGTGCAGGTCAAAATCCCCCTCCGTATCGGACGAAAGGGCGATACGGACAAAACTGCCGGCCAGGACGCCTTCCAACCGATGGTACTGGATGCCACCCTCTTCCAGGCTGCCTTCCACGGCTTCGCCCAGTGCCATTCCAATCATCGGTGCGCCAGGAGTTCCTTCCGCGCTGATTGTATAATTGGTTTCGAGGCCGTCGTAGCTGGTGACGACGACATAATAATCTCCGGGCAGCAGAGGGCCGGTTGCGGCAGAGAGTGAGCCATCTTCCAGGGTTTCGGCATAGACGTAAAAGATACCCTCCTCGTAGCGATCGACTACCGACATGGAGAGTTCGCTCTCGCTATCGTCGGCCATCTTTGCGCTGATTTTTATGTCGTCGTAGACATCATCCACATGCAGACGGAAGATTTGGGTGTCGGTATCAGCGGCCAGGGTTGCTTCCAGCGCGCCGTCAGCTTCCAACGTGACGGGCGCACCGGCCAGGAAGACAATAGCTGTAAACTCGGAACGCCGCTCCAGGGGGTCCACCGAAAAGCTGTACGAACCGCCTTCGCTGTAGAAGCGCACCATCTCCCCATCGTCGCTGCTGGCATATTTCGAGACTGTGCCACCGTTGACCGAAAGGGTGAAGCTGTCCCCCTCACCGACCTTAAAGAAGAGCAACACTTCCTGGGGATAGCCCAGGTCCGGGATGGCGATGGTTGCGTAGCGGGTGTCGCTTACATCCTCCTCTACATAGACGCTGCCAGGATAGAGCTTGCCCGGCGAGCGCTCGCTGTCCGACATACCGCCAATCATCCCCAGCACAAAGAAGCTGAGAACGTTCTCCTCCAGGGCCGTAATTTCGATCCGATATTCACCAGCCGCCAGAGTGATGGCATCCATGGACAGGGGGCCTTCATAGACCATTTCGCCCTCTTCGTCCATAATGGCGGCGGTAAAGTCGGCAGCCGCTTCTTCGTCATCCGGGCTGATCATATACTCGCCATCTTCGGGGAAATAGACTACATAGGCCAAGAGATCGTCTTTGCCTGCTTGCTGCTGCACATATTCGCCCAGAAGAATGGGCACGGCCTCTTCCTGGGCACTGGGTTTGGCCTCCTCCCCGGCTAAAAGCGTGCCGGGCAAGGCTGTCAGCAGAAGCGCCAGGAGCAAAAGAATCGATAGCCATTGCCGGAATGGTTTCTGTTTGGAAGTAGGTTGAGACTGCATGGGCACACCTCGCTGTGTCGGAAAAATGAATGGGCTGCACGAAGAAGGGGTTTGATTCCTTCCTGGGATTGAGTATAGCAGAGTCATTCCGGGCGTCAAGTAAGGCTCAGGACAGAGATGTAATTCGGTTGTAGGGCGAGAGAACTCGTAGGCCACGCCGCCGGGGGGATGAAGTCCCCCGGCTGGAAAGAACGCCCCCCCAAGCGGGGCTTGGCTGGACGGGCAAGCCGGCGTTCATCCGGCGCTGTTTGGTAGCTCCGGGACTTCATCCCGGAGTGGCTGCCACCACCCACTCATTTGCCCAAAAGTGAAATGCACCCTCAAGAATGGGGTGTATTTGCACACAGGACGGCTTCCAGGTCAGCTCTATCAGGGGTTGAGCAGGCGTATCACTTCGTCGTGGATGCTCCCACAGCTTGCCACAATACCGCTGCCTGTCAATGGGTCCTCCCCCTGCCAGTTGGTAATGCGCCCGCCTGCCCCTTCCACAATCGGGATCAGCGCCATATAGTCCCATTCGTTCATAATCGGATCGGTCATAAGGTGTGCGCCCCCGGTAGCCACGAGCAGATAGCCGTGGCAGTCCCCCCAGGTGCGGTAGCGCAACACCCGTTTGCTCAGGGCTTCAAAGGCAGAGCCGTTCTGATAGTCGAAGGTATTCCAGTGGTCCGAGGTAAGCAATACGGCATCCTCCACCCGGCTACAGGGAGCGACCTGCACGGGCCTGTCATTGAGCCACGCGCCCTTGCCGTTGCCAATCAGAAAGTCCCCCACAATTGGCTGGTGGATGACGCCCAGAATGGGTCTGCCATTTTTCAACAGGGCGATCAGCGTGCCAAAAAGATAGCTGTGGCTGATAAAATTCTTCGTGCCATCGATGGGATCCAACACCCAGCGGTATTCGGCGTCGGGCTGGTGCGCCCCGTACTCTTCGCCGAGAATGCCGTGGCCCGGATAGACCGCCTGAATGCGCTGACGCATAAGCTGCTCTGCGCCCCGGTCGGCAACAGTCACCGGCGAGGCGTCGGCTTTCTGCTCCACATCGTAGCCCGAGCGGAAATAGCCCCGGATCAGAGCGCCGCTTTCGTCGGCCAGAGTTTTGGCGAAGTTCATCAGTTCGGACAGAGAGGGTTCCTGGACAGCCATAGAGGCCAGACCTTTCGTATATGGGTGGATAAGGCGCAAGGGGATCAGTTGCGGCGGCGCGGCCCTGGACCCCTCCCTAGCCCTCCCCATTCCAGGGAGGGAAGTGGATCGACTCCTCCCCCACAGTGGGGGAGGCAGGGTGGGGTGCGCAGTTACGGCGTAGGGCGCACTACAGCCGCCGAGCAGACCCCGTGTCAGACTAATTGCAACACTGATTCTAGTCTACGGGAGCAAACCAATGCAACACGGGGCGTTGTGGAGGATGAATTCGATGGCCGCCCGATTGTTCTCTTTCACCGAGCCGGTGCCACCAGCGCGCTGGATTCCCGCCAGATCAGCCAGGGCAGGGATGTGGGGGTTGTGGCGATTTTCGAGCGCACAGCAGACGGCCAGCTACTCTCTTTCAGCGGCGATGGGCAGAGCGGCTTTGTGGACAGCCAGACCCAATCCACCTGGAACATTCTGGGCAAAGCCATCAGCGGCCCTCTGGCTGGCAGCCGCCTGACCGAGCTTATCCACTTTGACCATTTCTGGTTCGCCTGGGCCGCCTTCTTCCCCAACACGGAACTCTATAAGGGATGACAAGGTGACGGGGTGACAGGGTGACAGGGTGACGGAAGGCATTCACCTTGTCACCCCTGTCACCTTGTCACCCCTGTCACCTTGTCACCTTGTCATCTTCCTTACTTCCAGCAGCTTCCGGCCAGGTCCAGCCGCTGCATATTGAGCGCGGTGACACCTGTGCGATCCAGGGTGACCAGATAGCGTTGCCAGGGAATGTAAAACCAGGTATACCCCCGCAAGCAGACTTGGGACTGGGGTTGCTGGGCACCCCCAAAAATGGAGGGAACTTGCAGGGGCGTATAGCGAATGTCCTCCACCGCCAGCCGCTGAATCCACAGCCCGGTCACATCGTAGGTCAGCTCTGCCGCCCGCCGGGCGTTGATGGCTATTCGCTGGTCTTCACCAAAAGTATCAATCTGGGGTGGGCTGAGAAAACGGGGAAGCAAAGCCCAGGGCAGCACACCGACCAGCAGAAAAAAGAAAAAGCGAAAGCGGAGTGTGCGAAAGCGCAGCTCTACAGCTTCGCTTAGCACCCGCCACAGAACAGTGCCCCCCAGCCAGAGCAGCCAGAGCAGAATCAGATTGAGAATAAAATCGACCAGATAGAGTTTGCTATTTCCATCGAGACCGACGGTAGCGAAGGGTAGCGGATAGCCCAGCCGCCCCAGGCAACCAGTGGGACAACCCGCGCTATAGGGCGGTATCACAAAAAGGTAGAGGCTGCCAATATTCAATACCATCCCCAGCAGCAGAGTGCCGGCAAAGAGCGAATACCAGCGGCTGCTCTGCTGCCGCCACCAGATCACCAGCAGCAGCCCCAGGGTCAACCCCAGCCCGGCAAAGAGCAGGTCTTGCCAGCCGGCAAAGTGCAGCCAGTCATCCGGCCAAACCGCGCTATATCGGGCAATGGGCAGGGCTGACAGAAGGGTCATGGCGCAGTGACTGTGAACGCTCCATCGGGCAGCCGCCAGCAGGCAAAGATGCGGTCCAGACGGACGGGCAGATCGGCCAGGGGAATCGGCTTGCCCTCGCCTGTCCATTCAGCCAGCCGATAGACCCCCGACTCATCGACCACACTCAGGAGAATACGTCCGTCATCCCGACAGATGGCGCTGTCTTTGATGACGCTGCCAATCCGCAACAGGTGGGAAGCAGATTGGGGCGTGTCACCCGCTATATTCACTTCCGTAACCCCAAAAGTATCCAGGGCAAAGACGCCCACGGGCGAGAAACGGCTGCGGGTCAGCACAATCCGCTGGTCATCCCGCCAGGCCAGGCTGGGGGTCAGAAATTCAAAACGGTTTTCTGTCTGATAGGCGGCCAGGGGCTGATCATTGCCAAAGGCCCCGTCGCCTACGGGCCGCACCCAAAGCCGATTGCTGGGCTGGACAAAACCCGCGGTCAGGCTGGGCTGATTGGGATCGTAGGCGAGATAAGCCAGCCGTCGTCCATTCGGGCTGACGTAGAGCGGCGCGCGATAACTGCCTTCGGCCATCAGCCGCCGCACTTCGTCGGCCCGCCCATCCGGGGTCAGATTCACCTGGAAGAAGCCGGCGTTCGTCTGCTGATTTTGGGGTTTGGCCGTCTCCAGCAGATACCACCAGCCGCCTGTCTCCCCGGCCACCACACCGGCCAGGGAAGGCAGCAGGGGATCGTCCTTACCCCCAAAGACCTCCAGATTCTCCTGGGCCAACAGATGCACCTGATTCTCGGCCAGCCGATATTCCCACAACTGCCACTGGCTCAACCCCACCTGGGGCGTCTCGATCCAGAGAATCGAACCCGCGCCGTCGGCCACAATCCCCCGGATGTTGTAAAGGGGCTGGGCCAGAATCTCCATCAGATCGCCGCTGTCCTGCAGAAGGGTGAAGCTGTTGATCCCCGCGGGTGCATTGGGTGCGGGCACAATCAGCCCGCCCGCTTCGCCCAACACAGGAATCGCCCGCTGTCCGTTAGCCCCAATGGACGTCAGCTTTCCACTGCTTTCCAGCAGATAGATGCTCGTCTCGTCCCGGCTGCCCACCAGGGCCACGCCGCTGCCACTGGCCTGGGCCTGGCCGATCTCGGCCACAGCGCCTGTCACCATCCGGGCCTGGGCAGGCAGCCCGGCAATACGCACCGACTCGGCCCGGATGTCGGCTGTACCCGCCACCAGCCCCCCCTGCACATAAAGCCGCACGCCGGGCCAGAGAAGTTCGCCCCGGGCCGGAAGCCAGCGCCCCTGGGCTTCACCGATCAGCCCGCTCCAGATTTCCACCTGCCCTTCCCGGGTAATGTCCAGCAGCAATTGAAAAGCGCGGCCATCGCTGCTCTGCACAGGAACCGGCAGCAGGGGATTGGCCGGGACATTCTTCCCCCCAACCGTCAGCACCAGAGAGCCGTTGGCCGGGCCGGGCGCAGCCGACGAGACGATGGCAATGCCGGCGCCCCGTTCTGGCCTGGGTTGGATTGGCGTCACAGGAGCGGGCGCAGTAGCTGTGGGCTGGACCCGGGTGGCCCCGGTGGTAGCCGTCTCGGTGGCCGTGGGTGCGTCCGCCGGGACAAGCGTGCCGAAGATCGGTCGGGAGGGACCCAAGCTCAGGGTGGCTGTCGGGGTGGGGATGGAGGGTGGCCGGGGTGTGGCCGTAGGCTCTCTCTGGGGCGGTGTCAGGACCTCGGCGGTTGCGGTCGGGGTTGGGGCCAACAGATTGCCCTGACTATCGTAGAGGGGCAGGCTGCCCAGCTCCCCGTCCACAGCCATCAACTCCAACGCCATCCAGCCGAGAAGTCCGTCCTCTGCCGTCTGGGGCGCATCCACCTGCACGAAGGCCCAGTTGCCCTCTTCAGTGATACCCAGCAGGACAACCCGCACGCCACCTACCAGCCGGGCGACAATTTCGCTGCTGGTGGTGGGGCCGGCGCGCATACGGGCCGGGAAGAGAACAATTGTGCCGATGACCGGTGGCCCGGCAGGCGGCTTCGGCACTGCAACGGTCGGTGTAGCCGTGGGCAGGGGCGTTGCCGTCGGTCTATCCGTGGCGGTCTCTGTCGGTGTCGCTGTGGGCAGAGGCGTGGGTGTATCCGTAGGGATAGCCGTGGGCGTGGCTGTGGGCAGGGGTGTTTCCGTGGCTGTCTCTGTGGCAGTGGCTGTCTCTGTTGGCGTCTCTGTGGGCAGAGGCGTCTCTGTTGGGGTAGCGGCGGCTGTCTCCGTCGGTGTCTCTGTGGGCAGAGCGCTGGCTGTCGCTGTCGGCGTTGGGGTATCCGTGGGCAGAGGCGTCTCTGTTGGGGTGGAGATGGGCGTCGCCGTCGCCGTGTCTGTGGCGGTTGTGCTGGGTGTGGCAGTGGCGGTAGCTGTCTCTGTGGGGGTCTCTGTGGCCGTGGCAGTAGCCGTCTCGGTGGCTGTCGGCGTATCGGATGGCAGGGGTGTGGCGGTTTCCGCCACTGGTACGTCCAGCCCCGTGCTGGCAATCGCCACGGGGTCGGATTCGCTGCGGGGACGGTAGCTGCCATCCGTCTCCTGGATAAAGAGTGCAGTGTACTCAGCCGCTTCTGCGGGCCATTCCTGCCCCCTATCGCCCTGCCAAATCTGTTGCCAACCCCCATCCGGGGTGAATCGCAACAGATTCTCCCTGGCCGTGCCGCTGGCAGCGTCTTCTGTCACAAAAAGGCCCAGCAGCGCGCCATCTGCCCCGCTGGTCAGCGTGGCCTGGCCCACACTCCAGGCCATTTCGTCTGCCTGGGCCAGGAGCGCATCCAACCGCTCCCCCCGGACATTCTCGCTCCCCGGTCTCTCTTCCCAGAAAAGAATCGGAATCGTTCGGTCATCGCCGATGCGCATAGAAGTTGTGACAGCCCAGCGGTCAGCCGGAATCTGTGTCAGCGGAAAGCCCTGGTTTTCCATTCCCTCGCCCTGGGCCAACACCCGCAGGATTGTCTCGGCCGCGGCCGGGCGCACATCCACCGCCAAAAGCGAGAGAGCCGCGGCCGCCTGGCTGACAAAGCGATCTGCGCTGGCGTGGGCCAGGGCTGCGTTGTCCGGCGTAGCGGTTGGGGGAAGCGGTGTAGGCGGGAGGGGGGTTGCGGTCGCCGGGGGTTGGGTAGGGGTGGCCGATGGGATGACTTGGGTGGCGGTAGCATCGGCCAACAGAAGAATCGGCGTGGCCGTCACATCTTCTGTGCCAGCCGATTCTGTGCCAGCCAGCCGCCCCCGGGAAAGGCCGATATTATAGACAAGAAAGATTGTCAGCAGAAGCAGAGAGAAGAGCGCGCCCCCGCCGATCAACAGATTGGCACGGGTGAAGAGATAGCCGTACCCTTCCAGCCCGGTATTGTCGTCTGGTGCAGGATTTTCGGCAGAATTTTCAGAGCCGGGAAGGGCTTCCGCTGGTTTTTGCTCGTCAGTCATAAAGTAAAATTGCTCTCAGTTCTGCACAGTGATCGTTACCCGACAGGGCAAAGGATAGTTACCAGAGGTGTCCACCACCACCAGGCGCAGGGTATAGACGCCGTTGGCATAGGCTGGGCTGTTGAACAAGCCAAGCAGCCCCCCCACCACCTGGCTCTGCCCCCCGTCAAAATAGGAAAATCCCTGGCTGGCATCGCTGCCGTGGGCATATTCCAGCTTATAATAGTCCAGGTGGTCGTGTTGCGCTGTGCCCACCAACGAGACTACGCCGCCCACCAGCGCGCCATTGCCCGGCGAAACGATACTGGCCCGGGCGTCCGGGCAGAGGGCCGGCGCAACCGCGGGCGCGGGCACGGGTGTGGCCGTGGGCGGAGCCGCCGCCGCCGCCACCGGTGTTTCCGCCGCTGTCACTGCCTGGGAGAGTGCGGTTGGGGTAATTGTCGGCGTTATCGTAGCGGGCAAGGGTGTATTGGTCGGTGTAGGCAGCAGAGCCGCGGCCTGGGGTGTGGGGTTCAGGGTACGGGCGACAATCGGCTCCACCGCGGTCGAGAGGGTATTGCTGACAAAATAGGTGATACCCATCACGACCAGAATGCCGATGGCGCGCACAAAAATATCGTAGAGATCGTTGACAGCTTTGTCCCGTTCCAACGAGAAAATGGCCTGGCGGCGTTCGGCGCGCACTTGCCAGGTTCGATAGAGTTGGATAAGCGCCGCCAAGCCGCACAGGAAGTAGATCCAGGGTGCAGCGTCGGCGAGATATTGGATCAGAAAACCCATAACCGTCCATCCAATGCCCTGGGCAAAACCCCAGAGCATATACCTGAGAGCCGTCGTTGCATCGCAGTCTACAGTCTACCGTAGCCCAATCATTCCGCCAAAAAGAGTTTGGTCATCCGGGAAAATGGCGCGTCTGGGATATGGGGACGCACCCCAGGAAAACCCCGGTTTGAACTTCCCGGCTATATGGACTATCATCCCTCTATGATTCAACTGTCGATTGAAAATCGGGCAAAAACAGACTTCGATATGGCTACTGCCCTACTTCGTTCCTATCAGTCCCCGCGAAAGGCAACCCAATGAACTTCGATTTTACTTTCCGATCCCGGCGCAGCAATGTGCTGGCCCGCAATGGAATGGTCGCCACCAGCCAACCCCTGGCTGCCCAGGCCGGTCTCTCAATTTTACAGGCGGGAGGCAACGCCGCGGACGCGGCCATTGCCACCGCAGCGATGCTAAATGTTGTCGAGCCTCTCTCGACGGGTATCGGCGGCGACTGTTTCGCCCTCTATTGGGACGCCAAAACCAAGCGAGTCACGGCGCTCAACGGATCGGGGCGGGCAGCAGCAGCGGCCTCTATACACGAAGTGCAGGAGCTGGGCTATACGGAAATGCCGAACTTTACCGGTATGTCCGTCAGCATCCCCGGCACAGTAGCGGGCTGGAGCGATCTGCTGGAGCGCCACGGGCGGATGGGGCTGGCGGATGTGCTGCAACCGGCCATCCGCACCGCGGAGGAGGGCTACCCGGTGACCGAGTGGATCGCCAATGGCTGGGCAACACAGGTCAAAAAACTCTTACGCAGCCCGGACTGGCAGAGCGGTGATCGGGACAACGGCCCGGAGCAGCCCAGCGGCCACGAATTGCTGATTGACGGGCGCTCACCCCAGGCCGGGGAGGTGATGCGCATCCCCACCCTGGGCGCGACAATGCGCGCAGTCGCCGCGGAGGGCAAGGCCGCCATCTATCAGGGCGAGTTCGCCCGCAAGATCAGCGCCCACGTCCAGCGCTATGGGGGCTGGATCACCCCGGAGGATATGGCCGCCCACCTCTCCACCTGGGACGAGCCGATTGTGGCCGACATCAACGGTGTGCGTCTCTACGAATGTCCGCCCAACGGGCAGGGGCTGGCGGCCATCATCGCGGTCAATCTGGCCGCGGGTTTTGATCTGGCGGGGATGAGTTCGGCGGATCGGCTGCATACCCTTGTGGAATGTATGCGGCTGGGCTTTGCCGACGCCCAACAGTGGGTCTGCGATCCCCGGGTTGTGAAGATTCCTCTGGACGGGCTGGTCAGCAAAGCGTACGCCGAGCAGCGGCGCTCCGCCATCGATCCCCGTTCTGCCGCGCAGAAAGTGCCCTATGGCTACCCAATGGCTGGCTCCGATACAGTCTACTTGAGTACAGCGGACGGGGAGGGCAACGCGTGCAGCTTTATCAACAGCCTCTATCAGGGCACAGGCAGCGGTCTTGTCGTCCCCGGCACGGGGGTCAGCCTGCAAAATCGGGCCGCGCTCTTTGTGCTGGATGCCGAACACCCCAACGCGCTGGCCCCCAACAAGCGCCCCTACCAGACGATTATCCCGGCCATGACCACCCGGGACGGCGAGCTTCACGCCTCCTTCGGGGTGATGGGCGGCTATATGCAGCCCCAGGGCCATCTGCAAATGATGATCAATATGGCCGTGCTGGGTATGAATCCCCAGCAGGCCCTGGATGTGCCCCGCTGGTCGCTCTCGGGCCCCCATTCCGGGCTGGGCGCGCAGGAGAGCGGCGGTCTGCTGATGGTGGAGGATGGGTGGGATTTTGCGGTGATGGCCGATCTGACCCGACGGGGACACCGCCTGGCGCCGATCACCGGCGCGGGTCGCACCGGCTTTGGCGGCGGTCAGATCATTTTGCGAGAACCAGAGAGCGGTGTGCTCATCGGCGGCAGCGATCCCCGCAAGGACGGCTGCGCCGTGGGGTGGTAGACGCCCGCGTGTTGCGTCTTTTTTGACATTCATCCCTCTTTCCCCCTATAATTTTGCATGGCTTTTCGAGGAAGCAAAGCTCCATTTCCCCTGTGTTCTCTCCTCGACAATGAAGCCCTGTCCAGTCCCCGCACTATTTCGTGCGGTACAATTTTTCCCCAAGTATTTTAGTACATTCAAAGGAGAAAGTTATGCAACGTCGAACACCTCTGTTTGCCCTGCTGCTGATTCTGGCTCTGGTGCTGGCCGCGTGCCCTGCGCCGGCAGTTGCGCCAGCCGCAGCCCCCGCCGAGCAACCCGCCGCGGCCGCCGAAGCCACCAAAGCCCCGGTCGCCGAAGCCCCAGCTGCACCTGCTGATATGACCGGTAAGGTCGTCATTGCCCCCGGCCAAACCATCCGCATCGGCGGCTCTTTTGCGCTGACCGGCCCTATCCCGGACCCTGGCAAGGATATTCACCAGGCCGCGGATATTGCGGTGGATGATCTGAACGAAATGGGTGGCGTGGAAGGATTTCTGTTTGAACTGGTGGCCGAAGACGGTGGCTGCAATGGCGACCAGGGCACAGTCGTAGGCAACAAATTTGCTGCCGACCCCACAATCGTGGCCGTCACCGGCGGCACCTGCTCCGGCGAGACCTTTGGTCTGACCCCGGCCCTGCAGGAAGCCCGCATCCCCTTCGTCTCCCCCAGCGCCACCAACCCGGCGGTCGTCTCCGCCGAATGTGACGTTTGCAACCGCACCGCGTTGAGCGATGCCCTGCAGGGTGTTGTGGATGCCGAGTACGTCTTCAACGAGCTGGGGCTGACAAAAGTCGCAGCTATGCACGACAATTCCGACTACGGCAAGGGTCTGGCCGATATCTTCCAGAACCACATTCTGGCGCTGGGCGGCGAAGTGACCAACTTCGAAGGCGTCCAGGTGGGTGACACGGACTTCCGCGCGGCCCTGGCCAAGATCGGGGCCAACGGGCCGGAATTCATCTTCTTCGGCGGCTACTCCACCGAGGCCGCGTTGATTGCCCAGCAGATGGGCGAGACCCCCGGTCTGGATGGCGCGCTCTTTATGAGCGACGACGGCGCCTACACGAAGCAGTATTTGGAAGCCGCGGGCGACGCAGCCGAGGGCACGTATATGTCCTTCGTGGCCGGGGCGGAAGCCGAGGAAGCCAACGCGACCTTTGACGTCAAGTATATGGACAAGTTCGGCGTCAGCCCGGACGATCTGGGACCCTTCCACGGCCAGAGCTATGACTCGGTGATGATCATCGCCACTGCTATCAAAGCCGTGGCTGTGAAAGACGGGGACAATCTGGTCATCGACCGGGAAGAACTGTTGACAGCCATCCGCGGCGTCTCCGGTCTGGCCGGCTTGACAGGCACCCTCTCCTGCAACGAAATCGGCGAGTGTGGGGCTGGTGGTGTGCAGATCTTCACAGTTACCAGTGGCGAGTTTGTCCAGGTCGCTGGTTTCGGTATGGAATAGCGGCGTTAGAAGTTCGACTTTTTCGTTACTACTCAGGCTTTGGGTGCGACGCACTCGCCACACATTTTTTGTACAGGAACCTTCTTCTGGCGAGTGCGTCGCACCTGAGCAGTAACATTTTTTTCCGAAAAGTTGAACTTCTTTCTATCAACCCACAGTTGATGATCTTCGACAGGGTGGGCAGAGTTCGTCTCTGGCCCACCCTGTTTTCGTTAGAAGATTGAGGACGCAGATACTTTTGAACGGTATTGATCAGCGCAGATCAATACCAATCCATCCAATCTGCGTCCCTCTTTTAGGGGATGCGCATGGAAAAACAGGCTCTCTCGAAACTTTTGATCAGGTCTTTCGGTATAGCAGTGCTCCTGCTGGTGGTCTGGCGGGTGATTACGGTGGGCTTTGCCGAAGCCTACCCGACCTCCTTCTGGATTTCCCAGGGAATCAACGGGCTGGTGCTGGGCGGTGTCTATGCCCTGGTGGCCCTGGGCTATACCCTCGTCTACGGCATCCTTTTTATGATCAACTTTGCCCACGGCGAAGTGATGATGATCGGCGGTATTACCGGCTTCTTTGCCCTGCAATTTGCCGCAGCCCAGGGCTGGATGGAAGGTTCGGCAGCGGCGGTCGTGGCCGCGCTGATCTTCATTCTGTTGATGGGTATGCTCGGCTCGGTCGTCACAGGCGTCGCATTGGAGCGGCTGGCCTATCGTCCCCTGCGCCGGGCGCCCCGTCTCGTCCCGCTGATCAGCGCCATCGGCGCTTCCCTCTTTCTGCAATATTCTGTCCTCCTCATCTTCGGTGTCAGCCCCCACAGCTACCGCAAACCGGCCCTCATCTCCGGCGGCATCCGCACGGGGGAGGTCTTTATCCCCTATACGGGACTGATTATCTTTTTCGCTTCGGTGCTGCTGATGCTCGGCCTCTATTTAATTGTGCAACGCACAAAGCTGGGCCGGGCTATGCGCGCCGTGGCCGAGGACAAGGACACCGCGGCGCTGATGGGCGTGAATGTGGACGCGGTGATTGTGGCGACTTTCATCCTCGGCTCGGCCCTGGCCGGCGCGGCCGGGGTGATGCTGGGCTTTCACAATACGGTCGTCAAGTTCAACAGCGGCTTTATCCCCGGCCTGAAAGCCTTTACCGCGGCGGTGTTGGGCGGCATCGGCAACATCCCCGGCGCGATGTTTGGCGCGCTGATTCTGGGGATGATCGAAGCCCTCGGCCCCAGCGCGCTGGGCATTCCCACGGAATACAAGGACATCATCGCCTTTTCTGTGCTGGTGCTGATTCTGATCTTCCGGCCATCGGGCATCTTCGGCGAAATTTTGAGCGAGAAGAAGGCCTAATCCTATGAAAAATGGACTCACCAAAGGGCTGGTCGCCTTTGCCGCCCTGACTTATCTGATACTGATCGGCCTGCCCACCCGGCTGGAAGAGGCGGCCCTGCCCGTCTTGGCTGTGCTGACCGCTCTCTTTTTCTGGATGGTCCTGCGCGGCCAGGCCAGGGAGAGCAGCACCGGCACTCTGCTCTCGTCTGGGCTGACAGCCGGTGTGACGGTTGGCCTGTTGACCGCGCTGGAAATCTGGTTCTTCTCCTATCTCCTGGGCAGCGGCGTGAAGGTGCAGCCCGTCTTCGACAAAATTGTGCCCCTGAATATGGCGGCCATCCTGAATGTCAGCGCAGGGACGATTGCCAAAGCCGAGGTCAGCTTTCTCCAATACCTGCTGATCGCGCTCTACCTGGCTGGCGCGGGGCTGGTCGGCGGGCTGCTGGTCGCGCTCAGCCGCAGCGGGGCCGCGGGCGCGGTGCGGGGTCTACGCATCCCCGGCGGGCGCTGGGTGGTGGTTCTGCTCCCCTTTGCCCTCTTTGCCGCTATCTACTATCTGGGGCTGGACGGGGTCTCGGCCTTTGGCAACGACAAAAATATCGTCCGTCTGCTGCTGGTGCTCTTTGCCACGGGCGCGGGTCTCTTTGCCCTGGCCGCGGCCAAAGAGGGGCTGGAAAAGTTGGCAATCAGCGCGCTGCTGGCCGCGGTCCTGCTCTCCCTGCCCTTTGTCCTCAATCAATTCCAAAATTCGGTGATGAGTATCGTCTTCATCTTCGTAATGATGGGGCTGGGGCTGAATATCGTCGTGGGCTATGCGGGTCTGCTCGATTTGGGCTATGTGGCCTTTTTCGCCATCGGCGCCTATGTCTACGCCTTTGTGGCCGCGCCCTTCTCCTCGCCCTACATTAGCGCCCTGCTGACGGGGATGGGTATCTCGCCGGACAGCCCCCTGCTGGGCTACTGGTCGGCCATTCCCCTGGCGATGATTACCGCGGCCATCGGCGGCGTGCTGCTGGGCATTCCCGTCCTCCGTCTGCGGGGCGACTATCTGGCGATTGTCACCCTGGGCTTCGGGGAAATCATCCGCCTCTTTATGCTCAATCTGGGCGAATTGACCAACGGGCCACGGGGTCTGCTGCGCATCGCCCAGCCCACCCTCTTTGGCGTGGCCCCGGCCAGCCTGACCTCCCACCTGGACGCCCAGGGCTGGATTTTTCTGCTGGCGATCTTTGGCTCGGCTGTGGTGGCCTTCGTCGCCATCCGGCTCAACGACTCGCGGCTGGGGCGGGCGTGGGTGGCCATGCGCGAGGACGAGGATGTGGCCCAGGCCACGGGCATCCATCTGGTGCAGACAAAGCTGCTGGCCTTCGCCATCGGCGCGACCTTTGCCGGTCTGGCTGGGCAGCTCTACGCGGCCCGGCAGATCAACATTTTCCCGGAAAATTTCTCCCTTTTCGTCTCTATCGACGCCCTGGCCCTGATTATTGTGGGCGGGATGGGCAGTATTCCCGGTGTGGTGCTGGGCGCGCTGGCGCTGAAAGGGCTGCCGGAGGTGCTGCGGGGTGTGGACGAATACCGCATTGTCACCTTCGCCATTCTGTTGATTGTAATGATGATTGTGCGGCCCGAAGGGATTTTGCCCTCGGCCCGCCGCCGCCGGGAGCTGCACAGCGAAGAGGTGGCGCTGCCGGACGAGGACGAAAAGCGAGCAGAGTTGGAAGGGGGGCGGGCCTGATGGCTGCATTGCTGGAAGCAAAGGGTGTTACAAAGATTTTTGGCGGTCTGACCGCGGTGGATTCGGTGGATTTGGCAATCGAAAAGGGTTCGATTGCCAGTCTCATCGGACCCAACGGTGCGGGCAAGACGACCTTTTTCAACTGTATGACCGGTCTCTACCGCCCGGAAAAGGGGTCGATCCGCTTCGACGGTCACTCCCTGGTGGGCCAGCGCTCGGACCAGATCATCGGCCTGGGCATCGCCCGCACCTACCAGAACATCCGCCTTTTCAAAGGGATGACGGCCCTGGAAAATGTGCTGGTGGGCCAGCACGTACGGATGAAGGCCACACCTCTGGGCGCGGTGTTGCGCACGGCTTCCCAGCGGGCCGAGGAGCGGCAAGCCAGGCAGTTCGCCCTGGAACTGTTGGAGTTTGTGGGGCTGGGCGGGGAAGACGAGACCCTCTCCACCAATCTGCCCTACGGGGATCAGCGGCTGCTGGAGATTGCCCGGGCCATTGGCAGCCGTCCCCAACTGCTGCTGCTGGACGAGCCAGCCGCGGGGATGAATCCACGAGAGACCGAGCGGATGATCGAGCTGGTGCATCGGCTGCGGGACGAGAAGGGCATTACCGTTTTTCTGATCGAGCACGATATGAAAGTGGTGATGAACATTTCGGAGAATATCACTGTGCTGGACTACGGCAAGAAGATCGCCGAGGGGAAGCCAGCCGAAGTGCGGTCGGACCCACGGGTGGTGGAGGCCTATTTGGGGCCGGGGGTGCTGTTGGATACTTCTGGGGGGACGGAGAAGAGAATAGCGAATGGTGAATAGGGAATGGTGAATTTTTAATGGGGGAGGGGAGGGGACGATGGCGGCGAAAGGCGATGATTTAGAGGACCGGCTGATCCGCTTTGCGGTGATGGTAATTCAACTGTGCGACCGTCTACCAGCGACACCGGCTGGCCGCCACATTGCTGGTCAGCTATTGCGCAGCGGCACCTCCCCCGCCCCCAACTATTCCGAAGGCCGCAGCGCAGAAAGTCGCAGCGACTTTATTCACAAACTTCGCATCTGCCTGAAAGAACTGAACGAATCGACGGTCTGGCTGAAAATGATACGCCTGGCCCGTCTATTGCCAGCCGAAGAAGTAGACCCGGTACTGGACGAATCTGAACAATTGGGCCGCATTATCGGCTCCAGCATAAAGACAGCAGCAGCGAACCAACGTCGTTAACGTCATTAGCCATTCACTATTCCCTATTCACCATTCACTATTAATCCTATGCTCACACTCGAAAACATCCACACCTACTACGACCGCATCCACGCGCTGAAGGGTATTTCCCTGACGGTGGAGAAGGGCGAGATCGTCACCCTCATCGGCTCCAACGGTGCGGGCAAGACGACGACGCTCAACACTATCAGCGGCATCCTGACGCCCAAGGAGGGCGCGGTCTATCTGGAGGGCGAGCGCATCGACCACCTGCCCGCGCATACGGTCACCCACCGGGGCGTCGTCCAGTCGCCGGAAGGACGCAAGATTTTTGCCCGGCTGACTGTGCAGGAGAATCTGGAGATGGGCGCCTTCAACCGCAGCGACGCCGACGGTATTGCCTCGGACTACGCGCGGGTGCTCACCCTCTTTCCCCGGCTGCGGGAGCGGCTGAAACAGGCGGGCGGCACCCTCTCTGGCGGCGAGCAGCAGATGCTGGCGATGGGCCGGGCGATGATGGCCCGGCCGCGCATTCTGCTCCTGGACGAGCCGTCCATGGGGCTGGCCCCGATTCTGGTGGAGCAGATTTTCCGGATTATTATCGAAATCAACAGCCAGGGGACGACGATTCTGCTGGTGGAGCAGAACGCCCAGGCCGCGCTGCAAGTGGCCCACCGGGGCTATGTGATGGAGACGGGCACGATTCGTCTGAGTGGGGATGCCAAGACGCTGCTGGCAGATCCGCAGGTGGTGGAGGCCTATTTGGGGTTTTAGTGGCCGGGCGACAGGCGGGCCACTATCTGACAAAATGTAACTGCTCACCCCCACCCAACCTCCCCCACAGTGGGGGAGGAGTCGATCCGGTTCCCTCCCTAGCAGCCTGTCGGAGAGAGAAGAGATAGAACGCGGATGACGCGGCGGTGTCCTGAGCCTGTCGAAGGGAAAGGGCTGATTTTCGCGGATACAATCGAGAAAAATCCGGTTTTTTCCGTACTTTCCGCCCTATCCGCGTTCTATTCTGTGCCACTCCGGCAGGCTGCTAGAAGGGGGAGGGGTAGGGCGGGGTGGCTGAACAGGTACGACAAAATAACGCTCTGGTCATATGTGACTTAATAGCGCAGGGGTGTTGCAAGCAACACCCCTGCGCTATTTCTATTATTTGACGGTCTGATACGACAGAGTTTATCCGCTCACAAGTGCAGAAGGATGGCCGGTCAATAGGTGCCCAGTTTCTTGGCCAGATGTACAATCTGCTGGAAATCCTGAAGACTCACGCTGGAGGGCACGGAATGGTCTGAGGAAAAGATATATCCACCTGATTCCTTCACAACCGGGATCACCCTCTCCATTTCCGCTTTGATCGCGTCGGGGTCGGTCCACAGAACCGCATTGATACCGCCGTGCAGGACCAGATCATCCCCGTACGTCTGCTTCAAATATGTTGGGTCCATCCCGGCCTTGACTTCCAGAGGATTGAGTGCGTCCAGACCTAACCCTACCAGTTCCGGCACAAAGGGATTGATGTCTCCACAGGAATGTAGATGGGCCTTGATGCCCTTGGCATGGGCCCAATCGATGGCCCGTTTGTGGTAGGGTTTGAGCAGTTCCTGATACATCTGCATGGAAAAGAATTGGTGTTGCTTGTAGCCCATATCATCCCACCAGAAGACGGAGTCGAATCTGTACCCGGCATCCCAGACCTGATCGAGAAGGGCAAGATTGACCTCCAACAGATGGGAGAACATATCCTGACACCATTCGGGTCTCTCGGCCAGGGCAAAGAGCAGCCGTTCTGTACCGACGATCCAGGAGTGAGTTACATCGAAGCCAAACCAGAGACTTGCTTGAATCCAGGTGCCTTTGGACTGCCAGTCAGGATAGAGCCTCTTCAAACGCCCCCAGTCAATCCGGCTGTGATCGGGGACGATACGCTCTTTGGCCCTGGCCCAGCTCTCCGGATCCACGATCGTGAAATCGAGAAAGTGGGGGGTGGAGGCTGAATGTCTCCAGTTCTTCAGCGTGGCGCCCCACTGGCTGGTGTGGATTCGATGTTCGTCCGTTTCCTCGATCACGCGCTGCTCGTATTGTGGGGAGTTGTCCACCGATATCATAGCCACGTGGTCCAAACCGAAGAAATCCACGTAGTTGACATTCGCCGGCATACCTTCGCGTTGCCAGCGCTCAATGGTGGCATCCCAGGGGCTATCGATAACAGGAATTCGGTCTGCCTCCTCGTGGGCAAACATACGAGCAAAGCGCTCGCGACTCGTCATTTCGGGCATGTAAGTTCTCCTTGTTGGATGTTATGTGAGTCCAGATAAGCGGCGAAACAGGACTAATGCTGGCCGAGAAATCCACTGTCTATCGTCCACCCAAACCGGTCAGGGCGATGCCGCGCACGAAATAGCGCTGTGCCACGAAGAAGAGCACGACTACCGGAATGAGCGCCACCATGGATACGGCCATGACAAGTTGCCACTGTTGGCCGTACCGCCCCTGGTACCAGAGAATACCCAGGGGAAGAGTGAACTTTTCGTTGGTACTCAGATAGATCAGTGGCCCCATAAAATCGTTATAGTGCGCCAGGAATGCAAAGATAGCAACGGTGGCGATGGCCGGGCCACACAGTGGGGTTATAATCTGGATCAGGATACGCAACGACCCGGCACCCTCTACCCGTGCCGCCTCCTCTAATTCGGTGGGGATACCGATCATAAACTGGCGCATCAGGAAAATGTAGAAGGCATGGCCGAACCAGCTGGGAACGAATAATGGATACAATGTATCCAGCCAGCCCAGATACTTGAAGAGGATGAATGTGGGGATCAATGTAACGATGAAGGGCAGCATCATTGTCGAGACCAGCAGCATAAAGACAAAATTGCGTCCTGGCCAGCGCAGACGGGCCAGGCTAAAACCGACAAGAAGAGAACTAAAGACGGTCCCCAATGTCCCCAATATCGTCACGATGGCGGTATTGCGGATGAACGAAGTTAGCGGCAAAATTGTGAAGACCTCCACAAAATTGACCCACTTGGGCTGAGTGGGTATCCACTGAACAGGAATAATGAAGACCTGGCCGGCTGTTTTCAGCGACGTTGACGCAATCCACAGCAGGGGCACAAGAAAGGTGAATCCAGCCAGGATCAGGACGATATGCAGAATCGTGTGTTGGACGAGTATCTTGCTGCGGCGGGTCAGATGACGGTCAGCGCGGGCACCCTCCGGTGGAGCCTCCGAAGCAAGTTGGGCTTGGGCGATCATGGTTTGCCTGCCTTTCTAGACTTTGCCTTCATAGTAGACCCAACGGTTGGCGACTGTAAACTGAAGAAAGCTAAAGAACATGATGATCCAGAAGAGCACCCAGGCCAGTGTTGCGGCATAGCCCATTTTGAAGAAACGAAACCCGTTCAAGTAGATATACAGGACCACAAACAGAGTGGAATTCTGGGGACCGCCGTTGGTCATAATGAAGGCATTCGTGAATATCTGGAAACTTCCGATAATTCCAATAATCAGATTGAAGAAGACGACGGGGGAGAGCATAGGCATAACGACGCCCCAGAAGCGTTGCCAGGAGCTGGCGCCGTCGATCTCGGCCGCTTCCAGTAGCTCAACCGGTACGCTCTGGAGTCCTGCCAGGAAGATCACCATCTGTGGGCCAACTGTCCACAGGCTCATCAGGATGAAGGCCGGTTTGGCGATGTCGGGGTCGAACAGCCATTTTATGCCTGGTATGCCGAACACGCGCAGGATATTGTTGAGAACACCGAAGTCGGCATTGAATATCTGCATCCAAACCACAGCGAAAGCGACTGCCGGGGTGATAGCTGGTAAATAGAAAATGGTGCGGTAGACGGATTGGCCGCGCAAATTCTGATTCAGCGCAACCGCCAGCAGGAGTGCGATAATCAATTGGAGAGGCACACCAATGAAGGTGTAGTATGCCGTGTTGTAGAGGGATTTCTCCACCAGCGGGTCGGCGAGAGCATTTGTAATGTTGGCCAGCCCGACGAACTGGGGTGACCCCAGCATATCCCAATCCTGTGTGACCAGGAACAATGAATAGAGCATAGGACCAAGCCAGAAAATGATGATCCCCAAGAGGAACGGCGTGGCAAATAGCCATCCATCACGCCATTCGGCAAGCTGCACCCCTGAAGGGCGTTTACGCTTTTGCGGCTGCGCTGTCATAGTTGCCTCTTTCTGGATAAGCAAACCCAACAGATCCTACCCGTCAGATATGGATAGATTGGGCAGTGGCCCGCCTGTGGGCGGACCACTGCCCAACTCTCTTTCCACGTCTAGCCTTTCTTGGCCCAATAGTCGTCCAGAATCTTCTGCAACAGGGGTTGCGCTTCGCCGATCGCCTCCTTGGCGCTGACACCGTTCAGCATGGCATCCCACGCAACCTGTAGGGGGGTGCTGGGTCCGGCCACAGCGTCGTAGTTGGCGCCGGCACCGGAGATGATGGGATTGCGGCCCGTACGCATAGAATCGGCGTAGGCTTTGGCATTCTCGAAGTTGAAGGTCTTCTGGGCGATGGGTGCCCAGAGCGACTCGATAAATTCGGGAGTGCTGCACATACGCCCGCCCTCAGCGATACGCTTCTGGCCCTCCTCCGACATAATATCCTTCTGTAGTTCCCAGGCCGCATCGGCCACTTTGGTGCTCTTGGCGATCACATAGCCGTGAACTTCGGCGATGGTCTCGTCCTGGCCGGTGGAACCCACAGGCGGTTCGACGGCGTCGAATCTGACACCCCCCTCGATCGCTGCGTCCGGGCCATAGAGCTGGGACAAATACCAAGGGCCTTCCATGACCATAGCTACCCGGCCCGTTGCTACCGACACACCACCACCCTGCATAGTGGCCGGGCTTGGGCACCATCCATTAGCGATCGTATCCACGACAGTGTACTGCAAGCCGGCCAGAATTTCTTCCTGCATCCACTTCGATTCCTTAGGCTCGACAATCGTGTCCCACTCCAGGCCGCCGTTCATGCGCATCCAGTGCAATGACCGCAGATAGGTGCCGTTCCAACCGCCAGCCTGGGCATACCCATAGGTTTTGACGCCCCCCTCCTCTCCACTGATATTTTCGACCGCGTACTGGAAGTCGGCGTAGGTCCACCCTGCGGTCGGATAGGCGATCTCTGCCTTGTCAAACAAGTCTTTGTTATAGAGCATGACGACCGAACCTGTGTCGGCGACGGTCATGTAGCGCTGTCCATACCACTGGGTGTTGTCGATGTAATTGGGGGTGTCCGGCCAGGCGAATTCATAGTTGTCCCTGGCGACAAAATCATCCAAGGCCAGTAGCTGATCTTTGTCGGCAAACGGCTGCCACGACCAGCCCTGGAAGTAGATCACATCAGCGGACGTGCCACCTGCGAAGTTGGCCTGGATCTTGTCGTAGTGGCCGCCCGGATACTGTTCGATGGTGGCGATCATACCGGTATGGGTCTTGGCGAAATAGTCGACAATATTCTCATACACAGTCCTGTCCGTAGTATCAGCCCAAGCGGCGAGGCGGATCTCCTGGACGGCTGCAGCTGGGGCTGCGGCTGCGGCCGGTGCCGGCTCTGCCCCTGCGGCTGGGGCACTAGGCGCTGCCGGTGCGGCACAAGCGGCGACGATGGGCATTACGCCCACCACCAACGCGGCACCGCGCAAAAAGTCTCGACGACTCAACATTTCTCGATTTGTAGCCATTGTTGTCTCCTTACGAGCAACTGGTGATTTATTTGAGATTGAGGATCGATTCTGCCCAGAACACAACAGACATAAACTGATGAAAGGATGGCGTGGGGTCAATGGCCCGGTCCAACCATTCACGGCGGTCCGCTACTATTCTCCGTTCTATCACCCCCTTTCGCTTCCGTTCCTACTCTCGGCGTATAACCGTAACTGCGTGTCGTTCCCCAGCTTTCGCTGGCAGCGGTATCTGCCTTCCCGCCAGAGGTTCGCCGTCAAGCAGTCACGCGCAGCCATTACCGGTTTTACCGTCGGCCTTCAGTTCCAGCCTGAACAGGCCAAACAGCATAGCCAGCTATACTCCCAGGCAAGGCCCATTTCCAGGGGGAGTAATTTCAGGAATCAGTCCGGAACAGGTGGCATTTGACAAGCTCGCCATCAACATCGATGTCCTGCGGTGTCTCGTGTCTGCATATCTCCATTACCTGGGGGCACCTGCCCGCAAATTTGCAGCCTATCCGCAGGTACTCCTCTGCATCGCTCTCCGAAAGCTGCACTTTGGTCTCCCAGCGCTTCCGCGGATCCGCTTCCGGGATACATTCCCGCAGGAGTCTGACGTACGGATGCTTGGGATCTATCAGGACCTTGTCCACATCGCCCGTTGCCACAATGTTCCCTCTGAACATTGTGGCTATGCGGTCGCAGACGTAGTGGGCCGTGGCCAGGTCATGTGTGATGTAGACGACACCCAATCCCAGGTTATCGACGAGATCCCGAAACAGGTTCATAATCGACATCCGAATTGAGGCATCGACCATAGACACCGGCTCATCCGCAATCAACAGCGAAGGTTCGCTCAAAAGCGACCTGGCAATGGAAACCCGCTGCAACTGCCCACCGGAAAACTCGCTGGGGTATCGACCGGCAATCGCATCGTAGCTCATGCCAACCATCTCGAGTACCGATTCGATCCGTTCCAGGGCATCGTCCTGGTTGTCGGCAAGCCCAAAGTAGTGTACGGTCTCGAAGAAATAGCGTTCCACCTGGCGCAAGGGATTGAAGGTCTCAAACGGGTTTTGGAATACCGCCTGCACCCCGGCTGTGCGCCAAACTTTCTTCCCGGTAATAGGCTGTCCGTCCTTGCTCCGGTGGGTGATCGTTCCACCGGTTGGCTCCTCGAATCCCAGAATCATCCGGGCCAATGTGCTCTTACCACAGCCACTTTCCCCGGCCAGTCCGAAGATCTCTCCAGCGCCTACGCTGAGGGAGACATGATCCACGGCCGTGATCCTGAGCCGGGAGAACATATTGCCCATGTGGAAGATCTTGGTCACGTCATGAAGCTCAAGAATCGTATCGATGTCCATCCTCCTCAACTATCCAGCATGCCACCTTGTGTTGATCCCGCACAGCCCTGTACACCGGTACCTCTTGTCTGCAAATATCCTTTGCAAAAGAACACCGCGCATGGAACGCACACCCGCTCGGAAGGTTCACCAGCGACGGAGGCGACCCCGGCGCGCTCTCCCGCCTCTCCTTATCCCCGAACTTGGGAAGGGAGTTAATCAGGTATTGGGTGTAGGGGTGCTGGGGATGATCAAAAATGGCCTCCACCTTCGCTTCCTCGATAATCTTCCCCGCATACATAATCCCAACCCGGTCCGCGATATTGGCCAACACGCCCATGTCGTGGGTCACGAAGACCAGGGCATTCTTCTGTTGCTCGTGAACCTCTATCAGGAGCTGGAGCACCCCCCTCTGCACAACCACATCCAGCGCCGTCACCGGTTCGTCCGCGATCATCACCTGTGGCGAGAGGAACGACGCCAGGGCGATCATCACCCGTTGGCGCATCCCCCCCGAGAGTTGATGAGGATATACCTCCAGAACATTCGGCGGCAACCCCAGCTCCACCAGGTGTAGCCGGGCGCTCTCGATCATCTCGCGTTTCCCCATCTGGTGAACCCGGCTCCCCAGGAAGTCGATGAAAGTCCTTTTCAGCTTGATGACCGGGTTGAGACTGCTCATGGAGCTCTGGGGTACATAAGAGATGAACGACCAGCGAAATTTCCGTCTTTCCTCCGGTTTCATGGCGAAGAGGTCCACTTCCCGCCCGTCGACCCGGTACCAGACCTTACCGCTGACCAGCCTCAAGGGTGGCTGGACGTCTCCAAACAGGGTCTTCACCAGGGTCGTCTTCCCGCTGCCACTTTCCCCGGCAACCCCATAAACCTCGTTTTCCTGAATCTCGAGATCGACCCCATTGACCGCCTGGACGATCTTTTGAACGCCGAACATATCCAGGGTGTAGGAAGATTTCAGTTGTTCTATTTTGATTACTGACATGGCGCGTCTCCTTACCTTGCACCTACCCGCTGGATGCGGGCTCTGGGGTCGAGGAAATCGCTGATGCTCTGCGAAAGCAGGTACAAAGCCGAGAAAAGAGCGACCGCAGCGCCGATTGGGGTGAAGATCCACCACCAAAGCCCCAGGAGTATTGCCTGGTAGTTGATGGCAAATTGGAGCATAGTTCCCAGGGTGGGGATGGTCACATCGGTCAGACCGAGATAAGCGAGTGTAACTTCCATGCCTGTCACCCATGCCATGTTGCCGATCAACGTCGCCATAGTGAGAGGGACAACAAAGAGGAGGTATTCGTTCATAATCAATTTGAGGGTGGGGACTCCTGTGAGAATGGCGGTATAGGTGAACTCCCTTTCCCGCAAGCTCAGGATTTGCGACCGTATGAACCGGGCGTCCAGCGCCCATCCCATGACCCCGAAGAGCAATGCCATGGTCGGGATGCTCAAATTCTCCTGGATCAGCAGCGCCAGCAAAATGAGGATCAATAACAGCGGCAACACAATGAAGCCATCGTTGATAAACATAAGCACACGGTCGATAATGCCTCCACTGTAACCGGACACCAGGCCAACCGTCAGCGCGATGGTTCTGGATATGGTCGCCGCCAAAATCGCCAGGAGGAGGGAGTTACGAATGGCAAATGTCAGAACCCAGAACACGTCCTGGCCCTGGGAACTCGTCCCCAGGATAAACTCTGCGGACGGTGGCCGGTCACGCGGTACAACGCGCCATTCGGTGGGGTCGTAGGGCGAAAAAAACGAGAGCAAAGCCAGCACGATCAATATGAACATCACGGTTGCGCTGATAGCGAACCGGCGATCCCTGAAAAGCGCTCTTAGTGTCTTCATTTGGCAGATTTTCTATTCATGTAAGCCTTATCCTGGGGTCAAACAATGGGTTGAGCAGGTCCATAAGCAAAGTGCCGGTTGTGAGGGCGAAGATCGAAAGGGTCGTGACGCCCATGAGCACGTTGTAATCGGAGGCCCGAATGGCGTGATAGGCCAGAAATCCTATCCCGGGGTAGGCAAAGACGACCTCCGTGATCAGGGCACCGCTGAATAGCCCGGAAAAGCCCAGGGCGAACCGGGTGATCTGGGGCAGGGTAGCGTTCCTCATCACATATCTGGAAAAGACCGTCCCCTCGTTGACGGCCCCGATATTGGCGTAGCGTACGTAATCCTCTTCGATCACACTCTGGACGATGAGTCGCATGATTTGATGGGTTCCGGCCACGCCTAACAGGATCAAAGAGAGGGCGGGAAGAAAGGCGTGAATCAGGACGTCCACAATGAAATCCCAGGTGAAGGCAATCGGCGCACCGATGGTATACCCTCCCCCAACCGGGAATATGGGCACGATATAGGCAAACAAGATGATGAGCAGCAGGGCCACGATGTAATAGGGCATTGGGGCCAGGAACATGAACACGCCATCGACTACTTTCAGAATCCTGTTCTGCCTGAAGTACCCGGCAAGCCCCCCCGATAGATTCCCGATAATGAAGACCAGCACCGTCGTGGTGAAGAGCAGCCCCAACGTCCAGGGCAGGGACTCGCTGATCAATTGGGTCACCGGGGTAGGGAAAGAGACCAGAGAAGGCCCAAAATCGAACGAGAAAAGCCTACGCCAGAATGTGCCATATTGTGCCAATAATGGCTGGTCCAGCCCATACATCTCTTTCAACGCCTGGATGGTCTCCTCAGCCGCTTTCGGATCGGTGTACGCACCCCGGGTCTCGATTTGGGCCACTGCTTTCTCCACAGGGCCGATGGGCATCAGTCGGGGCAGGATAAAAACCATCGTGATCCCCAGGATATTCACCAGCACATATTGGAGGAGACGCGGAATGAGATAGCGCCGTGCAAATTTCACTGTTCCACCTTTCGGGTCGGCGTGTATGTTGCAGGCCTACGGGCAGGGATTTCCCCCTGCCCGTAGGCTCTCTCGCGGTGTCTACCTTAATTACCCGTGGGCACTAAGGACGTCAGCAGATACTTGAAGTTGGGATAGTGGTGGTATGGCACGGTGAAGTGATTCTCAGCGCTGGGCCAGCCGGTCCAATAGTAGGTAGAAACGGCGTACGGATCCAGGGAAGTAGTGGCAGATATCCCTGGCATCTCCTGGATATAGATCTGCAGGAGTTCCAGACCCAGTGGCTGGAGTGTGGTGGTATCGGTGGGATTGGTGACCTGAATCTGATTGAGGATCTCATCCACACGGGGATTGGTCCAACGGGAGGAATGGCCGAACTGGCGCTTGGTCAGATCAGGCTCCAGATAAGCAGTGTTGAAGGACGTGAAGGTCCTGAAGAGGTCGGGAGTTTCCAGGTAGTTGCTGCCGTGGGTCTGCCCCCCGGCGACATCAAATTGGCCCATAGCAATCCTGAGCTGTCCGGGATCGCCCACCTCAAAATTCACATCGAACCCGAACCGCTTCCATTCCACGTAGGCGGCCTGGGCATTTTGGTACGCCCAGCGGCCGGGAGTGTCTTGCGTGTAAACGGTAAAGCGGAAGGGTGTGCCGTCGGGGAGAAGCCACGCCTGATTCGCGTCCTGGGTGAAACCGGCCTTCTTCAGCAGCTTGGCCGCCGCGTCCGGGTTGTATTGCCACGAACCATAGCCAAAGGACTCCTGGATCGTGGCGGGGTCATCGGGGAATGTGAATCCCCGATCGCGGGCCTCTTCGACCAACCGGGTGGGCGCAGTGGGGTCCCAGACCTTGACCATCTCACCGCCGCCCACGTCAATGGTGAAGTCCGTCAACCACGCCACCAGCGGTTCGATGTAGGGTTTCTGCATTTGGGGACCATTGACTACGATGGGCAGCGGGTTCATGGCCGCGCAACCGTCGAAGGCGGTCACGTTGTAGGAAACGGGATCCATAGCCAGGGTGAGCGCCCAACGTACATCCTTGTTATCGAACGGCGCCTTCAAGGTGTTGAAGACCACGCCACCGACGCCCGGGTGCCGGTTGGACTGAATCCACGGGAAATCCTGGTCAGCGTAGTAGCCACGGGCAGAGGGTTCTGCCTTCATGACCGCCCGGATACCAGGGAGGTCCAGATCGATCATATCGACCTGATGGCGTGTCATGCTGATAACCCGGGCTGTGAAATCCCCGTAATCAACAAATACCACGTACTGCGGCTTGGGTTCGCCAAACAGCACCCCCGTGGGGGTCTTGTCCCAGTCAGCTCGTTTCTCCCACGCCGTCCAGTTGCCGGCCGGGTCGAAGCTGTGCAGCACGTACGGACCCGAGCTCAAAGGGGGGTTGTACTCGAAGGCAAAGAAAGCATCCGTGTCAACCGTACCATCTACCATGAACTGCTCGAACACATGCTTGGGCATGACCCACAGGCTTCCCCACAGATCGACTAAGTTCTCGAAGTGGAATCGCGGGTTTGGCGCCTTAAGCTCAATGACCACAGTGTATGTATCCGCCGCAGTGGCGCTCTCGACCTGCCGGGCCACGCTGGCATTATTCGCCGCGGCCGGAGTCACCTTGACAAACTCGATGGTGAATGCCAGGTCGTCGGCGGTGATCTCGGTACCGTCGCTCCAGAACATCCCCTCGCGGAGCTTAATGGTCATCGTCTTGAAGTCCGCACTGTATGTCGGTGGTTCAGAAGCCAGGGCATTGATGATCTCCCCTGCTTCGAAGTCATCGATCCACAACTGCTCGTGCATGACCTGCTGCATGCCCCGATCCCGCTGCCTCCAACCGGCCCAAGAGTTGAAGTTGGCGGGGGTCGCATTGCGTCCCGTCAACTGCTGGGCGAACACAGTTTCGGACCGAGGAAAGCCCATAATCTGGACGGCCTCTGGTGCTGCCGTGGGTGCAGACGTAGTAGTGGCAGGGGGTACACAGGAAACAAGCAGCAACCCGGCGACACCGGCGCTGGACAGCGCCAAAAACTCACGTCGATTGACTCGTTTTGACATTTCTTCCTCCTGAATTGGTTAAGAAAATATCGATCGACAAGCAGATTAGACAAAGGACCGGACGACATTCGGTTTTGGGGAAGGTTTACCTCCTTGGATCAGATATCCGATGTTGTCGATTGGATTGCTCGGAAGTATCGGAAGTAACTGTAGCCACAAACAGATCCGGGCGACAATCCTGTTCAGGCCAGTTTCCCTATTCCAAACCGTAATAGGGATTTTCGGTTTGAGCGGGTTCAACCGATTCGTGTTGAGCGATCCATCTCACATAAGACGATTTTGCGAAAATCAGACAAATTGTTGTGATGTCAAACTCGGCCACAATATCTCTCGGCTTTCCCGTCATCGTCTGGCCGATTCCCAGAATCAGACCGGTAACTTATTTCCTGCCGCGCGTAATCTCTGTATTGTGGAAGGCTCGATAGGGACATCTGCCAATTGCAGGGCGAGAATGAGAGCACCCAAAACTGGGGGTAGCGCCGCCTCTCGTATCTGGCAATTGGCTATGCGCTGTTTAATGGCGCAGTGAAGTGGGTTGTTGATGAATGGGCCAGCCTGCAACAGCCCGCCAACGGCGCAGACCTCGCAGGCCGTATCCAACATATTCAGCTTGACGGCCACAGCGTGTACACAATCGGCCAGGTCCTGTATCCCCCGACAGATGATCTGTTGCGCCGTGCTGTCACCTTCCGTGGCGGCCGCGATCACGACCGGGGCCAGCGCTGCAATTTCAGCGCGTGACATACCCTCGATGTAGAGCCGATGCAAAATCTCGTCTATGGATGCGATCCCCAGATGGGCCAGCACAAGGGGCATAAGTCGCGTCGCCTGGCAACGGCCATCATACGCCCTGACCGCAGAGCGCATAGCCTCGATGCCCAGCCAGTAGCTGCTGCCCTCATCCGCAATAAGATGGCCGCGTCCACCGGCCATCCAATCTTCACCGGCTGCATTTATGCCATAACAGGAGGAGCCGGTACCGACGATGAGCACAATGCCGCGCCGACCCTCCAGAGCGCCGGCCAATGCGATGCGACAGTCGTGGTGGATACCGATCCGGTCGATTGGCGCCAGGGCAAGCCGTGTGGCGATGGCGCGGATATGCGCCCGATCCTCCGCCGACACGACGCCAGCCAGCCCCAAGAAAGCGGCCCGGCAATCGCTGCGGTCAACCCCAGCCTGGGCGCTCGCCGCCGCCACAGCCTGGTCCAGGTTGGCCTGGGCGTTCTCAATTCCAATGTCGTCGATATTGGAGGGGCCACTGACACCAATCCCGAGCAAGCGCCCATCCGGCCCGCACACGGCCGCGCGCGTGCGGGTGCCACCGCCGTCAATGCCCAGCAACCAGCCGCTCATGCCACCACTCCATCCACCCATTGGGCCCGGGGCTTTACAAAACTTTTTACGACTTGAATAGGCGAGCCATCTTCACTGATCAGCCGATAGGCAGCGGCTGCCGCGGGCACGACGAAGGTTTCTGCATAATTGAAACGCTGACGCAGCCCGTTGGCCGTTTCGAGCAGCACGCTCTGCCCTTCAACCAGACTCATTACCTGACAGGAGCCATCGGTACGCACATCCACAGCACTACGCAAGGCGTAGCGCTGAACGTCATAGAAATGAACCTGATGTGTCGGCTGGTGGATCAGCTTCCAGCCAGGGCCGCTATCAATCACCCGCGCCTGTGAGAAAAACTCGGAGCGCACGCCGGCCCCGTTACGCTCAAAATAGAGATTCTCAAAGGCTCGCTCGATATTGAGTGGCCGCTGTCTCCCCTCCAAATCCAGGCGCAGCCAGTCGTACATTTTGAAAGTAAAGATATACGGTGTGGCGCTGATCTCCAGGACCAGATTGTTGATCCCCGAACAGTGGACCGTACCATTGGGGATCAGCAGCAGGTCATGCCGCTGCACCTTATGCGTCTGTACATAGCGCTCTATGGCCAATGGTGTCGATTCGCGAAAGCTCTCTTCCAGAGCGCTGCGAAACGCATCGGGATCGATGTCCTCCTGGAAGCCGAGATAGCAGAGCGCATCCGCGGCGCAGTCCAGGATGTAATAGGTCTCATCCTGTGTAAAGGTTTCGCCAAAATGCTGTCGGATGTATTCTGGCCGTGGGTGGCACTGAACCGATAGGTTGCCCCCACCGAAGGTATCCAGAAGATCGAAGCGGATCGGAAATTCATAGCCAAACACCGCCGCGCTGTCACCCACAATATCGGCTGGGTTGCGATACATAAGAAAGTCAAACGAATGTTCGAGCAGCCAGTCGTCGCTCTCCAGCACCAACCCGTTCTCGGGCGTAATCAACTCAAAAGACCACGCATAGTTTGGTACGTCCTGGGCAAGCTGGGGCATTCGTTCCTGAATCCAGCGGCCACCCCACGGCCCCGGCTCGAACCACGGACGCACGCGGAAACAGTTGTTGGCCATCACATCGAGGGCGCTGCGCAGCACATCGCCTGTGGCGAAGACAATTTCTTCAGGGCGCTGACCATCGACAATCCAGTCGATGCGGTCGAAGATCGCCCGTTTGTGGCGATCAGCCACCACCCAATCGACGAAGTAGCTACGTTTGTAGGCTGGCTTTGCTGCCAGCATCTGTGCCGCCCCCAGACAGGTGATGCTACCGGCCCGCTGACGAAATTGGATCTCGTTCTTGGGCACATCCACATATACAAGCACGCCTTGCCAACCGGCCAACGCCGCGCCGCAGCCAAACACGATATTCAGATCAGCGTCGGGATTGGGCTGTAAAGAAGCCAGGAGGGAAGGATCAAAAAAATCGAGCAGTTCGCCCAGATAACGGCTACCGAAAATCGGGTCTTCGCCGCCAAGATAGGGATCAACCAGTTCACAGATCGCCGTCGTCGATTTCTGCGCATCTACGACGTCCACCCAGTGTGTATGCACACCCAGGGCATACAGAGCTACCGCCAGACGAGAGCGGAAGTCCTCCCACAGCACGCCCGGATAACCGTCCAGTACCACTTGCTGAGCACCGGCAATCCGGCGCGCCAACGCCGAAAACCCGGCTTCAATGTGTCCTGGACCAAGTGAATGGGAGGGATAAATGTTGTATCTGCCGGAGGCAATTTCCTGGCGGCGACTCGGCATCAAATGTTGGGTTGTCTTGCGCCACGGATTGGGTAAGGTCACGGGTTTTCTCCCCCATGTGGCCGTGCGTAGTCATCTTCGTAGCGCATAATATCGGCTTGCTGCCAGTTACCGAAGGCGACTTCCAGCACCCGTACCGCAGGCCCTGTACTCGTCAAACGATGCTTACTGTTCGCCGAAATCCAGATTTCGCTACCCGCATGTGGATGCAGTATTTTTTCACCCACCTGGATTTCACAACCATCATCCAACACGATCCACAACTCGGCTCGACCGGTATGGGATTGGAGGCTCAAGCGCTGGTTTGGGGCAACGGTCATTAGACTTACCGTCACTTCTTCGTTGAAAGCGTATTGCTTGAACGATCCCCAGGGCCGCACAACCTGGCTTACGGGGGGTTTTTCGTCAGGAATGGGTTTCACCACAAAATCGCTCATCGCTTGTCCGCTTTCAGCCTGTCCACATACTGGTCCCGATCCAATACAACCGGCTCCCCGTCGATTTCTACAATCACTTTACGAAAATCGTATCTGTCTTTCGCTCCATAGTCGTGCCCAGCCTGGCTGGAAAGAATACCCCAGTAGACGAGCGCTTCGTTGCCCGTGTTAATCGTGCGGTGTGCTGTATGCCCAGGCACATAGACGACTCGATCTGCGCTCAGGGGCAGGGCCGTGCTTTTGCCGGTTCGCTCGTCCTCAAGCAACATGAAACCTTGCCCCTGCAAGCCGATATAGACTTCGGCCGCTGGACGCCAGGCGTGCAGATGGCCTTTGGTCATGTAATACTCGTCACCCACCTTTCCAGGCATAATGATGCCTAGCCCATAATGAAGTTGACCCTCACCCTCCTGATCTTCGATCTGGGTAACCTGATATACAGCAGGATCGCCGAGGTTGAGGATTTGGTCGCACGCTGATTGGTTTACGAAGGCGGCGCGTAGGTCGCTCAGACGGCGTGTGAGCGCAGGCCTGCCTGGGACCCTGCCAAGAGATGGGTCAAACTGAATAGAATTCCACAACAGTGGGTATGCCATCTAGCATAACCATCCAATCGCTGTAACAGTGAAGGAATGACGAACAGTGGGTGCTGCGAGGACAACTATCGGTACAACAAGAGTATGATAGTACATCATATACCATATGTCAACATTGTTGATAACACATTCAAACTATTGACTGCAAGAATGGACCCAAATCAGGCAGGGCCAATCCTTTTATCTCCCAGAAATTGACACTTACCTTTAGATGTGTTATATTATGATGTATCCCTTGTTGTACGTGATATTTATTACTGACATCCGCCGCAGGCTGTGTACGCTGCAATGTATACGCTACAACTGTAACTGTTCAGCCACTTCACCCTACCCCTACCCCTACCCATTCCAGGGAGGGAACTGGAGCGACTCCTCCACAGTGGGGGAGGGTGAGCAGTTACCTGCAACCTGTGCCAAGAGGAGACTATGCAAGACAATTCAAACGGTACGGGCAATAAGCTGTTGGCCGAGGTGCGACGCGACAGAATCGTCGCGTATGTCGAGCGCAACGGACAGATTACGATTGAGGAGTTGATCGGCCATTTTGATGTATCATCAATGACCATTTGGCGCGATCTCTCCACACTGGAAGAACACGGACGCCTGCGCCGGGTGCGGGGCGGGGCGGTGCGTATTGAACAGCGCTCGGGCCAAGAGCCTCTCTATGCCAACAAAAAAGTGGTAAATCTTGAACGTAAAGAGGCCATCGCCCGGTATGCCAGCCAACATTTCGTCGCCGATGGTGATATTATTTTTATGGAGGCGGGCACAACCGTCGTTGCCATGGCCAAATATCTGAAACAGTACCGTCAGCTTACGGTCATCGGCAATGGGCTGGGCACAATGAACGAATTGGTTCGCTTCTTGCCCGACATCACCGTCTATTGCTGTGGCGGTATGCTGCGCGATGTGGCGCTGACCTTTGTAGGGCCGCAGGCAGAGGATTACTTTCAGCATGTGAATGCCCGTACCTGTTTTCTGAGCGCAACAGGCATTACTGTGACCGAGGGTTTGACGGATGTCAGCCTGCTGGAGATACAGGTTAAGCGCGCTATGGCCCAGAACGCTGACCGGGTCGTAGCCCTAATGGATAGTACAAAGTTTGGAGCCAAGTCCCTGGGGAAGTTGTTAGCCATCGAACAACTGGATGTACTGATTACCGACGATGCCATACCCGATCAATTCTGTGTTGATTTGCAGAGAGCTGGGGTCGATGTGCATATTGTAGAAGTGAGCGCCTCCTGCGTAGCTGGCAAACCTACGGTGATGGATGCCTAATTGGGGTTTTGGAAGTGGCGGATATAGTGGCACATTACCCTGCCGACGAGACAAGGGGAGGATAGAGTGGAATAGGGATGGTAAAACTGACTGTCTATTTTGGAGATAACTTGCCCGTTCTGCGTGACCTGCCTTCGGCTTCCGTGGACCTGATTTACATCGATCCCCCTTTCAATACAGGCAAAGTCCAGCAGCGGACACAGATTTCCACAGTCCAGGACGCGGAGGGCGACAGGACCGGCTTTCAGGGCAAGCGCTACCGCACGGAGAAGATCGGCACAAGAGCCTACGACGATACTTTTGATGACTTTTTGGGCTTTCTGGAACCCCGGCTGCGCGAAGCCTATCGCCTGCTCAAACCCGACGGCAGCCTCTTTTTTCACATCGACTACCGGGAAGTCCACTACTGCAAAGTCCTGCTGGACTCCATCTTCGGGCGGGACTGCTTCCAGAATGAGATCATCTGGGCCTACGACTACGGCGCGCGCACCAAAAAGCGGTGGCCGGCCAAGCACGACAATATCCTCTGGTATAGCAAAGACCCCAAGAATTTCCAGTTCCATCTGGAAGAGGTAGACCGCATCCCCTATATGGCCCCCGGTCTGGTCGGGCCAGAGAAGGCGGCCCGGGGCAAGACGCCCACAGATGTCTGGTGGCACACAATCGTCAGCCCCAGCGGCGCAGAGAAGACCGGCTACCCCACCCAAAAGCCCAGGGGGGTGCTGGAGCGCATCGTAAAGGTCCACTCCCGCCCCGGCGATCGGCTACTGGACTTCTTCGCGGGCAGCGGGAGTTTCGGCGAATCGGCCCTGGCATTAGGCCGCAACTGCACGCTCATCGACAACAACCCGGAAGCCTTGCAGGTGATGGCGAAGCGCTTTGGCGAAGCGGATGTGGCGTGGATAAACTGGGAAATTGAAAAGGTGAAAAATGAAAGGTGAAAGGTGAAACGTGAGATCGCCCGGATGATCTCACGTTTCACCTTTCTCCCCTCGCCTGCTACCTGCCACCCTTTACTCCTCATTCCCCTCCGCCTGGGCCACCATCCGCGCCAGCAGCAGCCGCGCTTTGGCCGCGGCCTCGGCCCGATGACTGATCTCATTTTTGACGCCCCGTCCCAACTCGGCCAGGGTAGCGCCAAAGCTGGGGATGTAGAAAATCGGGTCATAGCCAAAGCCCTGGCTGCCCTGTGGCTCCCGGGCAATCATCCCTTCCAGCCTGCCGTCGCTGGTCTCCACCCGTCCGCCAGGTTGGGCCAGAGCTACTACACAGCGAAAGCGGGCTGTGCGCTGGGCGTCGGGCACATCCGCCATCTCCCTCAGCACCTTATAGTATTTATCCGCGTCGCTGGCCCCCGGCCCCCCATAGCGGGCGGAATGTACCCCAGGCCGCCCGTTCAACGCATCGATCTCCAGCCCGCTGTCATCCGCCCAGGTCCACAGCCCCGTCAACCCCGCGTAGTGGCGGGCTTTCAGAATGGCGTTGCCCTGAAACGAATCTTCCGTCTCCTCCACATCTTCCGATACCCCCACCTCGTCCAGCCAGGTCACCGCCAAAGGCAGGTCGGCCAGCAGACTCCGATACTCGGCCACTTTGCCTTTGTTGTAGGTCGCAATCAATAACGGATGGTCCATTATTCCATATTCCTCGTTCTCAAGTAGCTGCTAAGGCCGCTGCTTTTGCCCTGCTCTGAATGCTATCATATAATGCACAGAGGAACGAACCGTCGAAAGTTGTGGTGTTTCGTCGCTGATCCCACAGAATCCAGTCCCCCCACGACAAGGGAAAACGCCGTGTCCTACCATCCGTTGCGGATATTTTCTGGCTCTGCCCACCCAGACCTGGCCAAAGAGATCGCCGACATTCTCGGTGTTCCCCTGGGCAAAGCAACCTCCCGCCGTCTGCCTGATACCGAAATTCATGTGATGATCGACGAAGTGGTGCGGGATCAGGACATCTTTTTCGTGCAGCCGTGCAGCCGCCCGGTCAACGACCACCTGATGGAGCTACTGCTCTATTTGGATGCCTTTCGCCGGGCCAGCGCGCACAGCGTCAGCGTTGTCATTCCCTATTTTCCCTATGCCCGCCAGGAGCGCATGGCCCGGGGCCGGGAAGCGGTTAGCGCCCGTGTGGTGGCCAATATGCTGGAACTCTCCGGCGCGGCCAGAGTCATCTTTATCGACATTCACGCCCGGGCTGTCCAGGGCTTTTTTAATATCCCTGTGGACCCGCTCAGCGCGCTGCCCCTGCTGGTGGATTATTTCGACAAACCCGAATACAGCAACGCAGCGATTGTCAGCCCGGATGTGGGGCGGGCCAGTTTGGCCGGCAAATACGCCGAATTGCTGAACCTGCCCCTGGTGGTGATGCAGAAACGGCGGATGAGTTTTGAGACGACGGAGACAACCCATGTGGTGGGTGACATTGCCGGGCGGCAGCCGATTGTCATCGACGATATGATGGCCGGGGGCAGTGTGCTCAAACAATTGGATGCGCTCTACGACGCCGGCGCGGTGGGCAAAGCGGCCTTTTCCATCACCCACCCGATTCTGCTGCCCTCGGCTCTGGAACGGCTGGACGCGGACGAGCGTATCGGCAAGCTGGTGGTGACGAATACCGTCTATGTGCCGCCAGAAAGCCGTCATCCTAAGTTGGAGATTATCTCCGTCGCCCCCCTGCTGGCCGATATTATCAACCGCATCCACCAGGGCCGCAGCATCTCCAAAAAGCTGATTTACGTATAGTCGGCAGACCGCAGATGACGGACCGCCTGTACCGTCCCCTCTTGCGGTCTACCGTCGGCGGTTGGCCGTCTACTGAATAATTGCAGATGCGCCGCGTCTGCGTTAGAAAGTATAGGAAAACGCCTTGTTTCGTCGCTTTAATCGTCCCCAACCCGACGCCATCGAAGTCATTATCGGCCCCCGCGCCACCTACAACGGCGTACTGCGCAGCGATACCAGCATCCGCATCGACGGGGTGATGGAGTCTGGTATGCTGGAAACCCCGGCCAATGTGATTCTGACCGAGAATGCCCGGGTCAACGCAGAGATTCGCGCCCGTACAGTCAGCATCCGGGGCGAATTTGACGGGGTGATCCGGGCGGACCGGGCCGAGCTGCTGGCGGGCTGCCACGTCAGCGGCGTGCTTTTCGTCAAGAGCTTTCTGCTCGACGACGGCGCGACACTGGACGGCGAACTCCACATGCAGGGGGTCAGCCAAACCACCCCGCTTCCTCTGACCGAGAATCCCCGCCAACCGATCCCCTTTACATCAGCCCGGGACGAAAGACCGTAGGACGGAATGGTATTCCGTCACGAGCGGACGGAATACTATTCCGTCCTACAATTCTTTCTCAGGAGGAAGAATGGACTGGATTCTGGTTCTCATCGGCGCACTGATCGGCTATCTCTTTGGCTCGATCCCCACCGGGCTGTGGGTGACACGGCTCTACGGCGTGGACATCCGCACAGTGGGCAGCGGGCGCACGGGTGGCACAAACGCCTGGCGCGCCGCCGGGCTGAAGGCGGCTATCCCCACAATTTTGGGCGATGCCCTCAAAGGCGCGGCGGCGGTGATTCTGGTGCGCTGGCTGGCTGCCAGCTACTTCCCCGGCGCGGATGCCACTATCCTGGCCCTGGCCGCGGGGTTGACCGGCGGCGCGGCCATCTGGGGACACAACTGGCCGATCTTCGCTGGCTTCAACGGCGGTGCGGGGGGCATTACCGCCGCGGCCACGGCCATGGCAATCTTCCCCCTGGCCGGGGGGATTGTCTGGATCACCGGCGCGCTGCTCATCTGGTGGAGCCGGATGGCTTCGGTGGGGACCTTTTCCGTGGGCGCGGTCTCCCTGGCAACACTCCTTCTCTTTGCCCTCAATGATATCGCCCCCTGGCCCTATGTCATCTTTGGCGCAATGGCCTTCATCGGCATTTTTATGGCCCTGCGTCGCAACCGCCAGCAACTTAAAGACGGCAAAGAGCGGGTAATTACCATCTGGTAGGCTATTGAATATCCTGCCAAAACGGGCTACAATAGAGTGAGAAGCAAAGGGGCATCCCCGTCTCGCTGTTCACGTCGAGTTGCTATGCACAGTTTTGTCAATAAACCCGGAGATTCTATAGCGCGTAGTCTGGCCGGGATGGCCGCCTGCTATCCCAATCTGCTGCGAGTTCATTTTGATCCCGATTTTGTACAGCGGGCGCAACCGGGACGGGCGGGCAAAGTGGCGGTCATCACCGGCAGTGGCAGCGGGCACGAACCCTTGCCCACGGGCTACGTGGGTCTGGGTATGCTGGACGCCGCCTGTCCTGGACCGATCTTCACCAGCCCCACCCCGGACCAACTGCTGGCCGCCACCCACGCTGTGGAGCAGGGCGCAGGCGTCGTCTATATTGTCAAGAACTACGCCGGCGCGGTCTTCAACTCAGAAATCTGCGCGGAAGAGCTGGGCCAAGAGGGCATTCGCTCCTGCAAAGTACTGGTCAACGACGATGTGGCCATCCCTGAAATAGCCAACCGCCGGGGCTTGGGGGCCGCCCCGATTGTGATCCGTATTGCCGGCGCGGCTGCCGAGGAAGGGCGCAGCCTGGAACAGGTGGTGGATGTTGCGAAGCGGGCTACGCAAAACGCCCGCAGTATGGGGTTTGCCACCAATATCGAGACCCTGCCCCGCTCCCTCCACGCCCTGCCCCTGGGGGATCACACTGTGGAATTGGGCGTGGGCATTCACGGCGAGCCAGGTGTGGAAAAACAGGTGGACGGTATCGAAGATATCGTCGAGCGGCTGATGCAGCCGATTGTGGACGATCTGCCCTATCGCTCCGGGGATCGGGTGCTGTTGATGGTCAGCGGTCTGGGCGGCACGCCTTCCCTGGAACTCTTTCTCTTTTTCCAGCACATACACGAATTTTTGCAGACCCAGGGAATCATCGTCCAGCGTCGTCTGGTGGGCAACTATCTGACCAGCCTGGGGCGGGGCGGCTGCACAGTGACGTTGCTGCGTCTGGACGAAGAGCTGCTCAATCTGTGGGATTCCCCGGTCCACACCCCGACGTTGCACTGGTAAAGTGAGTGACGGATGGCTCAAGAAATTACCCTCGGCCAGCTTCGCCGCTGGCTGATTCTATATGCAGATCGCATCATCGCCGAAGAAGAACAGTTGACCCGCCTGGACGCTGCCATCGGCGACGCCGACCACGGCGTCAATATGCGCCGAGGAATGGAAAAAGTGCGGGAACGGCTGCTGGACGAGGAGAACCAATTCCCAGATGTGGGCGCGTTCTTCCGCTCGGTGGCAATGACCCTCATCAGCGCGGTGGGTGGCGCGGCCGGCCCGCTCTACGGCACATTCTTTCTGCGGGCGGCCACCAGCCCCCACAGCGGCGGGCGGGTGGACCTGGCCCAGTTTACCCGGATGTTGCGCTTTGGATTGGATGGATTGCAGCAGCGGGGCAAGGCCCACATCGACGACAAAACGATGATAGACGCCATCCAGCCCGCGGTGGAGGCGATGGAAGCGGCCCTGGCTTCCGGCCAAAGCCTGGCCGTGGCCCTGGCCGCGGCCAAACAGGCGGCCCGGCTGGGGATGGAACATACGGCGGAGATTCGGGCCAACAAAGGCCGGGCCAGCTACCTGGGCGACCGCTCCATCGGCCACCAGGACCCCGGCGCCACCAGCGCCTATCTGCTCTTCGAGACGGCGGTGGTGGCGCTGAGCACACCGGCAGCAGCGGCTGTCAAAGGCTCGGAGCAGTCAGCCACATCTCCCCGAGCGGTTGGTTCGGCCCACTGACAGTTGCGGAGGCTGCTGGCCCAGATACCCCAAACGGGCGGCCTGGACTATGTGGAACTCTTTGTGGTCTATCTGGTGGCAACCCAGGAGCGACGAGTGGTGCAAGAATTTACCGAGACAATGCACCGGTACACAGTGGATATAGGAGGCGATATGTTGACGTATGCGGAAGAACTTTTGCAGGAGGGTCGCCAGGAGGGTCGGCAGGAGGGTCAACGGCTAGGCGAGATCAAAGGAAAGATCGAAACGATTGAAAGCCTGCTGGCTGTGGGGGCAGATTGGGGGCTGATCACAAAGGCAACCGGTATCACGCCGAACCAGTTTCAGTCGCTCAAACAGCAGCTACACCAGTTGACTCTGGCCTCTACCGCAGCCCGTCCGAAAACGGATGAGAAAGCAGACTGACAGGCCGTCCCGTTTTCCGCCCATCCGTGAAAGGATTTCCAATGCCGAAGTACGTCGCTGCCATCGACTCCGGTACCACCAGCACCCGCTGTATGATCTTCGACCATTCCGGGTCGGTGGTGGTATCCGACCAGCGGGAGCACGAACAGATTTTCCCCCGCAGCGGCTGGGTGGAGCACAACCCCGGGGAAATCTGGCAGCGCACCCAGCAGGTGATCCGGGCTGCTCTGGAAAAGGCAGGCGTCACCGCCGCCGATATCGCGGCCATCGGCATCACCAACCAGCGGGAGACGGCCATCCTCTGGGATCGGCAGACGGGCGAGGCTGTCCATAACGCGATTGTCTGGCAGGATACGCGCACGGAACGCATTTGCAAGGAACTCGAAGCCGCCGGCCACAGCGAAACCTTCTATCACAAAGCCGGTCTGCCCCTGGCAACCTACTTCTCCGGGCCAAAAATCCGCTGGCTGCTGGACAATATACCCGGCTTGCAGGCCCGGACCGAAGCGGGCGACCTGCTCTTTGGCACTGTGGATTCCTGGCTCATCTGGCATCTGACCGGTGGACCGGCGACGGGCAAGCACATCACCGACCCCACCAACGCCAGCCGCACAATGCTGATGGATTTGGAGACGCTGGACTGGGACGACGAACTGCTGGGCATTTTGCAGATTCCCCGCTCGCTCTTGCCCGAAATCCGCCCCAGCAGCGACCCCCGCTTCTATGGAATGACCCTGGCCGACGGTCCCTTTGGCGGCGCAATTCCCATCTGTGGAGATTTGGGTGACCAGCAGGCGGCCACCGTCGGCCAGAACTGCTTTGCCCCCGGCGAGGCCAAGAACACCTACGGCACGGGCTGCTTTATGCTCCTCAACACCGGCCAGGAGATTGTACACAGCCAAAATGGACTGCTCACAACCGTCTGTTACCAGTTTGGGGAAAATCGCCCGGTCTATGCCCTGGAAGGCTCGATTGCGATGGCCGGGGCCACGATTCAATGGCTGCGGGACAATCTGCAACTGATCAGCAGCGCGGCCGAGAGCGAAACGATTGCCCAAAGTGTGGAGGATGCGGGGGGCTGCTATCTGGTCCCCGCCTTCAGCGGCCTCTACGCCCCCTACTGGCGCAGCGATGCCCGGGGCGTGCTGGTCGGCCTGACCCGCTACATCAACCGGGCGCATATTGTGCGGGCCAGCCTGGAATCCATCTGCTACCAGACCCGAGAGGTGCTGGAAGCGATGAATGCGGACAGCGGCGTGCCTCTGAAAGCGCTGAAGGTGGACGGCGGCGCCACCACCAACAATTTTCTGATGCAGCTACAGGCCGACATTCTGGGCACAGAAGTCATCCGTCCGGTGGTGGCCGAGACGACGAGTCTGGGCGCTGCCTATGCCGCGGGGCTGGCTGTGGGCTATTGGGAGAGTCTGGAGAGCCTGCGGGCCAACTGGCAGGTGGACCGGCGCTGGCACTCCCGCATCGACGAGAGCCAGCGGGAGCGGGGCTTTGCCGGCTGGAAGAAGGCCGTGGCCCGCACCCTGGATTGGGTCGAGCCGTGATCGGACTGGTCTTCGTCTCCCACAGCCGGCTGATCGCCGACGGTCTTTGCCAATTGGCGGATCAGATGGCGGGGGGTGGAGTGAAGATCGCCCCGGCTGGCGGGCTGACCGATGACCCCCACGCCCTGGGCACAGACGCGATGCTGATTCTGGACGCCATCGAGTGCGTGTGGAGCGAAGATGGCGTTCTCCTGTTGGTGGATATGGGCAGCGCGGTGATGAGCGCCGAGATGGCCCTGGAATTTCTGCCCGACGAAAAGCGCAGCCGCTGTACGATCAGCAACGCGCCCCTGGTAGAAGGCGCGATTGTGGCAGCCCTGCACGCGGGAATGGGCGACAGCCTGCACGACGTAAACCTGGCTGCGGAGGACGCGCTGAATGCACGCAAGGTGGAGAGGATGCCTGAAAACGTGAAACGTGAGGAGCAGTTAGGATTGACGCATTGAAAGCGATTGGTTTCGTTGGCCTACAGTTTGAATCAGAAGACGAAGTATCACCGACCCACTTCACGTTTCACACATTACGTTTCTCTGAATAACGGACGAGGAATGGACAAACCAACCACTGGTGCTCCCCCCACCCCGCCCGAACGAAAAGAACATTCGGCCACTGTGACTGTACACGATCCCCAGGGGTTGCACCTGCGCACGAGCAAAGATGTGGTGCGGGTGGCGAGCCAATACCAGGCCGAAATTACCGCGCAAAATCTGAGCCGAACCTCTGGCCAGGTAGATGTCAAGAGTATTCTGCAACTGATGCAGCTACAGGCGCGCCAGGGACATATCCTCCACTTGCAGGCTGTCGGCCCCGACGCCGCCGACGCGCTCAACGCATTGTGTATGCTTTTTCACGGTTCCACACCCCTGGCATCTCCCGCCGCTGGTTGTTGAACACCCAGGCCATAGGCTTAGGTGTATTGATAGATTGAATCCGTGTGAATCAGTCCTATCCGTGTCAATCCGTGTCCTTATTTTCAGATCGGCAAGATACAACGATGCCCGAAATATCTCGATTTTATGGCGTCACTGTTACGATGTACTACGGCGATCCACAGCGCCACGCAACACCACATTTTCACGCAAAGTATGGTGAGCATCAGGCCAGCTTTATGATTGACCCGTCTGCGTGGTTGGCCGGTACATTGCCCCGTCGCCAGATGCAAATTGTATTAGGATGGGCTGCCATCCACAGCGAAGAATTGATGAGAAACTGGCAGCAGATTTTAGCAGGCGAGACAGTCCTCAAAATCGAAGGTCTTTAATAGGGGGGGATACGATGCCCAATACGCCATTAGATACTTACCACTATATTACCAGCTTTGTTTTTCTGGATGGATATACCATTCGTTTTATATTCAGTGATGGCACTGTCCAAATCATCGATTTTGAAGCCCTTCTGCACGGGCCAGTTTTTCGACCCCTGCGCAATGCGGCCCTTTTTCGACAAGCCTGGCTGAATGCAGAGACTGGGACAATCGAATGGCCGACCGGTGCGGATTTCAATCCCGTTGTCTTGCACGACTGGCCGGAATACCAGAAATCGATGGAGCAGGCGGCGCGGCGAATAATGCCTGAAGCCATCCCTGTGTAGAGAGGCAACCCACTGCAACAGACATTTCCCGGCCTGCCCGCCGCCCCCGGCGTAGGCATAGGCAGACTCTACACCTATACGCCCCTCCCCAATGCCGCCCGCACGGAGGCTGTGGAACAGTCCACGTCGCCAGAGCAAGAGTGGCAGCGCTATCTGGACGCCCGCCAAAAAGTAGACGACGAGCTCTCCCAACTGGCCGGGCTGGACCACCCCCTGCTGGCCGACATCTTCCTCGTCCACCAGGAGATTCTCCACGACCGGCTGCTCACCGACGGTGTGCGCCAGGCCATCGACCGGGGCACAAGCGCGGCCACGGCCACCCAGCAGACCACCTCCGAACTGGTCCAGTTATTCCAAAACCTGAGCGACGACTACTTCGCCAGCCGCTCTGTGGATATTCGGGATGTGGGCCAACGGCTGCTCTCCCATCTCAACGGCGTCTCTCTGGCCCGCCAACTGGCCGCCCTCCCGCCCAATACAATCCTGCTGGCCGAAGATTTGACCCCCTTCGACACTACCCACCTCTCCTCCCAGAGCGTGACCGGGATTGCCCTGGCGGGCAGCGCGCCCACAGCCCACACGGCGATTTTGGCCCGCAGCCTGGGCATCCCCCTGGTGTGTAGCCTGGGTTCGGCCCTGTTCCAGCTCGCCCCCGGTCAGCTTGCGGTAGTGGATGCGTTGCAGGGACGGCTGATCGTAGAGCCGGACCCGGAGCTGCTGGAAAGCTACGACCAGACCCGGCGACGGCTGCTGGCCTTTCGTATCACCGCCGAATCCCACAGCCAGGAGGCGGCGGTGACGCTGAACGGGCGGCGGGTACTGGTCCACGCCAACATCAACAGCCAGGAAGATATGCTGCAAATTGCCAACAGCGGGGCAGACGGCATTGGCCTGCTGCGCACGGAATATCTCTTTCAAGCCCGCATAAAACCGCCGACGGTCGAGGAGCAGATCGAAGCCTACCGGATGATTGGCAGTCAGACAACCGGGGAGATTCTCACCGTCCGTCTGCTCGACATCGGCGGGGACAAGCCTGTGCGCTATCTGCCCCAAATGGCCGAAAGCAACCCTTTTCTCGGCGTGCGCGGTATCCGGCTGCTGCTCAAACACCCGACACTGCTACGGGATCAGTTGCAGGCGCTGGTCGCCCTCTCGCTGGAAAGCAGCTTTTCCGGTGTGGTGCGCATCCTCGTGCCGATGGTGAGCAAAATTGTCGAAGTTTATCGGGTGTTGGAGATGCTCGACGACATCCCCGGCTATCAGGCCCAGCACCGTCCCGGTGGACGTCTGCAAATCGGCCTGATGATCGAAGTCCCCGCGGCGGCCCTGCTGGCGGATCGGCTGGCCCCGCTGGTAGACTTCTTCAGCATCGGCACAAACGATCTGGCCCAATATACAATGGCCGCGGATCGGGTGAACAGTGCGGTGGCCAGTCTGGCCTCGCCCCTGGACCCGGCAGTCTTGCGGCTGATAGCGATGACCTGCCAGGCCGGGCAGATGGCCGAGATTCCCGTCTCCATCTGCGGGGAGATGGCCGGGGACCCGTCGATCTTCCCCCTCCTCTTCGGCCTGGGCGTGACAGAAGTCAGCGTCGTCGCACCGGCTGTGCCGCTGGTCAAAGAGGCCGTGCGCCAGACTAACGGCGACGCAGCCCGCCGCCTGGCCGAACGGGCACTACAGGCCAGCCGGGCCCAGGATGTGCATCGGCTGTTGCATCCGGAGTGAGACAAACACAGCGTATTGCGTATTTCGTATTGCATAAGGTGGCACAACAAAGTTGCACGCAGTCAGGACCAGTGAGCGCCGGTTGAGCGGTGTCCTGAGCCTGTCGAAGGGTAGCCCGGAGTCTTCGGAGGGCGTATCGAAACCAAAGCGAACGGGTAGACGAGCAATTTCGTGTCGACCCGCTTTGGTTTCGATACGCCTCGAAGACTCGGCTACTCAACCGGCGCTGGTCTTGGGCGGTTGGGCACGACCTGCAACTAACGTACGTGCGTTAGTTCTTGCGAAGGTACGGCGTAAGTGAGGCACAATAGGAGTGACAGGTTTGCTTCGGTAGTGAGAGATGGTAAATGCAAGATGCGAAGCTCTGCTCACCAACCGCGCAAACTTCATCCGTCCCGCCAATATCCCTTGCCTACGAAATACGAAATACGAAATACGCAACACCCACCAACCACCATCCAAACCGCCAATGACCACTCCAACTCCCTCCCCCTCTCTCTCAACCGAAATCCTCGTCATCGGCGGCGGCGCCACCGGCACAGGTGTGGCCTGGGACGCGGCCCTGCGCGGCTTCCGCACAATTCTGGTGGAGAAGCGCGACCTGACCCACGGCACGACCGGGCGCTATCACGGCCTGCTGCATAGCGGGGGACGCTATGTGGTCAAGGACCCCCACAGCGCGGTGGAGTGCATCGCCGAAAACCGTATCCTGCGCCGCACCCATACCCACTGCATCGAAGACACCGGCGGCTTCTTCGTCGTCACGCCGGAGGATGAAGGGGAGTACCCGGATCGCTTTGTGGCCGCCTGTCGGGAGACCGGCGTGCCCTGCCGGGAGATTTCTGTGGCCGAGGCGCTGCGCCGGGAACCCCTGCTCAATCCCCGCATCAGCCGGGTCTTTGAGGTGCCCGACGGCGCGGCGGACAGCTTTCTGGCGACCCACGCCACAGCCCAGGCCGCGCGTCAGGCCGGGGCACGCATTCTTATTTATCACGAAGTCACTGGCCTTCTCACAGAAGGCGATGTGGGCGAGCGACGGGTGACGGGCGCGGTCGTGCGGAATACTGTCTCCGGGGAAACAGTCCACGTCCACGCCGATTTGGTCATCAATGCTTCGGGGGCGTGGGCCGGGCAGCTTGCGGGGATGGCGGGGGTCGGCGTCAAAATCATTCCCGGCAAAGGGGTGATGGTGGCGACGAGCCACCGGCTGGTCAATAGAGTCATCAACCGCTGCAAAATGCCCAGCGATGGCGATATTCTCGTGCCTGTGCATACGGTCTCGATTATCGGCACCACCGATGAGAAAGTGACCGACCCGGAACATCTGGTGATTTCTCCGGAGGAAGTCCAGTTTATGCTGGCCGAGGGAGACAAGCTGGTGCCCGGCCTGAGCCGCGCCCGGATTCTGCGGGCCTGGGCCGGGGTGCGCCCGCTCTATCAGGAGGGTTTCAGCGGGGACAGCCGGGACGCTACCCGCTCGTTGACGCTGCTGGATCACAAAGCACGAGACGGAGTGCAGGGCCTTTTGACGATTACCGGCGGCAAATGGACAACCTTTCGGATGATGGCCGAGAAGACGGTTGACCGGGCCTGCGAGCATCTGGGCGTCTCCCGGCCCTGCACCACCGCCACGACACCCGTGCCGGGGATCGAGCAGGGCCACTATTGGTTGGGTCATCGACTACACGAAGTGGAAGAGGAACAGTTGCAGGGCGGGCTGGTCTGCGAGTGTGAACTGGTGACCCGGCAGATGGTGGAGAACGCGGCCCGGCGCAACCCGACTGTGACGCTGGACGATCTGCGCCGGGATGTGCGCCTGGGGATGGGGCCGTGTCAGGGGGGATTCTGCACCTACCGGGCCGTGGGCATTCTCCACGAGATTGGCCGGGAGAGCCACGATTCGGATTTCGTGCTGGAAGGCGAATCCAACGCCGAGGATTGGGAGGTGGCCTATCTCCAATCCCCCGCGCAGAGCAGCAAAGGGCAATCCATCACCAGCCACGCCACGCCGGGCGCGACACCGGACAGCCCCCTGCCCACCCGCTCCCCGGCTATCGACCGGCGCAGCCCGGTCTCCAACCCCAATCTGCTCCTGCGCGACTTTTCGCAGGAGCGCTGGAAAGGGGTGCTGCCTGTGCTGTGGGGGCGGCAATTGAAGCAGGAGCGGCTGGACGAGTTGATTTATCTGAGTCTGATGAACGCGGATCACCTGCCGGATGAGGGCGCGGAGAGTCCGTTGACGGGGTTTTACGCGGGGAAAATAGTGAATGGTGAATAGCGAATTGAGAATTGAGAATTATTAATGGTGTCGTTGGGCCAAATGTAGGACTAGCGCCGGTTGAGCGGTGTCCTGAGTTCATCGAAGGGTAGGCGGGGGCTGTTTCCCGCCGTATCGAAACCTTTAGGTTGAGCCTGTCGAAACCAAGCGGGTCGACGAAGAATCGACGTATCACCCGTTCGCTTGATTTCGATACGCCTCGAAGACTCGGCTACTCAATCGGCGCTCACTGATCATCTGCAACACACGCAGGACGTGATGAATGGTTGACTTACTCGTAATCGGCGCGGGGCTGGCTGGGCTGACCGCGGCTTATCACGCGGCTCAGGCCGGGTTAACAGTAAAAGTGATCGCCAAAGGGATGGGCGTCACCCACTGGCACGCGGGGACGATTGATGTGCTGGGCTACGATACCGCGGGCAAGGGGGTGGCTCGCCCGCTGGAAATGGCTGGCGATCTGCCGTCGGAACATCCCTACCGGTTGCTGGGAAGGGAACGGCTCTCCGCCGCGCTGACCGATTTCGCTGCATTGACCGCTGAGATCGGCCTGCCTTATGCGGGTGCGCGCACGGAAGGCGACAATCTGTGGCTGCCTTCGCCGGTGGGCGCGGCCCGGCCCACTTTTCTGGCCCCGGCGGGACAGGCCGCCGGCGATCTCTCCACCGGTCAGCCCCTGCTGATTGTGGGTGTGGAAGGGATGCGGGACTTTTACCCCAAACTCATCGCCGAGAATCTGGCGAAACAGGGCTACACCGCTCGCTACGCCTTTTTGCCCCTCAGCCTGCTCACCGAGCGCCAGGACATCACAACCCTGCAACTGGCAAAACGGGTGGAGGAAGCGGCCCGATTGACTCAACTGGCCGAAGCATTGACCCACCGGGTGCAACCCGGCGAGCGCATCGGTCTGCCCGCCATTCTGGGCTTCGAGAATCATCCGGCGGTGCTGGCCCAATTGCAGCAGGCGACCGGCGCGCCGGTCTTCGAGATTCCCACCCTGCCGCCCAGCGTGCCGGGTATCCGTCTGCACACCCGTCTGCGCCGCCGCCTGGAAGCGCTGGGCGTGCGGGTGGAGATCGGGATGGAAGCCGTCGGCTTCGGCGCAGAGGGGGATCGCATCCTGTGGGTGGAGACGGAGACGAGCAGCCGCCCACTCAAACACCGGGCCGCCAACTTTCTGCTGGCGACGGGCGGTATTCTGGGCGGGGGTATCAACAGCGATCACACGGGCCGGGCCTGGGAGGTCGTCTTCGATCTGCCTCTGACGATTCCCCAGGAACGGAGCGGCTGGTTTCGCCCCCACTTTCTGGACGGCGGGGGGCAGCCGGTCTTCCGGGGCGGGGTGGCAGTGAATGGCGGCTTTCAGCCCATCCACCCCGACGGCGCGCCTGTCTACGCCAACCTGTGGGCCGCGGGGGGCACACTGGCCGGCACTGACCCCATCCGGGAGCGCAGTGTGGAGGGGATTGCTATCTCCAGCGGGCGCGGCGCATCCGGCTTTTTGGTATTGTGAGCAGAGTTTCTGATCTCTCCGGCATTATCTGGGACAGCTACGGGGGAATGGGTGTCTATCTGGTCCCGGCGGGGGTGATGCTGCTGGCTGCCGCGCTCTTTAGAGCCTGTTTGATAATTCAGGTTCTGAGCGCGCAGCTTTGTGACCGCGGAAAACACAGAATAGACGGAAAATTCTCTTTCAGCTTTTCTTCTGTGTATTCCGTCTTTTCTGTGGTCAGCTCAAGAGCCTGTTTGATAATTCAGGTTCTGAGCGCAGCTTTGTGACCACGGAAAACACAGAATAGACGGAAAATTCTCTTTCAGCTTTTCTTCTGTGTATTCCGTCTTTTCTGTGGTCAGCTCAAGAGCCTGTTTAATCATTCAGGTTCTGAGCGCGCAGCT
>JAANMX010000502.1_pt1 | contig 51699 bp, 45 predicted proteins | sample 7279681 | NCBI WGS metagenome assembly JAANMX01 (sample SAMN14094542, study PRJNA606508) | bioreactor metagenome | isolation source: A lab-scale SPAN reactor treating ammonium-rich wastewater day 351 | place: Ireland: Galway | collected 2018-01-01
GCGCTCGCGGCTTGAGCAGATCGCTCCGGGTGATAATGCCGATGACCTTGCCCGGATCGTCGGCAGCAACCACCGGCAACCGGCCGACGCCCGCCTGGGCCATGCGCTCGGCGGCGGTCCGGCACGACTCCCACGGGAACACCGTGATCGGCTCGCGGTGAACCAGGTCGTAGGCGATGATCGGCCCGATCGCCGGCCCCCCCTCGGCCCCCCGCAGGGCGCCGTAAATCCAGTCTTCCAGCAGATTGCTCCGGGTCACCATGCCGACCAGTTTGCCCGTGGTGTCCACCACCGGGTAGCCCTGGTGCCGCTGCGCCCTGGCCGCCAGGAAATACTGCACAAGGACGTCCCGCACCGGCAGGCCGGCGGGGATGACCACCACCGCGCACGCCATCACGTCCTCGACGGTCAATCGCTCCAGCGGATCGACCGAGTATTCGCGGCTGACGTGGTAGCCGCGCCGCGCCACCTTCTCGGTCAGGATCGAGCGCTTCATCAGCAGGACCGTGAATAGATAGGCAATCGTGGATGCGACCAGCAGGACGGGGAGGGTCGCCACGTCCCGTGTCAGTTCCAGGGCGAAGACAACGCCCGTCAGCGGAGAGCGCATCGTCCCGCCCAGGATGGCCGCCACGCTCACCAGCGCCCACAGCGGAACGTCGCCGCCGGGGAGGTGAGGCCCGACCAGCGCCCCCAGGGCTCCGCCCATGATCAGCAGCGGCGCCAGCACCCCGCCGGACGTCCCCGACCCCAGCGCCACCGCCCAGATGGTCCCCTTGACGAAGATCAGGGCGAGCAGCGCCACGCCCGCCTGCTGCGGCGCGACGTCGAGGGTCTGGGCGATGTTCCCGCGCAGCAGTCCCTCGATGAGATCGTAGCCAATACCGAGAGCCCGCGGCTGGAAATACCCGCCGATGCCGACCGCCAGCCCGCCGATCGCCGGCCACCACATCCAGTGGACGGGCAGGCGATGAAACAGGTCTTCCATGCGGTAGACAGCCAGGGTCAGCAGCAGGGCCAGCGCGCCCGTCAGCAGTCCAAGCGCGGCGGCCGAGAAGTAGGCGGTTGCCTCCAGCCCGGCGTGAGGGACGACCGGGAACAGTGGGCCGGGCTCCAGCAGGTAGGGCCGCACCACGACCGCCGCCGCGCTCGCCAGCGCGACTGGCACCAGGCTCCGCGGCTTCCACTCGAACAGCAGCAACTCGACCGCGAGCAGGACGGCAGCGACCGGCGTGGCGAAGGTCGCGGCCATGCCGCCCGCGGCGCCCGCCACCAGCAGCGTCTTGCGCTCCGCGGCCGTCAGGCGGAAGATCTGGGCCACGATCGAGCCGAACGCGCCGCCGGTCATGATGATCGGCCCCTCGGCGCCAAACGGCCCACCCGAGCCGATGGAAACCGCCGACGACAGCGGCTTGAGGACGGCGACGCGCGGCTGCATGCGGCTGCGGCCGATGAGGATCGCCTCGATCGCTTCGGGGATGCCGTGGCCGCGGATACGCTCCGAGCCATAGCGCGCCAGCAGCCCGATAATCAGCCCGCCGAGCACCGGCACGACGATCATCCCGAGCCCCATCGTGTTCGCCGCGGGGGCGCGCGGCACTGCGGAGAGCGTCTGGAAGAAGAACAGGTTCGTGAACACGGCGATCAGCCAGAGCAGCACCACGGCCACGAAGGCGCAGACGACGCCGATGAAGACCGCCAGCGCCGCGATCCACACCAGGCGGACCTGGGCCGTGAAATCGCCCTTCTCCAGCATCTTCATGTACCGCCCCCTGTCTCGCCCCGGCCGCCCGATCTCTGTCGCGCGTCGGCCGCAAACACCGGCGTCGGGCCGGGGCACTCAACCCGCGGTCCTGGCCCGACGCCGTTCCGCCAACCCCGACTCACCGGCGCGCGGCGGCACATGCCGTCCCCGCTGGCTCTTTCCGAGCGGCCTGCGCGTAAACCTCCTCGCGCAGCACGCTCACGTCGGGGGGCGCCTCGATGCCCAGGCGCACCCGACCCCGCTTGGTGTCGATGACGGTGATGACGATCGAATCGCCGATGACGAGGCGCTCTCGGATCTTGCGGCTGAGAACCAGCATGCTCCACTCCTCAGGATCACTGGAGAAAGGCTTTGAACGCTCGATGCAACAGAGTGACCGGGGTGCGGGCGCGCGGGCGCGCCCTGTCTGAGGAGCTGCTCAAATCAGGAGGGTGCAAAGGGCGTAGATAAGAGGGGTGTGCAGGGATGCCGCTCCGGTGGCCTGGGAGCGAGGTGTGGGGGGGAGGGCCAGTGGGATGACGGACCGATACCCCGGCAGTTCCGGGAAGGAGCTGGCGTCCTGGGTGTCGTCCTCGTCCAGCAGCGCCCGCAGTCTGGGAATGCGCCGCTGCTCGTTGCTAGGTGCGGGCAGGCTTCCCTGTCGGCAGCGCGAAGCCGTGCTCCGAGCGACGACGGCCCACGGTTCCCCGGGCATTCCCGAGACGGGGAGTGCGACAGGGGCCGGCAGGCCGAGCAGGGTCAGGCTGAACACACCGAGAATCACAGCGACCATCCCAATCGCGGCGGGGCGGCAGGTAGTTCCTGACTCATTCTAGTGTACCGACAGAGATAGCCGCGGGTAAAGAGCTTCACCCGCTCGGGCCGGCAGACAATCGCACCCGGATCGGGAATCCGAGGGGCGCGACTCCGAAGCTGTTTCCAAACGCCGCAGGAGGGGCTCCGGACCTCTCCGGGGCAGGGGTGAGGGCCGGTTGCGGTCGGAGGCGGGGGAGAGACTGGAGGGTTGTGTGGTGCTCAACGCCGGCTTTATTCTCCGCGCCTTCCGGCCCGAACGTCCTTCTCGCCGATCAGCGCGACACCGGAGCTGAACACGGCCGGGAGGCGGAGCCGGAACCAGAGGCGGTTGAAGCGCGTCGCGAGCCGGCGCGGCAGTCCGGCCGGGAAGCGGTTCAGATCCCAGAATTCGGCGGCGAACTTGCGCGCGACGGTCACCCCGTGAGCCCGCAACTCCTGCCCCAGGCGACGCAGGTTCGTGACCCGGCTCAACGGCGCCTGGCCTTCCCGCTCGACCCAGAACTCCAGCCCGCCAGGCGTCCCCACCAGACGCGACTCGCTGCGGCGGAACCGGCGCGCCAGGCGCACCAGCAGCGACTCGACGGAGCGGTGGTTGCTTTCGAGGATGACAAGCTTCCCCCCGGGCCGCAGCACCCGGCACAACTCCGCGACGGCGCGCTCCCACGGCGGAACGTGCATGAGCACCCCGCGGCAGTGGATGGCGTCGAATTGCCCGTCCGGGAAGTCGAGCGCGTCCAGGGAGCCGCAGGCGAAGCGTACCCGCGTCGTCAGGCCGCGCGCCCGCGCCCGCTCCGTCGCCCGCCGCACCGTGTAGGGGGACAGGTCCACGCCGAGGCAGCGATGGCCCAGCTCCGCGAACCGGAAGGTGTGCTCGCCGGTGCCGCAGCCCGCGTCGAGGATCCGGCTCCCGGGCGGCAGCGCCAAGGAGCGCACCACCCGGGTGAAGATCCGCCCGTTTAGTGTCTCCTGCAGCTCGCTTTGGCGGTAGACGGTGGACCAGGCGTCGTGGACCTCGTTACCCGCGAACGCCTTTTCGACCCTGTCGATGGTGAGCATGCTGGTAGGTCCGTGCGTCCGTGCCGATTCGCCGAGGCTCCGTTCCCCGGGTCGTCGCAGAGACATCATCATACCCTTCGCCCCCGCGCCTCGCTACACGAGTCAGGCACGTTGCCGGCGGGGTAAGAGTTACGGGACAAAACACCGCGACGAGCCAGAAGCGTAAGCGACGATCTTGCCAGCTATTCCGTCGCTTACGCTGCCGGCGCGTCGGCTTCTGTCCGCCAACTCGAAGTGTCGTTGACCGCGCCGCGCGTTTCTCGTACTATCCCGCCCGCTCTCGGACGGAACGGAACGCGGAGTGCGGCCGGTGTGCGGGACGCCCGACGTGCGCTCTCCTGTGTTGAGGGCGAGGACCGAATTCCCGGCCCTCCTTCTCCGTTTCGGGGAGAGGGGCAGGGGGGTGGACCTTTACCTCTGAAGAGACCTCCTCATGGCGTGGCGCAAGTGGCTGATCCGGTGCCTGGTATTCGGCGTCGCCGGCAGCTGCGCCTGCGCGATCGCCCTGTACCACCACTGGACCGATCCCGCCCTGGTGCGCCGCCAGGTCATCGACAAGCTCGAACAGCTCTTCCCCGGCGCCGCGGTCAGCCTGGAGAGCGCGCGCCTGCGCATCCTCGGCGGCATTGTCCTGACCGAACTCCGCCTGGTCCGTCGCGATGACCCGGACCGCCTTGAGATCCTCCACGTCCCGTCCGCCGTCATCTACCACGACAAGGAACACCTGCTCGACGGGAAGATCGCCTTCCGCAAGGTCGAATTGCAGCGGCCGCGGCTGCGCGTGCAGCGCGACCGCGACGGGCGCTGGAATGTCGCCGGGCTGGCGACGACCGAAGCCGGGCGCGAGCCGATCCCGACGCTCGTCATCGCCCAGGGCACGCTGATCCTCGACGACCGCCTCGCCCAGGCGGGCACGCCGCCGGTCGAGGTCGCTGGCGTCAACCTCGTCGTGATCAACGATCCGCTGCCGACCGTCAGCTTCGACGGATCCGGCACATCGGAGATCCTGGGGGCTCTGCAGTGGCGCGGGACGTGGGACCGCGACTCGGGCGCCCTCGCCCTCTCCGGGCAGGCGGACGGCATCCCGCTCAATCCGCTGCTCGTGCAGCGTCTGGCCGCCTGCTGCCCGAACCCCGTCCTGCGGCCGTTCCCGCTCGAAGGGCTGGCGGACCTGAAGGGCGACTTCAGTTACCACCCGGACGCGGCTCAGCCCCTGACGTACGATGTCCGCTGCGCCGTCCGCCAGGGGAAGGTAAACCACCCGCAGCTACCGCTGCCGCTGGAGAACGTCGCGGCGTCGGTCCACTGCGCCAACGGGCGCGTCACGGTCGAGCGGTTTACCGCGTCCTCCGGACCGAGAACCCGGATCGACGTGGCCAGGGCGACGGCCCTGCTGGCGCGCCCCGAGGAGGAATTTGACGCCGTCGTGTCAGTCAAGCACCTGCCGCTGGAGAAACCGCTGTTCGACCGCCTGCCCAAACCGATCCGGGATCTGGCCGATCTGTTCCAGCCCGAGGGGCCGGTGACGGTGACGATCCACGCCGCGCGTCAGCAGGGGCAGTGGCTGCGGCACCGCTGCACGATGAACCCGGAAGACCTGCGCGTGTGCTTCCGGTACTTCCCCTACCCCGCGGAGCGCATCACCGGCATCGTCGAGTACGACTACCTCGTCAACCTGACGCGGGTGAACGTCCAGGGGTATGCCGGCGGCTCGCCGGCCACCCTGCAGGGGTACTGGAAGGGCGGCATGGACGACGCCAACGCGCGGTTCGACATCACCGCGACCGGCCTGCGCCTCGACGAGACGCTGCTCAAGGCGCTCCCCGACACGCCGCCCAACAACGTCCAGGCGGTCGCCCGGTCGTTCAACCCGTCGGGCCGGTGCAACGCCCAGGCGCGCATTCAGTTCACCCCCGGGGTCAAGGGGTTCCAGGGCACCTACCACGCCCAGCTTTACGGAGCCACGGTGACCTGGGCCGAGTTCCCGTATCGGCTGGAGAACGTGACGGGGTGCCTGGACATCTACCCGGACCACTGGGAGGGGCGCGACTTTCGCGGCTCGCACGGCGGCGGAGAGGTGGCGGTAAAGGGCCGAACCTATCCGCCAGCGGTCGGACGAAAGGACGGCGACACCCGTCTGGTGATCGACGTCGTCGGCAAGAACATCGCCCTGGACGGCGACCTCAAGGCGGCCCTGAAGTCGCGGCCGGCACTGGTCACCGTCTGGGACACTTTCTCGCCGACCGGCCAGCTCAACTTCACCGGCCGCATCGACCGCGTCCCCGGCCAGCCGGAACACGACCTGGACCTGACGCTCGACGTGCGCGGGTGCGCGATCGAGCCGACCTTCTTCCCGTATGTCCTGCACGATCTGACGGGGACGTTCCGCTATCACAAGGACCGGGTGGACCTGACGCGCGTGACGGCACGCCACAACGCGACCCGACTGAGCCTGGAAAAGGGGACGGTCGATCTGTACCCCGGCGGCGGGTTCTACGCCGACCTGGAGGATCTGCGCGGCAACCCGGTGGTGCCGGACGCCGCGTTCCTCGCCGCCCTCCCCGAGGGGCTGCGCACCGCCTGCAAGGGGCTGAAGCTGGCCGACCCGTTCGCGGTGCGCACCCGGCTGGTGGTTGCGCAGACGACCGATACCGGCGCCCAGCCGGACATCTTCTGGGACGGGCAGGCGTGGCTGCGCGCCGCGAAGTTGCAGGTCGGCCTCGACGTGGCCGACGTGACGGGCACACTGGCCTGCGTCGGCCGCCACAACGGGCGCCAGCTCCAGGGGCTGTCGGGCAACCTGCTGCTCGACCGCGCCACCGTCCTGGGACAACCGTTCCACAACGTCCAGGCCCGGCTGCTCGTCAAGGAGCCATCGCCGGAGGTGCTTGGGGTCGCGCTGTACGCCCCGACGTTCGGCGGCGACGTGTCCGGCCAGGCACGCATCGACTTCCACGCGGACCTGCGGTATGAGTTGAACCTGACCGCGTCGCAGATCCGGCTGGAGGAGTTCGGCCGGCACAACTTTGGGCCGAAGTCAGAGCTGACCGGGCTGGCGGCCGGACGGCTGTTCCTGACAGGCCAGGGGTCGGGTCTCGACAGTCTGGACGGCAGCGGCACCATCGACGTGCCGTACACGACCGCCACACGGCTGTACAATCTGCCGCTGCTGCTGGACCTGATCAAGTTCCTGGGCCTGCGTTGGCCGGACCGGACGGCGTTCGAGGAGGCACACGCGGCGTTCACGATCCGCGGCAACCGGGTGAACATCGGCCGGCTGGATCTGCTGGGCAACGTGATCAGCCTGTACGGGTGCGGCGACGTGAACCTGGACGGAACCGGCGTCCAGCTCGACTTCTACCCGAGCTGGGCCCGGATGGAGCAGGTGCTGCCGCCGGTGGTCCGGTCGATTCCGCCCGCGATCAGCAAGAACCTGCTCAAGATCGAGGTGCGCGGCAAGGTGACCGGCAAGGCGGACGACGTCAAGTTTTACAAGAAGCCGGTGCCGGTGCTGCTGGATCCGCTGCTGCAAATGCGCGACCTGGTGACCGGGAAGATGGGCGGCAAGGAGTGAGGTGGGGGAAGGTCTTCGCTCCGGACCGTGCATGAAGACCACTCAAGTCGGCAGGCGGAACCGCCGATCCTGACGAAACGTCCCCGGCTGGGGTCCGGGAGTCGGGTCGGGGGCAAAGCCAGGCACCGCGACGGCCCGCGCTGCTCCTTGCGTTCTCCCACGGGAGGTCTGTGTGTTCTGGACGATCCTGCACCGCACGATCTTCTGGGAGTTGACCCGGGTCTTCCTGCTGTCGCTGCTGGGGATCACGGGCATTCTGCTGATGGCCGGCATCGTCGCGGAGGCGTCTCGCCACGGCCTCGGCCCGATGCAGATCCTCGCCGTCATCCCGCTGATCGTCCCGAGCACCCTCCCGTACACGATCCCGGCCACCACCCTGTTCGCCACCTGCGTCGTCTACGGCCGCCTCGCCCACGACAACGAGATCCTCGCCATCCGGGCGGCCGGGGTGAACATCCTCGTGGTCGTCTGGCCGGCGGTCCTGCTCGGGATGACGATGACGGCCGTCACCGTCGGGCTCTACTACGAAATCATCCCGACGACCCACTACACCATGCGGTCGATGGTCCTGAACGACGTCGAGGAGTTCCTGTACGCGCTGCTCCGCCAGGACCAGTACATCTGCCATCCGAAACTGAACTACGAGATGTACGTCAAGCGCGTCGAGGGCCGCAAGCTGCTCGACGTGGAGTTCCGGCGGCGCGATCCGAAGAAGCCGGGCACCTTCGATCTGGTCGCCCGCGCCCGCGAAGCCGAGTTGAACGTTCATATGCAGAAGGGGCAGGTGCTGGTCAAGATGCGGCACTGCTACGTGGTGTCGCGGGAGCCGGGGAACAACGGCTACGACGCGGCGCGCATCTGGCCGGTGGACCTGCCGGAGGAGTTGGTCGGGCAGCAGAAAAAGTTCCGGGCCAGCGACATGACGTGGGACGAGTTGCACGAGGAAGCGGGGAAGAAAGCGCGGGACATCGAGGGGCTGGAGGTGGAGATCGCGCTGACCGCGTCGCGGCTGGCGCTGTCCGGGCCGCCGGACGGCCTGTCGAAGCACCTGGCCAACCTGCGGCAGCTGCGCCGCCAGCGGGCGAGCGAGCGGTTGAACCTGGAGCTGGAGCGGATCAAGCGGCCGGCGGAGGCGTTCGGGTGCCTGTGCTTCGTCCTGGTCGGGTGCCCGGTCGGCATCTGGTTCAGCCGCAGCGACTACCTGAGTGCGTTCATCACCTGTTTTCTGCCGATCGTGTTCTTGTACTACCCGCTCATGCTGTGCGGGCTCAACGTGGCGCGCGGCGGCCGTGTCCCTCCCATACTGTCCATCTGGGGCGCCGACCTGCTCATGGGGCTGATCGCTCTGATGCTGTTCCGGCGGCTGTTGCGGAACTGAGGAGAGCAGGTCCACGGGGCGCAGCCCGTGGGCTTTATTTGGACCGCTGACCGCTGCCTACTTCTTCCCTCCCTTGGCCGGCGGCGGCAGCAGCAGCCGGCGGCGGCGCACCAGCTTGGGGGTGGGCCGGTCGTGTTCGTCCTCGATGTCGCCGATGATCTCTTCGAGAATGTCTTCCAGCGTCACCAGGCCGAGGATCTTGCCGTCCTGGTTCCGCACCAGCGCCATCGGCCGGTGCGCCTTGCGGAACAGACGCAGGGCGTTGGCGACGATCTCGTCATCGCGCAGGAACAGTGCCGGGTAAAGAGCGTCCTCCAGGATGACCATGCCCTTGAGGCTGAACAGGTAAAACAGATCCTTCGTGTTGACGATGCCGACGATGTTGTCCAGTTCCCGGTCGTAAACCGGCATGCGCGTGTGGGCGCCGGACCGCACCGCTTCGAGGATTTTGTCCGGCGGCAGGGTCACCTCCAGGGTGGCCATGCGCTCGCGCGGCACCATGCAGTCGCCCACCGTCTTGTTCGACAGCTGAAAGACGTTCTGCACCAGCTCGGCCTGCTCCGGGTCGAGCAGCCCCGCCTCTTCCGTGTCCTCGACCAGTAGCGCCAGCTCCTCGATCGAGTGGACCAGCTCCTCTCCGGTCGGCGGCTTGTACCCGGCCAGGCGGATCAGCAGGTTCCCGGTGCCGTTCATCAGGCTGACGAGCGGCCGACTGGCCGTGATGAACAGGTTCAGCGGACGCGCCACCCACAGGGCGATCCGGTCGGGCGTTTGCAGGGCCAGCGTCTTGGGGATCAGCTCGCCGAAGACGACGTGCATGAAGGTGATGAGGAAGAACGCGACGGCGACCGCCGCCGAGTGGGTGGCGATCACGCGCCAGACGTCCGGGAAGACCAGGAACAGCGGCTCGATCAGGTGAGCGAGGGCCGGTTCGGCCACCCACCCGAGCCCAATGCTGGCGAGGGTGATGCCGAGCTGCGTGGCGGCGATCGCCCGGTCCAGATTGCCGACGGCCGTCTCGACCGCCCTGGCCCCGGGAACTCCCTGATTGACCATCTCCTCGACGCGGGTGCGCCGCACCGCCACCAGGGCGAACTCCGCCGCCACGAAGAAGCCGTTGAGGAGGACCAGGGCCGGGATGGCCAGCAGTCCGACGATGGTCCACACCACCGACCCTTCAGAACTGGCGGCGAGCAGTACCGAACACATGAGCGCGAAGACTCCTCCTGGACGTGTTACCTCCCTTTCCAGGATAACCTGCCGCCCCCCCACCGGCCAATCCCGCCCCGGCCCGGGGATCGCTTTGGGGTGGACAACCGGCCGATCAGTCGGAATAGTGTCGGCCCATCCTCGAGACCGTAGCGGAACAGGAGGTCACATGCGCCACCAGATCCTCGCCGCGCTCGTCCTCGGCATGGCGACAGCGGGCGTCGCCCGGTCCCAGGCTCTCGCCCCCGCCTTGCAGGTGCCCACCCCCGAAGGCTTCGGCCTCGGCGCACCGCCCGCCCCCGTCACTCGGCAGATCTCGGCGCCTTCGCCTGCCGAGGGGACTGTGGAACGGCCGCCGCGAGTCGTGCGGCCGGAGCCGGACCATCCGCCCGGCGCCGGCCCGCTCGGCCGTAGCTGGCAGCGCGCCGAGTACCTGCTGTGGTGGATCAAGGACTCGGAGCTGCCGCCGCTGGCGACCGCCAACGTGTCCGGCGCCTCCGTCGCGACGCTCGACCACGAGGCGACGGCGGTTGTCGTCGGCGGGGATCTGGACAACCTGGACCGTTCCGGCGGCCGGTTCACCGTCGGCTTCGCGCTCGATCCGGCGCAGACGGTCGGGCTGGAGGGCACTTACTTCTTCCTCGGGTCGCGGACGACCACGGTCGGGCCGTTCAGCAACGGCGGGCCGGGCACGCCGGCGCTGGGCGTGCCGTTCTTCGACCTGACCACGGGCACGGAGCAGGCGGTTCTCGCTGCCTTCCCCGGCTTCGCGTCGGGCAATGTGGCGGTATCGGCGACGACGCGGCTGCAGGGGGTGGAGGCGAACGGGGTGGTGAGCCTGTGGTGGCGTCCCAGTTTTCAGCTGGAGGGTCTGATCGGGTTCCGCTACCTCGAAGTGAACGAGGGGCTGCAGGTGGCGTTCCAGTCGCAGCGCAGCGGCGGGTCGGGGACCGGCCTCAGCTCGGCGGACCAGTTCGACGGGCACAACCGCTTTTACGGCGGTCAGGTCGGGCTGCGGGCAGAGCTGCGCAAGGGGCCGGTGTTTCTGAACCTCGCCGGCAAGGTGGCGCTGGGCGACGCCGTCCAGGTGGTGCGCATCGCCGGCGCCAGCCGCACCGGCGGGACGCTCAGGGCCGGAGGCATCTTCGCCCTGCCGACGAACAGCGGCCGGTTCGAGCGCGACGCTTTCGCAGTTGTCCCGGAGGGGAGCGTGCGTCTCGGCGTGTTCGTCAACCCGCGGACACGCCTCTACGTCGGGTACGATTTCCTGTACCTGAGCGACGTGGTCCGGCCGGGCGACCAGATCGACCGTAGGCTCAACCCGACGCAGATCCCGGTCTACACGCGCGGCGGGACGCTGCTCGGCACGGCGCGGCCACAATTCTCCTTCCAGGACACCGATTTCTGGGCTCAGGGCATGGTGGTCGGGCTGGAGTATCGGTATTGAGGAGACTCCTGGTCCCCAGTGCAGGAGCCAGGGAGTTGGTGTGCCAAAGCCCACGGGCGGCGTCCTGTGGGTTGAGGGCTGGAGACCTGGCCCACGGGACGCCACCCGTGGGCTTTCCAAAAACCTGCACACGCGGCGGACATCCGCAGCGCTGTCGGGGGACACGGCCTCTGGTCTTGCGTTACCGCAGCTGGCGCTGTCTCCAGCTGTTCAGGGCCGCGACGCCGACGATCATCGCGCCGATGACGACGAAGCGGAACTCGCGTGCCAGCTCCAGCTTGGTGCAACCGTTCTCCAGCACCGCCAGCAGCAGCGTTCCGCCCAGCGTCCCGAAGACGGTGCCCTCCCCGCCGCTGAGGCTGCCGCCGCCGATCACCACCGCCGCAATCACCTCCAGCTCCAGCCCGGCCTGGATGTTGTAGAACCCCGAGCCGGAGCGCGCCGTCTGCAGGATGCCGGCCCAGCCGACGCACAGCCCCGCGAGGGTGTAGACGATGACCTTGGTCCGCTCGACCCGCAGGCCGCACAGCCGGGCCGTCGCTTCGCTGGACCCGATGGCGTAAAAGTACCGGCCCAGCACCGTGCAGCGCAGCAGCACCCCGGCCGCTACCGCCAGCAGCACCACGCTCCACGCCGACGGCGCGATGCCGAGCCAGGCCGGATCCGGCTCGATGGCCCGCAGCCTCGCCACCCACCCCGGCGGGGCCACCGGGTCCGGGAACGTCACCGGCCTGCCGTCGGACAGCCACTGCGCTAGCCCGCGCGCCACGCCCATCATGCCCAGGGTCGCCACGAACGGCAGCACCTTCAGCCGTGTGATGACCAGCCCGTTGGCGAGCCCGCACAGCGCCCCGGTCACGACCCCCGCCAGGATCGCGCCCGCGCTGAGGAACACGGAAGGAAGCAGGGCGGCGGAGCCATCGGTGAGGGCGTGCAGGCGGCCGTAGGCGTGGACGGTGACGACGGTCACCAGCGACACGACGTAGCCGACCGACAGGTCGATACCGCCGCTCACCATGATCAGCGTCATGCCGACCGCGACGGCACCGACGACGGCCGCATGCACGACGATGAGCTGAAAGTTCTCCAGGCTCAGGAAGCGGTGCAGTACACCCCTTTCCCACGTCAGGTAGCTGAACAGCGCCACCACGACGACCAGCCCGAGGTACGGCCCGAGCCAGGTGAGCCACGCGCCGAGTCCGCGGTCGGCCGGCGCCGGTCCCGCGCCGCTCACAACTCCCCCCCGCCCGTCGCCCAGGCCATGATTACCTCCTTGGTCCACTCTCGCACCGGCCGCGCGGGGCTGAGCCGGCCCCGGGTCATGACCGCCAGCCGGTCGCACACGCCAAGCAGCTCCGGCAGGTAACTGCTGACGAACAGGACTGCCTTGCCGCGCGCCGCCAGCTCGCCGATGAGCCGGTAGATCTCCGCCTTGCTGCCGACATCCACGCCGCGCGTCGGCTCGTCGAGCAGGAGCACCTCGGCCTCCTGGTGGAGCAGCCGCGCGAGGGCTACCTTTTGCTGGTTGCCGCCGGACAGTTCCGCCACGCGCTGCCCCGGTCCGCGGCAGCGCACGCCGAGCCGCTCCAGCCACGCCGCGACAGCCCGCGTGCGCTCGCCCAGCCGCAGCCAGCCGCTGCGGCTATAGGGGCGGAGGCGGCTCAGCGTCAGGTTGTCGGCGATGCTTTGTGTCAGCGCCAGCCCCTCCTGCTTGCGGTCCTCGCTGAGCAGGCCGACGCGCTCCTCGATGCGTCGGCCGGGCGTGGCGTGCGTGCTCCGGCGGTCCCACAGCCACACGTCTCCTTCGGTTACCGGCTCCAGTCCGAAGAGGGCACGCAGCGTCTCGGTCCGGCCGGCCCCCACCAGCCCGAAGACGCCGAGGATCTCGCCGCGGTGCAGGGTAAAATCCGCGCCCGCCGGCAGCGGCGCGCCTGCCAGCCCGCCGACGCGCAGGACCGGCGGTCCGACCTCGTGCCGCACGGCCGGGTACAGGTCGCGCAGGCTGCGACCGACCATCTGCTCGATGATGGCCGCGAGCGGGGTGTCGGCCACGTCCCCCGTGGCGACGCTCTGGCCGTCGCGCAGCACCGTGCAGCGGTCCGCCAGCCGCTGCACCTCTTCGAGGAAGTGGCTGATGTAGACGATACTGACACCGCGCTCTTTCAGCCGGTCGATCAGGGCGAACAGGTGTGCGGTGTCGGCGTGAGTGAGGGAACTCGTCGGCTCGTCGAAGACGATGACGCGGGCGCTGGAGACGAGGGCACGGGCGACCTCGACGAGCTGGCGGGCGCCGGGGCCGAGGCGGCTTATGGGGGTGTCGGGGCGGATCTCGGGGTGGGCGAGCAGGTCGAGCGCCGCGGCCACTCGACGGCGGTGGGCGGCGCGGCGCAGGAAGCCGCAGCGGTGCTCCTCCAGCCCGAGCATGACGTTCGCCTCGACGTCCAGATGCGGAGCGAGCGCGAGTTCCTGGTAGATCATGGCGACGCCGCGTCGCCGCGCCTCCAGCGGACCGGCGGGGTGGTAGGATTCGCCGTCCAGGGCCATGTGCCCCGCGTCGGGCAACTCAGCCCCACTGAGGATCTTCATCAACGTCGATTTGCCGGCCCCGTTCTCACCGACCAGGGCATGGACCTCGCCCGGCCGCACCTCCAGCGACACGCCAGCGAGAGCCCGCGTCGGGCCGAAGCGCTTGTGGATGTCGTGCATCGCGAGGCGCGGCGGGATCAAGTTGGGGCTCCTGGGAGGTGGAACGACCCCTCCCCCGTTTCGGGGAAAGAGAAGGAGAGGGAGTTAAAGCCCACGGGCCGCAGCCCGTGGGCTTTGGATCCACTGCCCTCGCCCCCTCACTTCGGCAGGAAACTCTTCAGGTCCGGCGCGTACATCGCGCGCACCGCCGGGGCATCCACGTCGGCGAGCGTTGCGACGCGCACCGGCGTGTACTGCGTCCGGTTCGCTGGCGGCGCCTTGCCCTCCAGCGCGTCCACCGCCCGGTTGACGGCGTCGTACCCCATCCGGAACGGATCCTGCAACACCAGCCCGGCGATCTCGCGGTTGCGCAGTGCGCCGATCAGCACCTCGCTGCCGTCGAACCCGACCACCGTCACCTTCCCGGCCCGCTTCAGCGCCCGCAGCGCGTTCAGGACGCCGGTCGCCGACGACTCGTTGGGGGCGAAGAGGCCATCCACGTCCGGGTGGTTGTTGAGCAGCCGCTCGGCCGCCTTCTGGGCCGTGTCCACCGTGGCCCCGGCCTCCTCGGCGGCGACGTGAAAGTCGAGGTGCTTCGCCTTGCGGATCTCGTCCTGGAACCCCTTCTCGCGCAGCTCGGTGCTCGCCGACCCGGCCTGGTAGCGAAGCATGATCACCTTCGCCCTGCCCTGGAACAGCTCGCGCATCCGACCGGCCGCCAGGCGTCCGCCCTCCTCGTTGTTCGTGCCGACATAGCCGAGGTACTTCGGGCTGTCCTGCACGCCGGGCGCGATCTCCAGCCCGGAGTCGATGATCGCCAGCGGGATGCCCTTCTTGAGGACGGCGGCCGCCGGCGCGACCTGCAGGCGGCGGTCGCTCGGAGCCAGGACAATCGCATCGACGCCCTCGCTGAGGAAGCGCTCGATGATCTTCTGCTGCTCGTCGTGCTGGTCCTCGCGCGGCGGACCCTCCCAGACGATCTGCACCCCGCCGCGCTCCTGGGCCGCCTTGCGCGCCCCCGCGTGGATCGCCTGCCAGAAGGCGTGCGTCGTTCCCTTCGGGATGACGGCAACGCGGAAGCGCGGCCGCTCGGCCTGACGGGCGCAGCCGAGGAGGAGCTGGGTCGCGATCAGCCAGCCGACGAGCAGGGAGCGCACGGTGTAGCTCATGGGGGCTCCGGAACGGGGGCGGGTTACTGGTCGCGGGTACGGCGGAAGTGGAGGTAGCTGCTCTCGAAAGTACCGAATCGATCGAACGTGCGGTGCGTATCGTCCGGCCCGGTGGACTGGTCGGGCGGCAACTCGCCGCGGCTGAACGCGGCCTGCCCGGCCCGGTGCATCATCGCCAGCCAGACGCGGTCCGGCGGCAGCACCCGGCGCAGCGGCGACTCGTCCTTGCCGCGCGGCTCGAACCCCAGGAAGTGCTGGCCCCACGGGAGCGTCTCGAACGCGCAGATCAGGATGCCCGCCAGCAGGTAACCGGCGAGGAGGCCGACGAAGGCGGCCCCGAACTGCTGAACGGCCGGGGGGAACTCGATCAGATCGCCGTTGTACCGGATCGTCAGCGTGCGGAGCCCGAACAGCAAGGCGCAGAACAGAACGACGATGGCGAGGAAGTCCTCGTACCCCGACAGGAAGCTACCGCGGAACAGGCCGCCGATGGTCCGGGCGAGCGGCTCGAAAAAGTTGAAGGTGAGGAGTCCCGCCAGGAAAACGTTCACCAGGGTGGTGACGGCGGTGAACAGCCCCTCGCGGAAGTGGGCGTAGGCGACGCCCCCCATGACCCCGAGCGTCAGCAGGATGAGCATGCGGCAAACTCCGGGCACGCGGCTCCAACTGCCCTGGCGCGCCCGGCGTCTGGGGAAGCACGAGCGCGCACCAGCGCGGGGGCAATGGGTCGAACGCCCGGCCCCCTCGCTTATCGTAGCCGGTGCCGCCGCCGCGGACACTGCCGGCGCGCACGGCGGACCGAGACGACAGGCGGGGCGGGCAGGCGGAGAGCCGAGTATCGTGACGACGCGGAGAGAGCTGGCCGGCCGGTGCGAGTCAGGGCCGCTCAGTCTCCGCCGCCGGAATCGCCGTGGTAGCGGATCACGCAGGTGCGTGCGTGACGACGGTACTCGCGCTGAATCTGCCGAGCCTCCTCGTAAGAGGCGCAGCAGATCACGGGGTCTTCGGCGGCGTCGGGGTGTTGCAGGTGGGCCTGATCGGCGCGGAGGAACACCAGGAACCCATCTTCGTGGTCCGTGCGCATGGAACACTCCAGAGAGAAGGTGCGACTTCCTGAGTCGGTGCGACACGGGCGGCGATGTGAGGAGGACATCCCGTTCCACCAAACAGAGTGTGAAATTACCCTGCCGGCGCGACGAACGCAAACGAATTCCGCGGGATTTCGGAGTTTTGCCGGATGAAGTGAGAAGATGTAGGGGGAAGGCGGTTACGCACTCAGGGGGCGGGGTCTTCGGCCAGCTGGGCGAGCCGGTCCTGCGCCTCGCGGAAGACCGTGGCCAGGCGCTGGCGCTGGGCGTCGTTGTCGCAGCGGCCCGTTTGCTCCACCCAGAGCAGCGTGCGCTGGAGCGAGTCTGCCAGGGCGTCCAACGCGGTCCGGTCAGGCGGCGGCGGTTTGCCTCCGACGTGGACGTAGACCGGCGAACTCTGGGCCGCGTGCCACTGTGCCACGGCGTCGTCATAAGGCCCCCAGCAGCGCGCCGCCAGCCACCCGCCCTGCGGCAAGGGAACCTCGACCTCCACCGACGCCTGCGCCGGAGTGCCCGAAACGTCGGCTGCGGCGACCACCCGACTGTTGGCGACGACTTCTAGCCGTTGCAGTGAACGGAGACTGCGTACCTCCGCCCGCACGCGGACGGTCGCCGTTCCGACCGGCAGGTCCAGGACGGCCCCCGGTGGTTGTTCGTTGACGGTGAATGTCAGCAGCGGCCCGCTGGTAACGAAGGTACGGCCGGCGCGTACCGCCTCGATCCAGTTCTTGTAGGTGAGCGGCTGTCCTGGCTCCAGCAGGGCGTAGGTGCGCGCAGCCCCGAGGAGCATCCGGTTCGAGTCCTTGCCGCTACCCGCCGCCAGCGGGATGCGCAGGCCGCAGTCGAGCAACTGATACCACGGAGTCAGCAGAGACTCCTGCCGAGGTGCGCGGTCCGCACCCGGGTTCTCGAACTCGCCCAGCTGCAGCGCGTCCACTCTCCCCAGAATCAGGTCGGCGAGGAGTTCGCCGTGGTACGCCGGGGCTTGTCCGAAGAAGCCGTCGCCGACGACCAACCCGCCCTTGCGGTGGCACTGGTCGCACCAGTCGGCCAGGGTCCAGCCGTCGAACCCGTCCGGGCCGCCGGCCGTCAGCGGGTACACGACCCGGTGACAGTTCAGCAGCAGCAGTTGCCCCAGCGTCTCGTGCCGGTTCAGGGTGTTCACGACCACCATGTGCCCGGGCGCCTCGAGGGCCGGGCGCTGGCCGCTGAAGTCCAGGATGCCGGGCAGCGCGCGGTAATTCCCGGCCGCGCCGTGCAGCGTGAGTTCCCACGCCAGGAGGTTCACGACCGCCACATCCTCGGCGGCCCCCTCCAGCAGGGCGGCGTGCGGGGACAGGAAGTGACTGCGCGTGTCACCGGAGTACCACCCCTCGGCGCGCAGATCGGCCCAGCGCTGGATCGTGAACCGCAGCGCCAGTTTCCCCGGAGCCAGCACGACCGCCTCGCGAACCGGGGTGTATTCCGGTCCCTTGGCGATGGCCACCGACAGGCGGCCGGGCGGGAGGGCGATTTCGCAGGTGCCGTCGATGTAGGCGTGGGCCTCGCGCCCGATGAGGACATGGCCCCCGACCGCCTCGGCGAACTCCGTGGGGAACTCCGCCTGGCGCCCGAACGGAGCGTAATAGCCCCCCCGGGCGTCGGTGATGCGGAGGCGCACGGGGGTCGGCCGGCCGGTGGCCGCGTCGTTGACGCGGACATGGACGGTCTGCAGTTTCCCGCTCACTGGTACTGCGCCCCGACCTGGTCGAGGATCCTCTTGAATGCCTCGGCGGCTCTGGGGAACAGTTCCGGCCCGGTCACCCCGCCGGTCGGTCCGCCGCCGATCAGGTGCGGTTCCAGTGTCGCGAAACCGTCGTAGTTCATCCGGACCGCCTCGGCCATCACCTCCGGGATGCGGCCCTCGCCCTCGCCGGCGACCCGGCCGTGCTCCTCGCCCTTGACCCAGTCCTTGATGTGGAAATGGCGCGTCCACCCCTTCGTCAGCTGCCACGCCCGCCACGGGTCGTACCCGCAGAAGACGTAGTTCGCCGGATCGTACACCGCGACCAGCGTCGGGCCGTCGAGTTGCTCGGTCACCGTCTCCATGAGATCCTTGACGCGCTCCGGATCGTCGCCGTAGATGCGGTGCTCGTTCTCGTGCAGGAGGCGGACGCCGGCCCGGGCGGCGAGCTGGCACTTCTCCCACATCCGGTCGAGTACCTCGCGCCGCCAGTCATCCCACGCACCCTCGTCGGTGCGGTAGTAGCTGAAGATGCGCATGTTCGGCGTGCCGAACACCCGGCACAGATCCAGCGCCCGCCTGAAGCGCTCCAGGTGCGGCGCGAACGGCTGATCGATGCGGATCTTGCCGATCGGCGAGCCGATGGCGCTGAGCGCGAACCCCTCCCGGTCGAGCAGCGACTTGAGTTCCTGGACCTGCAGGTCGGTCAGGTCGAGGACGTTCGTCTTGAGGATCGAGCGCAGCTCGATGTGGCGGATGCCGCACGGTTTCAGCACGTCGATCTGCTTCTGTGGATCCGGATCGATCTCGTCGGCGAAGGCACTCAGGACAAACATGGGTCGGCCCCTAAAAGGCGCCCCACGGGTGGCGTCCCGTGGGGCGAGTGTCCAGCACTTCGCCCACGGGACGCCACCCGTGGGCTTTCGCTGTTTCTGTTGTTTCCACCAGAGCCGGCGCTTCACTTTACTCGCGCCGCACGATCGTCAGCTTCGCGACGTTCGTGCGGAACGAGCGTTCGCCGCCGACCTGAAAACGAATCTTGACCGTCTGCATCGCCCCCGCGCCGTGGACGCCGGTGATGCGCCCGAGGCCGTAGGTCGCGTGCTGCACCAGCATCCCCTCGCGGTAGTCGTCGTCCTTGCCCGTCCCGCCGTCCTGCTCCCGGGGCGTCACCCCCGCATCCGCCCACCCGGAAGCCGCCGCACTCCCGCCGCTGCGCCAGAAATCGCTGCCGAGGGAGGCGCTCATCGGCCGCGCCGCCAGGTCGGTCCGCTCGACCCCGTCGGGCGGCAGCTCGTCGAGGAACATGCTCGGGACGGCGTACAGCGTCTGGCCGCGGAACTCGCGCATCCGCGCGTGGCACAGGTACAGTTCCTCCTTCGCCCGCGTCATGCCGACGAACGCGAGGCGCCGCTCCTCCTCGATCTCCCGATCGCGCGACAGGCTGCGCTCGTGCGGCAGGATGCCCTGCTCGACCGCGAGCATGTACACCACCGGGAATTCAAGCCCCTTGGCCGCGTGCAGCGTCATCACGCTGACGCAGTCCTGCTTCTCGTCCCACCCGTCCACGTCCGACGCGAGCGTCACGTTCTCCAGGAAGTCGGCGATGGTGCGCGCCGGATCCTCGGCCGCGAACTGCTTCGCCGCGGTGATGAGTTCCTCAATGTTCGCCAGCCGCTCGGCGTCCTCCGGATCGGTGCTATCCTTGAGCATCACCCGGTAGCCGCTGCGGTCGAGCACCTGCCGCATCACCTCGTCGGGCGGGGCGTCGAGGTTGCCGGCCAGGTCGTGGACCATCTTCGCGAACTCGCGCAGCGCCTTCGTTGCCTTGCCCTTGATCTGCGGGATCTTCTCCACCTCAGCGGCTGCTGCGAGCAGGCTCAACTCGCGCGGTGCGGCGTAGGTGCGCAGGTGGTCCAGCGACACCTTGCCGATCCCGCGGGCCGGCTCGTTGACCACGCGCAGGAACGACAGGTCGTCACGGTTGTTGACCAGCAGGCGCAGGTAGGCGAGGACGTCCCGGTTCTCCTTGCGCTCGTAGAACGCCAGCCCCTTGACGATCTGGAACGGGACGCGCTGCTTGACGAACGCCGTTTCGAGGGTGCGCGACAGGGCGTTGATGCGCAGGAACAGGGCGAAGTCACGGAACGCCCGCTTCTCCTTCTCGACCGCTGCCTTGATCCGCCGGGCGACGCCCTCGGCCTCCTCGACGCCCGTCTCGAACGTCAGCACCGTCACCGGCCGGCCGGCGTCGTTGTCGGTGACCAGCGTCTTGGGCTTGCGCTCGCGGTTGTTGGCGATGACGTGGTCGGCGGCGCGGAGGATTGCCTTCGTGCTGCGGTAATTCCTGTCGAGCGTGATGACCCGGGCCTGCGGGAAGTCGCGCTCGAAATCGAGGATATTGCGTATATCAGATCCTCTAAAGGCGTAGATCGATTGATCGGGGTCGCCCACCACGCACAGGTTCGGCTGATCGACCGACAGCGCGCGGGCGATGGCGTACTGGGCCTTGTTGGTGTCCTGGTACTCGTCGATCAGCACGAACCGGAAGCGCGCGTCCAGCTCGGCCCGGAACTCTGCATCGTTCTTGAGCGCCAGCGCCGGCCACAGGAGCAGGTCGTCGAAATCGACCGCGTTGACGTCGCGCATGCGCTTCTCATAGACCGGGTAGACGTGGGCGACCGTCTGGCCGAAGAAGTCGTGCGCCTGCTGAGCGTAGCGGTCGGGGACGAGGAGTTGGTTCTTCGCCTTGCTGATGGCGCCGGAGAGCGCCTCCGGGGAGAAGCGGACGTTGTCGATGCCGGCCAGGTCGATGGCGTCCTTGACGACCTTGGCCCGGTCGGTCTGGTCGTAGATGGTGAAGTTTCTGTCGAGCCCGAGGCGGTCGCCGTACTGGCGCAGCAGGCGGGCGCCGAGGCTGTGGAACGTGCTGATCCAGACGCGGCTGTCGGGGACGAGCGCCTCGACGCGCTGGCGCATCTCGCCAGCCGCCTTGTTGGTGAACGTGATGGCCAGGACGTTCGACGGGCGCACCCCCTCGCGCAGCAGCCACGCAACGCGGCGGGTGATGACGCGCGTCTTGCCGCTGCCGGGGCCGGCGAGGATCAGGAGCGGACCCTCGAAGTGGGTGACCGCCTCGCGCTGCTCGAACGTCAGGTCGGCCAGCAGATCGACGTCCGCGGATTCGTCGCGAGCCATGCGCGCAGCTCCTTGCCGTGTCAGCGCCTGTGGGCTGGAACCCGCGAGTCGTCAGCCCGTAAAAAGTTGCATTTTACACTCGCGGCGGGCCTTTGCTAAGATCAGCAGGGGGCGCACGCGGTGGCGGGAGGACGTTACGGTCATGGAAATCGTCGGGATCGGGACGGACATCGTCGAATGCCTGCGCATCGGGCGGATGATCGAGCAGCACGGCGAACTGTTCCTGACGCGCGTCTTCACCCCGCTCGAGGTCCGGTACTGTCAGCGCCGCAAGCACGCGACGGAACACTTTGCCGGGCGCTGGGCGGCCAAGGAGGCGGTCTTCAAGTGCCTGGGGACGGGCTGGCGGCGCGGCATGTGCTGGACCGACATCGAGGTGCGCAACGACCACGACGGCAAGCCGCGCGTCTACCTGCGTGGCACCTCCCGGGACCAGGCCGAGCAGATACGTATCGGCCAGATCCTGCTGTCCATCTCCCACTGTCGCGCCTACGCCACCGCCCATGCGCTGGCGGTGCGTGACACCACGCTGCTGGCGCCGTTCGAGACGGACTGATTCACGATCCGGGCGCGCTCAGGACTTGACGATGTCGAGAATGACCTGCCGCGCGACCTTGTAGGCGGCACGCAGGCTCGCGACGCGGTTCTCCATCTGGCCCTCGTTGAAGTAGCGCCCGGCCTCGGCCTCGGGCAGGCCGGCGATGGCGAGAGTCAGGGGTAGCAGCCGCATGAACTCGTTGACCTTCTGCTGCTGACGGTCGGCGCCTTCGGTGGACATGACAGTTACCTCTCGGGGCTGAAAGGGAGGGGCGACTCACCCAGCGTACCGGAACCCCCTGCCAACCTCAAGCGCCTGCGCGCAGACCCTGTCCTTCTCCAAAGCTCGTGGGCCAGGCGCCCACCCACGGGACGCCACCCGTGGGCTTTACGCCCCCTGTTGCAGCCCGATCCGCGCGTGCAGGTTGTCCACCACCCAGTGGAACGCCGCCAGGTGAATGGTCTCCACGATGCCCATGTCGTCCAGCGGCACGTGCAACCCGTGATGGGCCAGCGCGCGCAGCTTCCCACCATTGAACCCGGTGCAGCCGAACGTCTTCAGCCCGTTGCGGTTGGCCCACTCGACCGCGCGCAGGATGTTCGGACTGTTCCCCGACCCGCTGATCGCGATCAGCAGGTCGCCCGGCGACGCCAGGTTCTTCAGCTGCTCGACGAACACGCGGTCGAACCCCTCGTCGTTGCCCCAGGCGAGGATGTACGGCGTGTTGTCGGTCAGACTCAGGACGCGCAGCCGCTTCTTGCCGTCGTCGTCAAAGTCCTTGCGCGTCAGGGTGCCTTTGCCGAGATCCTCGCAGAAATGCGAGGCGTTCGAGCCGCTGCCGCCGTTGCCGATCAGGAAGACCAGCCGGCCGCTGCGGTAACAGTCGTGGATGCCGTCCGCCAGCGCCCGGACCGCGGCGGAGTCGAGGCGCCCCAGTTCCTGGCCGACGCGGTCGAGGAACGGGCGGACGTCCAGTTTCACTCCAAGCATGTGCGCTCTCTCCAAAACCCTGCCGCCCCGTCCGATCCAGGCGGGCGCAGCGGATGCACGGATCTTACCGCACAGCCAGGCTGTCCGACCAGACGTCCCTGCTGGTGCGGACAGGGCGGCGGTGGACGTTGGTCCCGGGGCGTGTAGGTTACGAGCAGGCGGACACAACCCGGCGGGCCGGAAGCGTAAGCGACGGCCCGCCGGGTTGTGTCCGCCTGCTCTCAGCGGCAAGGTGGCGCCGGTGGAGGGTCTTGCGTGTCGATCGTCGTCGAGGATTACCACAAAACCTACGGCGACTTCGTGGCCGTCGCGGGCATCACCTTCGCCGTCCCGCCCGGCGAGATCCTCGGCCTGGTCGGCCCGAACGGAGCCGGGAAGACGACCACGCTGCGCGCCCTGGCGGGGATTCTGAAGCCGACGCGCGGCCGGTTGCTGCTCGCCGGCCATGACATCGTTCGCGATCCGGTCGCCGCCAAGGCCGCCCTCGCCTACGTCCCCGATGACCCGCGTCTGTTCGACCACCTCACTGTCTGGGAGCACCTGCGCTTCGTCGCCGCCCTGTACCGGGTCGCCGACTGGGAACCGGCCGCGGAGGAACTCCTTCGGCAGTTCGAGTTGACGGAGAAGCGCGACGCGCTGACAAGCGAGCTGTCGCGTGGGATGCGGCAGAAGGTCGCGATCGGCTGCGGATACCTGCATCGACCGCGGGCCATCCTGCTCGACGAACCGCTGACGGGCCTGGATCCGCGCGGCATCCGGACCATGAAGGACTCGATCCAGCGGCGGGCGGCTGACGGGGCAGCGGTGATGGTCTCGTCCCACCTGCTGTCGCTGGTTGAGGATCTGTGTACGTCGGTCCTGGTGCTGCACCGCGGCCGGCAGTTGCTGCACGAGAGGCTCGCCGACCTGCGCCGCCAGGTGACGGAAGCGGGCCGCCAGGAGACGCTTGAGGATCTGTTCTTCCGGCTGACCGAGGCCGATGGGCACGCCGCGTTGGCCGCCCTCGATCGACCGCAGCCGGGACCGCACGCGGGCGGGGGGGCGTGACGTGGACCGGGCGCTGTGGTTGCTGGCCCGACTCCGGGTGCGCGGCTGGCTGCGGCGAGTCGGTCGCAACCTCGGGACGGTGCGCGGCGCGCTGCTGGCGGCCGTGGGAGCGCTGGTCTTTCTGCCGTGGGTCGTGGCCTGGCTGTTCCAGGACGCGAAGGCGGGGCAACACCTGGTCGAGGTGCGCCGCTACGGCCCCCTCGCTCTGGCCTGCTACTGCGTCTTGAACCTCCTGCTCTCCTCGGAGGGAGCGCTCGCCTTCAGCGCCGCGGAGGTGAACTTCCTGTTCCCCGCCCCGCTGAGCCGGCGCCAGATCCTCGCGTACAGGCTTGCGTCCACCCTCGGCAGCGCTCTGCTCAGCGCCGTCGTGTTTTCCCTGTTTCTGCGGAGGTACGCGGCCGGCGTGCTGTCCGGGATGGTCGGCATGGTGCTGACCATGGCGTTCCTGCAACTCGTGCCGATGGTCCTCACACTGCTTGCGAGCGCGATCGGGGTGCGGGCGTACAACCGGCAGCGCCGGGTGCTTCTGCTCCTGCTGCTCGCGGCGGTCGCGGCGGGACTGCTGCCCGCCGCGGTGGGCCTGGCCGACCGCGACTGGCGGGAGCGTCTGGAGGCGGTGGAACAATCCGCCGTCGCTCAGGTGTTACTGGCGCCGTTCAGCTGGTTTGTGAACGCCTTCACGGCGGAGGTCGTGTGGCCGGATCTGCTCCAGTGGGCCGGACTCGGTCTGCTGGTCGATCTGCTCCTGATCGGACTGGTGTTCGTCCTCGACGCCCACTACCTGGAGGCGTCAGCGGCGGTGAGCGAACGGGTGTACGCGCGGCAGGAGCGGTTGCGCCGGGGCGGTTCGGCGGTGGGTGGCTTCGTTCCGTCCGGCAAGGCGCGGTTGAAGATTCCGTCGCTGCCGTGGTGGGGCGGGTGTGGGCCGATCGCCTGGCGGCAGCTGGTGACGGCGCTGCGCACCCCGTCGGCGCTACTGTCGGTGGGGCTCATCGTCGTGTTGTTCGTGACTCCGGCGGTGCTCAGCGGACGAGCGTGGCCGGGCGAGCGGGCCGCTTTGTTCGCGGTGGGGATGATGGGGGCGTTGGGGCTGGTGGTATCGACACTGCTTCCGTTCGACTTCCGGCTCGATCTGGACCGGATGGAGCTCCTGAAGACCTTCCCGATCCCAACCGAGCGTCTCGTGCTGGGGCAGGTACTCGTCCCGGTGGCGCTGCTGACGGGGTTTCAGTTCCTGCTGGTCGGCGGGCTGCAAGTGTGCTGGCAACGTGTGGAGCCAGTCCTGCTGGCCGGTGCGGTCTTCCTGCCGGTAGTGAACCTGTTGGTGTTCGAGGCCGACAACCTGCTGTTTCTGTGGTTCCCGACGCGCCACGCGGCGGCCCCTGGCGATCTGCAAATGATCGGGCGGCAGGTCGTCCTGTGGATGGCGAAACTGCTGGTGCTGGAAGTGTTCCTGCTGCTGGCCTTCCTGGCCGGGCTGGTGGCCTTCCTGGTGCTGGGTGAGAGCTGGGTAGGTGGAGGAATCGTGGCGTGGCTGGTGCTGGCCGGCTGTGCGGGCGCTGTGGTGCCCCTCCTCGGGATAGCCTTCCGCCGGTTTGACGTGTCGCGGGATCTGCCGTAACGCCAGCCCGCGTCAAGCTTCGAGCAACCAGTCGAGCGGTCCGTTGTGACGACCGCAGTGGATTGAGGTGCAGCGGCCACATCGCTCGTCGAGCGACACCGCTGCTTTGCGTTGCTGGGCAGCGGCAGGGAGGAGTACGGGCGACCGCCCCCTCGGGCCGAAGCCTGACCGCGCCGGCGCTGGAGGACCATGAATTGGCACATGGTGAGGCTTGCCGGCCCGGATTGGTTCGGTCGATGAACGCGCAGGAAATCCTGGAGTCGATCTTGAAAAACGGTGGTGATTTAATAACATAACTGACACCTCAACAGGTAAGTTCGTCAAGAACTTACCTGAAAACACGGGGCGTGGCGCAGTTTGGCTAGCGCGCCTGAATGGGGTTCAGGAGGTCGCTGGTTCGAATCCAGTCGCCCCGACATCGCAAGGCCCGTCGGGACAACAAGTTCCGGCGGGCCTTTTTTCCCATCTTGAGGGCCCTTCCGGGGGAAGGGCAGAGTTGAGGGCAGAGTTTCGGAAAAGAGCGGGACCGGCGGCCTGAACGTGTAGGGCGGGTCCCGGCGAACCTTTCGGTCCGGCTGACAGGCTGACTGGAGGTTCGTCATGCGATTTCCGAAGCCGTTCTTCCGGGCGTCGAAGGCCGCCTGGTACGTTCAACTCGGCAAGCGTCAGATCTCCCTCGGCAAGGACCGCGACGAGGCGTTCGAGCGCTACCGGGTCCTACTCCTGCAAGAGCGGGGTGAGAACCCCGAGCCCGCGTTTCGGCGACTGACCGTCGCCCAGGTGTTCGACCTGTTCCTCGACTGGTCGAGCCGCCACAATGAGGCGAGGACCTACGAGTGGTATAAGGAATTCCTCCAAGGATTCTCCGACAAGTACGGCTCCCTGGAGGCCGAGAAGCTGAAGCCATTTCACGTCACTCGCTGGCTAGATTCGCATCGGGGCTGGGGCGAGGCCAGCCGCCGCTGCGGCACCATCGCGGTGAAGCGGGCGTTCAACTGGGCCGACGCTGAGGGCATCCTGACGCCCAACCCGCTCAAGCATGTCAAGAAGGGACCGCCCAAGCGGCGGGAGCGCATCCTCACGGCCGACGAGCGGCAGCAGATCCTCAAGGCCGCACGCGGTCGCGCCTTCCGCGAATTCGTGCAGGCCCTCCAGGAGACCGGCTGCCGGCCCTCGGAGGTGGGCAAGGTCGAAGCCTCGAACGTGGACCTCGCGGCCGGCCTGTGGGTCCTGCCCGAGCACAAGACGAAGAAGAAGACTGGCAAGCCCCGCCTGGTCTACCTGACGCCGGCGATGCTGGAGCTGACCAGGAAGCTGATGGAGCGCTACCCTACGGGGCCGCTCTTCCGCAACAGCCGGGGCAAGGCCTGGACGCGGAACGCCATCCGCTGTCGGTTCCGCAACCTGCGGGCGAAGCTGCCGCACCTGAAGGGCGTGGTGTCGTACACCTACCGCCATTCGTTCGTGACGGACGCCCTGGAGAACGGCGTGGGCGTGGCCCAGGTCGCCGAGCTGCTGGGGCACACCTCGACCGACATGGTGATGCAGCACTACCAGCACCTGCGCGAGAAAAGGGACCATCTCAAGCAGGCCGCCATCCAGGCGACGCAGGGCAATGCCAAGCAGGCAGCACCGGCCACTAAGGCCGGGTAAGGCCAAGAACGTGGGAGGCTCCGGGACCAGGGGGCCTCCCGCGAACTGGTTCTTGCAGCATCACACGGGAAGTATGCAGGATGGGCTGAGGCACATCAGGGGCAGCCGCTAGAATGAAATACGTTGCTTCGCGATTCGTCCACGATACTTGCCGTTCAAGCATCCGCCCCGTCCTGAGAGGAGCAGAACGGTATGGTGACCAAATCCGTCCTCAGCACAGTAAGCGTCCAGTCCGAACGTCTAGCCGACATCCACGCTGCGATCCGAGGCGGTTCGGAGGACGCGGCCGTTGCCCTGTACCAACAGCTCACCGGGGAACTGCTCAGGCCAGAAGCCGCCCGCGAGGACATCCGCCGGGAGACCGAGTTCCTCCGGGTCGTGGATGCCTCCCGCGAGATCGGGTCAAAAGCGTCGGGCCGAAATATCACCCCCCGGCAGGCGCTCATCGGCGCCGCCCTTGGCGGCTGGTACGGAGACGAGCCGTCGTCCTGGAATTCACCGATTCCGCGAAGCGACTTGTTGGGTTTCGCGGAATCCTATTACCAGGGGCCGCAGGAGCACTTGGAGGTCGCGCTTCGAGCACTGTTGGCCGAGAGGCTGTTCTTCGAGGTCCACCCTGGAGTGTTCGCCGAGCCCTGCTATTTCTGCTCTTACGACCCGGAGTTTCTCTCCGAACTACCAGGAGCGGAACAGCACGCAAACATGTGGAGCGAGTGGCGAGATTACCACGATTGCCACTCCCGAGGATGGTGGCACGCGGGACTCTGCTGGGGACAGGGGCGGGAGGGTGGCGTGTCGCCGGACGAGGTGGGGGTATGCCTGGGCAGCAGCTGCTGCTGCTTTGTTGACTACGCCAACGAGCGGTGCAGCCACGACTTGAGGTACGATCAGCGCCTGCTCGATCTGTTTGTCGTGCGGCGAGAGCCGTTCGCGCAGTAGGAACGGCGTAGGCGTCGCTCTGGTCGCCGACCTGCCGGGGCACACCTCGACCGACATGGTCATGGTCATGCATCACAACAGCACCTTCGGGAGAAGCGGCAGCATCTGAAGTAGGCCGCGATTCAGGCGACGCAAGGGAATGGAAACCAGGAAGGACCGGCCCCGAAGGCCGGATGACAGCAAGAGCGCGGGAGGCTCCGAGACCTCGGAACCTCCCGTTTGTTTGCCCAACGAGGCATTGGCGGTGGAGGCCGAAATGAGATCCTACAAACGCCGCATTCAGAGCGTTCTGCTGAATCGGATGGCCCACGCGGACGTTTTCGAGATCGGGAGCGCGCCGGGGTTCCTCTTCGTTCTGTTCGGCGGGTCGGGCGTCGATGAGGAGGAATATGAACGAAGGAGCAACACGGTCATTCCCATCTTTGAGCCGGTGCTTGAGAGGCTGGCCAAGTGCGCGGTGAACGCGGTGATGGCCTACGTGAGCGCGCCGTATGATGTGCCGTTCAACCGCTTCGCAACCGATCCATCTGCCGCTGACACGTGGAACGCGCACATATCGACCGAGCTGCTTGAGCCGTGGTCGAAACTGGCGTATTTCGTGAGCGGGTTTTCCGGGGGTGCTGCGCTGGCCTTGAATGGGCTTCACAAGGACCCCCGGTGCTTCGGCGGGGCCGCACTCGGCGCGGATGCCATTCCGCCTGACTTCGTATGCCCAGATCACTGGGCGGAAAAGCTCCGGCTATACGCCGCACCCCACGACCGGGTCTGCAACCACCCTGCCAATCGACGGATTGCCGACGACCTGGAGAGTCGCGGCCACGCTGAACAAATCGAGCTGCGATCCGGTGGACATCATCTCGCAGACTACGCCACGCCGGACTGCCTCGGCGAACTGATCCGCTTTGCCGCCAGCATCGTCCCCAAGGCGTAGCGCCGCCAAACCCGCAAAAATCGTCGGGCCGCGGCGGAGTGTACCGCTGTGTTCGATCCTCACTCCCCGTTCCACACAGGGCCGGCTCTGCCCCAACATGGTGACATTGCCCGCGTGGGGACGTGCCTGCTGACTAGCTCCGGCTTTCCTGCTAAACTTCCCCGCAGATGCAGAGGCGACTGTTCGGCCCCTACACTTGTGACTTCGTTTCCGCTCTTTTCCAGAACAGCTCAACAGAGACCTCGAATCGCCGAGGCCATGAGCCGGTTACGGTCCAAGGCCCGCTGCCGATGCACGGCCAGTCCCACGTGCCCTCTCGGAATGGGGAAATCCATTTGGAGAGGTTGCGTCGGAGGTTTGAAAGGGCGTCCTTTCTTGCCGACGAGCCTTGTCGGCTTTCGAGCGAAAGGGACCTTTCGTGTACCGTTTTTGGGTGAAGGTTGAGCAACGGGGTGAGAACTACGTCGTCACCGTCCCAGCCGTTCCGGGGTGCGTCACCAGCGGAAGGAATCGTGAGGAAGCGCTCCGGCATGCGCGTGAGGTGCTTCGGACAATCTTCATGCAGGCCGGACCGGGCTTCGCAAGCGCTGCCAGTCCGCCCCTTCCATCACACGATGGAGGGGACGGTGAGTACGTCGAAATTGCTACTCCGCCCGTCCAGCTTTGCTGAGGCGATGGGTTTTTCAGCCCGTAGGGCTGTCAAGGGTAACAACAGGGCATCCGGGCTTGCGGCAGCATCGCCGTAACCCGGGTGCCCCTTCCTTTTTCCCGTCCTGTTCAGACCAGCCTGGCCAGAACGGCTCTTGTCCCATCTCAACCCGCGTGGTGATCCGCTTTACCTGCACCTTCCGTAGCAGCGGGAACATCCCAAGCAGGCCGTCATCCTGGCCACGCAGCTACGATCCACAAGCGACGCTAGCGTTCAAGGCCAGATGACGGCACCCACGGCAAAGGTTCGGCGCGACGCTTCGTCCCCGCCAGGCATCCTACCTCTGCGTGACTCATGATTTCACCTACATCAGCCTCGGGGCGGGTGTCCAATCGACCGCACTCGTCGTCCTCAGCGCCTTGGGCTTGCACGGCTGTCCCAGGGCCGACTGTGCCATCTTCGCCGACACCCAGGACGAACCGGCCTGGGTCTACCACCACCTGAACACGCTCACGGCTTGGGCCGCCGACCACGGCCTGCCGGTCCATGTCACCACGAAGGGCTGCCTCAGCCGTGACGTGGGGGACCGGCTGACGGGCAAGAAGAAGCGGTTCGCAGCCATTCCCGCTTGGACACGAGGCAAAGACGGGCGGGCGGCGCCGCTGCGTCGCCAATGCACCCGAGAATACAAGATTGAGCCACTGGAGCGGAAGGTTCGCGAGTTGCTCGGCTATCGCAAGTACCAGCGGACCCGGCACCAGGTCGCCTGCCTGCTCGGCATCAGCACCGATGAGATCGCTCGCGTGAAGGCCAGCCGAACGCCCTGGGTGACGAACCTGTTCCCGCTCGTCGATGCCGCGCTGTCGCGCCGAGATTGCATCCAGGTCATCCAGACGGCAGGGCTGCCAGTCCCCAAGAAATCGGCCTGCGTCTTTTGCCCATACCATGACGACCGCTATTGGGCCGAGTTGCAGGCGCGCCACCCGGAGGAGTTCGCGCGGGCAGTCGTCTTCGATCAGGCGATCCGAGACATGAGCAACACCGGCGTCGCTCAGCCGGTTTTCCTTCACCGCTCCTTGCAGCCGCTCGGCGAGATCGAATTCGCCAGCCGGGCGACCCTGCCTGTGCTCAATCAGTTCAACAACGAATGCGAGGGGATGTGTGGAGTTTGAATGGATGACGAGAGGTTGCTGGCGGACATCGCCGAAAGCCGGGTAACGCCCGAACGCGAGAGGCCCCGGTTTCCCGGAGCCTCCGCTTGAGTAGGTCACCGCCAAGCCCACCTACCGAACCCAGGTTTCAGTACCGATTCGGGCCGCTCCTATCAGCCGTTCACGTCCCCGCCACTTCCGCGCCGCACGACGCGGGGGACGGCCGCCGAGTCGCTCGCTCGGGCCGTCCCTCGACCGGCTGACCGGAGTTCCGCCGTGAGCCCCAGGCGGCGGTAATCTTCTTCGGTCCAGGGAGGAAGCTCCTGGTGACGCTTCGGGCGTGCCACGAAGTTCGGCACATCCGCGCGGGCCAGGCGACGAGCCGCGGCGATCTCCCGGCCCGGCACCGCGTAGGTGTAGGCGCCGGTGTACGGGGTGATGAAGACCCCGGCCACCCCGGTCCGGGGCGTGGGCGGCGGCAGTTCCATGAAATACTCGGGCATCAGTGCCCTCCGCCGCGCCACGGTGGTGGAGGTGCCCGTGGGCGCCTTCTCCTCGAACTCCACTTCTCCCACCAACTTCGACGCCCACTCGGCGCTCACGTCGCCCCCCATCCGGCACAGCGCCCAGTGCCAGATGTTGTCGTTGATCTCGTCCGCGATGTGGTCGCCGACCGCGGCCTTCATCCCGGAAGGCGTCTGGTAGCCGCCGCAGAAGCACGCCCCCTTGGAGCGGGCCGTTGTCAGGAACCGGGATAGGCCGTCCAGCTGGCCCAGCTCGCGGACCTCATCGACGATGAGCCAGGTGCGCCGCGTGGCGCTGTCGCTGCCGCGGAGAATTAGCTGGGTTGCCCGGAGGAAGATCGCCCGGTTAATGGCGTCCATCTGGATACGGATGGAGTCGTCCTGGCCGAGGAGGAGGACGTACTCGTTCTTGATCCAGTCCTCAAGGCTTACCTTGTCGGTGGCGTGATGCCAGCACGCGGCAATCGGTCGGTAGCGGCGTAGCCAGTTCGCCATCGTGGCGCGCACATCGGCAAAGCAGTCGTGGTGCTCGAAATACTCCTCGATCAGTGCGGCCGTTTCGGGATACCGCTCCAGCGCCTGCCGGAGAAGCTCGCGGCGCTCCATGAGCAGGATCGCGTCCCGGAGGCCCCAGTTCCCGGGGGCGGACTTCATCAAGAAGGTGAACGCCCCGGCCAGAAGTTGCTGGGCCGCCATCGCAAAGAATGGTTGTTTACTATCCTTGTCCTCCGGGATGAGGACCGCTGCCATTTGCTGGGCCGTCGTGGGGCTGGTCACGTCTGCCGCCAGGTCCCACGCACAGCCGCGGATGTCCAGCGGATGGAGGACCCGGACCTTCGGGCCGAGGCCCAAGCCGTAGAGGAAGCTGAGTAGCTCCGTCTTCGGGTCGTAGACCAGGGCGCGCTGGTCGGGCTTCCGGCCGATCCAGCCGAGCACACTGGCCATGAACTGGAGCAAGAGGTTCGTCTTGCCGCTGCCGGTCATGCCGGCGGCGAGGAAGTGCCGCGGCCCCGATGACCACGGCAGGCCGAGCCCTCCCCAGGCGATCTCCGGCTCGGCAGGCTCGCAGTAGCGGGCAAGCTCCTTGCGGGCTTCCTTCTTGCCCTTCACGCGCCGCCCGCGAAGGATGGAGCCGTTCTCCCGAAAGAGGAGCCACTTGGCCAGCACATACGCGCCGAACCCGAGGGCGGAGGCGAGTACGGCGGCGCCGAGGGCGATCTCGCCGGCGGGGTTGGTGCCGCCGAGCGAATTCGTCACGAACTGGACGATTGGCAGCCAGGCGACCGGCCCGATCTGGGGATGGGTGCGCAGATAATGGGCCGCCCAGTGGAAGCCGCAGTATAGAACCACCGCCAGGAAGGCGTAGAGGCCGCAGAGCCGGAGGAGGCCACGCAGCTTCAACTCAGGCCTAGCGACCTTGCTGTCCGGCGTCGTTCCCACTTCCTTGAACCGGCAAAACCGTTCCAGGACCGGCGTCGCGTCCTGCTGGAGGAGGAAGCCGATCAAACCAGCCAGCAGCACCGAGGCCCACACGGGCCAGGGGAGCGGCAGGCCGGACATCAGCCAACAGAGCCACGCCGCGAAGAGCCATGGGAGAACGTATTCCCCGACGGCGGCGGCGACGGCCCGTAGAAACTGTACCATCAGTATCACCAGCCACTTTCTTGGGTATGGTTGTCGCCGAGGGGCCGACTGCCGACCCCCCGGCTTGAGCCTTACGGTTCGCGCGTGAACGTCAACCGAGTTCCCGCGAGCCCCGGGGCGCCCCGGTTTTCGAGAATCTCGTAGGACCACTGATCCTTCCCCAGCAACGTGACCTGCCCGCGCTCGACGAGCATCCCGGCCTGATAGAAGCTGAGGCCGCCCTCCGCGTCCAGGAGGAACGTGGCGCTGCCAGTGCCCACCAGCTTGCCTTTCCCCTTCGGACCCAGAAGGTAGACCGACTGCGAGCAACTGCCCGCGTACCCGAAGCGAATCACCTGGACGCACTGGACGCCCGAGACGGTGACGGGACAAGACCAGGACGCCCCGCGGAGCGACGAGAAGTCCTTCTTGCCGCCGGAGGTTTCGGGCGGCCAAGCTGCGGCCCTCGGGAGCTTGGAGGCGCCGCCGACCTTCTGCCTGATCTCTGGCGCGTCCGAGTCCTGGAGGAGCTTCTCGGCCCCCCGGCAGAGTTCTTCCGCCAGGGCCTTGCAGCGCTCGCCGTGTTTCTTGAGTCGCCCGACGAACACGCCGCGTTCGGCCTCGCTCACCGGGCCGATGGCGAGGGCCTCGCAGAGTCGCTCCAGGAAGAGGTTCCCTTCCTCGATGACTTCTGCCTTGGCCTTGGCGCCGGCCGGCATCGCAACCTTCTCGCACCGTTCGGCGGCGGCCCCGGCCTTGCGAACGTAGGCCTTTTCGAGCTGGAGGTAGTCGTCCTTCACTTCGGCCGACCGCGCTTCCGCGGCGTGGGCCTTGTAGAGGGCGCCGACCTCCCTGTAGTGGGACGCGGCCTTTTTGAGCGCGTCCTTGAAGCGCTCCAGGTCGGTTCCCATCTGTTTGTGATCGGCCAGCAGTTTCTTCGCCGAGGCGAGGAGTCGGCTGGCCTCGTCGCGGAGTGAGCCGTCCGTAGAGGCTCGATCCGCGACGGTAAAGTCTGCCTGGCATTTGGTCAGACGCTCGACCATCTTCACCCACTCGCGCTCCGTTTCGGTCACGCGACTGCTTGCCTCCTTGGCAAACTGGTGGGCGGGTTCGGGGAGCTTGTCGCCAGCGGCTTTGTCACCGGCGAAGAGCCCCGGTTGGGCGAAGGCGAGTAAACAGCTAACGGCCAGGGCCGCTCCTGCTGCACGACGCACTTGGTTCTCCTTTCCGCCAGAGGCGGATGGTATTGGGAAAATGCCCCTCCTCCCGCAGAGGAGGGGCGCGGGCGATCATCAGCGCTCATTACTTCGAGCCGGTGCCGACCTGGGGGCCGGCTTTGAGCTTGTCCCGGAAGAGCTTGAGCTGCCGCTCCAGCTCATCCGACCTTTCGGTGTGCTTCCGAAGAACCGCCATCAGTTCCCCGTAGCGACCGCCCTCGGTGCCCGAGAGTCCCGGCAGGGCGTCGAGGGTCTTGCAGAAATCCTCCAGGAAGGTCAATTCTTCGCGGAGGAGTTCCGCGACTTTCTTGGAGCCTTGGTCCAGGCCGAGGCCCTTGGACCGCTGCTCGGCTTTGAGTGCTAGCTCGTCCCAGATGTCTGCGCTGACGAGATAGCGCTTCTTGATGACCGCGAACTTCATGCTCTCGGATTTCTCCCGCATTGCCTTGCCGGCAGCCCGGTAGAACGCCGGGGCCTTACGCAAGGTGTCGTTGAGTCCATCGCTCGCTTTGCTCCACTTGTCGTGGAGGGCGAGGAGGTTTCGACCACTCTCCAACAGCTTCCCGCAGTAGCCCCGGAAGGCTTCCAAGGACTGGCCTTCCGGCAGCACGTTCAGCGAGGCGGGGTTGTACTGTTCGACCGCCTTCTGGAGTTTCGCGCTCAGCTCACCCCACGCCTGTTCATCCTTTTCGAGTTTCTTGGCGGCCAGGGCCGCGAGTTCGAGTTCCGGTTCGGAGACCTTCTCGGCCGCCTTTCCGGGAGCGGCATCATCGCCGAGGGCCGGCGAGCCGCTGAGTCCGATCACCATCGCCAAAAGGGCCACGCAGGCCCCGTAGCGTGTCATGGGTCACTTTCCTTTCCAACGAGAACAGTCCTGTAGCCACCCTTCAGGGCAGCTACGCCGGTCACCCGATCCTTCGGGACAACGAGTGACCGGCTCCGTTTAATACCTTCCCTCCTCGCTCCGACATCGTGGGGCGCCGGGCTACCGCCTCATCCGATTCAGCCGCTGGGCTTCTCGCCACATCCACGGCGTTTCCTCTCCGCCGACCTCCGGTTCACTCTGTTGAGTGGAAGTCCGCTCGCCTGGGTGTCCTGGGCTCGGCTCCGTGCTTCTCGGCCAGCAAAGAAACGCAACGACCAGGAGAGCGATGAACACAATGCAGCTGGTCGCCACCCAGACTTTCCGGGGCACGCGGTCCACGGCCAGCCGCACCCAACCCAAGGCACCGAGGAGCTTCTGACCCCACGCCCTCCGGTTAAGCACCCGGTAGTAGAAGTGCCGCAGCTGCGGCCCGATCTCGCTCCACTCTTGCTCCGCCTTGGCGAGGGCCTGGTGCCAGGCATCGGCCGTCGGGCGGCAGACCGGGTTTGCGTTTCCGGCCTCGAAGCAGTCCCGCATGAGGCGCTGGATCTCCGGCGACAGACTTTCGAGCGGCGGTGCATCCCTCCGCGGCCGGTACATGCCGTTGCATCTCAGGCTGTACGGCCACTGGCCCTGGGCGATCCGCTCTGCCACGGGCGGCCGGGCTCCCTGTCCGACATACCAGGTGTTGAAAGGATGATTGCCGTCCATGAGCAGCTGGAATATCAGCACCCCGAGGCCGAAGGCATCGTGGTGCGGGTAGCGGTCGATTTGGTCGTAGGCCGTCCCGATCCGAGCGATTTCTGGCGCCGTAAACTCCGGCTTCCCAACCTGGCATCGGAGAATGCCGCGCTTCGTTCGTACCTGGATCGAGTCGGTGTCCACCAGAGCCACGGATGCGTCGGGACCGACGAGCAAGTTGGACTCGTTGATGTCGCCGACCACGTAGCCGTGCCGGTGGAGAGCGCTCACCGCAAGTGCGATGTTCTTCGCCGTGCGGAGCAAGCAGCGGTAGTCCGCCCACTTGGGCCTGGTGCCGGGGTGAAAAACGGTAAAGAGGGGCTCCTTGTCCTTTGCGTACGGCATGACGTAGCCGACGCAGTCCCCATTCGGGGTGAGCAGGCGGTCCAGCGGCCAGGCCAGGACGACGGGCGCGTTGCCCGTCACCACCGGCGGGTTGTCGATCATGGCCCGCAGCTTTTCCGCCCGCTCGGTGCTCGGGTGCGTAAACACCTTTGCCACCATCCCTGGTTCCCCGATGATGGGGTGAATGCTCCCTTCTCCCCCCTGTTTGAGAGGAGGGAGAAGGGAGATCAGATCGCCCCTCCCTTCAAGGAGGAGGCGCATGGCTTACAACTCCACGCAGGGCAAGGACCTCGGGTCCTGGATGCGCACCCGGTCGCCGACCTGCGTTTGCGAAACCCGCGTCAGGCTATTCCTGACCCAGCCGAACAGTTCGCGGAACCGGCACCCCCGGAGCTTAATCGGTGGCCGCTTCGAGATCTGTTCGAGCTTCGCCATATTTGCGCCGTCAACCCCGACGGCCCAGAAGATGATGCGCTTGCCGCGCTGCTCGCCTTCGGCATCCCGGATTCGCCGAGCAGCTTTCTCTAGCAACTCGGTCGAGTCGGTCGGCTCGCCGTCCGTCACCATGAAGATCCACGGTTCGTAGCTGTCGAGGTCGCTCGCCTCATAGCGAGCCTTCCGCTGCTCGACCAGCTCGAACGCCTTCAGGATTGCGGCACCCATCGGAGTGTCGCCTTCTGCCGAGAGGGCAGGCAGCTTCAGCTCCGCCGGGGAAGCGAAATCCTGGACAACCCGGACGCTGCCGCCGAAGGTGACGAGAGCCAGTTCCACGCGACGGGCCGTCAGCTCGTCCTTGAGCAGTTCGGTACGCAGCGTTTCGAGCCCCGAGTTCAGTTCCTGGATCTTGTCGCCGCTCATCGAGCTGGACGTGTCCAGGAGTAATAGGCAAGGCACGCGGGGTTCGGGGTTGCCATCGCGGATTCGCGCGGCACCCTTCACCACCCGTAGTTCATCAGACATCGTTTGTCCCTTTCAGGGTCAAAGGATTCGAGGGGCCAGGTCATGCAGAAGGGACCCGTTTCAACGGGCCCATTGCTTCCGAGACTCTGCCCTCTTACTTCTCTTCCCCTCGGTAGGGTTGCCGGCTGGGAAAACGGCACCGGGTCGTGAGGGGACTGTTCGCATGTGAGGGATTTCTGCCGCGCAGGCGGTGAAGTGGGTTAGGAGCGGGCAGACGGTGCAGGATGGGGGCGGAAAAGAACTGGCCCCCGTCGGCACCTCGCGGACAGGGGCCAGGCGAACCTTCCGGGTCCGGCTGACAGGTCGCATTCGAGCCGCTCTGCCCCGCAAGGGGGGCTTCTGGCGGCTCCGGTTATTTTGCGCGGATGTGCTTCAAGCCCTTCGAGAGGCTGTGAGCATCGATCCGACAGCTTTTCACAAATTCGCTAATGTCGTCCTCCGCGATGCGGATGGTGCCCCGGCCCGTTCCGAGCCGAACGTGCGGCAGTCGCCGTTCGGAGCAGAGGAGGTAAACCAGGGCCTCGGAGCACCCGAGTCGTTCGGCCGATTCTCGAACCGTGAGGAGCTTCATGGCTGGCGACTTCCTGAAGCATCGTCACGCGCCGAAGGTGAGGCGGAGTTCGCGGCATTCCGCTCAAGGCGACCCGCCTTCAACCTGAGAAAACAGCACAGGTCGAGCCGACACAAGTCACCCTTGAAGTCGCCTGTCTCGATCTTGAACACTTCGCCCTTTTCTTTTCCGCACCAGGAGCAGGTCCCCGGACCCACTCCCTTGAACGTCACACTGACCATGACTGGCCTCGTTTCACTTGAACTTCGTGGGCGATCTGGCCAGCCACTCCGTCCTTCGGGACGACGAGTGACCGGCCTCATTACTTCCTTCCCCGGCATCAAGTCGTTTCCTGGGAATCATCCCTCGCCAAGGCCAACGCTCTCTTCCGGGTCGTCCTCTTCCGGGTCGTCTTCTCCAGGAGGCATCATGAGGCGATCACGATCCGCCGCATCCAAACCCTGGCTTCCGCCCTGCAATAGCTTGTGGACGCGGGCGAGCAGAAATTCGAGCTTCTGAGCGTCCCGCCGTGAGAGCACAAACCCGACAAAGTCAGGTTCGTCGCATTGGGGCACGCCGTCCTCGACGATGGTGCCCTCACCGTATCGCCTCTCCACGTAGGCGTATCCCGCGAAGAGGCTGCCATCGCAGTAAATGGTCACGGCGAGGTTTGCTCCCTGCTCGTGCTCCACGGTTCCCGGCTCAACCTTGCTGACCACAATGTCCCAGCGACCGGCGCTGAGCGTGTAAAGCTCTTCCACTGTTTTCCCCTTCAAAGCTGTGAGAGGGTCGGCGGGGCGACTTCGCCGACCTGTCTTCCGCTGCTCTTCTTTTCCCCGCCAAGGAGGTCCTGGCGGGACCCCTCCGACTATCGGGGCGGCCGGACCGACAGCGAGATCATCTCCCTGCCGTCGCCTGGCATTTCGTCCCACGTGACGCCGTCCAGCTCTCGCCCGGCGGCCTTGACGTTCCGGCCCGACCACTGCTTGAAGAAGAACTTCACGCCGGCGGCGACGCACTGGTCGCGGATCGAGCGCGCCCAATCGGCCTCGATCGGTCTGGCCCGCGGGCCGCTCTCGCCGCCCACGATGACCCAATCGAAGCCCGTCAGGTCCAGAGGCCCCAAGTCCTCCAGGAGCGGCTCGACTGACAGGAAACGCACTGCCGCGGGCGCCTGGCGTAGGAATTCGACCCGGATCAGGCCGTGCCGCTTATTCTCGACGCTCGTCCCCCACCAGATGTTGGGCAGCTCGGCGAACTCCCGTAGCGGTCCCCACAGCAGCTCGTACAGCCGGTCGGCCCGCTTCGTCAGGATCTGGTACGTGTGGTGGTTCGCCTTTGCCATCACCTCGCACACCTTGCGGATGTCCTCGGTGGGCAGATTCTCGTGGAAGAGGTCCGACATGCTGTTGACGAAGATGATCTGCGGCGTCTTCCAGCAGAGCGGGGCTGCGAGGGCCTCCGGCACCAGCACCAGCTTGCCGTTCCAGCGCCCGTCCGAGCCGATCACGTCAATGTAGTGGCGCTTGCGGCCCGGCTCCTTGCCAGCGGCAAGGTCGGCCAGGGCCATCGCCTTGAGCCGCCGTGCCATCGACATGGCGTAGCAGTTGTGGCAGCCCGGCGAGATGATTGAGCACCCAAGGACCGGGTTCCAGGTCCGCTCGGTCCATTCGATCTTCGAGTTCGTAGCCATTATGGTTTCCTTCATGTTTCAAGAGCCAGCCTGCTGTAGGCCATAGCTCTTCGTGACATCCAGTAACAGGAGTTCCCCGCTCGCTCAACGCCGCGAGCCACGGGACTCCATCCCTTCTTTTCCCACATGAGTGAGGAAACGTGGGAAGATCCTTCGTGGCAGCCCGGTCCTGCCGGGCTGCCCCCCGACTCCACGGGTCGGCTTTTCACTGGCGGCGGGCGTCACCCTTGGCGGGTGACAGCCCGGCAATCGCCGGGTAGAATCTCCGGGAAAGACGGGACGACAAGTGCGCCGACCGAGCGTGGGGCGGTCTCGGCCGGTGGGACAGCCCTCTGTTCGCGGACGGCGTTGACGAATATTTCGGAGGGTGCCGGCCATGCCGACGGACAATGCCGAGGTCAAGCAGCAGATTCTAAGAGCGCTTGATTGTGGGGCGGCCACAGACGGCTTGTATCTCCGAAACTTCTACCAGCCGTGGGATGAGGGCGGAAAACCCGCTGTCGAGGCACCGCAGAGCCAGATCAGCGCCGCCTTGAAAGAGTTGATCGCCGAGGGCCGAATCGTCATGGACGACACCGGCAAGGAGCCGATCTATCTCCTGGCTAATCCGACATGGGATGATGCGTAGCCGCCCTGAACCCAGGGCAAGCCGAGCCCCGCCCGCGGTATCGCAGACGGGGCCGGCCGATACTTCGGCGTGTGACTCAGGGGCAATTCCCGCACGAGCCTGGCCGCTTCAGCAAGCGATCCCTCCCCTCAACTCTTGCCCCGGGCGGGAGGACCGTTGAGGGGGGAGAATGAACATCCATTCCTTCGTCTGGATCACCAGCCTGCTTCGGCGGCTTGGTCGGCGGCGGACCTTCTTGTCGCGCAAGGGCCGCAGCCCCTGTGCTGCACACCACCGCTCGACCGACCCGCCGTCATGAAGATACTGACAGAGGGCATCCGTGGCGGCCACCAGATACAAGAGGTCCCACAGATCCACGTCGGAGAGGTCGAACCCGAACAACTCGGCGTAGGCCAACACCATCGCGGGGCCGTTGCCGTTTGAGTCTTCCGCGTGCTTACCTGCAGGGCAGAAGCCGAAGCGGATGACCTGCTCACTGTCACAGGAGATTTCCACACCCAGGACACGATCTGCCTCCTCGAAAGTCCCCAGCTCGACTTTCTTCACCACAACGAACCAGCGCCCGCCGCTGATCCGGAACAATGCCGTCATATCTTCTCCTTCTCAGGGAGTCGCCAGACCCGGCGCGGCCACCGCGACGGGCATTCGACCCGCTGAACGCAATTCTTCGGGACTCTTCCCCGCCGAATGAGTTCCGCCCCCTGCCCGGTGTCCGAGCGTCAGGGCCCTACACACTCCCTTCCCCGTTGACGACGGCAGCCTGGGAAGATTTCGCTTCATTACCCGACTGATCGGCGTGCGTCCCCGGGCGACGGACCATGTTCAGGCGGTTGAAGCCCTTCGAGCAGCAGACCACACCAGCTCCTGTCGGCAAGCCCCTGAAGAGGGCCGAGCGAGCTGGCCCGTCATGCTCGCCTTGTCCGGATGGCCCCTCGCCGCTGCACCAGTCGCGTGCCAGAGAACCGCCGGCGGGAGAGAACGAACGTCTTGTCCTTTACCCGAATCCGGATCTGGCCCAGCCGCGTTCGCCCTCCACTGTCCCTTCCTGCCCGAACAGGCCGCAGGCCCTGCCGCTTACACCAGCCCTCGGCCGATCCTTCCTGCTGAACATTGGCGCACAGCGCGTCAAGGGCAGACACCAGGCGGCGCAGATCCTCGTGCTCCGACCTGCAAAACGAGAACTCCAACAGCTCCGCGTAGGCGACCACCGGACCCGCGCCCCCCCGGCGTGTGCCGGCAAGGTCCTTAAAGGATGTGGTGAAGCCGTAACACACGACCCGTTCGCCCTCACAGCGGAACACCGCACCGAGGGTGATGGCGTCGTCCCCGAACGACCCCGGCTTGAACCTACCTACCGTAGCGGACCAGCGCCCGGCGCTGACCCGGAACAATGTTTTCATGACTTCTCCTCCGCAGAGGCCGCGAGGCGCGGCGGGCGACCGCCGCTCATTCGATCCTCTGCACCAGAATGTTTCGAGACTCCACGTACCTTTTTCCCTGCTGCTCCAGCACGTCGTGGGCAAGATCCTTCTGCCGGCTCCGCTCAACTTGCTTATGCAGCTCCCGGAACTGCTCTCCTCCGTCGAGCTTGTTGACAAAGAACCGCGTGTCGCCACGCGCCCGCGAAGCCTGGACGTAGGAGAGTTCCCGGTCCTGGCAGGAGCCACCCAAGAGCACATAGGCGTTCTCCGTGGTCGCCCCCTGGGCTTTATGCGTGGTCAGCGCGTAGCCGAGCCGGAGGTGCGCGTAGTCCTCTACCGAGATGAGAGCCAGCTTGCCCCCGTCCAGCTTGACGGTCAGGCACTGATGCCGCACGTCCACCTCGATGACGGTGCCGAGGGAGCCGTTTTGCACCCCGTACCGCTTGGAGTTCCGCGTGAAGAGCACCCGGTCGCCGCAATGGAAATCCGAGCCCCCGGCACTCACGGCTTGCGTGCCGAGGGCGCCGGCCAGCGTCCGCTGCACCTGGGCCATGCGGTTGAGGATAGCGCTGTCCTTGTTGGTGGAGGCGAGGATGAGGTGGTCGCGCGGGTTAGCTGCCCCCTCGCGCTTCCAGGCCCGCATGAGCGCATGCATCGCAGCGTCGCGGTCCTCCGCCACCGCGACGAGGCCGCGGCAGGCATATTCCCCGAGCGCAGCTATGGCCTCGCCCTCGGCAAACTTTTTCACAGCTTCCCTGGCCCAGGGCTCCCGCTGGCGCTGGATCTCCGTCAGGATGGCCCGCCCGCAGCGGTTCCCGAGCGAGGCGAATGGGCCGCCGGCGTCGATGGCCTGGAGCTGCCTCTCGTCTCCAACAAGAACGAGCCGGGCACCTGCCTTGAGCGCCTCCTCGGTTATTCGCTCCATCTGCCTCGTGCCGACCATCCCGGCCTCATCCACCACGAGGACCGTCCTGGGCGGCAACCGAACCGGCTCGGGGAGTGGGGTGAACTCCAAAGCAGCATCTCTTAGTCGGGAAGGATTCTGCTCTAGCGAGGCTATCCGTCGCGCGCCGAGGATGCCCGAGTAGCCCAGCTCGGGTGCGCCGATTAGTTTGGCAAGGGTAGTGCTCTTGATCCCGGCTCCCTCTTCCAGCCCCTCGGCGGCTTTCCCGGACAGGCAGGCGCCGATGACGTTGAATCCTTCCTTCTCAAAGGCCTCCCTCGTCGCTCGGAGCATCGAGGTCTTGCCGGTGCCGGCCATGCCCGAGACGACCTGGATGGAGTTCTTCGCTTGCGTCACGTGCCGGAGCGCTTGCTTTTGCTCCTCCGAAAGCCTCCCTTCAACTGACCGGATCGTTTTCTCGGGAAGCGCCTGGGATGGCAGGGCCTTGAGTTGCTCGACGTGGCCGAGCATCTTCTTTTCGAGCGCGAGCATCTCGCGCGTCGTGTAGCGGATCTCGCCGTTGGACTCCCCGACGCGGACGAAATCAGGCGACCGGGCGAGCGCCTCCTTCACCCGGACTCGAAGTGCGGACGACGCGACGCCCAGGGTCTGGGCCCAGACGGCGGCGTGCCGTACCAGCTCCCGTTCAGGGAAATGACTGGCTTGCTTCGTGATCGTGAGCGCCGCGAGCTGGATGCAGGCATCGGCCCTCCCGGCCAGGTCGTGCCGGTGTCCCTGCCGCTCCAGCAGGCGGTCTACGTCCGCCGCCGTGAAGCCGTGTTCGCGTGCGACCTCCTGCCAGGCGGACATTAGCTCGCCGCGCGGCAGGTGCCCCTTCGCTGGCCGGGTCGCGAGCGTGAGTTTCTCGGCGACCTTGGCCCCACCCCCGCCGGCCTTCGCCAGCGCGTCTTCGATTTGCTGACGCCTTTTCGAGAACTCCTCCACCAGGCTGTCGGGAACCCCTTGCACCTCAAAACAGGTCTTCTGCCGCTCCAGGACGACGCCCAACCGCTTTTCGAGCTGGTTAGACAGTTCGGCCCGGTAGACCGCCCCGGCGGCCATCTTATGTGCGTAAAGCGGTTGGCTAAGAATGGTCCTGGTTTTCCCATCCGCCGGGACGCCAACATTCATAATGAGGCAATGGGTGTGGAGCTGGGGATCCTGGGCCCGGCTCGTGCCGTGCTCGAACGCCGCGACGACCAGCTTGGCCGGTATCCGCACCGTTCCCCCCTTGCCCACGCGGGTGTAGGCCGCCGCGTCCTGGAGGTAGTCCAGGGCCGCGCGGACCGCCTCGGCCTGCGCCTCCTGGATCGTCTTCTGCACGTCCCGCTCCGCCTGGGACCAAAGCACCGAGACGGACTTTGGGCAACTGAAGCTGAGGTCCCAGCCGGGTTGGTGTCGCACGCCGCCGGCGCCCTGGACCAGGAAGTCGCTGCCGTCCGCCGAAAGGCCCGCCAGCAGGTTCTTGCAGGCTTGCTCCTCGACCCGCCCAGTGAGCCCGAGGAGACTTGCCCCTTCACCGATCCACTGGCCGGCGGGCTCCCCTCCCTTCAGGAAGTAATCATCCCGGGCAAGGGCCAAGTAGTAGTTGCCCTTGTCCCCCGAGAGTGCCGAGATCGATAACACGGTTGCCGCTCTCCCTTCCTAGTTGGTGCTGGGTCGTGGCAGTATCCGTACCGGCACTTTGACCACCACTTCCCGCCGCTCCGCGTCCATCCGGGCCAGCACTTCTCGGCAACGCTCGATGGCGCCGGCGGCGTGCTCCACGAATTCCCTATACGTTGCCTCCTGCTCGGAGACGCGGCGATTCAAGGCCATCGCCGTGATCTCGGCCCCCATCCGGTCGAGCACTCTGGCCTCAGACACCAGCTCCGCGAGTCGCGCGTCCAGCCGCTCGCGCGTCACTTGCATATAGCGCATCACCAGCTTGAAGCAGCCGTGAGCTTTCAACGTCCGCTGCTCCTTGTCACTCGCCATAACTCCTCCCCACTTCATGAGGGCGGCGGGGAACCGGGCACAGTTCCCCGCCTTCGCCCCGTCTTGATTGCCCCTTGCTCGGGGCTTCTACCTACCTGCTTCCCCTGCAACCCGGCATTCGTGGGACGGGCCACCTCGCACTCACCGCCCACTTCAGGAAAGACGATCCCGCACGAACGCTTCCGCGTCCTCAACGCTTGCCTTGCCAGCATCAACCAGGATCGCGACCAGGCCGATTTTCCAGCGTCGGTCGAGCAGCTGGACGAGCTGGCGGAGTTCGCGAACCTCCTCCTGGAGGAGCCTCGATTTCTCATCGTTCAGCCCTTCTTCGGTGATCTGTCGCAAGCACTCGCTGCGGGAAACGCCACGCTTATCTGATTCTTGGTCGAGGCGCTTCAGCTGGGCTGGCTTCAGTCGGACCCCGACCGTCGTCATCGCTTCTTTCATCGTCCACCCTTGTCTTGAAACCGGCTGGGCCGGCCCGGCCACATGTAGCCGGGCCGCAACACCACTTCACCGCCTTGCGGCGTTACGCCGCGGCCTTCAGCAGCGTGGCCGAGAACCAGGGGCGAAACACCACGACGGCGGACGGGAAGGGGGCGCTGTTCTCCGCACCGCCGAACCGGAGCCGACCGCGGACGAACCGGACCTCGGTCGCCTCCATGACGTAGGTGTGCCACCAAGCCGTGTCCGTTCGCGCCGGCAGAAGGCACACGACGGTCGCCCCCTTTCGGGCGGACTCGAACGCCTTTCTCACCCACTCCCCAATCTCCCGGCCGTAGGGCGGGTTCATCCAGCACGCGCCCCGCCACTCCTGCTTCAGGCCGTCTTCTTCCGGTGTGAAGTGCCGCCGGCACTTCGCGTTCTCCGGAAGAGCGCATACGTCCAGCGTGAAGCCGAATTCTCTATCGAGTTTGTCGAAGAAGTCCTGGGGTGTCTCCCATAGGCACGTCTTCGAGCTGAAATGCACTGCCAGGTTGTTGGACCGCCCCGCCGTGGCCTTCGCCCGGCGGGTTGTATTGCTCCGTGTCGGGCTGGCCTCCGGCAGCAGCCGTCGCCCGCCCGCATCGGATCGTGCCATCGAACCCTCTGCCCTCCTGGGCCAAATCTGGGGCAACCTGCCGCCTGGGTTGCCATTTCCCGGCCCGGCGGTCGCCTTACTCTTACTTCCCCACGCTGGACGTCCGCGTGGGAAGGTCGTTGTCCCCAGGGTCGGTGGGTGACGTGCGCCGCCGGAGTTGATTAGCAACCGCCGTTCTGGGAATATGTCCGGCATGAGGAAACATCGAGGAGAGCAACGTGAAGTCGCGGAATTGCAGGCCCAACAACCTCCGGGCGGACCCGGTGGGGCTAATTGAGAGGTTTCTGGTAGGCAACAGGCGATCAACGACCCCGCCTGTTCCGCCGGTTTTCAAGGATGAGCGTCGAGCGTTCGGCGCTCATCCAAGAAGGTTTGCCCACCACCGGCCCTTGTCGAGCCGCCTCCAAGCTCCTCCTGGAGGGCTTTCGGCTGACTCTGACGGCAGGAAACGACAACGGGGCGGGTGACCGATTATCACCCGCCCCGTTACACTTCGCCGCCTATTCTTGGGAGAGCGGCGAGTTCTCGACGCTCTCCCTGAGCCTGCCTGCCTTTGCTTTTCCGGCCGTTTCAGGCGGCCGGCCGCAGGCGCTTCCGGAGGGCGGCTACCCCTTTCTTATGTGCGTATCGGACCATCTCGAAGGTTACTTCCTTGCCGTCCGGACCGCTCTGTTCGGTCAGGATCTTCGCGATCTTTGGGTAGTTGTGACCGAGAAGGGTCAGTCGCATGACCTGGCGCTGCCTGGGTTTCTCCAGGCAGTCGATCACCACCGCCAGATCTTCGTGGATCTGATCTATGAACATACCGGCTTGCTGCCGGTAGTTCTGAGCCAGGAGGCAGAGCCGCTTGGCCGCCAGCTTCCCAGGCTCCTCCACCTCTTCACTCGCCAGGGCGAGCTTGAGGTCGAAATCGATCGGGCGCCGATCCGGTCTCTTGTCCTCCATGCGGCCAACGCCGTCCGTGTCACACTTGACCTGGCGGCGGGTCCACCGCATCTTCAACCGGCTTTCGCGGTACAGGTTCCACGCCGCCTTGATCGCCGCGTACAGGACCTTCATCCGCCAGTACCCGCCGATGCTATCACGCTCCAGGTCGAGCTTCTTATCCCATTCGGCCCGCAGCCGCTCGCCCAGGAGAAGCAGCGTCTCACACCGCCACTCGTCCCGCAGCCCCGTCTCCTTCGAGAGCCAGTCCTCCCAGTTCGCCGGGGGCCTCGCCCCTTTGCGACTCAGCCGCTTGCAGTACCTGGCCGAGGTCACGACCCACAGAAGCCCAAGGACGAAAGGGCTTCGCATCACGCTCTCGGAGATCTCTTGGTTACTCGCCCCTTGGGCCTTCAGCCGAAGGAGCGTTTCTCGAAAGGCTGATTCGGCCGCGGCCGAATCATCGCAGAACCACTCTTTCCTACACGCTTGCCAATCCATCCGACACTCCTACTGTCAATCCCTCGTCGGAGGACTTCAACCTCCCGGCCGAGGGCGTTTCATCATCGGAAAGCTACCGTTCCCCCGTCCCGATTCCGGGGTGAGCCACCGTAGAAGCGGCCGAACTGCCACCGGCAGAAACGCCTGGATTGCCAGGGGTCGCCCGGGTCAAAACCGCTTCTATCCACTTGTCAAAGAGCCACTGGGAGCAAACCTTGCTCTGCCTGGCTTTTGCCAGGCCGGGCTTCTCGTGAAGCCCCCAGGCCGTCATTCCTCTCTATCAATTCTTGCTTGGTGAATCGGAAAGTCCAGAGAACATGGACGTTGTAGCCAAATGTTTCTATTACAAGTGGACGAGGCGTCTATCGGCCCTGGACGGGCCTGAATCACGGAGAAATGACATGCCGCGGTCCCGGAAGAGGAAAAAGAGGGAAAGGGAAGACCTCCGGCCGACCACGGACTCGCTCCGAGTCCTAGTGATGTTAGGCGACCGGATCAAGGAGGCTGCGGCGCAGGGCAGAACCTTTGCGTCGCTCAGCGAAGCAGCTGACGCGCTAGATACGCACTACTCGAAGTCGAACGTGTTCCGCGCCCTTGAGCAACTTCGACGCGTCTACAAGCGGGGGCTCATCAACCGGGGTGACGTCACCCTGAGCCCCGAAGGCCAGATCGTCTACGCTTGGGCCAAGGCCCTGCTCGAACTCCACGCCCGTGGCCGGCAATGGCCGATCGGGGGCCGGGAGCAGATCCACATCGGAGCCAGCAGCTGGCTTCTGCACTTCCTGGTGCCGGAGATAGTCCAGGCATTCCTGGCAGACCTCGCCGAGCGCAAAGACGACGACCCGGGCCTCCCGGACGTCGATCTGGTCTTCAGCGAATACGACGTGGAGCAGATCCTCGTGGCCCTCGGCAAAGGCACCGTTCACGCGGGCCTGGCCGCCGTCTTCACGGCCGGCACTTACTCCGGCCTCACCGTGCAGACCGTACGTAAGTCCGTGGCCACCGTCATGATCGCCCCCTCGGGACACAAGGGCTGGGGCCGAGACACACGCAAGCACGGGAAGGAAGTGGCGCTCGCCGACCTGGCCGCGGAGACGGTCTGCGTTATTGAGGCCGACCTGTATCGGGTCCTCGCCGGCCTGCCCCCGCCGGCGCCGGGTGGGCGTCGCATCTTGGTCAAGAACTACGCCACGGTCGCCGCCCTAGTGCGGGCGGGCGTGGCCGTGGGCTTCCTTCCCCAGCTCCACACCGGAGAGCAACCTGACCACCCCGCCTACCAGGGGCTCGAAGTCTACGGCATCAAGGAAAGCGATAAGGACAAGATCCCCTCCCGAACGCTTGCGATCATCCGCCGCTCCGGCGAGAAACTCCCGGAGCTGGTGGAAGATTTCCTGCGCGTCGCGAAAGAGATGCTCGCCTGAAACCGACCCGGCAACAGGGCGGGACCTACTCCCTTCCGACGTTTATCCCCGCAGCTGCGTTGTACGGGACCTCCGAGCAACCCTGCTGAGCCACTCCGAGCGTTTCCCTCCGTCGCGACCATACGGCGCCGCGCCCATTCCCGCACCGGCGTACGGCTACTTCCCTCTCGTTCACTGCCGCCAGCGGTCACTTTCCGCCGGTGCAGAGACCGCTTTTCCCACACGGACAGCACCCGCAGGGAATCGTAAGAAGTGCCGGCGTTGCGTGGCGTCGGCCCGCAGTTGACACGGTTTGCTTTTGTAACTCGTAGTTGTGCGTTACACGGAGGGTCTCATGACTCCCTACACCTGCTGTCCTGTTCAGCACCTGGCCCCGGCTGAGGCGTTGAAAGAAGCCTGCCTCCTGATTGCGCGATACTACTACGGCGAGTGGGGCGAGTGGCCTTACGAACTCTACACGCGGATCAATTGGCAGCTCTTCGGCGGCGAGCTGCCCTGGCCGCACATCACCTGGGCCCTCACCGCGCACGGCAGGTGCCTGGGCTACACTTGGTCTGCCGGGCCGCCAGTCATCGTCCTGCACCCGTCGCTGCTCGGTGGGACGGAATGCGTCAACCCGTGGAAGGTGCCGGCACCCTGGTTGGGTCCTGCCTTCGCCTTTGACACCTTGCTCCACGAGGCGATTCACGTGTCGGTCGCGCACCGGCTGGGGGGCTGGCGCGGCAAGGGCGAGACTTCGCACAACAACGACGCCTGGATCGGGGAGGTCAACCGGCTGGCGCCGCTGCTGGGCTTGCACGGCGTCCACGCCGGCCGGAGTAGGGTGCAGCGCGTGCCGGTCGAGGGGCTGGGACGGACGCGCCGCGGGAAGTTGCCGACGAAGGTAAGCCGAGTGCCCGCAGGCAACGTCCCTTTCCGGGCGGTCGCTGCCTTTCCATTCGGCCTCCGCCGCCATCTCGGGACCGCCGACAGCTTTTACCGAACGGGACAACTGCCGCTCTGAATCTCACCTGTCCCACCGCTCTACCGATTTCACGTTGGCCAGGCGTCGGGCTGCGCCCGCCTTTATTGTTGGGCCGGCGTCCGCTTCCGCCTCTGGGCGCTTCGCTGGCAACCCTTGGCCAGCCCGCTGGGCTGTCCTGCGGCTTGCAGCGCTCCGCTTCCGCCGGCAGAACGGCCCGGCGGCACCCAGGCGGTCTCGCTGCGCGAGCCGTGTCTTTCGCTGCGCTTGCTTTTCGTCGAGTGGAGGGGGCGTTTGGTTGCAGGAGCAGGGTGAGAACCAAACGCCCCCTCCACCCGCCGAAAAGAGCTTTTTTCGGGGGAAGTGGCGGGGCCAAATGAAGGAGACAACCCGATGAATCGTACCGACGCACAGAAGCTAAGCAAGCAGACCCTCGATGACCTAGCCGCCCAGCTTGAGGCCGGTAAGAGCGAATCGCTCCTTGCCTTTCTCGGTGCGGCGGCGCGGTTCCATGACTACAGCGTCGGAAACATCTTCATGATCCTTGCTCAGCGGCCTGACGCAACGCGGGTGGCAGGTGTCCGCACCTGGAACCGGCTCGGCCGGTTTGTGCGAAAGGGAGAAAGAGGGATCGGCATCTTTGCCCCGATGCGGTTCAAGGCCCAGGAAGCGACCGCCACCGGCGACGAGGAAGCCGGGCGGATCGGCTTCCGCGTGGTTCACGTCTTCGACATCTCGCAGACCGAAGGCGACCCACTGCCCGAGCCGCAGACCGTGACCGGGGACGTGAGCGGCCACCTGGCGGACCTCAAGCGGGTTGTCACCGGGAGAGGTCTCCGGCTCGACTACGCCGATGACCTCGGCACCGCCAAGGGCTGCTACTTCCGGGGAACCATCAGGCTCGCCAGCGGCATGAACCCCGCCGAGGAATTTTCCGTCCTGGCGCATGAACTCGCTCACTCGGTGATGCACGCCGTCCATAACGGGTTTAACCGCGACCGGGCCGAATTGGAGGCCGAGGCCGTTGCCTGCGTGCTCTGCCGCTACGCGGGCCTCGACTCGGGCACGTCCCACAGCGACTACATCCAGCTCTACCGCGGAGGCAAGGATTCCCTGATCGACTCGCTCGACGCCATCCAGGGCGCCGCCAGCGAACTCATCCGGGAATTAAGCGAAGAGCGCCAGGCCCTCGCCGCGTAGTAATCCGCCGGGCCGAAAGGCCCGGCCTTTTCAGGAGACAACCGACATGACGATACGACGACTGCCGACCAAGCATTTGACGATCCACGAGTCGCTCACGACGGACCGCATCATCGAGGCGATTGAAGCCGACGAGTACATCGGCTTTTGCACCGCCTGCGGCAACGAGCAGGACGGATGCGAGCCGGACGCCCGCCGCTACCGCTGCGAGGCTTGTGATGAGCGTGCCGTCTACGGAGCCCAGGAGCTGCTGCTCCTGCTCGGCGTGGAATAGCCCACCGCACAACACCGGGCCGGGTGTCCCCCGGCCCGTTTACCGACAAAGGAGACCGATGGAAACCAACGACAAGCAACGCACGAGCACGTACTACGTCGCCGGCCTGGCCCGCTACGTCCTCGTGCAGGCCAGTAGCCCCGGCGAGGCTCGGGACAAAGGCCAGGAGGAGCTGGGAAGGTCGGCCATCACCGTCCGACACGCCACCCGCGAGGAAATTGACCTGCAAGCGGTTCACGACCGCATGCTCCGGGAATCCCGCCTGGTGCCCAACTACCGGGCGTTAAGCGGCACCGGCTGGCGTGTGGGATCAGGGGTTCGAGTCGCCAAGGGCGTTTACGCCAGTGAAGGGCACGGCGTTTATGTCGCCCTGGACGAAGAGCTGGCAGACCTTTTCCACCGCGGCCCCGGGTCGAGCAAATTCAAGGTTCGCTTCTCGCTCAGGCGCGCCTGCGAGGCCATCGGTGACGTGGTGGTCGGCGCGTTACACGAGACGGATCTCCTCGAACAGCCGGAAATCCCGAGCGACCCGGACTGGATCAAGGCGAACAAACGCGCCTTCCTTCTCACCATGAAAAGGGGATGGGACGAAGTCGCCTTCAATCGGCACCTGACCCACGTTCTCAAACAGATGAGGTTCGATGGCGTCTACGTGAGCAGCGGTTGGGAGTGGGTGGTCGTGTTCGACCCCAGCAGAGTCGAGATTTTGGAGGAACGACGCTGACGGCCACGCTGGGGGAAGCCCCGGCCCTCCGACGCGCCGGCCAAGGGAGACGGCTCTGCCCGTGGCCGCGCGCTGGGGGCGGGACCAGAGGCCCCAGTTCCCGCCCCCAGGCCCCCACCCCCTTCGCTTTCCTTGTCCCGGAAGTCCGACTCAGACGACCAGGCTTCGGCACAGACGCAAGCTCGCACGAAGCGAGCTTCCGCTTCCCTCGCACCCAGCGTCGGGCTTCGCCCGCCCTTGTTGTTGGGCCGGCGCCCGCTCCGCCTCTGGGCGCCCTGCGGCAAGCCTTGGCCAGCGGAGCTGTCCGGCGGCTTGCCTTCGCAGGGCTTCCGGCGGCGGGCGGACCGGCGGCACTCAAGGCGTCGGGCTTCGCCCGCCCTCGTCTCCCTTCCGGCGGCCGCTTCTGCCTCTGGGCGCTTCGCTGGCAACCCTTGGCCAGCCCGCTGGGCTGTCCGGCGGCTTGCAGCGCTCCGCTTCCGCCGGCAGAACGGCCCGGCGGCACCCAGGCGGTTTCGCTGCG
>JAANMX010000503.1_pt1 | contig 51657 bp, 42 predicted proteins | sample 7279681 | NCBI WGS metagenome assembly JAANMX01 (sample SAMN14094542, study PRJNA606508) | bioreactor metagenome | isolation source: A lab-scale SPAN reactor treating ammonium-rich wastewater day 351 | place: Ireland: Galway | collected 2018-01-01
CGCCAGCAGCGCGAAGCTCGCCGGCTCGGGGATGATCGCGCTCTGTCCGCCGCCGGTGAGGATGATGATGAACGGGTTGATGTCCTCGGTGTTGATGACTCCGTCGTTGTTGGTGTCATACACCACCGGGTCCAGGCCGTACTGGGTCTGGTACTGGCCTGGGTTGGTCAGGGCCAGGATGAACGGGTTGATGTCCTGGGTGTCCACTGTCCCGCTGCCGTCGAAGTCGCCGGGAAGATGGACGACCGCTTCCTCGACCGAAACGCGCAACTCGACGTTGTCCACGGCCTGGGCGAAGGTATCGCTGATCTTGCCGCTCCAGAGCCAGAAATAGGGTGAATCTTCGGAGTAGACGGCGTTGTAGAAATAGACGGCGTAGTAGGCGTAGGGTTGAGCGACCTCGGTGGTTAGGACGTCGGCGACGCCGGCCGTCTTGATCGACCCATCAAGATCCCAGAGCGTCAGATCATCGGTGCTCATGTGGCTCCAGTGGCCGTTTACGTCCACATCGAATCGGCCGCCTTCCACCGTGGCGTCGCTCTGGTACCACCACTTCCACTCCCAGTATTCCAGCAGGTCGCCGAACGCCGGCGTGATATTGTCCTTGTAGGCGAACAACTCACTGCCATAGAGGTTGGCTTCATGCGGCGGAGGCGTGTTCGAGCCGACGACAAAAGCCTGAAGGAGGATGATGTTGCCGCTGCCGACTTCGTACCACCGGTCGTGAAAGAAATCGAACTCGAAGCGGATGGGGCCGGCGACATGGTTGGCGGGGGCCTGGATCCACTGGCCCCAGGTCGGGCGGAACAGGGCGTTTTCCATGACGTGGTTGGTGCCTGTGGGGTCGAATGGATCGACCGAACGGTTCATCGTGCCCAGGTCGCCGGTGGCCTGCGTATCGCCGCCGGTCACGCTCAGGTCACGCGGATCGTCGTAGAGGCCGAAGCCGCCGAGGCCGCCCGGATAGCTCGGCGGGCCCCACTGGGCCAGCCATTTGCCGAAGTCATATTCCTGGCTGAACTTGTGCGGCGGCACGCCGTCGGGCGACGTGTCGTTCTTGAGGAAGCTCACATCCTCGAAATCTCCGCCCTGCAACAGATTATCGCTCAGCACCGCTGCCGAAGCGGGTGCCGCCATGGCAAGGCAAATGGGCAGGCATAACGTGACGAGCCGCCCGCCTGAAGATCGACGGGGCGCAGGATCGCGTTGCATGGAACCTCCCGGCAGAACGCCGCTGGACATGGACGGTCCCTGAAGCCTATGCCTCAAGCCTAACCCGGGCGATGCGTCGCGGCAATGGAAAAGTTGGCGTCGCCGCAGCCTTTGTACCCCGAGCCCGCGGGTTTCAGCCACGCCAACCGCCCGGGCAAGGTATTGCGACGTGTGACAGGCGCCACACCCGGCGGCTGGCGGCATCGTTACGCTGACCGCAGTCGCCGCCGAGCGCCGTTATCATCCTCACGATGAGTACCGACGGGTTCCCCGCCTCCCAGGATGAATCGGCCATCATCGCCCGCTATGTGGTCACCGCCCCGGCCGATCGCATCGAGGCCGAGGCGCAGGCGATCGCCCTCGAACAGACCGTCGAGGTGCCTGCGTCGCTGGTCACCGATCCCGCGATCCGCGAACACGTGGTCGGCCGCATCGCGTCGATCGAAACCTTCGAGCCGGCCGACGACGGGCGCGAGCGCTCTGCCGTGACCATTGCATACCAGTCCGAGCTGGCCAACGGTCAGTTGCCGCAGCTTCTGAACCTGGTGTACGGCAACATCTCGATCAAGAACCACATCCAACTGGTCGATCTCACCCTGCCCGCCCCACTGCTATCGCGTTTTCGTGGGCCGAACTACGGCGAAGCGGGCGTGCGCGAGCTGCTGGGCGTACATGGTCGGCCGCTGCTGATGACCGCCCTGAAGCCGCGCGGCAGCAGTGACGCGGAGCTTGCCGCGATGGCTGGCGCCTTCGCGCGCGGTGGAGGCGACATGGTCAAGGATGACCACAACCTCGTGGACAACTCACTCGATGCCTTCACGCGCCGTATCACCGCGTGCCATGAGGCGGTCGAAGCAGCCAACGCGATCACCGGCCGCAACTGTGTGTACCTGCCCAACGTCTGCGCGCGCTTCGATGAACTGGAGGCCCATCTGCTGGCGGTGGTGAGCGCGGGCATCCGCGGCATCCTCATTTCGCCGATGCTGGTGGGGCTCGACGCGGTGCGTTGGGCGGCCGCACGGTTCGGGTTGTTGACCTGCACGCATCCGACGGCCGCAGGCACATTCTTTCACGACCGCATGCACGGCATCACACCGGCAGTGCTGCTGGGTACGTTCGCCAGGCTGGCGGGCGCCGACATCAGTGTGTTCCCCAATGCGGGCGGGCGCTTCGGCTTCACGCGCGACGAGTGCACGGACATCGGCGCGGCGCTGCGTGCGCCGCTGGGCGCGCTGAGGCCCGCCCTGCCCGCACCGGCCGGGGGCATGCAGTTCGATAACGTCCCGGCCATGGCGGGAATGTACGGTGAACGGGCGGTGTTTCTCGTGGGCGGGGCGCTGCTCAGTCGCGGCGACGACCTGGCTGCGTCGACGGCCGAACTTCTGGGACTGATTCAGGATCATTTCGATGCCAGGCTGACGCCGCCGCGGCGTGATTGGGCCAGCGCGTGCGAGTTACCGATCGGCCCCATGACCCAGCCATCGATGCTGGAGCACCTGCCATTCCGCAAAGACTTCACATGGGTGGGCCGGCCTGTCGCCGAATACAAGGCCGCGGATACGACCGGGGCGCTGCTGTTCCGCGATGTGACCCGTCAGGAGCTTCTGGGCAAGTTCGGCGAGCGGGCGGCGTTCGATCTGCGTTACTTCGAGATCGCACCCGGCGGCTACTCAAGCCACGAGAAGCACGCCCACACGCACGCGATCATCGCGGCCAGAGGCACGGGGGTTCTGTTGGTCGAAGGTCGACGGTACGAGCTCAAGTCGATGGACATCGCGCATGTGCCGCCGATGGCCGCCCACCAGTTGCGCAATGAGGCGGCAGAGCCGTTCGGGTTTTTCTGCATCGTGGATCACGAACGGGACCGGCCCCGACCGGTGAACTGACAACAACCGGCTGCCCGCGGCGATCGCCGCAGGCGCGCATGGAGTTCCCATCGCGGTCGCTGGCGGCCTAAGGTGCCCAATTTTTAGGCGGCATGAAAAATCCGGCATCGGACGCACAAGTCCCGCAACTTTTCGACTTCCAGACGCTTAGAACGCCCAGGGGCGACCGACGCGTACGCTGTGGCACTTGATTTGTATCAGCGTCACACGGTTCCCCCCGCGCGATCGGCGCGCGGTCCATCGACGGTCATGGCGGGACGTACGCCGGGTGTCTTCGGCGGCGGCGTTTCGCCCAAGGAACGGAGGTCGGCCTTGCGCTCAGCGAGAGGTTTGCTCGTCGTGGTTGCCCTATGGGCAACCGTCGCCTTTTTCACGGTGGTTAGCGTCTGCGCTCAGGAGCCGGCCACGGCGATCCCGCCCGACGCGGCCGCCCCACCGCCGACCATCGACCAGCCGCACGTGGATACCGGCACCACGGCATGGATGCTCACGTCGACGGCGCTGGTGCTGCTGATGGTGCCCGGCCTGGCGATGTTCTACGGCGGACTGGTGCGCACCAAGAACGTTCTGGGCACAATGATGCACAGCTTCGCGGCGATGGCGATCATCGGCGTGCTGTGGGTGCTCGTCGGCTATGGCATGTGTTTCGGGCCGTCGCTCGGCTGGTGCGGCTGGGGCCGGGAACTGGTGTGCCTGTCGGGTATCGACACAAAAATCATGGATAGCGGCATCCCGGAGTACGTCTTCGCGATGTTCCAGGGCAAGTTCGCCATCATCACGCCGGCTTTGATCGCCGGGGCGTTCGCTGAGCGGGTGCGGTTTCGCGGCTACTGCGTGTTCATTGCGCTGTGGAGCCTGCTGATCTACAACCCATTGGCCCACTGGATCTGGGGCGGCGGATTCATGACCGGCGAAGCGATCGATTTTGCCGGCGGCACGGTGATTCATATTTCGGCTGGCGTGGCGGGGCTGGTGTGCGCCCTGTTCCTGGGTTCACGACGCGGCTACCCACGGACGGCCATGCACCCCAACAACCTGGTCATGACGATGATGGGCGCCGGGCTGCTGTGGGTGGGCTGGTTCGGATTCAACGCCGGCAGTTCGGTATCGAGCGGGCTTCAGACGGCCCAGGCGCTGACGGTGACGCAGGTCGCCGCCGCCACCGGAGCGCTGACCTGGATGCTCATCGAAGCGGTCCATCACGGCAAGGCGACGAGTCTGGGCTTCGTGTCGGGCATGCTGGCGGGACTGGTGGCGATCACCCCGGCCGCGGGCGACGTGTTGCCCGTGGGCGCCTTGGCGCTGGGCGCGATCGCCTCGTGCGTGTGCTATGGCGCGGTGCTGGCCAAGGGCCGGCTGGGCTATGACGACAGCCTGGACGTATTCGGCATCCACGGCATGGCGGGCATCATCGGGGCGATCGGCCTGGCGTTCTTTCTGCGCAACGTGCCGGAGCACGGCTTCACGACCCAACTCTGGTACCAGGTGAAGGGCGTGGGCGTGTCGATCGCCTACGCGGGGGTGATGACGCTGGTGCTGCTGGCACTGGTGCAGAAGACGCTGGGGCTGCGGATCGACACCGCGGGCGAGTACGGCGGGCTGGACCACAGCATTCACGGCGAACACGGCTACGGCCTGTTGAACCCGAACTGAGCGGCACCCGATGCGGACAGCGTCAGGACACGCCACAGATCCTAAAGCCACGAGACACAACCATGAAACTGATCACCGCCATCATTCAACCCGACAAACTCGACGCCGTCCGCCAGGCCCTGGTGGGCGCCGAGATCATGCGCATCACCGTCAGCCGCTGCAGTGGTCACGGCCAGCAGCAGACCACCGACCTGTACCGCGGTCAGGAAATCACACCGGACCTGATCGCCAAGACGCGCCTGGACATCGCCGTCAACGAGGAGTTTGTGGAGCCGACGATTCAGGCGATCCTGCGCGGGGCCAAGCACGGCCCGGGCAAGGTGGGCGATGGGAAGATCTTTGTGACGCCGCTGGAGCAGTGCATCCGCATTCGCACGGAACAGCGCGGCGGGGCGGCGATCTGAGGCCGCATCGCAGGCTGTGGCGGCGCGCGCGACGCAGCCGGGCCATCGCTCAGGGTCGGCTCGGCTCGGGCCAGACCAGACGCACGCCAAAGCCGGCGGGCAGGGCTTCGTCGTGGTTGTCGATCACGAACACACAACGAAACGTCTGGCTGGCCGGGTCAATCATCGGACTGACGGTCTTGAGCGTGGCGGGAAGATCTGCATTGACCGGAACGCCTGCACGCAGCGCGTAGACCTGGCCCGGCTGCAGCTTCCCGTAAAAATCGACGGACAGGAAGATCTGGGCTTCGAGTTCGTCGAGCTTGGCCAGTGACAGCAGCTTATCCTGGGTTTCGAGGCTGACCCCGGGCTCGGCGAGGGTGCGAATCACGGTCGCATCGAACGGCGCCCGCACGTGGTAGAGCGCGAGCTTCTCTTCTTCGAGTCTGAGCCTCACCTGGGCCAGCTCGTGCTGCTCACGGGCCTGGACGGCGGTGGCCAGGGCCTGATCACGCTGCAGGCGTGAACGACGCACCTCCCATTCGCTGGCGGCGTCGGTGGCGTGGATCTTCTCAATATTGTCGAGCATGATCTGGGCCTCCTCGGCGGTGAGGTCGGCCTTGCGGATTTCCGTGGTGCTCTGGGCCTGCAGGCGGGCGCCCTCGACGGCGACGGCCTGGAGCTTGTCGTCCATCATGACCAGAACCTGGTCGGCCTTCACTTTATCGCCCTCCTTGACGAGCATCTCCGCGAGAATGCCTTTCATGGGAGCGCTCAAAGCCACCTGCTTGATCGGCAGCGCCAGGCCCTGCATCTCGGCCGCGTCGGCGGCGAAGTCCCTCGACAGAGCCGTCGGGGCTACTCCATCCTGGGCCGGCGCCTCCGCGACGGACAGTCCCTGCAAGGCGGCCATCACGACAAGAACCGTGGCAACTGGTGATCGCATGGGTCTCTCCGAGTCCGGCCGGGTAGGTGACGCAGATATTCTACGGGATCACGCGCGACGGAATGTCGTGGATAAGTCTCAACGCCGCCGGCCGAGCACGCCGACCAGTCCGGCCAGCAGCAGGCCGGCCGTCACCGGCTCGGGAACGATGCTGCTGACGATCGTCGGCGGCGAGGTGGTGAGCATGCTGATGAACGGGTTGATGTCCTCGGTGTTGATCAGGCCATCCTGATTCATGTCGGCGTTGATGTTGTACGGGGCGTCCGGATTGGTCAAGGCTGCGATGAACGGGTTGATGTCCTCGGTGCTCACCAGGCCGTCGCCGCTCACATCGCCAATGAGCACAGTCTGATTGAGCGTCATGAACGTGTACAGGTAGTTGCCGAAATGTGGATCATATCCCGCGTTGTATTCGGCGGCGCTGAAGTTCACCAGCGGAAGATCCTGAAAGGCGCTCTCCAGCCACCAGAAGTCATAGGTCGGCAGTGCCGCGACACTGTCCCATAGCGACATGCCGTTGTTGATACCCTGGCCGGTGGTGTCGGCGTCGATGATCCTGGCGAAGGTGGTGAAGCCCAGCACGTTGGGATTATCGCGATAGTCCAGAAAAGTGTTGGCGCTGGACATATTGATGAACCACTGGCTGTCGGCGCTGTTGGCGTTGGTGCCGGCGCGGGCCATGGAGACCATGCCGCGGGTGTTGGACATGACATCGGGGTTCCACTCGCTGGGGATGGCGCCGAGGCTGGGCACCTCGGTGGGCGTGGGTATGCCGCCCACCTCGTCGATGTAGAAGCCGCCACCCTGCACGACAAAGGGCGCGCCGTCCGTGAAGTGAGCGGATCGATGAATCACCGTGGCGTCGTAAAGCCCGGCGGCGATGTAGGCTTTGAAGTTGGCGACCGTATTGGGAGCCAGGTCATTGAGCAGCAGCAGATCGGAGCGGGCCGAAACATACTTGCCCTGGCTGGGACTCCACCAGACCAGGTCGATGTGGACGATCTCACGACCGACGCCGGCCAGCGCGATGGGCGTGGTCAGACAGAACATCACCACGGCAAGCAGGTTCAGATTGAGCCCACGGCTGAACGAGCGCGACATGCGGATGGCTCCACTCAAAAGTTGGTGCGTTTGTGCGGCCCTGGATCAGCGCGTCAAAGCGGCGCGTCGCCGGGTGAGACCTATCGCGCTCACGAGCAACACAAACCCAGCGGCCGGTTCGGGCACGCTCGACGCCGAGCCGCCGGCCGGCGAGGCCGTGAGCAAGGCGATGAACGGGTTGATGTCTTCGGTGTTCACCAAACCGTCCTGGTTTATGTCGGCGTTGACGGTGTACGGGCCGGCCGGATTGGTCAATGCCGCGATGAACGGATTGATATCTTCGGTGTTCACCAGGCCGTCACCGCTCACATCACCGATGAGAATATCCGGCGCCAGACTCATCGTGACCCAGACAAAGTTTGTGTAATCGGGCGGGACGAGCGATCCGCCGACCGCCGCGGCGTAGTCGGCGTCGTTGAAGTTGACCAGGGGAATCTCGCCGGCGGCTGAATGCCACGTGCCGAAGTCGAATCCCGGAAGGCCGGCGATGGCGTCGGCCAGGGTCATACCGCTGTTGACCGGCGAGACACCGCCGGTGGTGTTGGCGTCAATCACCCTGCCGAAAACAGTGAAACCGATGGTGGCGCTACCGGCATAGTCGAGGAACGTGTTGTCGGCCATATTGACGAACCACTGGCTGGTGGCGCTGTTGGCGTCAGTGCCGACGCGGGCCATGGCGAGCGTGCCGCGGGTGTTGGACATGGTGTCGGGGTTCCACTCGCTGTCGATGGTGCCGAAGTTGGTGATGGCTTCGAGCACCCGGTTACCCGACGCGTTTTCACCCACCGTGAAGCCACCGCCCTGAATGACGAAGGGCGAGCCATCCTGCTGCGCGGCATTGCGGTGGATGACGGTCCAGTCATACAGGCCGGCCGTGACATACTGCTTGAAGTTGTCGACCGTGCTGGGGGCAAGGTCATTGTAGAGCAGCACGTCCATGCGTGAGCTGATGTAGCCGCCGTGGGCCGGGCTGTAAGTAACCATGTCGATATGCACGACTTCGCGGCCGATGCCGGCGAATGCGGCGGGGGCAAGCATCAGGGCGGTGAAAAGTCCGGCGGCGATGAACGCGGCGGGTCGTGCCCGACGGCGCGTCGGCCGCGCTGCGGCGCCGTGATGGGGCCGACAACGACGGCGAAGCAGCATCGCGAGCCCCACACCGAACAGACCAAGAGACGCGGGTTCGGGAATCGTACCCCCGCCACCGCCTCCGGCCAGAGGCGGCCCATCGCTGGGAACGACGTAGGAGCTTACGAGGGCGGTGAAGCTGGCCACGTCCGCGGCATCGATCACACCATCGAAGTTGAGGTCAGCCTTGTAGTCGTACGCGGCGCCTTCATGAAAGGCGACGAGATTGAAGGCGTTGATATCGCCGACATCGACCACACCGTCATGGTTCATGTCGCCGGGATCGGCCTTGATTGCGTCGGCCAGCGCAAGGAAAAGGTTGAAATCGGTGTTGTTGACCGCACCGCTGGAGTCGAAATCGGCGATCAGGTCCGGCTGCGCGTCGTTGCGTTTTACCCACCCGACCATGAAAAAGTTGATGTCGTCCTCGGTGAACTGCCCGTCGCCGTTGATGTCGCCACTGGCCCGACGCTGCGCCAAAGCCAGGTCAAAGAGCGCCTGATCGGTGCTGTTGATGACATGGTTGCGGTCCATGTCGGCCAGAGCGCTGTAGGGGCTCAGGTCGTTGGTGATATCCACCAGCGCCTGGCGGTCGTAGTAGTTGAACAGGCCGTCGCCATTGGTGTCGCCCGTGGTGGCGCCGATGGCGTCAAAAAGCAGAAAACGGTCGGCGAAGTCAACCACGCCGTCGTCGTTCATGTCCGCCTGCCACAGGTAACCGGCGCCGGGCTGGGCCAGGAAGCTGTCCATCGAGGCGATATCGTTGAGGTCGCGCTGTCCGGAAAAGTTGACGTCCGTCTTGAGGGCGGTGATGCCGATAGGAATGACGGACGTGAACACCATATTGCGCAGCGTCAGTGGTGTGCTCGCGTCATAGTCGCCCTGGTCGTAGTTCACCACGGGCAGCAGAGGAAAATCGCCCGGATTGTTGAGAGCGTCCGGCGTGAAGCTGTCGTCGAAGTTGAAGGTGGCAAGGTTGCCGATCGCATCGACCAGGTCCATGCCGCCGGCCGCGGTGGTGTAGAAATTGAAGCTGCCGTTCTGGCTGTTGTAGTACTCGATGACACGGCTGGAGGTCATGACTTCCCCGAACGGCGTGAAGCCGAAGCCGTCGAAGTTGCTGGCTCCGCTGTTGTTGTCGGTGAGGTTGAACATCCAGTTGCTGGTGATCTGTCCGCCGGTCGGGCTGAAGGCGGCGACGGTGCCGCGGGTGTTGGACAGCGGCAGACCGGGATTGGCCAGAAGCTCACTGTCGATCGGCGACGACGCCTGAACTTCGAATGGCATGGGTCCGACGCCAGGAATGTCGGCCACCCACCACTCGCCGCTGGCGGCGAAGCTCGGGGTGCTGCCGCCCGGCACCGGACCCACGGCGTCCACGAGGTTGAAGTGGTACTCACCCGTTTCGGCGTAGCTGAGAAAGTTGGAGACGGTCGTCGGGACCAGTTCGTCGTAGAGCAGCAGGGACACGCCATTGGTGACAAAGGCCCCTGTTCCAGCGTCCCACCAGGTGACGTTGACCTGGGCGAGAGTGCGATACTCGAAGCTCTGGGCCGACACGCCAGGGGCGACGACGACAACGAAACCAACCAGGCCCAACAGGCAGAGCAAGCGTTTCATGGTCCCTCCGATCGAACGGCGGCGTCCGCGGGCGGGCGAAGCGTGCAACACCGCCGCCGCGCCGCGTGAACCGCGCCTTAGGGGAACTAGTAGCACGCCACAGGGCCGCGACCAGTGAGGCCGGAGTCGATCCGACGAACAGGCCTATTGCAGGTCAGTCTGTAACGCCTGTGCGAATCGACCCTTAGTGTGGGGTTCGCCGCCGGTTAACGCGGGGCGGCGACGGCCTGATTATAGGTTATGAGGTCTGGGAGCCCAAGGAAAAATCGAGGCTGCCGACGGGTTGTTGGCTGGCTTGCCCGGCCGGCACAGGTGGCCGCTCACAGGCCCAGGGTGGCGGCGACGCCCACGGCCGCGATGGCGGCGGCGATGGCGTAGCTGCTCCAGTCACGCAAGGCGTAGACCACGGGGTCGTCGGCGACGCGGTCGGCCCGGGCCAGCCACCAGATGCGGCCGATCCACGCCAGCAGCAGCGGACAGACCCACAGCAGCCAGCCGGGCGCGGCGTACAACTCGCGCACGGAGGCACTGTTGACGTACAGGGCCATGACCGCGGCCGAAGCGCCACCCGAGAAAATACCCGCCCAGGCGATCGGACGACGGTCGGTCAGCAGGTAGCCGCGACCGCGAAGACGGCGATTCGCCCCAACCGACGAATGGGGCGCGTGGACGGCCGCACGCAGTTCGATATAGCGCTTCAGCAGGGCGAGACTCACAAAAATGCACAGACTGAAGGCGATCAGCCATGGCGATATCCATATGCCGGTCGCAGTCCCGCCCGCCCACAGCCGCAGGGTATACAGCCCCGCCAGCACCAGCACGTCGATCACCGGCAGGCGTTTGAGCGCCAGGGAGTAGACGCTGGTCGAAACCCAGTAGATCGCCAGCACACCGACGAATTGGACGGGCAGCAGACACGCCAGACCAAACGCCGCGACCAGCAGTGCGGCCGCAAGACCAGTCGCCTCGCCCACCGATACGCGACCGCTGGCAATCGGCCGACGACGCTTACGCGGATGGACCCGATCCGCCGGCAGATCCAGCACATCGTTGAGCAGATAGACCGAGGAAGCGCACAGGCTGAAAGCCGCAGCGCCCAGCAGGCCCGCCAACAGCAGACCTGTGCGCTCAAGCTGGTGCGACAGCGCCACGGGCATCAGCAGCAACAGATTCTTGGTCCACTGGTGCGGGCGCATGGCCAGCAGCCGCTGCGGCCACTGCGATCGTCGCCGGTCACCATTAGCAGACAGCACCTGGACGGCCTCACCCCGATGGCGGCGCAGCCGTCGGACCACGCACGGACAGGCATCGACGACCATCGGCTCGGCGGCGGCCGCCCAGATCGGTTCGTCGGCGCGGGCGTCGCCTAGGTACGCGAAGGCGTCGCCGCTCGCATGCCCGGCGGCGTCGGCGCGAATGGCGTCGAGCTTGTGGAGGCCCTTGAGATTGGCGCGGCCATCGCTGGCGAGCACGTCGTCGAACAGACCCAGGTGCTCGGCGATCGGCCTTGCGAGGGTGACGTGGGTCGCGGTCGCGAGCACGATCCGCCGCCCCGTCGCACCCTGCTGACGCAGATAGTCGACGACGGTCGGACGATACGGCAGCCCGGCCGGATCCACACTCACGCGGCGGGCGAGTTCGCCCTTGAACGCGGCCCGCCCCCGCAGGAGCCAGAACGGCACGAGAGGCAGGATCAACGGCCGCTGGCGCGCCAGGGCCGCGAGCGACTCTCCGAGCATGTCCCCGCGCAGCAGCGTGCCGTCAAGATCGACGTAAAGCGGAACAGGTTGTGGGCTTGCGGGCGTATCCATGGGCTGAACCCCGGTCGGGCTGCCGCCGACGCAGGGCCGGCTGCACAGGCGCCTGTCACAGCATATCGGCTCGGCCCAGCGTCTTACGACACTCCGAGGGTCCGAAGGGCCGAGCACGCCATCCCGCCCCGTCACCGGGTTACGCCCTGAGCATGTCCTCCCCAGTTCAGATAACCGCGGCAACCCCGCATGCGACTTGACCGAACCGGGCATATTTCCCCGTGACGCGGCGCTGCGGCAACCGTCTGGTGTGCGCGATGCCGTGGCTCTCGACGGCCCTCCGTTACCACGACTTGAGGCCGCTGCGGGCGGGCCGATGGCTGTCGTGATGCGAGTTACGGATGGCGAGCGGAGGGGCTGAACGGCCGAGATGCCGTTCGAGGGAGCGCGAGGGGCTTGCGTGTCATGAAGATGGGCACGCCCTGTCGCCGCCGGGGCGCGGGCTGGGAGTTTGTCGCCACGATGCCTGGGTTGAGGTGTCGCGATCGCGACACGTGGACAAGGACCGGCAACCAAGAAAAACAGCCCCGACGGGCGGGGCTGCGAGTTCGTCTCCCGGGAGAGAGCCTCGCGGGCCGATTAGGTTGGTCAGTGTTCGAGGATGGCCACGTCCTGCCGGCCGGCGTAACCGGCATCGACCTCGTGCCAGGTGCTGATGCGCTGTTCGCCCTGCATCCAGCAGAGCAGGATTTCGCGGCCCTGGTGCACAGCCGGAAAATCGAGCAGTCCCTTCTCAAAATCCTTGAGCTCGACGCCCGCGTGATGCAGTTCGTCCAGGTACTCGTTGAGGCGGTCCATCAACTGTTCGTACTGATCGCGCAGGGTCTCGACGTTGTCTTCGACGTGCGGCTGCTCGATGCGCTGACGGACCTCGACGGCCGCTCCGTAGGTGCGGGTGACGTCGTCGACGATGCGGCCGACGTATACCAGCGCCTGGTTGGCCTGCTCAAGGGTGAAGTAACGTCGTCCCCGGCGAGGCGTGGCGGAGCCGGTGACGGTGGCGGTCTGTCTGGGGGTCATGGCGATGGCCCTCTTCCTCGACGATCCGCCCCGTGCGGATCGACACGCACAGCCGATCGGAGATCGACCGGCCTAACCCCTTGATCGGTCGGGCGGGGGCGGGGGCATCAGGTGCATCGCTTCTCGGACCCACGCCGCTTGCGGACGCGGCAGCCTGTAACAGGTGGGCAAATTCACAACGCGGGCGTGTCCTCGGGAAGGCCAACCTTCGGCGAACGTCGGTCGCGCCATCACGCCAGACTGTCGTCACTGCGGAGGGGGCTCTACACTCCCGCCGTTGGTGCGGCTTGGCCAAGGGTGACCAGTTCCACACCCGTGCCGCCCAGCAGCGCCTGCCGCAGATCGAGCACCAAGCTGAACAGCAGCGGCACGACCACCAGTGTGAAGAGCGTCGAGACGACCAGCCCACCGATCACGACACTGCCCAGGCCGCGGTAAAGCTCGCTGCCAGAGCCGGGCATCAGCACCAGCGGCAGCATGCCGAAGACCGAGGTGAGCGTAGTCATGAACACCGGACGCAGGCGGCTGCGGACTGATTCGCGGATGGCCTCGCGCGCGGCGAGCACCTCGCGCTGGTCGGTCTCGCTCTCCCCAAGGCCGCGCATGAAGTTCAGCGCCTGGTGCACGATCAAAATCGCGTTGTTGACCACGATGCCGATCAGAATCACGAAACCCAGCATCGTCAGCACGTCAAGCTGCTGGCCAGGTTGGAAAGCATGCATGATCGCCAGCCCCAGGAAGCCCCCAACCGTGGCCAGGGGAACGGAGAACATGATGACGAACGGGTACAGGAAGCTTTCGAAGAGCGCAGCCATCAGCAGATAGGTCACCAGCAGGGCCAGGAACATGCGTGAGAATCCGAAACTGGCCAGACTGTCGAGCGTCCAGCCATACCACGTGCCGAGCATCGCTTCGCGGACGGCGGCCAGTTTGTCAGCCGACCCGCCCAGATAGGCGTCGACGTCCGGCCCGAGCACGCCCTGGTGGCGCAGAGCGTCGATGACGCCGAGGATCTGGGTCGAGGCCGTCTCCAGCGGCACGTTGTCGGGCGGGACCAGTTCGAGCTTGACCGCCCGCTGCTCTTCAATGCGCAGAATCGACTGGGGCGCGGTGGTGCGCTCGATTCTGGCGACCGACGAAAGTGGGATGGTGCCAGCCTGGCCATCGCTGCGCCGGTACGCGAGTGGTATCTGAGCGAGCTGGTCCGGTGTCAGGGCCATGTCGTTCGAACGTTTGGCGATGATGTCGATCGATTCGCCGCTGATGCGGTAGTCGCCGACGGTCACGCCGTCGACCAGAGCCCGGACGCCCGTGCCCAGGGCCGCCACATCGATCCCCAGGTCGGCGGCGCGGACGCGGTCGATCGTCAGACGCGTCTCGGGGCCGGGCAGGTTGAAGTTGGCCGGCGTCGGCCGCACCTTCCCGTAGCCGAACATCGCCGAAAGCTGCATGTAGAGCGCTTCGCCCGCCTGACGCACGCGGGCCATGTCGCTGCCGACGATCTCGACGTCGACCTGGCGTGAGCCGCCCAGGCCTCGACCAAATAGCGTAGCCTGCTCGGCAAAACCGATCGCCCCAGGGGAGACGCTGTTCCACGTGGCCGAGAGCAGCCCCCCCACCGGCTCGACGTTCTGTTCGTACCTGCTCGTCGATCCGCCGAAGATGCCGCCGTTGAATGAAACGAAAAAGTAGTTGGACAGCGGTGGAATGTTTTCGACCGGCTGCTGGGTGAACGGGTGGATGACGGGAGGCTGGCCTTGAAGGTCGGCGTAGGTGTTCGCTTCCCAGTAAGGACGGAGGATCGCCTCGCTGCGGCGGGCGATCTCCATGCTGAAGTCCTGACTGTAGGACGGGGGCGTGAGCATGCCGCCGAAAACCAGGTTGCGGTTGCCGCGGGGCAGGTAGTCGGTGGGCGGCATGAGCAGATAACTGGCGAGAATCGAACCGAGCGTGAAGGCTCCGACCACCGCGAGACGCACGCCGACGCCCAGGGCTGTGCGCTGCGTCGCCCAGTAGAGCAGGCCGGCGAAGTTGTCCCTGAGCTTCGCGAAGACCGGGGTCAGGCCGAACAGGGCACGGCCGGCGCGCATCAGCGCGGTCCTGGGCACGTGGTGGGCGCGGGCGAAGCGGGCGGCGCTGGTGGGAATCACGGTGACCGAGACGATCAGTGAAAGACTCACGGCCGCACAGATCGCCAGGGCGATATCGCGGAACAGCTGGCCGGCCTCTTCCTCGATGAACAGCACCGGCAAAAAGACCGCGAGCGTGGTCAGCGCCGACGCCAGCACCGCGCCCCATACCTCACGGGCCGCGTCGTAGGCCGCCCTGGCTGGCTGCTTGCCCATCCCCAGGTGACGGTCGATGTTTTCGAGCACCACAATGGCCGCGTCGACCACCATGCCGACGGCGAACGCCAGGCCGGCGAGGCTGATGACGTTGAGGTTGCGGCCGGCGGCGGTCATCACCACGAACGTCCCGATGACCGATACGGGGATGGCCAATGCGACGATGAGCGTCGGACGGACGCTGCGCAAAAACAGCAGCAGCGCCGCGCCGGCCAGCGCCCCGCCGATGAACAGGTTGTTGCGAACCAGATTCAGCGCGGCATAGATATATCCGGTTTCGTCGTAAACCTTGTCGACGCGCAGGTCGGGCGGCGCCGCCAGATCGCGTTCACGCTGCACCTGGCGACTGATGCCCTCGAGCAGGCCGCCGGGCAGGTTCAATTGCTCGATGCGCTGCTTCAGGCCCTTGTAGCGGTTGGTGCCTTCGACGATCTGAATGACGTTGGCGCCGGTTTCGCGATAGACCGGCAGGGCCAGCGACGTCTTCCCACGCGCTCGCACGAAACTGCGTCGCTTGGCAAAGCCGAGATTCACCTCGGCCAGATCCTTGATGCGGACCGGCCCGCCATCGGTGTAGGCGACGATGGTGTCGCGGATGGCGTCAAGTTGCTCGTACTGCCCGACGGTGCGAACGCGCACGTCGTACTTGCCATCGGTCAGGTCGCCGGCCGAGACGTTGACGTTCTCCAGCCGCAAGGCAGCGATAAGCTGATTGAACGTGATGCCGCGCTGAGCAATGCGGGCTGGGTCAAATTCGAGGTGCACCTCGCGGTCGCGACCGCCATACACGCGCACCTCGCTGACGCCGGGAATACGCTCGAGGAACGGCTTGACCCGTTCCTCGACCAGGTCGCCGATGGTCTGCACGTCGAAGTCGGGCGTATCGCTGGTGAGGATCAACCAGGCGATCGGGTCGCCCTCGCCGCCGGTGCCGTCGTTGACGACCGGTTCGTCCACGTCCGCGGGATATTCGGGCACCTCGCGCAGGCTGTCGGAGACTTCCTGGCGGGCAGCCTTGATGTTGGTGCCAACGAAGAACTCGAGCTCGATTTCCGAACGGCCGACCGATGCGGTGGACACCATCTTCTTGAGGTTCGAAACGTTCTTCAGCTTGTCTTCCTGAGGTTCGATGATGTCGCGTTCGATTTCCTCGGGGCTGCGGCCGGTCCAGTTGGTGTTGACGGTGATGATCGGTTGATCGACGTTGGGAACAAGCTGAATCGGAATGGTGCGCAGCGCCAGCAGCCCGAAGAGCAGCAGCAGGAGCACCCCGACAGCCACCTTCACTGGATTGCGGATGGCGAATTGAATGATGTCCATGGGATCACCTCGCGCGATGGCTGCGACATCCGGCCAAGCGGCTGTAGATCAACTGGCGGCGGGACTGTCGGTTTCAAATCCATCCTCGGTCACGGCCGCGTCGTTCGCCTTACCCGCGGGCGCGGGGGTCTCGGCGGTCGGGGCGGCGTTCACCGGCAGCAGCGGCTGGGTGGGGAACAAGCGTTCGGCGCCTTCAACGACCACACCCATGCCGGGGGTCAGCGGTGGGCCGCTCGTCGGCCGCGGCGCGACGGCATAGCGGTCGCCGTGACCGAAGAGAATCTCGACCGGCTGGGGCAGCGCCATCTGCTGGCCGACCTCGCCCACGGCGGCCCACACCACCGTCCCGGTCGCGCTTTCAAGCACCGCGGAGCGCGGCACGGTGAGTGTCGGGGTCATGGCGCTGGTGGGAATCTGCGCCGTCACGCTCATGCCCGGCTTCAACCGTCCGTGCTGATCGTCGAGGCGAATCTTCACCGGATAGGTGCGGGCCGACTCCGCGCCAAGCGGCGTGACGGACACCACCTCGCCCGTGGTGCGCAGGGCCAGCGGTTCGACCATCAATTCCACTACGAGGCCGGCCTTCACCGCATTGACCAGGTCTTCAGGTACGTCGACCACGGCGTCGATGCTCCCCGTCGTGACGACTTCGGCGACGGCGGCGCCCGGATCGACCCACTGGCCGATCTCGGTCATCTTCCGCACCACCACGCCGTCGAACGGCGCGAGCACCGCCAGGCGGTCGACCTGCTCCTGCACGCGGTCGCGCGTGGCCACGGCCGCCTCTAGCTGGGCCGACAGGCCCTTGACCTGTGCCCGCTGGTCGGCCACCTCCTTGGGCTTGGCCGAGCCAACCTGTTCGAGATCCTCGAGAAACTTCAAGTCGCTTTGCGCCTGCGACAGCGTCGCCTCGGCGCTGTGCACATCCGCATCCGCCTTGGCCAGATCGAGCCTCGCCCAGACCCCGTCAATGCGCGCGAGGGTGGTCTGTCCGCCGGTGACGGCGTCACCCTCTTCGACAGGCATTTCGACGATGCGTCCGGGGACTTCAGCGGCGACGACGGTGCGTCGAATCTCACGCAGGCGGCCGATGGCGTCCCAGCGTTTTTGCAGATCCTCCTGCACCACCGGAGCCAGTCGAACCGCAGCCGGCGGCATACCCTGCGAGGCGGCGTCCAGCCCGCCGCCCGCCGGACCCTCGGCGCTGTCCGCACCGCCGCACCCGGCAAGCGCCATACACACCAGGAACGCCATGCTTGTCAGGATCGCCGCCTTGGTGAACGCGATCCGTCCGCGAGGCCGCTGAAGGCTTCCGCGCCGCCACCCGAGAACGTGCTGCATTGCTGACCTCACTCCCGCGGCGTGCGCGATGCGTGTGGGCTGAACTGTCGTGGGAAACGGTGCTCGGCGGGGTGTCTTCGGGCCGCCCGCGGCCACCGATGGACCGCTTGCCTTCTCGTACGCCGTACGATATAGTTCCGTACATCGTACGACGGTCCCGGCGACCGGTCAACGAGGCCGGTATTTTTTGCACATCACGTGCGAGGACCGCCCCGGGCAACCGCCGGTCGACCGTGAGGGCCGGCCTCTTGATCCCGGTGCCGTTCGGCGTCGTGAATTTCAGCCCGCACCCAGCCCATGAACTCCAGCCGCAGCGCAAAATCCCGGCCCGCCGCCATCGAGGCTTGCGCCAAGCCCCGGCGAGGCAGCCGTCGGTGGACGCAAGCCTCTTCTGAAACCCGACGGCAGATGATTGTGGATGCGGCGATGAAGCTTCTGAACCGGCGCGGCCCGGAAGCCGTCACCATTCGGGCGGTCGCCGCCACGCTCGGCTTGGGGGCGATGACGCTCTACACCTACGTCGATGGCCAACCTGGATTGCGCCGGGCGATGATTCAGCGCGGCTTCGAGATGTTGCACGCCGGCTGTGAGCACCGATCGACGCTTGACAGCGATGGATCATGGCGAGGTGGCGCCGCGACGTACATCCATTTCGCTCGTGAGTACCCCAATCTTTACCGCATGATGTTCGACGATCCGCTGTCCAACGACGCCGCGGAGCAATCGCTGCTGATGGGCGGGTTCGAGCCGTTGCTGACCCGCGTGCAGGAGCGGCTGGCGGCGTCGGGCATAAAGGGCGAGGCCCTGCGCCGCCAGGCGCTGCGTCAGGCCGGGCGATTCTGGATCGCCCTGCACGGCCTGGCCACGCTGGCGATCAGCGACCGATTGCGCATCCTCGATGCGAGCGTGGACGCACTGCTCGACGATCTGCTCGCCTGCGTCGCACCTCGCTGAGCCACGCCCCCGGATCCACACCAGCCGCCACACCAGAAAACAGACCCGCTGCGCCATGGCGTCATCGCGGGTCAAAGGATGCGCTCCCTGTGGGGCGGCAACCCTGCGGGAACAACGTTTATGCGTCCGCCGGCACGTCGGCTGTGGATCGCCGAGTCCCACAACTCAGTCGGCATACTCCCAGACGGTGACTTCAAGGGTCTGGCGACCCCAGCGACGGGCGATCTCATGCGTCGGATAAAGCACGTCCAGACGCTTGCCCTTGATCTTGCCGCCGCGGTCGAGCACGGGCACGGGTCGGCCGCCGTTGTAGCCCGGCACACTGATAATCGAACCAAAAGGAAGCAGGCGCGTATCCGCCGCCACGAGTTTCATGCCGTTGGTCCACACACTCTTGCCCGAGGCGGTGATGCCGTCGGCCCACTTGCCGCATGAGCGGGCATCCGGGCTGTAGGCTGTGACCACCATACGGATCGTGCGCACCGGGCGCAACGTGCGATGCCCGAAACGCACCGCATCGTCGGCACCGGGTAGATCCGCGGCCACAGCCACGGCATCCGCGACCGATGCCGGGAGGGTTTCGGACGGTGGCGCCGGCGTGGCGGTACGCATGCGCACGCGTGATTCGACCGAGGAACGGTCGGTCGCTGTCACCGAAGGGTCGATCCGCATCAGACCCATCGCCTCGGCATCGTGCGTTCTGCTGTAGCGCCAGGCGAAGGCCACGACGCCGACCACCGCGATCAGAACCGCGACAACCAACCATCGAGGCAACAAGCCGCGGTGTCGGTCGCCACCGCCCAGCGGATCAAGCGCGTAGCCAAACTGGTCTCGTGAACTGCTGATGACGCGTCTCCCTTGTAAACCAAAAGCGTAGGCCACCAAGGGTGCACTACGCTCGCCCCCAGCCCGGTCGGTGACACGATCCGGCCGGTTCCACTGGGAAGACGCAACTATAGCACGAGTGACATGCGATTCAAGGAAGAACCGGGTTCACCCAGAGAATCGCTACTGCCTGACAACCAGCCATTAAATCATGTAAGTGCATAATCAATAAATGTTTATACTGCTTACTGGCGATCGCACATCCGCTCGACGGGTCCGATATCCCACGGCCGCCAACAGCTTGGGCCGCCCCGGGCGCCTCGTTGGCGCAACCCGCCGGATTGACCGAATCCGCGCATTTGTCCGATCCCTCCGCCCGGCCTTCGCGTACACTCATAGATCAGCCACGCATGCCCGCCCGGCCGCTCGATGCACGCTGCGGCCCGCGATGTTTTCCCATGATGACCACCGCGATCAAGCCTATCTCCCGACAGTCGCGTCGTGAGGCCCGCAGGCGTCTGCGGGCCCGGCTGCGTCACGCGGCCTTCACCCGGCTGCCCGTGCGCCTCAGCCGTGGACGGCTGACCGAGCTCCCCTCGCTGCGCAATGTGCAACACGTTCAACGGGCCCTGCTGGTGCCCGACCTTCCGGCCGGCCTCGACGGCCTGCGGGTCACGCATCTGAGCGACCTGCACATTGGCGAGTTGATACCCGTCACACGCCTGGCGGCCATCATCGACGCGGCCAACGACTGCGCCGGCGACCTGATCGCGGTGACCGGTGACTTCGTCGACCTCAAACTGCACGTGCTCGAAGCCGTGATCGCGCAACTGCGCCGGCTGCGCGCGCCGCTTGGGGTGTACATGGTGCCGGGCAACCACGACTATCTCATGGATGGACCTTGTCTGGTGCGGCGCTTCCGTGAAGCGGGGCTCGACCTGCTGATCAACGAACATCGGGTGGTGACCCATCGCGGGGCGCGGCTTGTGGTCGGGGGCATCGATTATGCCCATCATGCCCGCCGTCTGGCCCGCTTCACCCGCCGCGCCTTTGAAGCCGCCCCCGTCCATGATGCGTCAACCATGCGACTGCTGCTGACGCATCACCCCGATGCCTACGATCCAGCCCGCGAGGATCACGATGTCTGCGTCACCCTGGCCGGCCACACGCACGGGGGACAGGTGGTGCTGTCTAACGGCCCGCGCATGGGTCGTGTGAGTCTGGGGGCGATGAACTTCCGCTATTCGCACGGCCTGTACCAGCACAATGGCCGGCACCTGCACGTCACCTCCGGCATCGGCGCGTGGTTTCCCTGGCGCTACCGCTGCCCGGCCGAGATCGCCAGCCTGACGCTGCATCGGCCGCTGCGGACGGCGTGCAGCGTGTGCTGACTCCCCGCGGCCGAACTCCTAGAATCTTTGTGTGAGCCCAGTCTTGTCCAGACATGCGGGGGAGGGCGCGATGGTAGCTCCCGACCTGGCTGAAAACACCCGATGGTGGCACGTCGAGGGCGAGGGCGAGGGCGAGGCCGCCCGCGTCGTCTGCACGCTCTGTCCGCGCCACTGCCGTATGGCCGAGGGCAAACGCGGCTTCTGTTTCGTGCGTCAGAACATCGGCGGCAAGCTCGTGCTCACCACCTATGGCCGCTCAACGGGCTTCTGCATCGATCCGATCGAAAAGAAACCGTTGAACCATTTTCTGCCTGGCACACCGGTGCTGAGCTTCGGCACGGCTGGCTGCAACCTCGGCTGCCAGTTCTGCCAGAACTGGGACATCTCCAAGGCTCGCGACATCGAACGCGCCAGCGCCTTCGCCATGCCCGACGCGATCGTCGCGGCCGCGCAGCGCACCGGCTGCCGATCAATCGCCTTCACCTACAACGATCCGACCACCTGGGCCGAGTATGTCATCGACACGGCGAAACTCGCCCGGCAGCAAGGCGTGAAGACGGTGGCGGTGACGGCCGGCTACATCAGCCCCGAAGCACGGGCCGAATTGTACCAGCACATCGACGCGGCCAACGTCGATCTCAAAGCGTTCTCCGAGCAGTTCTACAAGAAGATTACCCTCAGCCACCTTCAGCCGGTGCTCGACACGCTGACCTGGCTGCGACGCCACACGGCCGTGTGGTTCGAGATCACCACGCTGCTGATCCCCGGCCACAACGACAGCGATGAGGAGATCACCGCCCTGTCGCGCTGGGTGCTCAACGAACTCGGCGACGACGTCCCGCTGCACTTCTCAGCCTTTCACCCCGACTACAAGATGCTCGACACGTCGCCGACGCCCGCGGCCACGCTCCTCCGCGCCCGACGCCAGGCGATGGAGGCCGGGCTTAAGTTTGTCTACACCGGCAACACCCACGACCCCGCCGGCCAGTCGACGTATTGTCCAGCCTGCGGCGGCCTGCTCATCGAGCGTGACTGGTACGATCTGGGCGCCTATCACCTGCACGGCGACCGCTGCGGCCACTGCGGGGCGACGATCCCGGGCCTGTTCGAAACCACACCAGGCGCGTGGGGCCGACGGCGGACGCCCGTGGCGATCGGTCCGGTGTGACCTTCAAGAGGGCCGAAGAAAAGACAGGAAATGCTTGACAAGGGCCCCCGAATCGCAACAATAGATCAATAGTTGAACACTCCTTCTTGTTGACCGCCCGTTCCAACAACCACGTGCACGGGGAATGACGATGTCCACTCAACCCTCAGGATGTTTGTTCTGCGCGGCCTCGCTGTTCGTCTGCATGCTCGCGCCTTTGGCGCAAGCGTCGCTTGTCACCCCAAACCCAATCAGCATCGACTTGGGCGAGCGCGTCGGCGATAGCGTCGACGTGACGGCGTTGCTGGACCTGGAGCTAGGCAACGCCTGGTGGGGCTTCGTGTATCCAACACAATGGATTGTCGACGGCCGACAGGTGGGAATCGGAACCTACATCGGCATCGACCCCTTCTGGTTTGCCTACGGGTCGATGCATGACGAGGTATCGCTGGGCCTGCTGCCGCCGGGCTACTACACCGTGAACTGGGGGCTCTGGGTCATCAATTCCCTCGACCCGCTTGGCGGCCAACCGGTCATCCCGCCCACGGAGAGCTGGACCACGTCTTTCCTCGTCACCCGCGAAGGCGCCTACCCCGGCGACTTCAATGCCGACGGCGTGGTCGACACGCAGGACATCAACCCGTTCGTGCTCGCCCTCGTCGATCCGGCAGCCTACGCGGCGACGTACCCCAATGTCGATCCGCTGCTGGCTGACCCGAATCAGGACGGCTTGATCAACACCGAGGACATCAACCTCTGGATCCAGTACCTGACCGGCGGGGCGACCAGCTCTGTGATTCCCGAACCCACGTCACTCGTCATACTGGCCACAGGCGGCCTTGCCATCATACGTCGACATCGCCAATGAATCGCGCATCGTTTCCACGCCATTCAGCCCCCGGCGCCTCGCTGGGGGCTTATTTTTGGCTGTAAAACAGAGCATCGATGACGGCACCCTCTACCGCTCCAGCACCATCCGATACCGGGCCTTGCCCTGGCGCGTGCGGTCCAGGGCTGCGTTGCACTCGCTCATGGGCACAACTTCGCTCATGGCCGTGATGCCGTGTCGGACCGCGAAGGCCAGCATCGCCCGCAGATCCTTGCGCCCGCCGATGATCGAGCCGGCGATCTTGCGCTGACCGCCCAGCAGCGCCATCGGCGGCACGCTCACGTTCGCCGTCGACGCGCCCACCAGGCACAGCGTGCCGAAGGGCCGCAGCAGCTCCACGTGGGCCGCCCAGTCCAGGTCGGCATACACCGTCGAAAGCACCAGGTCGTAGGCCCCCTTGTGCTTCTCGAAGACGCCCTTGTCCCTGCTGGCGACGAAGTGATGGGCCCCGTGCCCCCTGGCCTCGCCTTCCTTGTCGGCCGACGTCGAGAAGGCCGTCACCTCGTGGCCCATCGCCCGCGAGAACTTCAGCGCCAGGTGCCCCAGCCCGCCGATGCCCACCACCGCGACCTTCGCCCCCGCCCAGTCGGCATGACGCACCAGGGGGCAGTAGACCGTGATGCCCCCGCACATCAGCGGCCCGGCATGCTCCGACGGCAGACCGTCGGGGATCGGCAGGGCAAACCGGGCGTCGGCGATCAGCGTATCGGCAAACCCGCCGTAGTGGCCCATGCACGTCGCCTGGTTCTGGGCGCAGGCGTTCTCCTGGCCCCGCTCGCACCACTCGCAATGCCCGCAGCTTCCGCACTGCCAGCCTACGCCCACACGCTGGCCCACCTTCAGATGCGTCACGGCATCACCCACCTGCTTCACCGTGCCCACCACCTCGTGACCGGGCACGACGGGAAACACGTCCTTGCTCCAGTCGCCATCGGCCACGTGCACGTCGCTATGGCAGATACCGCAGTGCGTCACGTCGATGGCGACCTCCGCGGGCTTGAGGGCTTTGACCTCATAGGTGAACGGTTCCAGCTTCGCGCCGGGCTTGAGGGCGGCATAGGCGTTGATCTTCATGATGGCGCTTCCTGTGCGGGGTCAATAACGTCCAGACAATGGCACGGTCGACGGCCATTCTAGCGCCTGTCGGCCGCGATGCGCCCGGGCGTCGGCGGCTTGCGTCGATCCGGTCGATCGGAGATAACAGCCGCCCCGAGATTCACTGAACACACCCGCCAATCCGGAGACGCCTCATGCAGACCACGCTCATCATTCTCAAGCCCGATGCCGTGCAACGCGGACTGATGGGCCGCATTCTGACACGCTTCGAGGACAAGGGCCTTCAGGTCGTCGGGTGCAAGCTGGTACAGCCCAGCCGCCAGTTGGCCGAGACGCACTACGGCGTGCACAAGGCCAAGCCCTTCTTCGACAGCGTGTGCCGCTTTCTGAGCAGTTCGCCCGTGCTCGTGCTGGCGCTGCGCGGGATCAACGCCATCGACATCTCACGCAAGATGATGGGCGCGACGTTCGGCTCCAAAGCCGAACCGGGCACCATCCGCGGCGACTACGGCGTGTCCAACAGCTTCAACCTCATCCACGGCTCGGACGCCCCCGAGACCGCCGCCAAGGAACTCGCCCTCTGGTTCAAAGACGGCGAAATCGTCGACTACGACCGCGCCATGCAGCCGTGGATCTACGACTACAGTGGCGGCAAGCCGGAGTAGTCCAGCCAGCCTGTTCATGAAAATCCCTCTCTGGTTGGATGGCAATTTCTGGTGGGACGGGTTGAAATAGTGGGACGGGCGTCCCGCCCGTCATCTGCCGCATTCCCCGTCGGCCGAGACGGCCGACCTACCGACGCAGTCACCCATCGCCCCCGGCATGCCGGGGGCTTTATGATGTGGAGGCGACAGTCACCACGAAACCGGGAGTTTCGCATGCACCGTTCCACCGTGAACCGTTCAAGCCTCCGCCGACTGACCTTGGCTCTGCTGGCGACCTGTGCACTGGCCGCGCTGATGTCGGGGCCGGTACTGGCCGCCGAGGTCGTCGTCACCGATCGCCACGAGCGCAGCGCGCGCGGCACGATCGACGGCCAGGCCTTTCTGCTGCTGCGCGGCGAGCACGCCCATCGGGGCAAGGCGCACGGGTATCTGGCGGCCCGCGAGATTCTCGCCTCGATCAACGGCGTGCTCTCGGCCCTCGAAGCGCAGGCGCCGGGCATGTGGGACCAGCGTTTCGTGCCGCTGATGGCCCGCTTCGATTTCGCCCCGCGTTACCAGCAGGAGCTGGCGGGCATGCTCGAAGGCATCCGCGAAGCGCTGCCCGACGCGCAGGAGCGCATGCTCACGCCGCTGGGCCGCGAGGTCAGCCTCGACGACCTGAAGATCGGCCAGTGCCTGGGCGACCTGCTGGGCATGGGGTGCAGTTCGTTCTCAGTCTGGGGCGACATGACCGCCGACGGCCAGCCGATGACGGGGCGCAATCTGGATTACCGCACGTTTCCCGTCAGCGGCCTCGATGCCATCATTGCCGTCGAGCCGGACGAACCGGAGTTGAAGGCGACCCTGGACATGTCCTTTTTCGGCGCGATCGGCGCGGGCACGGCGATGAACAGCGACGGCGTGTTTGTCGCATTGCACGATGGCGGCGGCGTGCGGGCGGGCCAGGTCGAGGGCACATTCACGCCGCGCACCCTGGCCATACGCGCGGCGCTGGAGACAGCCGCTCCTCTTAACCCCGCACACGACATCGCGGCGAAGCTTCGCCACACGCGGCCGACGATGGGCTCGAATCTGCATGTGAGCGCGCCGATGGACCCGGCTGAGCCGGCCGCCCTGCCGGCCGTGCTGGAATGGGACATGCGCGAGGCCGAGGACGGCGTGACCGTCCGCACCCTTGCGCTCGATCAGGTCGGCGGTCTGGTCTGCACCAACCATTTCGCTCAGCGCGAAGCCGAACCGGCTTCCGAGGACAGCGCCCGCCGCTTCAACCGCTTGACGCGCTCGCTGGACAATGCCTTCAGCCGCGAACAAGCGGTCGATCTGAACGAGGCCCGGCGCATGCTGGACATGGTGGCCCGCAACGGCGACAACGTCACCTATCTATCGTGCGTCGTCTGGCCGGCCCAGCGTCGCTTCGCTCTGGGCGTGACCCCGGAGCACGGCGTGTCGGCCACGCGGGCCCCGTGGGTGCAGTTCACCTGGGATGAAGTGTTCGGCGCGGAGTAGAGACCCGGGCATGGGGTATGTACGTGCCCAAGCCGCACCTTCGCGTCGCGAAGGTGTGGATACCTCAACCCCGAATCGAGAACCTCAAATCCCCGCCAGCTTTGCCGTGAACGCGTAGTCCCGCGCCGCCGCATTGCCCCCCAAGGCCGTCACGCAGCACGCCGCGGCGGCGGCCCCCAGGCGTCCCGCCTGCTCCACAGACAGACCTCGGATCAGGCCTGTCAGCAGGCCGGCGTAGAAGCTGTCGCCCGCGCCGGTCGTGTCCACCACCGGCCCCGGCGGTGTGCAACTGGGCACATGCACGAACTGCCCCGCGGCCGGGCTGAGCAGCACGCCGTCCGCCCCGCCGAGTTTCACGCCCAATAGCCCCGGCGCCCCGCAACGCCGGTAGATGTCGATGACCTTGCGTGGATCGCGCTCGCCGGTCTGATGCACCGCCTCGCGTAATGACGGCACATACACGTCAAGCTGCGGCAGGGCGCGGTCCAGCGGCGACAGCGCCCCGCCGTCGCCAGCCGCATCGAGGGCGGTCCTGCAGCCTGTCTCGCGGATCTTCGCCAGCACGTCCGACAGATCGTGCTCCAGGTTCGGCAGCAGACTGTAGTAACCCAGCAGCAGGAATTTCGAGCGACCGATGACCGCAAGCTGATCCAGCAACGTGGCCGCGTTGATGAGCTTGGGCGCGCCCACGCAGTGCAGGAAGCTGCGCTCGCCGCCGCCGTCAATAGCCACAACCGTCGTGCTCGTCGCGGCGGTGGGATGCACCGCCAGCAGGGCGTCGTCCACACCGCCGTCACGGTAGAGCTGGCGCAGCAAGCGGCCCCAGGCATCGTCGCCGACGTAGCTGAGCACGCCGACGGACAAACCCAGGGCCGCCACGGTGATGCCGCTGTTAGCGGTGATGCCCCCGGCCGTCACGACCATCGGCTCGACTTCGCGCAATACGCCGCGGCCGATGGGCTGGTCGAGAGTCACGGGTCGGCATAAAAGATCCACGACCGTTGAGCCGACGACGATGCAGTCATAAGGCGGGCGACTTACCGGTTTGGGCATGGGGCCACAGCGTAGCGGCTCACAAGCGATCGGCCAAGGTGCTCCGCAGCCCAACGGCCTGGTGCCGGTTGACTCACCCGCGCCGTGAATGAGCGGGCTTACCGCGGCAGGCCGCGAATCGCCTCGGCGGCGTCCTCGGCCGCGTCCTGCGTTTCTTCGGTTGCCTCGTCCGCCGCTTGCTCCGCTTTCCTGGCCGCTTCGTCCGCAGCCTTCTTCACGGCGTCTTCAGCGTCCTTCGCCGCCTGCTCGCCTTCTTCAGCCGCTTCCTGAGCCGTCTGCTTCACGTCCTCGACGGCCTCGCCAGCCTGCTGCTTGACCTCTTCGCCCGCGTCCTTGGCGGCGTCCATGGCCTTGTCCGCGGCATCCTGAGTCTGATCGACCATGTCGCGGGTGGTCTGGGCGGCTTCGTCGGCCGGCTCGCTGGAATCGCCGCAGCCGGCGACGGCCAGGCTCAAACCCAGGCCAAGCGCGAGCACCAGCAGCGTCCGCCACATCTGTCCTGCATTCGACATCTTGACACCCCTTCGCATAGAAAGTTACGGGTCACCCGGCAGGTTTCCACGTTTCAAGCATACCCGAAAGCTTGCCACGAAACACCTTCATTTCGGCTGGACGCTGTAGAGCCACCACCGCCGCCGGGCCGCGCTCCCTGTCCGTCCGCGGGGTGGCTGGCGAAGGCAGTAGAGGGTCATGACGCGGGACGCCGGGCCGATCGCGGCCTGCTTCGGACCCTCCGCGGCGCCCAGAACCGCTGTCACCCGGACCTTGAACCAGTGCCGGCGCAGGTACAACTCGCCGCTGCCGCCTTCGGCCTCGGAACTCTTCCATTGTTCGATCACATCGGTCACGACATATGCGACGTCCCGCCAGGTGAACCGGGCCGGCAGCCCCGGCTCGCCCCGCGCCATCGCCGCGGTGTCGAAGCTGCCCCGCGCCGGGGTGATCGGCTCACTGACCAGTTGCTCGTCAGGTCCGGCCGTGACCATGCCCGCAGCATACCGCGCTGTCAGCCGTTGCCCTGCGGCGGATGCGTCTGGTGGGCACGCATCAGTTGCACCAGCCGGTCCAGCGGCAGGGCGTGGGCGACGCGGCCCTGCTGGCCCCGCATCGTCTCGGCCGCGCACAAGGCGTTGAGGATCGCCTCCTCCACCGCCTCGACCACGGCCAGGAACAGCGGCGTGATATGGCTGTCGCTGAGCATGCGCACATCGACTGGCTCGCCTGCCGACGTCGGCACGTGATTGCCCGTGGTGAACGCGAGGAAAATGTCGCCGCTGTCGTTGTGGCCTATACCTCCGACACGGGCCAGTCCGACGGTCGCCCGCTGCGCCAGCCTCCGGCACTGCGTGGCCAGCAGCGGGGCATCGGTGGCGATCACGACGATGATCGAACTGGACGAGGCGGGCGTCGTCCAGGGCGTGGGCACGATGGTCTTGTCCAGCAGTCGGCCGACGGGCACGCCATCGACGCGCAGATGCCGCCGATTGCCGTAGTTGGCCTGCACGAGGGCGCCGACGGTGAACGCCCCCGCGGCGGAGGCGGCGATGCGCGAAGCTGTGCCGATACCGCCCTTGAACTCATGGCAGATCATGCCCGTGCCGCCACCGACGTTGCCTTCGGCCACCGGTCCGCCGTCCGCCGATGCGAGGGCTGCGAACACGTGCTCCCGCGTCAGGTGATGCGCGTCGGCATCGCTCAGAAACCCGTCATACGTCTCAGCGACCACCGGCAGAAGCCAGCCCGCCTTCGGGTTCCGGGCTGTTTCGTGCTCAATCAGCGCGTCGCGTACCACACCGACCTGGTGCGTGTTCGTGATGGCGATCGGCGAGCCCAGCAACCCCGACTCGATCAGCCACGGCAGACCGGTCATCTCGCCATTGCCGTTGAAGCAGTGGCAGGCAGCGAAGCACAGGTCGCCATCGAGGTTTCCGCCCCGAGGCATAATCACCGTCACGCCGGTGCGCGCCACGCGCGGCTCCTCGTGGATCAGCGTCGCGTGCCCCACCGCCACCCCCGGCACGTCGGTGATGGCGTTCAGAGGCCCGGTGGGCAGTTCGCCGACGCTCAGTCCCAGCTCGCGAAAGCGTGCTCGTCGCATGACGCAGCTCCCTGGTCACATCTCAAGTGGCCGCCTCGACAGGACAGGTCAGCCGACCGATGCGCTCGATCTCGACGCTCACCGTGTCGCCGGGCTCAAGAAACAATGGCGGCTTGCGGGCCACGCCAACTCCCTCGGGTGTGCCGGTGAGAATGACGGTGCCTGGCAGCAGCGTCGTGTCCTGGCTGAGGAAGGCGATGATCTGCGCGACGCTGTGAATCATGTCGCCTGTGTTCGAGTCTTGCACCACCTGTCCCGCCGGGTCGCGGCCACGGCCGTGCAGCGTCGTGGTGATGTGAAGATTCTGTGGGTCGGGAATCTCGTCGGCCGTCACCAGCGCCGGGCCCAGGGGACAGAAAGTGTCGAACCCCTTGCCGCGGACATACTGTCCGCCGCCGCCATGCTTCTGCCACCGCCGGGCGGACACGTCGATGCCCACGGTGTACCCGCGCACGTGCTCCAGCGCACGGCCCTCGGGGATGTTCCGGCCGGCCTTGCCGATGACGACGGCCAGCTCGCCTTCGTAGTCGACCTCCGGGCCGTGCTGGCAGCAGGCGGGCAGACGGATCGGTCCGCCGGGGTGCTGGAGCGTCGAGGTCGGCTTCATGAAGAGGACCGGGTGGGCCGGCAACTCCTGGCCGGTCTCCCTGGCGTGGTTCCGATAATTGAGGCCGATGCACAGAATGTTCACCGGCTCCAGCGGCGCCAGCAGGCAGGCGATCTCGGTCGTCCGATCGCTGACGGCCGGACCGTCGAATAGCCGACCGGTTAAGAGGCGCGCTCGCTCGGGCCACTCCGGCCGATGCGCGCCCTCCGCGTCAGGTATACCCAGACAAACGGACCCGGCCGGATCGGTGAAGCGAATGATGCGCATCCGACAGCTCCCATCGTGCGGTGACGCCAAGGCCTTGCTGGGCGGCCCAGGCCAGCATACCGCCTGCCCGAGGGTGCGGAGCGGCCGCCTTCTGGCGAGGCTTGCCCCTCGAACGCGTCCGGGGGCTATAATGAGCTCCCAAACAACAAGCGGACCCCGACCGCACCCATGGACGACTTTCCGGGGCCGCCCCTTGACCAGCCCGTGACCGGTTGACCGCTTCGGGGCTGGTGCCACGCAGGACCGCGAACAAGGCAGAATCCATGGCCGAACAGAAACAGACCCCATCCGAGGCCCCCGCGGCCGCGGTCGCAGCCGCCAACCCACCCGCCCCCGAGACCGCTCGACGGTCGTGGCGCGACGTTCTGACCGGCCAGAAACGCAGCGAAGTGCCTGCGGGCCTGTGGACCCGCTGCCCCTCCTGCGAGGCCATGCTCTATCGTAAGACTGTCGAGCAGAACCTGCACGTCTGCCCCCACTGCGAGCATCACTTCCGCATTGACGCCGACGAACGCATCCGCCAGCTCTGCGATCCCGACAGCTTCGAAGAGCTTTGGGCCGAAATGCGCTCGCTGGACGTGCTGGGCTTTGAGGACCAGAAGAAGTATGGCGACCGCCTGCGGGCCGAGACCGCCAAGACCGGCCGCCATGACGCGGTCCGTTGCGGCCGCGGCTACATCAAGGGACGCCCCATCGTTCTTGCGGCCATGGACGGTCGGTTCATGATGGGCTCGATGGGCAGTGTGGTCGGCGAGAAGATCACCCGGGCCATCGAGCTGGCCACCGAGGAAGACAAGCCGCTGATCGTCGTCAGTTGCTCCGGCGGCGCCCGCATGCAGGAAGGGGCTCTGAGTCTCATGCAGCTTGCCAAAACCTCCGCCGCCCTGGCCCGCCACGATGAGGCCGGCGGGCTGTTCATCAGCCTGCTGACCGACCCGACCACCGGCGGGGTAACGGCCAGCTTCGCCATGCTCGGCGACGTGATCCTTGCCGAACCCAAAGCCTTGATCGGTTTCGCCGGCCCGCGGGTGATCGCCAATACCGTTCGTCAGGAATTGCCTGAGGGCTTCCAAAGGTCGGAGCATCTGCTGGCCAAAGGATTTGTGGATCGCGTCGTCCGTCGAGCCGACCTGCGCAGCGAAATCGGCCGGCTGATCGATTACGCCGGTAAGTAGCCGTTGCGTCGCCGTCGACAAAAGCCCCTCCCCCACCTGACCGATAAGACGTGAAGGGCTTCGGGCGCTGACGTCATCACCGCGCGCACGCCCAACGGTGCCCGCGCCATCGCGGAGGTTCATCAATCATGGCGGACGGTCTGCGCAGTCGGACTGCGGTGCCACAACCTCGGTCACGACGGTCGACATCCCGGCGGCCGACCGATTGCCTTGGACTCGGCCCCCTCGCGCTGGCCAGTTGCGTTCTACTGGCCCTGACCATATCTGCGGGCGCCGCCAACGCCGACTCGGACGACCGCCTGCACACCTACTCAAGCCGCCACTACACCATCCACACCGACCTTGACCGGGAACAGGTGCGGCTGTTCGCCGTCCATATGGATGCCGTCTTCCGCGCGTTCGAACGTCGTTTCGCCAGTTTCCAGGCCCGCAGTCGCCAGGCCATGCCGCTGTACCTGTTTGAAACCGAGTCCGCTTACCACGCGTTTCTGGCCACACAGCAGATCGACGCCACCAACTCCAGCGGGATGTTCTTCACCAGCACACGAGGTCGAGGACTGGCCGTCTATGTCGAAGGCCAGCCACGTTCGAAGGTGTTCGCCACGTTGCAGCACGAGGGGTTTCATCAGTTCGCGCACGACTATCTGGGTTCGAACCTGCCGATCTGGCTCAACGAAGGGTTGGCCCAGTATTTCGAGGCAGGCATCATCGTCGGTCACGAGCTGCGTACGGGCATGACGGACTCGTTCGGACTCGAGGCGGTACAGGCGGCGGTACGCGAAGGCCGCGTCATCGCGTTTGACGAACTGCTGGCCGACACCACGACGGCCTGGAATCGGCGGCTCAGCAGTGACCCGCAACGGGCCAGACTGGCGTACGCCCAGGCCTGGTCCATGGCCTATTTCCTGATTCACGCCGAGGACGGACGCTACCGCCCTCGATTGGATGAATACTTGCGCAGACTCAGCGACGCCGCAGGAATCCACGAGGCCTTCAGCCTGGTCTTCGGCGACGACCTGACGGCGTTCGAACGCGTCTGGCGGCGGTACGTCCTCGAGCTTCGGCCCGATCCGGTCAACACCGCCACCGACCGCATGACGTTCCTGGCTCAGTCCATGCTGTTCCTGGCCGCCAACGAATACCCTCTGCCGGCCAATCTTGACGAGCTTCAGACGACCCTTGGCCGCCTGCAATACCACGCCACATGGCGCATGAACGGCATGGAACGTCAATACACGGGTCGGGATCAGGGCATGTATACCTACCAGTTGCCCACGGGGGCGTCGGCTCGGTTCCGTCTGCTCGAGCCAGCCCGCAGCGATCTGCCGCCCCGCATCACCGCCCCCGGCCTGGTGCCCGAGCCCACCGTCATCTGGACGCGCGGCACCGACGGAAGACTCGTTTCAGACATTATCTACCGCTGATTCCGCCGTCCCACGACGCGCGAATGATCTGATCGTCTGCGCGGTATTAACATCCAGGCCCCGTCCTTCCCCGAGCGCGATGTCATGGCATCCAACGCCCCCGGTTTCGTTTCCATCACACCCCCGACCATGTGGCCGCCATGGAAGAAACGCCTGGGCGGGGTCTTGGTGGTGGGCATCCTGGTGCCCTGGACCTGGGCCATGCTGCATTACAGCGACCCCGAGGCCCAAAGCCGTCGGGCCGTGGCCCGAAAACTCAACTACGCCCACAAGAGCGAACTGCTGGCCCAATTCAATACCCTCGGCCTCGATCACGGACTGCGCGAAGCCTGGCGGGATGTCTTCGTCGCCGGCGGACCCCATAAGGATGCCGTCGATCCGCTTGTCGATCCGCCCACCGAACTCGCAGCCGGCCAGGACTTTTTTCCGGCTCAGGCTCCGGTCGTGTCCGTCGAGATCGCCGGTCAAGCCCGTGCCTATCCGCTCTGGACGCTCGCCTTTCGCCAGATCATCAACGACACCCTGGCAGGTACACCCATCGCGGTGATCTACTGCCCACTGTCCGACGCCGTCACCGTCGTCGATCGCCGAATTGAAGACCAGCACCAGCAACCCTTCGAGTTCGCTTTCAGCGGCCTGTTGATCAATTCGAACTTTGTGTTCTACGACAGGCAGGATCGAGCCCTCTGGTCGCAGCTTGGCTTCCAGGCCATCAGCGGGCCGCACGTCGGACAGTCGCTGCCGCACCGACCATTCGCCGTATCCACGCTCGACGCTTTCATGGCCACGCATCCCGGGGGCGACATCGTCGCCGCCCGCGATAGTCTGACCGGTGTCGACCCCTACGAATGCTACAAGTGCGATCCCCACATCTGGTATCCGCTGTCCCAGCGCGATCCACGCCTGGGCATCCGGGATCGGGTGCTGGGCGTGCAATGGGGCGGGAGAACCTGGGCCTTGCCGCTGGAACTGGTGCAGGTCTCGCCGGGGCGACAGGTGCGGATGCAACTCGGCGACGCCCCACCGCTGGTCATCGCCGCCGGCCCCAACCCGGGTGAGCTGAGCATCCTTGCGGCGCCCGCCGATGCGCGCCTGGCGACGAGTTTCTGGTTCATGTGGTCGGCCATGCACCCGGACACAAGCCTCGCAAGCGCGGCGGACCTGACGGCCGCGGAGGACCAGTGAACCCCACGGCCAGAGGGCGCACCGAAACACCCTGCTCAACATCCGACCACTCGCTATGCTGTCGGACCGGCCGCGACCGGTCGGCGGAGTACAGGCATGGCGAAACGATCGTGGCTGGCCGATTTCTGTCTGCTTCTGGCGGCGCTGATCTGGGGCGTGGCTTTCGTGCCCCAGCGTACGGCCATGGAGCACATGGGCCCGTTTTTCTTTACCGCCCTTCGCTTCGGCCTGGGCGCGGTGGTGCTCCTGCCGCTGCTGGCATGGCGCAACGGCAATGTGACGCCCATCAGCCCCGGCGTCCGCCGGCCGCGCCTCGGGCTCTGGACCGGCGGCATGGCGACCGGGGCTCTTCTGTTCGTGGCGATTTCATTCCAGCAAAGCGGCATCGTCTTCACCACCGCGGGCAAGGCGGGATTCATCAGCGGCCTGTACGTGGTGGTCGTGGCCCTGCTCGGGCTGCTGTGGGGACAGCGGATCGCCCTGCTGACCTGGCTGGGGGCGGCGGCGGCGGTGGTCGGGCTCTACCTGCTGGCGGTGCCGCACGACTGGGACGTCAATCGCGGTGACGTCCTGGTCTTCGCCAGCATCTTTGCCTGGGCCGGTCAGATCCAGATGATCGGGTACCTGACCGGCCATGTCCGCGTCGTCCCGCTGGCGATCGTCGAATTCGCGACTTGCGCGGTGCTGAGCCTGATCGTGGCCGCCTGCTTCGAGCCGCTGAACTTCGCGGCCGTGCGCGCGGCCACCGGTGAGATTCTCTACACCGGCGTGCTCTCCGCGGGAGTGGCGTACACGCTGCAGATCGCGGGCCAGAAGGGCGCGCCGCCGACGCACGCGGCCATCATCATGAGCCTCGAAACCGTCTTCGCCGCCCTTGCGGGATGGTTGATTCTCAGCGAATCGCTTCCCCTGCGCGGCGTGATCGGTTGCTGCCTCATGCTGGCGGGAATGCTGGTCTCGCAGCTTGCCATGCTGCCGGGCTCTTCTCAGCCCGCCCCGGCGCCGATCGGCTCGGGACCACCGGTCGAGCCCACGTGACGCCGTCGGACATCAGCCCATCGGCTCGACCCCGTCGGGCAGGCCCATGTACTTGAGCACGGCCTCGTACACCTCGGGGTTTTTGAAGAACAGCTTCTTGCCCCCGTCCAGCGAACTGCTGACGAACAGCTCGTAGTGCCGACGCCAGTTGGTGCGATCGTTTTCCTCGTTGTAGATCGCGGCTTTCTCACGCTGGTCGCGCGGGCGTTTACGCCAGTTCCAGCGGGCGGTGGCGTAGGCGGCCACCAGGGTGTCGCTGGTCAGCAGGTCCACGCCGGCGTCCTGCTTGCTGGTGTCGAAGCGGAAGTCGGCCAGCACATGGCAGAGCATGCGCGGCAGGTCGCCCGGCCGCTGGTTGAGCAGCGGGAAACCCAGCCGCCCCACCTCCGTCCCGCCGCGCGGATTCCACGCATAGGCCATCACGCCCAGCGACGGCACAATCACCATGTACGGGCTGAAGCGGACGTAGGTGCGGTTCTCACGCTTCTTGGCGAAGACCTGGATGTGACGGAACACGTCCGGATCGCGCTGCTCGATGCTTGCCACCTCACGCTCCAGGGCGGCACGGTCGTTGACGCGCAAGGCGTCGAAACGCAGCCGATCACGCAGTTGCAGAGGAAGGAATGTTTCCTTGAGCCGGGCGGTGAGCTTGCAGACGTGGCGGATCGCCTTCACTTCGCGGCGGATCAGGTCGATCGGGTCGACGCCCGACTCCATCTTCGCGAGTTTGGCCGCAGCCTCCTCGGCTAATTCCTTCTGCTGGATCAGGTGCTTGGTCTCGATCAGGTCGATCGCCTGCTCCATGCGGGCGACGGCCACTTTGCGCTCCTGGACCTGAGTGGCCAGACGCTCCCGCTTCTCGCGGTATTCCTTATCGCTGCGCTGCACCTGCGCGAGTTGTGCCTCAAGCTCGTCCATCTCCGCCTTCTGGGCCGCGCTGCGCTGGCGCAGGTCGTCGCAGGTGTGCGTGAGCAGCGGTTCGATGGTTCGCCCCCACACGGCCTGCCGCCAGCGCTTGTCGAGCTTCCAGCGATCGGAGCCCTTCTCATTGAGTTCCAGATCCTGGTCGAAGCTGGGCGTCACCTGACCCTGGGCGAGTAAATCAAGGTACTCGTCGGCGTAGAGCGCATGCGTGGCCTCGGGGCGCGGATCGCGCTCGCGTCGCGGTTGGCCGCATTGTTCGAGAATCCGCTGGCCCGTCTGCGGATCGATCAACCATGGTACCGGCGCGACCAGACCGACGCGCAGAAACGCCCGCACGTGCGCGACCGCTGCTTCGTCGAGATCGCCTTCGATCAGCGCCACCGCCGCCTGTTCGTAAGCCTGCCAGAAGGCCGCGACCATCACCGGCTCAAGCGCCTGCTGTTCGCGGCGGATCGCCGCCTGCAACTGCTCCAGACGCTGGGCCGGCGGTCCCGCCTGCTCAGCCGGCAGCAGCGTCGCCAGCCGTTGGACCGTTGAATCGGCGAACATTTCCAGCGCCGCGCCGTAGACCGTCCAGGCCACGACGGGCACGGGCTGGGCGTCCTCCGTGCTCAGGGCGCCGGCGAGCGGCTGATCGGCCAGACAAGCCGCCGCGGTCTTGAGCAGATCCGTCGTCAGTTCATCCCGCTGTCTGAGAAGCTCGCTTTGGCGCACCCCGATGCGCAGCGCTTCAATCAGACCGCGCGGGGCCTGCTCCTTGTTTTCGCCATCCTCCGCGGCCGGCGCTTCGAGTTCGGTCAGGCGCTTGTCCAGACGTTTGCGGGCCGCGTCAATTTTCGCCGCGCCCGGCAGCCGTTTGAGCTCGCGCATCTGCCGGCTCAGTTCCGTGAGCACCGCGTCGGCCAGCAGGCCGCCCTGCTGAAGGCGCCGCCGCGCGTCTTCCAGTTGGCCCAGCTTCATCACCAGCGACAAGCGCCTGGTGACTAGTTCCGCCAGCGCCTTGGGCGGGGCGAACAGCGCGGGGCGAGGAGTGGACGCATCGCGGATGCCTGGGCTGGATCGAGCTGATTCGGTCGACGTGGCCATCAAGGCTCCCCAGCAGCGACGCGGGGTGAAGGGTCCGATATCACCGCGCAAGGCATGCGCCGGCGCAGCCTTGCATGGGAATTTGATCGGATGGTTTCGACGGTCAGTTCAGCGAAGCGACCCTGTCAGCCGACCAGACTACCCAGATCGACCAGCCCCAGCGGCTCGCGCATCCAGAACGGCTCGGCATATTCCACGCCGATGCGGCTGCCCATGTAGCCGTTCATCTGCCGCAGCCAGGTCATGATGCGGCGATTCTTCTCGGGCACGACGAACTGTGACTCATACGCCAGCACAGCCTTCTCCTTCACGTCCATCTGCTCGCTGATGTCCATGCAGAAGCTCGGCTGGGCGACGTGGCGCAGATGCGTGCAGTAGTAGTAGATCATCCAGCGCGGGTAGATCGGCTCGCCGGGCAGGTCGGTCTTGGTGAGCTTGGCGTCAAAGCGCGCGTCCTCGACGATGCGGGTGCTGGCGATGTGGTCCGGGTGCGCGTCTTCGGGATAGGGAAGAAAGACGACCTGGGCCTGATGCTCGCGGATGACGCCAGCCACCAGATGGCGGGCCGCGATGCTGTGCTCAACCTCGCGGTTCTTCAGACCCAGCAGGCGACGACGCACGCCCATGATCGCCGCGGCGGCCGTCCACTCTTTCTCCCGCAGTTGCGGCGAGCCATGCGGCGTGGGCTCGCCGTTGGTCATGTCCAGAAGCAGCACATCATGGCCCTGCTGGGCGAGGCGGACGATGGTGCCGCCCATGCCCAGTTCCTGATCGTCGGGATGCGGGCCCACTACGAGGATGTTCATGCGATGCGAGTCTCGGGTGTCGAGTTATGAAACGCACAAGCCGGGTCGCGAGCCCCGGGTGTCCGGCGCCATTACGTCGGATAGCGTATCCATTCGAGGCACAGACCGTCGGGCGGCAGCGTCGGACCGGCCTCGCGGCGGTCGGCGGCCGCGAGGATGCGGTCGATGCGGTCGGGCTCGAAGCGGCCTCGCCCCACCTCCAGCAGCGTCCCCGCCAGGATGCGGACCATGTTGTAAAGGAAACCGTCGCCCTGCACCACAATGTCGATGAGCCGACCGGCCGCGACGGCCAGGCGCATCCCCGCGGCTGCAAGCGGCTGGGTTTCGACGCGGCAGTCGAAGATCGTCCTCACCGTGGACTGGCGACCATGCCCGGCGTTGGCCAGGCCTTCAAAGTCGTGCGTGCCCACCAGTCGACGGGCGGCGTCGTTCATGCGCTGCGTATCGAGATCGGCCCAGCAGTGGTAGACCGTGTGCCGAAGGGTCAGTGGACGCTGGGGAGCGTTCCAGATGCGGTAGAGGTATTGCTTGCACAGGGCGTCGCGCGTGGCGTGAAAGTCGTCGGCCACGCGCTGGGCCCCACGCACCTCGACATCCCGGGGCAGGCGGCTGTTGATCGCCTCAGCCAGACGCTCGATGGGAATACGCATGGCGGCCGCATCGAAATGAGCGACCTGTCCCAGGGCATGCACACCGGCGTCGGTGCGCGACGCGCCGACCAGCGTGATCGGCTGGCGCAACAAACGGGCGAGCACCGGCTCCATCACGCCGGCGACCGTGCGCAAGGGCTCGGCCCCATCCGGCGGCTCCTGCTTCTGCCAGCCGTGGAACGCGCTGCCGTCGTAGGCGATCGTCAGCCTGTAGCGGCCGGTGGATGGCGGACAGAGATGGGTGACATCTTGGCGCACGGCCACAGGATATCGCCCGCTGACGCCGACCACCTAGGCGCGCATGGTCGCGGGGTCCACGCCCAGCGAGCTGCACCACTGCTCATAGGCGATGGGCGAAATCTCCGACGGCTTGATCTCACTGCGCCCGCCCCAGAAGACGGCTGTGTAGGCGATGGGAATGCCGGCCTCCTCAAGATGGGCGTCGATCGCCGCCTTGTGGGCCAGCAGCAGATCCTTGTCCAGTCCGTGGGCCACGCCCATGATGTTCACGTGATTGAACTCCGCTCCGCCCTCGCGCCAGTAGCCGTGGGTCATGCACAGGTGTCGGCCGACTTCCTTGCCGGCGTCGATCTCACGGCCAGACGGCACGGCCCAGTGAAACAGCGCGTTGTAGCGCGTCACCGCCTTGCCGTCGGCCAGTTTCTTGACATGTTCGAGGAACGTCGAGAATCGTCCGATGACGCCCTGCTCGGCCAGACCGGCGGCGATCTGCACGAACTGCCCGTGCGTCACCCCCGCCTCGAGCGCGCGACGACGCCAGGGATCGGAGGTGATCTCATCGACGTCAAACTCACGCTTCAAGGCCATGAGCACGCGCCACTGGCGCTCGTCGAGCTTGATGATCTTCTGCGTGTCGATCACGCGACCGGGCGCCTCGGTGCGATCGCCCGGCCGCAGTTCGCGGCGACGCACGTGGCCGACGCCAAGGGCGAAAAGTTTCCTGGCCGGCATCAACCGATAGGCGATCGCCCCCGTCTTCTCACACAGCAGCCGGGCGTGCTGGTCCATGTCGTACCCGACGGGAACCTTGAGCGTGGTCCAGAGGCGATATCGGCTGCCGGGCGTGTCCTCGTCGGTGGTGCGGATCACCACGTGGCCGGAGAATGGATCGCACTGGAACATCCAGTCGAAGGCTTCGTTGAGCTTGTCGCGCGGCACGTCCCACGCGACCAGCGCCCCCGGGGCGAGGTTGTTGGCGATCAGTGTCTGCCGGATGCGGCGGATGGTCCCGGCTTCGAGCATCGCCCGCAGACGCTGGAGCACCGTCGGCGCCTCGACGCCGCTTTGCTCGGCGATCTGAGCGAAGGGATCGACGGCGAAGCCCTGGATACGATCCTCGGAGACGCACAGGATGCGCTTGTTGACCGGATCGTCGATGGAGACGGGCACGGACACGGCGGCGGGGTTCATACGGACTCTCAGGCAATGGTGAAGCAGCCGCAACATCTTAGTGCCGCCATCACACAAGAGCCCGTCATCAGGATTTGAATCGCCAGCATCGTGCCGCGGAAGGCAAGCGCAGCCAGCGACCCGCTTCGCCGGCTTCAGTATTTCAGGCCGTCCTCGCGCAGATGAACGACCGGCTCACCGCCGAGGTAGCGTCCGCCGCGGACCACGCCCACGAACAGATCGTGGTCGCCGTCGACATCCATGTGGCAGGCCACTTCGCATTCCAGGTACGCCATCGCCATCGCCAGCACCGGCGCATTGAGCACTGTGTTCTCCAGCAGGTCGAAACCGAGGAACGGATCCTCGCCCTGGTCGATGGTCAAACTGAACTTGCGTGTGAGGACGCGCTCGCCCTGAGGCAGTTGGCACAGGGCGAACTGACGCGACTCGCTGATCAAGGGCATGATAGGCCGGCCTTTGGCCACACTCACGCAGACCATCGGTGGCTCGAAGCACACCTGCTGCACCCAACTGGCGATGATCCCCGTCCTCCGGTCTTCGGTGCGCGCTGTGAGAACAAACAGGCCGGCGGGAATCCGACCGAGCGCACGGGCGATGCCGTCTGAGGAACCTTCACTCATGGGCTGGTCACTACGGAAACCCGGAACCCATCACGCCGGCCGCCCGGAACGCAGTCGACCGACGGATGACGATCTCGCACCTCTTAACGGTTTAGAATACGACCTGCGCCGATACCTGCAACTTCACCCAACCTTCAGCGGCTGGCCAGCTTGTGGGGATTCCCGTATAAACGCCATACTATGGCTGATTACCATGCTGTGATGTTCGATCTCGACGGCACACTGGCGGATACGCTCGTCGCCATCGCCAACGCCGCCAACGACGCCCTGCGTCAGCTTGGTCGGCCGCCCCACCCGCTGGGCGACTACCGTTATCTCGCCGGCCAAGGCCTTCGCTGGCTGGCGGAGAACGCGCTGGGACCAGAACATGCCCACCTCGCCGACCGCATGATGCAGCTGCATCGCGCGTCCTACCACGCCCACGCCCACGAGACCACGCGGGCCTACGACGGCGTGCCCGAGATGGTCGACGCCCTGCAACGCATGGGTCTGAAACTCGCCGTCCTGAGCAACAAGCCCCACGAAGCCGTCGGGCCATGCCTTCGCCACATTCTGCCCCGCAGCGCGTTCGCCGCGGCCCAGGGCATCGAGCCTGGCGGTCCGCTGAAGCCCGACCCCGCCGGCGCGCTGAAGCTCGCCGACGATCTGGCCATCCCCCCGTCCCGGTGGCTCTATGTCGGCGATACCCGCGTCGACATGTTGACCGGCCATGCCGCGGGCATGTTCGCCGTGGGCGTCACATGGGGCTTCCGCGACGAGCGGGAGCTGCGCGAGGCGGGCGCGGACGCGATCATCCACCACCCCAGCGCGTTGCTCGATCTGCTCACAGCCGACCCGTAATCCGCGCCCGTTGCGATGGGTCAGCCAACGAATACGGTCGGGGCCAGATGTCGCAACGCCTGAGCGAGCCCGGTGCGCCATTCCATGTAGTGGTAAGCCACCCCTTCACTGTCGTGCAGACGTCGCAACCGCTGAAGGAAATGTTCATACGTATCGTGCTGCCAGCTCTCGGTTCCCGCCTGACAGAAGAACATGCGGCAACTGAACGGTCGCTGCGGATGGATGCCGCACATCCGGGCCTGCTGAAAGACGCATGGTCCGTCGGCGGTGATCGCGCCCGGCGGAGGCAATGGGCGTCGCGCCGGCGAAGGGGCTGGCCTCTGAACGCCCACGACGCGCTGCAGGCACCAGGCGATCTCCAAGCCCGTGACGTAGAGACGATGGCCGTAGGCGTCGAAGTCGCAGCACTTGCCGCTGAGCCAGCATGTGGGGTTTCTGGCCGCGACCGCCGCGTCAACGTCGTCGTAAAGGGCCGTCAGCGCCTGGGCGATCCCCGGTCGACCCGCCGCCTGCCGCCACCGCCGCCACTGCTCGGCCTCGTCAGGCGCCATCAGACCTCCGGTGCAACGCGGGAAAGACGGGAGAATCAGATCTCCGGCGTCCGGTCCCGCTGGATGCGAATCTGCTCGACCGGGTAAAAATGGCCGCCGCCGTCCATGCCCGCTGCCATGCCCGGACAGTTGCGTGCGGCCCGTCGCCAGGCGGCGGGGCTGGCGAGATTCTCCGGCCAGAAGGGCCAGGTCCGGCACTGGGTCGGCCGAACCGGATAGATCGAGCAGCCGGCCGTCCCGTCCTCGCGGCGTTCCAGGAACACGCAGTCATACCCCCTGCCGTCGGGGCTCAGGCGCTCGGCCAGCGTCCAGGCCCCCTCGAGCGTCCGGGCATAGCGGCGACGGAATGTCTGGACCGGGATATCGAGGTGCCTAGCGATAGCCAGGGCCTCGTCGTCGTCAAACCAGACGTAGCCCGGCGGGCCGGTACAGCAGTTGCCACACTGGGTGCAGGCAAACCGCAGGCCGGGGGCGAACCACGGCTCATCGGACGCCTGTGAGGACGGGCCAGCGATGACAGAATTGTCAGAAGTGCGATCAGGCATGCGGCGGCATTATAGACCCCGCGGTCCCGTCGGTTTGACGCCTTCGGACACGACAAAACTGGGCCTGCGGTGGGTGCGGTGTAAGATTGGCAGCGGCCGGCCAGCAGTTGCGGGCCTTTTCGGAACACGCCATGAGCGAGGGCGGACACATTGTGATACGCGGGTGCCGCCGACGAGACTGGTGGATCGGACTGGTCGCCGTCGTTGTCCTGCTGGGTCTGAGGCCGGGCGCGGCCTCGGCCGTCGTGGTACATGGGGACACGTTCGTCGCCGCCAGCGATCCGGCCCTGGTAGCGCAATTCTCTGACTTTGCATGGTGGAGGCACACCGGCTGGAGCGGTGATGGGTCGGTCATCTATCTGGACAACGGCTGGGTGCTGACCGCCAACCATGTCGGTGTCGGCCCGGTCACCATCGACGGCCAGACTTACGCCTGGGACAACACAACTCCCGCCGTCCAGCTCACCAACCCGGATGATTCAGCCGCGGATCTGCTGCTGTTCAAGATCACCCAAACCCTCGCGCTGCCCCCGGTGCCGCTGCGCTCGACCAGCCCTTCGATAAGCGACACGACGTTGATCGTCGGGTTTGGACGCGAGCAGGCCGCCTCGACGACCACCTGGGACGTCGACGTCGGCACCAACCCCTGGACATGGACCACCCCCGCCGCTGTGCCGCACCTGCCGAACGTTACCGGCTACCTCACCAGCGACACGCGCGGCAACCGCTGGGGAACCAACCAGGTCCAGACCGCCACGAGCGAGATTCCGTTGGGCTCGGTGAAAATCTGGGGCTTTGAGACGAAATTCAACGCCAACGGTACCGCCTATGAAGCCCAGCCCGTCAAGGGCGACTCCGGCGGGGCGGTGTTTCTCAAGAACGGCGGAACCTGGGAGCTGGCGGGCATCACCGTGGCCATCACCAGCCTGTCGGGCCAGCCCGGCGGCAACACCTCGGCCATGCTCGATTACACCCAGGCCCTGATCGCCGACCTCTCGGTCTACCGTCAACAGATTCTTGATGTCATCTCCGAACCGGCCATCCCGGGCGACTTCAACGATGACGGCGTGGTCAACACCCAGGACATCAACCCCTTCATCCTCGCCCTCACCGACCTGGCCCAGTACCAGGCGACCTATCCCCAGGTGGATATGCTGGGCACAGCCGACCTCAACCATGACAACCTGATCAACACCGAAGACATCAATCCGTTCATCCAGCTGCTGACAGGCGCGGGCGCGTCGAACGCCGACGTGCCCGAGCCAGCCGTCCTGACGCTGATCGTGATGGCGGCGCCGCTGCTTGCCCGACGCCCCAGGCGATGACGCCCTCCGCGCCCGGCACGGCTCTCACCCGCGTCGGCGACTGAACATCCACTGATCGTGGGAGTCCAGAGCCTCGCGATAGATCGCCGCATCCGCCTCAGCGAAGCAGCAGAAGACAACACGCGCCGGGCGTTGGTGATGCAACAGCCAACCCAGCACATGGCCCAGCGCGATGCGGGCCGCACGAGCCTTGGGAAATCGATAGACGCCGGTGCTGATGGCCGGAAAGGCCAACACCACGCAGTCCTGCTGCGCCGCCACTCCCAGCGACCTCTGATAGCATGACGCCAGCAGCACGTCTTCACGGTTATCGCCCAGTTTCTGGCTGTCGTCGCCGTGCCAGACCGGCCCCACCGTGTGGATGATGCGATGAATGCCGCGTGCTTCGAGTTCGAACGCGGGCGTCACTCTGACCAGACCCGTCGGACAGCCGCCAAGGGTGCGCGTGTGCTCCAGCAGCCGCGGTCCGGCTGCGCGGTGGATGGCCCCATCCACGCCGCCGCCGCCCAGCAGCGATGCATTGGCCGCATTGACGATCGTATCCACGCCCCACGACGCCGGCGGATGCGTGATGTCGCCCACCCCGATGATGAGTCGATCGACCGGCAGGACCACTGGACGGTCAGATGAACTGTCCATCGCCTCAGTGTATGACGCCGCGAGCCACGTTTCAGTAGCGCCCATAGGTCTGGATCGCATGCATCACCGCACGGTAGCTGGTGAGCTTCGTGCCGTTGTTCACCGAACCAGCCGTCGCCACCACCAGACCCCGCGTCTCCCGGGCCTGATCGATGTCGCGCCTGACCTGGGCGATGATGGCCTGCTCGTCATTGCCCATGAACGTGAAGGGAGCGAGCTGCCCTTCAATGACCGCACGCGGCATGGCGTCGCGTATCTGCCGCACACTGAGCGTCGGCCCGAAGTTCACGCGATTCAGACCGGTCGCCGCCAGCAGCGGCAGCAGGTGGCCCATGTCGGAATCCGAATGCTGATACCGCCAATCGTCTGGTCCGGGAGCGAACTCGGCGAAAACCGCCTCCACGATCGGCTGACCGAAGAATGCGTACATGTCGCCGTTGAGCAGCGCGCAGTTGTCGTCACGAAAGCCGAAGCCCGGACGCACCTTCGCCGGGTCCGGCGCGGCCGCGCAGAGTCGGTGGTACTCGATCACCACGCGGGCGATCGTGTCACGAAATCGGCTGGCCAGGGACGCATCGTCCAAGATCAGGAAGATCAGGTTCTCCGGCCCGTAAATGCTCGTCGCCAGCGTCACCGGCCCGCGCAAATCGAACGCATGGCCCGGACGCAGGCCGAACTGCCGCTCCATACGCCCGCATTCGGCGTCCCAGTCGGCGGGGAAGATCGCCTCAGCCAGCCGCGAGCCGGTCATCGCGTCCATGCCGTCCAGCAGCCGCGCCAGCTCATCGGGCGTCCCGGCCGCGGGCATGTGCCACCATGAGCCGGCATGAAACTCCCGCCGACAGCCGAAAAGCTCAGCCACGTCACGCTTGCGGGGCAAGGCCTGACGAGGGTCGCGATTCTCCGGCAGCAGTCGCCGTCCCACGATGGACTGCGCCCGGTCGTTGTACGCCTTGCTCACCCGGTTGGCGAAGACCGCGTCCCGCTCGAAACGCAAGGGATCGTAGTCCAGCCCCAGTTCATCGTAGACCGCGTCCGACATCCACAACGACAACGGCGGCTGTGGTATCGCGGGGCTGAAAGGATTGGCCGCGGCCGCGTCGTTATCTTGCCAGAAGCGTTCGAGATCGACTGGCAGCATCGGCGTCACGCCAGGCCTGGGACACCCGCCAGCGGATCACGCAGCGCCACCGGCTGGTCAAGGACTTCCTTGAGCACGATTGCCCGGCGCAGCATCGCCGCATCAAGTTCGCGGATATGGGCCGCCGCGATCACCGGCACCTGCGCCGCCCGGCGCAGGTTCTCGATCGTCCCTGCTTCCCGTGCCCCGGCCCCCACCAACCGCTCGTCGGTCGGCCGCTCGCGCCGGGGCGTCAGGGCGGAGGGCATCGGCGGTCGCGATGGCGCTGGCTGCGGCGCCGGACGCGCGGAGCGCTGCGCCTGTTGCTGAAGCTGGCGCCTACGCCGGGTCTGCTCAGTCTCCTGACGGCGACGGGCCAGTTCCTGCTCATACCGGCCACGGGCCGCCTGTTGCTCACGCTCCTTCTGCTCACGCTGCTCACGCAACTCCCGGGCACGCCGTTCATATGCTTCCTGCGCGCGTTGCCGCTGAGTCATCTCCGCCGGCGAAAGGTTCGTCGGCTGCGTGCGCGGCGCTGCGCCGCGGGACGCGGCGTGGCCCGGGCTGCGCCGCCGCCGCGACAAGGCCGCCAGTTGCTCCCGCCTCCGACGCGCCAACTCCGCCTGCGTCGGCACCGGTTCCGCCGCCGCCTCATGCCGCGCCGCCTGCGGGCCCTGGCCTCCCTCCAGCTCGGCGATCTTGCGCCGCCGCTCCTGTTCGGCCCGCAACTGGCTCATCTGGTTGGCGATCCAGCCGCCCACCACGATCACCGTCCCGATGCCGTAGATCACAATTTCGATCCAGTCGCCGCTGGCGGCCAGCGTCAGGGATGTCAGGCAGCAGCTTGTCATCGGCGGACTCTCCACAGCGACGCAACGGACGATTCCCGGATGCGGATGCATGCTTCAAAGCGGTTGGCGCCGCCTACAGTTTAGCTGCCGGCTCGATGCGGAACAGCGGCCGCTGCCCCGAAGCCGCCAGGTTCTCAAAGCGTACCTCATACACCGGATCGAGAATCCGCGGATGCAGAACCTGCTCCCATGAACCGGCCGCCGCCAGCCTGCCTTCGTGCAGCAGCCACACCGCATCGGCATAGCGAGCCGCAAGGTTCAGATCGTGCAACACCACCAGGGCGGACAGCCCCCGGCGGGTGCGCTCGTGCAGCAGCCCCATGGTCTGGTGCACATGGCGTGGATCCATGGCGCTCACCGGTTCGTCGAGCAGCATCACCCGATCGGTGTGAACCGGATCCATCGCCCGCCCCTGCGTTGTCACGTCGGGCGTCGCCGGTGTCTGTGCCGCCTGGGCCAGGGCCCGCGCCAGCAGGACGCGCTGCTGCTGGCCCACGGACAGTTCGTTCACATAGCGATCGGCCAGGGCCAGCAGATCGCACCGTTGCAGGGCCCATACCACCAGGTCCGGAGCTGGTGCCAGGGCATGACGGCCCAGAGCCACGACCTGTTTCACCGTGAACGCGAAACCGCAACTGCCCCGCTGCGGCACGTAGCTCAGCCGCCGCGCCCGTGGCGCCGCCCTCCAAGACCAAACGTCCTGCTCCCCAAGCCGCACATGCCCCTCTGCGGGGGTCAGTTGCCCCATCATCAGGCGCAAAAGGGTCGACTTGCCTGAAGCATTGGGACCAATAAGCGCCGTCAGACTCGAAGCGCCCAGACGCGCGTCCAGTCCGCGGAGCACCGGCTGCCCCGGCGCATAACCAAACGCCACACCCGTCAGCGTCATGGCGGCGGCAACCGGGATGCGCGGAGGTGTCTCCAAAGCAGTGGTTATCGGTCCCTGAGACATCGGGAGCTGGCCCGCTGGTGTATTCACAGCGGCCCATGATACGGTCGGCGGCACTTGGCCGTTGCGATTAGCGCGACCGGGCGATTATTCCCGGATTTTACGACTGGGCCGTTCAGGCAACCTGGGGCGCCGTCCGATACCAGTTACAGCCTACCCACGGCCAACCGTGTTGGAGTGCGCCATGAACAGCAGTGAATCACAGCCCACCCCCACCCCGCAAGACGCGCCTCAGAACGCGCTTCGCGCCAACCAGCCGCCCCACGAGGTCGAGAGCCTGCTGGGCGAGCTCGAGCAGCGTCTGGGCCGGCTCAAAAGCTGGCAGCAGGAATCGCAGCGCGAAACCCAGTCCATGCGTCAGCAGATCGAGTCGCTGGCTCGGGCTGAAGCGCGCGTCGCCGGCCGCCGTCAGCGACTTGGCCGCCTGCGTCAGGCGATGCGCAGCCATCGCCGCCAGTTGCAGGAACAACTCCAGCAGATCCAGGCCCAGCGCGAGGATCTGCGCCTTCGCCAGGGCGAACTCGACCAGCGGTGGCAACAGATCGAGACTGACAGCCAGGCGATCGACGCACAGCGCCAGCAGTTGTCGACCGCGTCAGAAACCATCGATCGCGATCGGCACGAACTGGCCGAGCGGCAGCGCCGACTCGATAAACAGCGCAGCGACCTGGAATGGTTCAAGAGCGAATTCGAATCCCAGAAGGCCGAATTCGAGAAGAAGCTTCAGCAGTTCGAGGAGCGTGCCTGTCGGATCGACGAGCAGAAACAGCAGGTCGCCAGCCAGCGGGAGCAACTCGAAAAGGATCGCCGCCAGCTCGATGCCCGCCAGCAGGAGCTGACCAGGCAGCAGGAAACCCTCGTGGCGCAGCGCACGGAAACGCAGGCCAAGCAGCAGTCGCTGGCGTCCAGCGAGGAATCACTCAAGCAGCGTCAACGCGAGGTCCAGGCGAGGGCCGAGGACGTTGAGCAGCAGCGCGCGGACCTGGCGCGACGGGATCAGCAGCTCACCGAGGAGCGCGAGCAGGTTGAAGCCCGCCGCCGTGATCTGGACCAGATGGCCCAGGAAATCGAGCAGTCGCGCCCGCGCATTCTGGCCGAGCAGCGTGACAAGGCCCGCAGTGAAGTGGCCGATCAACGTCGCCAACTCGGCGAACGACAGCAGGAACTCGACACCCAGGCGACGGAACTCGAAGCCCAGGCGGCGGAGATCGACGCCCGCCAGCGCCAGCTCGATCAGCAGCGCGAGAAACTTGAACAGGTCCGAAAACAGGTGGTCGGCGAACGCGAGGAACTGGAGACGCAGCGGTCGGCTCTGGCCGAGGAGCGTGCCGCCCTTCACGCGCGCAAGCAGAGCCTGGACGCCATGACGGCCGAGCTCCAGGAGAAGGCCGACGAGGTCGCCGAACAGCGTTGCCGCACCGCGACCGCAGCCGCCGAAAAACAGTTGGCCGAAACCCAGCAGGCCCTGACCCAGCAACAGGCACTGCTCGACGCGGCGCGATCCGCGCTGGAGAACGAAAAAGCCGACCTCCAGACCCGTGAACGCAAAGCCGCTGAACTCGAGAAGAAACTACAGGCCGAGCGCGAGGATCTCGAACAGCAGTGGCAGCAGATCGAGGAAGCCCGCCAGGAGGCCGACGAGGCGGCGGCGAGCTACGAGACCGATCAACGCCAGACGACTGAACGGGTCCGGGCCGAGCAGGCTCGGCGTGAGCAGGAGTTGCGACAGCTTGAACAGATGCTCGCCCAGGAGCGGGCCGAGCTCGACAAGCAGCAGAAGGACATCGAAGCCGCCCTGCAGCGCGTCGGTGAAAACGGAGCAAGCCTGCCCGAGGGCGCGACCAGCGCCGCGCTGACCGAGCGGGAACAGGCGCTGGCCGCCCAGGCCGCCACGTTGGAGCAGCGGCAGAACGAGCTGGAAGTCAAGTGGCAGGAATACCGCCAGACGGTGCAGGAGGCCAAGCAGCGACTGGCTGAACAACAGGAGCAGTTGGCCCAGCGTGAGCAGCAGATCGCCCAGCGCGAAGCCTCGCTCACCGACAACGCCGCCGACGGTTCGGCATCCGACGCAACCCGCGAGCTGGCGGAGGCCCGGGCGAACCTCGATGCGGCCAAGGCCGAGCTGGCTCAGCGCGAAGCCAAGCTCGAAGCGTACCACCATGCGCTGCGCGAGCGCGCCGAGGCCGTCAAACGCGCCGAACAGCAGATGAACGTCCAGGGCGGTGCCGACGGCGGCGGCCAGATCGACCGGCAGCGCTACGCCGGCCTGTTGCAGCAACGCCAGGTGCTGGTCGAGGTCAAGCAGTTCCTTGAACGTTCAGAGGCGGAGATGATCCGTCGCTGGTCCACCCAGCGTGCCGCCAGCCTCGTCACGTTGATGTTCCTGGCGATGAGCATCGCCGGCCTGGTAAGCTTCATGATCGGCCAGAGGATCGTGACGCCGACGTGGGAGGCCAATGCCGTGGTCGAGGTGGGTTCCGCCGCCGCCGCGCCGGCTGATCCGCAGACCTGGACCGTGCAGCAGAAGCAGGTCCTGCTCAGCGAGCCGGTGCTGGGCGAGGCCTTGAACCAGCTCAAGCAGCGCGGCGTCCGCAGCTTCGGCACAACCGATTCCCTGCGCACGCATCTCCAACAGGAATTGGCCGTCCAACACCTCCGCGGCCAGCAGTTGCGCCTGACATACCAGCAGGCGGGCGACGAAGGACGCCAGGACGTCATCCGCATCCTCGAAGCCCTGACCCGCGCTTTCGCGGCCTACCACCTGGTATTGAGCAACGAGACCGGCGTCAACACCACCGCCAATATCCTCACGCCCGCCACCCGCAATCCCCAGCCCGTGGTCGACCAGCGCTGGCCGGTGACCGGCGCGATCTTCGGCGGCAGCCTCCTGGTCACCGCCGTGCTCTTCGTCATCGTCCGCACCTGGCTCAAACGCACCGGCGGACTGATGCAGGAGCCGCTGCCCGAACCGGTCCAGAACCTCGTCGACGACGATAACTGGCCGTCGGTCGACGACATGCACTCGGATGCCGCGTAACGAAACAACTCACGCTTATGCCGCGAGGATGTCCACGGCTGTCAGTTCGCCCTCACCGGCAACCTCGGCTCCATCGATCAGGCTGATGTCAAAGGGTTGCTCGCTCTTCACGAGCGAAAGGATATCCACCTGGCCTGCCGTAACTGCCGCCGCCATTCGCATGATGTAGCTGGCAATCGCCGAGCCGCTCAGGCCCGAACCACTTCCCATCAGTGACTCTCCAGGATTCTGATTATCGCCAGTCGAGTAGAGATCAGCTACGAACGGATTCATATCTTCCGTGTTGATCGTATCGTTCCCATCGTAGTCACCGACATGGGAACCCCAGATGTCGGGGTACGCCGCCTGATAGCCTGATATGTTCGTCAAGGCCAGGACGAACGGATTGATGTCCTCCACGTTCAGCACGCCGTCGCCGCTCAAATCGCCCCGGCGAATTCGCGATGCCCACGTTTCACTCGCGTCATCAGCCAGTGCATTGCCCCATATATCGGTCACGCCGCTCCCATCGGCCACCAGCCGCAGTTCATAGTCGTGCAGCCCCCAGAGCACGCCCTGCCCGCCAATGTAGCTCGTCTCTTCAACAAGATTCTGAAGCGTGAAGTGAATGTCATCACCGCTGTTGACCAGCGTAGCGCCGGATAGATTCACTTGCTGGCTGTCACGCAGCAGCAGAATGTCACTGATATCGAAGCCCAACACGGCTTCATCAAACGTGATGCCGATGCTGGCGATGCCCGTGACCCGCGCGCCATATGTGGCGTTTTCGGTGACATTATCGATCGTCGCCGTCGGGCCGGTCAGATCGACGTCGTAACCGATCAGGTCCAGCGCCCGCTTGTCGGCATAGGTGATCTCAAAGGTCTGACCCGTGTCAAGCGTCGGGTCCATCATGCCCACCAGCGTGCCGGAGAGATCGTTGTCACGCCAGTGGCTGGCCTGCCGGCCATCACCCATAAAGTAACCCGTCGACATCCGCCATTCATTGTCGATGTCATCGGTGTTCGCCTCGAAATTGGGCCGCAGCTCGCGCGGCGCAAAGGTGAAATCCGTCATGCTCTGCGGATCATCGGCACCACCTTCCGCGAACCGGTACAAATCCAAGGGGCTCATCCACAAGCTGCCCGTCTGACTTTGATTAAGAATCTATCCCAATAACCATTCATTGGCCGATGGAAGTCCAGGACACGGATGTTCCGGCAAGGAGGCCGACGGATGGCACGCAAGACCCGCTACC
>JAANMX010000504.1_pt1 | contig 51651 bp, 65 predicted proteins | sample 7279681 | NCBI WGS metagenome assembly JAANMX01 (sample SAMN14094542, study PRJNA606508) | bioreactor metagenome | isolation source: A lab-scale SPAN reactor treating ammonium-rich wastewater day 351 | place: Ireland: Galway | collected 2018-01-01
GGCCGACTGGCGGATCACGCAGAAGAGCGCGGAGTACGTGAAGCGGGACGCTCGAACGATCGAGTTCCCTGTGAAGGTGGCCAAAGACGGCACGGCGACGATCACCTATACGGCACGAACGAAGTGGAGGTAATCGGTCAGCGGGTTGGGTGTCGTGCCTATCGATAAGCGCCGCTGGGCCGGTGCGCTGATAGCCAAACGGGGCGGAAGCCGGTCATCGGCTCCCGCCCCGTGGTTGTTCTCGGCCGTCAGGTTCTGGCGCAAACGAAGAGGGTGATTACTTGCGTACCTTCTTCTCAGCTTCCGCCATCAGCTTCAAGAAGTCGCCGGCGTCCCGGTAGCCGACGCCGCGGACCAGCTCCTTGCCGGTATGGTCGTAGAAGACGATTGTGGGAATCGACTCGACGCGCGCCAGTTTGGCATCCTTGGGAGCCTTGTCGATATCGATGAGAGCGGGTATGAAGCGCTTCGCCTTCGCAACAACGCGGGCGTCCTTGTAGGTCGTCGCCAGCATCTCCTTGCACGGCGGGCACCATTCGGCAAAGTAGTCCACCATGATGATCCGCTTCTGTTTCGCGGCCATCTTGCGGGCGGTCTTCAGCGACGTGATCCACGGTATGGGGCCGTGATCGGTCTTTTTCTTCTGCTGGGCTACGGCAACACCGGTGATCGCCAGGATCGCGGCCAGGGTTGCCATGGTTGTTCTTCGATACATGCGTTGTTCCTTCTCTCGCGATAAGCGCTCTCGGACCTAATCGACCTACGCCGACCGCCCGATATGGATGCGATCGCTGGAGGGCGTTTATAGAACCTGTTCGATGGCCGTCTGCAGCGCTGCGACGCCCTTGTCGTCGGCCTTCATATTCACGAACTTGGAGTGTACCGTGCGATTGCGGTAGACAAAGATGGTGTTTCGGACCGCGGGGTCCGTGTTGATCCCATATCCTTTGACCGCGATGTTCTCGGGGCCATTCAGATAGACCAGTGATACGTTGGTAAGCTTGAGCCTTCGACCCAGCTCCTGCAGGCGTGTCTGGAGTTTCTCGCCCTCCACCTTATCCCGATTCACAAAGACGACGAAGGCTTTGAACTTCGCATCTGCGTGTTGTGCCGCCGCCTGTTCGAGCGCTGTCGCCAGCGCGGCGACGTTCTTATCGTTATCTGTATTGACCCAGACCTGAACGGCGGGATTACGGGGATATTTGCAGACCGGACACGTCGCGGTCCCTTTGTCAGGACCCGTAACATGCGTTGGGCTATACGCGGGCAGCTTGGCGCCGATATTCACGCCGGACGTGGGACCCTCGGGAGCCGAGATTGCGGAAACGGCGAACGCCGCAACCCCGACGATCGCCAGAGCGCCGAAACGAAGCGTAATGCGTGGCATATGGACCTCCTGGTGCAGCGCCGCTCGGGCCTGTTATCGCCCGGGCGTACGAGTACTACGCTGCGCTAAGCGCCAGCGGTTCCCAGGACGCTGGCGCTGCCGGTCCCGCGGGCCGATGCGGACCCGGTTCGGGCGACAAGGCGAACAAGCGATAGGATCATCGACTGGCGTTGACATCGCACGGATATGGCTGGTATATTGCACATGCAGGTCCGATGGTGTACACTGGCCTGCGCTTTTGCGGGGGTGTAGCTCAGTCCGGTTAGAGCGCCTGCCTGTCACGCAGGAGGCCGCGAGTTCAAGTCTCGTCATCCCCGCCCCTGTCAGGCGGACGGTTACGAATCTGAGCGTGTTCTGGACCTCTGCCTGAGGAGTCCGGTTCTCTTTCTCCGTCAAGAAAGGAACCGATGATGGACAATCTGGACCTTTTACCTTACGGAACCCAAACCGTAGGCGAGGATATCCTCACGTCTCTGAAACGGTCCCTGCAAGGCTGGTTCTTGCATGGGCAAATCGAGGGATGGAGCCCCGCAACGATCAAAGATCGGCGTATGTGGGCCGCCCGCTTTGTGGAACACCTCGAGCGCCGGGGGCTGCCGTTCAATGCCGATGGTATCCGCTCGTGGCTGGTTGCCCTCAAGGAAGGCACGGAGCACCGATGCCGTAAGAAGCTCGGCCCCGGCAGTATCGACCACGTGCATAGACTCCTGCGCGCCTTCTGTCAGTGGCTTGTCGAAGAAGAGGAAGAATCCGATAACCTCATGCGGCGGATCCCTCCGCCGATCAACCGCGACCACAAGGCCCGGCCCTTCGAGGAGCACGAAGTCGGCGCCCTTCTCGATGCTGCGCGCAACACCCGAAACGCCCGGCGTGATGTTGCCCTCCTGACGACCCTGCTGGATTCGGGTATACGTGTCGGCGAGTTATGCGCCCTCAAGTTCGGGGATGTCGACCTCAACGGAGGAAAGCTCCATATCAGGAACGGCAAGGGGGGGAAGAGCAGAACGGCCCCCATCAGCAAACCGACATTGAAAGCCCTGTGGGAATACCTCAAGTCGGAGCACCGGAGCTCGAACGACTACCTGTTTGAGACTCAACGGGGCGCGCCGATAGAACGGAACACGGTACGCCATCTACTCAACCGCCTGGGGGAGGAAACCGGCGTTCACGCTCACCCGCACCGGTTCCGTCATACTGCCGCCGTCTTCATGCTCCGACAGGGCGTTTCCGCCTTTCACGTGATGCAGTTCCTGGGCCATTCGACACTCGCGGCAACGCAGCGGTACGCCCGACTCGCCGATAACGACGTGCTCGAGGTGCACCGCTCGGCGAGCCCGCTCAACCTCGTTACGCGAAGGAGCCGCAAAGGGTAACCGCTCGAACCGTTTCAGGCGGCATGCGGGCGCCGCCCCCCGGGGCTGCGCTTGCCGGGCGAAGGGGGAGCCGGGAGGTTGCCGGATTCGGCAGCGCCGCCCGGCTTCTCCTTCGAACGGTCGGACCGCCTGCGCCTGCGTGGCATCGGAACAGGGGGCGGGGGGCTATTGAAGGAGGGCCAAACATCGTTGAGCGCCCTGTAATACTCCCGCCGGAACGCTGGCTGCTTCGCAGGATCATCCGACCATGCGCGGGCGGCATCGGCAAGAGTATCGCCCTGCATCAGCCGCTCGACGGCGAAAACAACCGCCCGGCCCGACTTCTGGCTGAAGCGAACGGGCGGCTTGCGGAAGAGTTTACTCCGGGCCTGTTCGAGCAGCAGGCTAACTTCATCCCGCGTTGCGAACTCCGGGAACTCAAGGCGAATGTGCATGCGGCTCGCGCTGACGGTTCGGCGGAGCCCCGGCTTCGTGCCACACAGCAGGAACCGAAGGGATGTGTCCTCGTTCCACCTGTACCGCTGCTCCAGAAACTTTAGCGCCCGTTCCGTATCGGCCATGGCGCCTTCTTCGTAACCGAGGTACAGAAAGCCCGCGTACGGCAGCGCAACGGGATACTCGATGGAATCATCATGAACGCCGGGCCGTTCGCCTTCATACCGCATAATCCACCCTTCAAAGATCCGTTCCGAATGCTGGCGTAGGAACTCCGGGATCCCATCCTCCGCGATCAGCCCCCCGCGCAGGTATTGCTCCCGATACGATTCGATCAACGGCCATTGTGAAGCGTGGTACGCCGCTATAGCCGCGTAGACCTGATCGGAAGGCGTGTCCGGGATCACGAGCCCGGCGGAACGATCGCTGGCAGGCGAAGATGTTTCCTCTCTCTCAGCATCCGACTTCCCTGGCTCAGGGTGGGGGTAATACTTGCGGAGGAGTTCGATTATCCCTATCGCGGACTCGACATCTACTTCTACTTCCTCGACATCCGTTTCGTCGTTGAACATCTCCCCGAATAGCTCAGAACCTTGCAGGAACGCCCATTCGCGACCAGTCATCTTGTCCTCGAGCCCCTTGTCCTTGAGCCCTTCGTTGATCATTCTCCTTACGGTTGTGATCCTGTCGCTTGTCATGTCGTACTCCATTATGGGACATTAGCCGGCGTATATTGTCGCGATATCCGTATGATACCCTCTCAAAGTCGATGGATTGGAAGTACCGAACGTCGGCAACGGCAGAATGCCGATCAACGACGGCCAGTACCCACGGCGTTCGAATCTAAAGGAGGGACCTATTTGAAGAAACCGAGCTCGATCATCTTCACGGTACGCATGGAGAAACGGCTTACCAGAGCTCTCGACAAGCTGCGCCCGGACTTCGGCAACGCCCCGCGGGCGAGCTTGATCCGCATTGCATGCGAGAAGCTCATTCACGAGCACGTTGCGGGACGGACCGAATGCGAAAGCGGCGAGAAGCTCTTGGCATAAGCCGCGCTGCGTTCGCCCGCATGGTCGGCGTCAGCGTGTCGACTATCAGACGCGCTGAAACGGCGGGCATGCGTCACCTTGGACTTCCCCTTGCCGCAAGGATAGCAAGGACGCTCGGCAGCAGTCTAACGGAGCTCCTGGCGAGCGATAGACCGGACTCCTCGAAGAACAGAACACGCTCAAACAACAAGGGCCGCCCGGCTGACGACCGGACGGCCCCAAAGGAGTAACGTGCTTGACCAGTCTACCTGAAATGGCCGCCGGAGAGCTTGCCGGCATACTGGAAGCGAAATCACAAGGCGCCGGCAAGTGGCTTGCGCGCTGCCCTGCGCATGCCGATAGAACCCCGTCGTTGAGCATCACCGAAGGCCCCGGCGGGAAGGTTCTCCTGCACTGTTTCGCAGGATGCGATTACGCCGACATACTCGCTGCCCTGGGGGCCGGCGCCGGCGCCCTGCCGGGCTTCTCACGCCCCATTGCGCGCAACGGTTCGCACCCCGTGAAGCGAGACCGGCCCCCGATGCGCCCGGACGAAGTCGAAGAGCTCAGGGCGGCCCTGACGGCCGTCCGACGGCTTCAAGATACGCCCGGCGCCGAATACCTGAAAGGACGGGGGTTCGACCCCGTCCGGGCGGAAGAGCTCGGTACGCGATGGATCCCGGACCATTACGGAAGGCCGGCCCTGTGCTGGGGCGTGAAAGGCCCGGACGGCAAGACGGTTGCCCTGCACGGTCGGCATACGGACTCCGGTTCTCCGAAGTGTCGTACGCGCGGGAGCCTTGCGGGCGGCGTTGTGTGGATCCCGAATGTGAACGCTGCGAGTGATGCGCCCGAGCTTGCGTTATGCGAAGGCCCGCTCGATGCTATGGCCCTCCACAATACAACTTGTACCGCTTCTGTCGCACTTTGCGGTACGACCCTGCGCCCGTGGTTGATCGATAACCTCGAGGGGCGCCGCGTTCTTCTCGCGTTCGATGCTGACGAAGCCGGCGATAGGGCCGCCTGCGAATGGGCCGAAAAGCTCCGGAAAGCCGGCGCCGAACCGTTCCGGCTGCGCCCGCCCGCGAAAGATTGGGCCGAAGCCCTCGAGACGTACGGCAAAGAGCGGATCCGGGACCATATGCCGGCGCCGGAACCGATGAACACCGAACCCGTGGATGATTGGCCGGATCCGTTCCCGCTCGACGATATGCCGAACCCGCCCCCCTTCCCGATCGATGCCCTGCCGCACCCGCTTCGCGACTTCGCGGCAGCAGTGTCGGAATCCACTCAGACCCCGCCCGAACTGCCCGCTCTTGTCGTGCTCGGCGCCTGTTCGACCGCCTGCGCCCGGACCGCAAGGGCCGAAGGTGATTCAGGATGGACCGAACCGTTGAACCTCTTTTTGTGCATCGTGCAGCCGCCCGGGAGCCGCAAATCCGCCGTGGTCAGCGAATGCGTCAAACCGATTGAGGACTTCGAAGCCGGAGAAAGCAAGCGCCTGGGCCGAACCGTTGTCGAGAACGACGCGGAAAGGAAGACGCTCGAGGAACGCCTGAGACACCTGGTGAGCAAGGCCGCGAAATGCCCGGAAGCGGATCGGGCGGCGATAAGCGTTGATCGTGACCATGCAGCCCGAAAGCTCGAAGAGCATCCGGTTATCCGGCTGCCCCGCCTGCTATGCGATGATGCTACACCGGAGAGCCTGAGCCGGCTTATGACGGAGCAGAACGGGCGTATCGCCTGTCTATCCGCCGAAGGTTCAATCGCATTCGAACACGCCGGAGGAAGATACGCCGAGCGGGGGGCCAGACTCGAAACCTATCTACAGGGACACGCCGGCGATACGCTACGCGTTGACCGCGTCAACAGGGCTTCGGAGTTTGTGAAGGCCCCCGCGCTCACCTTGATGCTTGCCGTACAGCCCGAGGTAATGCGGGGGGCGATGAACCGCCCCGACTTCAAGGGCCGCGGCCTGCTGGAACGGTTCTTCTGGAGCGTACCGGAGTCGCGGATCGGCTTCAGGAACCTGAACGCCCGGGCTATCCCCTCATCGGTTCAGGGCGCCTATAGCGCATGCATACAACGCATGCTGGAGCGCAAGCCGCAGGACGACCCGCCCGTGCTTCGTCTTGCGCCTGAAGCCGCCCGCGTCTTCCGTTCGTTTCGTGAACGCGTAGAGCACGACCTGCGGCCCGGCGAACGCTTCGACCATATCACGGGATGGTTGAGCAAACTCCCCGGCATGACGCTCCGAATCGCAGGGCTGCTGCACCTTGCGGAACGGGCCGATACGGAAGCCGTATCCGCTTCGACACTCGAAGCCGCTGTACGAATAGCAGAGTACGCCGCGGAACATGCCCTTATCGCATACGGCATCATCGGCGCCGACCCGACACGCGAGAAGGCTGAGCGTCTCCTGAAGTGGATAGAGCGTAACGCGGAGCCGGAGATCACAGCGCGTGACGCCTATCACAAGAACCGAGCTGTGTTCGCCGCGCCCGGCGACGTGACACCCGCGCTTGCGCTGCTGTGCGTATACGGGTACCTGCAGGAACTGCCCCCGACTGACGGTCCGGGCCGACCGTCCCGAAGGTTCGCCGTTCATCCGCTCACCCCTGGACAAAACACCCAAAATACCCAAAACCCCGCCCATGACCCGAATATTGGGCATTCTGGGCATTTTGTCCATAGCAAACCCGCGTGCGAAGAGGACTTCGAGGAGTTCTGACCATGCTTACCTTTGCCGAGCTTCGTTTCATGCTTGAGAGCGCCGGAGTGATCCTGCGCCTGCATAAAGGCCGACTCACTGCCGGGCCTGCATCCTGTCTCACCGACGAACTCCGGGCCAACATCCGAGAGCATCGAGAACGTATGATAACCGCCCGATGCGAACGCTGCGGGGCGCCGAGCCTCGGGTTCGACTTCTGCGACGACTGCGACCCGTTCGGCCCGCCCGAAGACGATGGCGCCCGGGCGTAAGCGGCCCTACGCCGAGAATCGCGTCAGGATGCCCGGAGAGCCGCTTCTCGCCCTCAACGCGTGTTGTGACCCCTTACGAACAAGGAGCCTGTCATGAACGAAAACCGACGGATCAGCCCCGATGCCGGACTGGTTGCCCGCTTTGCGAAGAACTCGCGCGAAGACGTGCCTGTACGCCTGACCGAGTACAACGGGCATAAGCTCGTTGACATTCGCGCATGGTGCGAAGACGCCGACGGCGCGATGAAGCCGACGAAGGGCTTGACCCTCCGGCGCGAATGCCTGCCTGACCTGCTCGATGCGGTCAAGGCTGCCGTTGCCGCAGCCGCTCAGGAGCCCGGGCTATGACCCGCGGCGCCATACGACCGGAAACGCCCGAACGCGACCGTTGCGAAAGTCCGACGAAGCGCGGCGAACGTTGCCGTATGGCCGCCCTGCCTGGCCGGAAGTACTGCCTTAGCCATGATCCCGACCCGGCGACGCGCGCGCGAGTTCGCGATGGGCAGATAACCGGCGGGCGCAACTCTGCGCGACTCGCCCGGGCCGTTGCGAAGCTCCCGCCGGACCTGCGGCATGTCTACGACCGACTGGCGCAGGCCCTCGATGACCTGCAGGCCGGAACGCTGGAGCCTGGCCGAGCTACGGCGATGGCCGCCGTTGCGCGGGCGATCGTTGCCGTACTCGATGCAGCTGCGAGCCTCGAACGGATTGCCGACCTCGAGGACCTGCTCAAGGCCAAGGCGTGAGCATCAAGGCGCGCCTTCGGGCGCTCACAAGGCAGGCACAGCGCCGGAAGCCCGTCGTTGTGATCGAGACGCCCGAGGAGCGCGAAGAGCGGCTAGCGGCAGAGGAAGCCATGATAACGTATATCCTGCAGGACTGCGAGCGTCTCGAAGCTGAGGGCCGCCCGCTGACCGAATGCGTCTACTTCGCCGGACTTGACGAAGACGTTGCTGCCGCCGCTCGGAACGGATACCGTTACCTCCGCGACTTCCGGGATTCCGGTGATGTAGCTTTCCGGAAGTATTGACATTCCCGCTATACCCCCGGGCAAGGAACTCGTAACCACAGCAAGAGGGCGTGACATGGACCCTCTGACGGTAACAACTACCGGAACGACAAGCCCTGCGCATGACGCTATGACGGCCCTGCTGGCCGACACACGAAGCCCCGGTACGGCGCATAGGAAGCCCCCCCAGAATACCCCCCTACCTGCCGGCGCGCCCCTCCGGGCTTCCTGACGCCCTCTACGGCCCTGTTACGCGCAGCCCCCGGACAGGAGCTCCGCAAAATAGGCGCGTATCCCCCCGGACTATTGACAGGATGAATACCGTAAAGGTACTGTTGATCTAGCCCTCTTACCGAACGGATTCAGGGCCGGATTCTGGGGCGTTTTGAGCGTGAATCGTGCTCATTCTGGCGTATTTCCTGTCACGCAGGAGGCCGCGAGTTCAAGTCTCGTCATCCCCGCCCGTGTTCATTCTCGCCTAATCCCTGTGTGCAATCTCCCGTGCTGGACGCTCCAATCTGTCGGCCTTGTTGTTCCGTCGCCAGCCGGGTGACTGGTCTCCGCGAGTGACCGCCGCGGACATCTGTAGACCATGCATGAACCCAATCCGCACTCGACGGGTACTCTATGAGCCGAACAGAGATGACACCACGCGAACGGCAGGAGCAATGGGAACTGGAGAGCCTGGCCCATACGGCGGCCCATGCCGTCCGCTCATCTCGAGAGCGTCCCGAGGAGCCTGATCCCGTTCGGACGGCGTTTCAGCGTGATCGTGACCGGATCGTCCACAGCAAAGCGTTTCGCCGCCTCAAACACAAGACCCAGGTCTTCATCGATCCGGAAGAGGATCACTTCCGGACACGTTTGACGCATACGCTTGAGGTCACGCAGATCGCTCGGACCATTGCGCGCGCCCTCCGACTGAACGAGGACCTGACGGAAGCCATCGCTCTGGCCCATGATCTGGGACATTCACCGTTTGGTCACGCTGGCGAGGAGGCTCTCGATGCTGCCTACAAATCGTTCGTCCCGAGCGCCGGTTTCCGGCACGACCTGCAGAGCCTCAGGGTGGTCGAGGTCCTTGAAATCCACGGTGACGGTCCCGGGCTGAACCTCACGTGGCAGGTGCGGGACGGCATCGCCCACCACAGCAAGGGGATGCGGGACTTGAATGATCCGCAGCTAAGCCGATCGGAGACGCTCGAGGGGCAGGTTGTGCGGATCGCGGACCGTATCGCATACGTCAACCATGATCTGGACGACGCTGTGCGGGCGGGCATGATTCGCCCCGAGGAGGTTCCGATCGAACCCTTGCGTCGGCTCGGCGCGACCCATTCGGAACGGATATCGACTATGGCCATGGACGTCATCGCGTTCAGTGAATCGCGAGACCGCGTCGACATGTCGACAGAGATCGCCGAGGCGACCGATGCCCTCAAGCATTTTCTGTATGAGCGAGTCTATCGCGAGGAACGCTTCCGAAACGATGACCTGCTCAAGGCCCAGCGGCTCGTAGGGGATCTATTCCGCTTCTACATGGAACGGCCGGATCAAATGCCGGAGGGTACGTGGCGAGAGGACATGGACACGATCGCTCGCGCCCAGGCGGTGTGCGATTATGTCGCCGGAATGACGGACCGGTACGCCGTCTCCCGCTTCGAGAAGCATTTCGTACCGAAGGGATTGCCGCTCTAGGACGGTACGCTGTTCCAAACCGGTGGTCCCCATCACGCCCCGTTACGGCTCGAGGGCGACCTCCTGGACGTCCAGAGTATGAGGCTCCGATCCATGGTTCGGGTCGAGCCACGCGCCGAACAGGATGTTGACCGCGGCGACGGCGCTCAGCCGAGGCCTGTCCCCCTCAATCCCACGATGCGCCGGACCCGCGCGCCACTCCTTCAAATGCCGAAAGGACGCGAGGGGAACGGTTACGTCGGCCCAATCGCCGGAGATGGGCGCGTCCGCTCCCCAGGGCGTGCCGTCCTGTTCGATGAGAACCACTTGAACGGACGAGGACCGGGTCTCGGCCCATCGCGCCCTGATCCTGAGGCGGCGCAGCTCCTCGAGGTCCTCCCGGCGAGGCGATATCGCGTCGGAGCAGTCCCGTCGGAAGCCGACAACGATCCCGAGATCCCGTGCCGCAAGCCGCAAGGCTAGCGTGCGCCCTCCCATGCCGGACACCATGTACTGGACATGGGAGACCGGATTGCCCGACCAGACCGTGTCCTGCGATGCTGCGAACAACGAGACGGCTCCCCGTTTGCCTGCGATCGGGACTTCCCACGCATCGGCCTGCGGCCGGAGTCTCGCCCACGCGATCTCGACGGACTGCAGCCCTTCGGTTCGCGTGAGCCTGCCGAGCAAGCTGAACCAGATGCCGCTGATCGTCCGAACCGTCCGCCCCTCGCCCCGACGATCGACGGCTGCGAACTGATACAGCGGGATCGTGACTTCGCGCCAACCTTCTGTTACCGCTACATCCGCCGCGAATGCCGTGCCGTCAGGCTCGGTAAGGCCGATCTGCATGGCCGTCGCTCCGGCGATGGAGCGGATGCAGGCCGAAACGGCTCCCGAAGGAGGGGCCTGCTGGGGCCGGGCAACATCGAATCCCTGTCCTACCCACGGCTCTACACCGGCGCCGCCCGATGGGTGATCCCTCTGGAGAGCATCGGCTTCCAGACGCAACGCGAGCCGACCGGCTGCCAGTCCCGGCATGGCGGTCGCCCGTCGCCCGGCGTTGCCGGCGATGTCCGAATCGGGCTTCAGGGGTGTGTCCTTGTTCAAGCTGAAGAGATCCGGGTTCTGGAGAGGCTTGCCTGCCGGGAGTCCGCTCGGATAACGGCGAACGCCATCGGCGTCTGTGACCCGAACTTCGTACCGGAGCCGCCCCGCGACGACCGCCGATCCCGGTATCGTCGCCTTGTACCGACAGGCGCCGGTCGATTGCATCGCCACCGCCACGGCCTTGTTCGAGCTCTGCGCCCTGTAGACAAGGTCCACCCGCACAGGCTCCCGTGGCGCGACAACTCCGACGACGACGGTCAGCGGCTTGCCGGCTCGCCACTGTCTCGGCGGCTCGTGCCATGCGCCAGGGCTGTTGTTGCCCTCCGGCATCGTCGGTGCGTTATGCGGCGCCGAAGGAGTCTTGCGCCGCGGATCCCGTTTCAGCAGGTAGGCGCCCGGGCGAACGGTGAACGTCCCTTTCTGAGCGCTCATCGGTCGAGCGCCGGACCCGGGCTCGATGGTGAACTGCAGCCCCAGATCGGACAGTCGGATCGTCATCCGGCGGCTCCGATGCACTAACCGCACGACCTCGCGGCCGATGTACGGATGCGCGTAGGGGTCCGCCGCAGGAACCGCATCCGGATAGACCTCCAGCCTCCACACTCCCTCCGCCAGCCAATCGAGGAAATAGGCGCCGCTCCCTTCGTACTGGACGATCGGCGACGAACCGCAGCCTGCGATGTGACGGAGCGAGCCGACGCTCTTCGGCTGTATCGGCGTGGCGCCGGAATGGCAGTACCGGTCCGAGGCGTTCATCAGGCTGATGTCGTGGTCGTAGCTGACCTCGAAATCTCCAAACCGCCGATTACCCGGATAGGACCCCCAGGCCCTGCCGCGAGGGAGCCGTCGGAACGCCTCTCCGGCGATCATCAGGCTGATCGCCTTCGCGGGCGTGTAGCAGAGGTTCATATGGTGCGTCTGCCAGGAGAGATTCATGCCCGCTGTCAGGACAGGGTCGTATTGGAACTGCGCTGCGAGCTGCGCCCCGCCGGCCCGGAATGACCGAGCCATGGCCGGATGAACGCAGGAGAGCGAGACGTCGGCAGGATCGTACTCATAGACGGCCTTTAACTTGCCGTCCAGGATCGGATCGTGCATATCCGGATGCCGATCGAGAGCTGGCAGGACGTTCCAGGCCAGCGCATGGCCGTTCATCAATCCGGTCGGGTACCAGTTGAAGGTGCACCCATCCACCGCCGCATCGCGAACCGCGGCGTGTCGGCCTTCCCAGCCGTTGTAAAGGATCGGCTTGCGGCATCCGGACCGGCGAATGGCCGACGCAAGGGCGTTGATGTAGGATGTCACCTCCGCATCGGTCATACCTGCGGGATAGATCGGCTCGTTGATCGGTTCGACGGCGATGATCGCCGGATCATCGGCATAGGAAAGGCCTGTGAACGGGTTGACGTGGGCCAAGAACTGGGTGAGGTACCGCGTCTGGGCGGCCCGCGCGGCAGGGTCCGAGGTCATCTGCCGCATCGGGTAGCGGCTGGAAAACCCGTCGTTGCGGTTCGGCGTGGGCCACCAGGCGATCGGCGTTAGGAGCACGTAGATCCCGGCGGCCCTGCACCGGCTGATCACATAATCGCAGAGGTCGAGATGCTCGTTCGGCGTGAGGTTCCCGTCCCCGTCGGCGATCTCCCGATCGAAGACGTGCATTCGGAGCAGATTGAGCCCGAGCCGGACCATGTGGGCGATATCCCGGTCGATCTCGCGCCGATGGTCGCCCCCGAGCTGACGGATCGCGTGGTAGTCCAGCGAGAAGGCGGCGTAGTAGTTGACACCGAAGAGGGCCACCTCCTCGTCCGTGTCGGCCCATCGGAGGACGCCGTCGGAGATCCGCACAGCCCGATCGGCTGGCCTCACCATCGCCGCGCCGTTCGGAGATGCGCCGGATACGGGCGCAGCAGAGACGAACCCGCCTGCGCCCAGGGAGGCCACGCTCACCGCAAGGAGGATGCAGATCGGGAGCATGGCCTCAGACAACCTCGAGTGTCGCGACGGCTCGCCACGACCCCGAGGGCATAGGGCGACAGATCAGCAACGGCACAGCGTGTACCTCGGCAGGTCTGATGGACGCCCTGAGGCTGCTCAGATCAAAGCCCGACACGCCTAACGATATCCCGCGGCCGGCGGTCCTCCGCCCGGGAATCCCGGTGCGGGAGGGGCAGGCGGCGGGGCGACACCGCCCGGACCCGGGCCTGTGCTGCCGGCGGGACCCGACTTGATCGCCGTTCCCGAGCCGCGGATCGGCTGACCGTCAGGGCCGATGATGGGCGGCTGGTTCTTGATCAGCTCGGCCGGAGGGCCCGATCCGACAAAGGACTTGTTCGGACCGGGCCTCAGCCTCGTGTAGCCCAGCCACCCAACGACGAGGAGCGCCAGGACAACCAGGCCGATGGCAACAGGCGGTGGTATCTGGGTCTTCATGGATGATCCCCAATCTACGGGTTCTTGATGGGGTCGGCGGCCTCGTCATCCTGAACCGTGTACTCATGCGGGAACAGGCTGCCCCACTCCCGTGAACTAACATGGCCGTCGGTCCAGACGATGTCCTGTCGGCGATTGAAGAAACCCTGCACGTCCGGGTCGCGGGAATCCCAGCTTGAGGTGCCCGTGCAAGTCCAGTTGTTGAGGCCGAGCTTGAGCGGATAATCGAGGTGCCGGTCGCTCCAGAGGTCCGGGCACTTGCCGTTGAGCACATAGACCGTATTCGACGGCACTTCAAGATCGGCAAGGCTCTTACGCAGCCACGTATCGCCCATCCCCATATGGCGGCTGCGGCGCTCCTCGATGCTGGAGCTGTCCTTCCAAGCCGTAACCTCCCACCAATGCGCTCCGTTGAGGCCGTACGAGACGAGGAACTCTCCGGTCGCATTGTTCTGGTTGATGTTACGGCTGCAATGCCATGGGGCGATGCCCATGTTGAAGACGTGCTGCGGGGAGTAGAAGAGGCCGATGTTCTTGACGTACGGATAGATGAGCGTGGGCCAGTAGACCCACTGGCCATTACAGGCCGGATCGGTCTGGTAATGGCCGAGCCCCAGCAGGACCTCGTCGTAGTCCTGCGAGTACATCAGCAGGGCCAGACCAATCTGCTTGAGGTTGCTCATGTCCGAGGCCTGTCGGGCCTTGGTTCTTGCCTGGGCGAAGACGGGGAAGAGGATCGCCGCTAGAATGGCGATGATCGCGATAACGACCAACAGCTCGATCAGCGTAAAGGCGCGTCGGTTCATCGTACCGTTCCTTTCATAGGTCGCCACGAGCGTGGCTTCGATGGTGCGTCACAGGCACAGGGTTCTGGGTTTCGGAGGATCGGCTCGTCCGGTCCTCGGATCCGACTGCAGTGGCATAGGCGCCCGTCATACGGGAGGACTCTCGGATGCATAATCGCGCCTCCAGCACAGTCTCCTGCCGGGGCGCATCGGGGGTATCGAGTCTGGCTTGCAGCGTCTGCCAGGCCAGGCGGCACATCTCGTCTACCGGTTGGACGATGGTCGAGAGGCTGCACGATGTGTACTCCGTGCCTTCGATGCCGTCGCATCCGACGATGGCGACATCCTCCGGCACCCGGATGCCCAGTTCAACGAGGGCGCGATAGGCGCCGAGTGCGAGGTCATCGTTATGGCAGAAAAGCGCCGACGGCATGCGGCCAGCCGCGCACCGATCCCGGATGGCTGCGCGAGCCGATGCGCGGCTCTGCCGGTCACAGATGATGGTCTGCGGCTCGACGCCAGCGTCGTCCATCACCCGGTGGTAGGTATCGTATCGCGGCTCGCCCGGGGTGTTCGAGAGCGGGTTCACGAGATAGGCCACGCCGTCGGTCGACGTCTCCAGAAGGTGGACGATAGCGTCGCGCACGCCGGCTGTGAGATCGACGGCCACGTAATCCGCTTCCCGGTGGTACCAGCAGCCCATGCCGACAATCGGGCATCCCCGCTCCCGCCCTGAGGCGAGGTGCGCCCCCACGTAATGGGGGGCTTCATGCGCGACAATGCCGTCCACCGGCCAGTGACCGCTGGGCAGGACATTCGATCCGGGACGGTCCGGCTGATCGATGTAGGCGACGAGCAGTTCCGTCGATGTCTCCTGCACCTGAGCCATCATCGAATGGACAACCTGGCCGACGAAAGCGCTGAAGCCGTAGCCGTTGTGCAGCCACAGGGCTGCGACGTTGGTGCGGCCGGTCACCAGCGATCGGGCTGCCGCGTTGGGCCGATACCCGAGCTCTCTGGCCGCCTCCAGCACCTTGCGGCGAGTCTCCGCGCCGATGAAGTCGTGTCCCTGACCATTGAGGACGCGCGACACGGTGGCGGACGATACGCCCAGCTCCGTCGCGATATGTCGGATCGTGATGCGCATCCCGGGCCTGTCTTCCGTTAACTGCAACCGCGTGACTGCAAACGTTTGCGATCAACAAATAGGGTAACACAGGACCATCGGTTTGTCAACATGCCGGTCGCATCGCCGTACCGACAGCGCCAAAGCCTGTCCCTGCTTGGCAAGGCGCCCGAGGCGCGAGAGAGAGGCGAGGGGAGAGAGGGGCGGTCGTAGGGGCGATTCGTGAATCGCCCGAACGGTACAGATGTGTTTTATCTTTATCGGCGAGGAGGTACGGTCCTGGACCGACTGGCGGGCGGCGATCCGCGAAGAGATCGACGGACTACGGACCGCCGCGCCGGTCTAGCTCCTGGACGCTTCGATGAACTGGTTTCGGAAACGATCGAGGGCTGCGGTCAGAGTCGCCTGAACATCGTCGGTCAGCAGCCTGGTCTTCCTCAGCTGCTGGCCGATCTCCGGATAGTGCTCCTCGAGGTAAGCGTGCATATCCTTCTCGAAGCGAGGGACATCGTTGACGTCCACGGCATCCAGGTAGCCGTTGGTTCCGGCGAAGATCGAGATCACCTGCCGTTCGACGGGCATCGGTTCATACTGTGGCTGGCAGAGCACACGAACCATTCTGGCCCCGCGATGAAGCTGGGCCTGGGTGGCCTTATCGAGGTCCGAGGCGAACTGTGCGAACGCCTGAACCTCCCTGTACTGTGCTAGATCGAGACGAAGACGGCCTGCCACGCTTCGGAGCGCCTTGACCTGCGCGGACCCTCCGACGCGAGAGACCGACGTGCCAACGTTGATGGCGGGGCGTACGCCCGAGAAGAAGAGGTCGCTTTCGAGGAAGATCTGGCCGTCGGTGATCGAGATGACGTTGGTCGGGATGTAGGCCGAAATATCCCCGGCCTGGGTCTCGATGATCGGGAGTGCGGTCAGGCTGCCGCCGGTCGCGGGCACCTGGCGGATTTCGTGCTGCACGGCGCCGCCCATCTCTTTGAGATCGTTTTCCGCCTCCTTGCGGCCGGTCGGACCCAGATAGGTCTTGCCGTTCGCGCCGGTTCGGGTGTCTTCAGCCGCGCCGACGGGCACGATGATCCAGTCCTCTCGGATCTTCGCGGCTCGCTCCAGCAGTCGACTGTGGAGGTAGAAGACATCGCCCGGGAAGGCCTCTCGTCCAGGCGGCCGTCTCAGCAGGAGCGACAGCTGGCGGTAGGCGACCGAGTGTTTCGAGAGGTCATCGTAGACGCAGAGGGCATGCCCGCCTTGATCGCGGAAGTACTCGCCGATGGTGACTCCGGCGTAGGGCGCGAGGAACTGCATGGGGGCGGGGTCCGATGCGGTGGCGCTGACGACGATGGTATAGCGCATGGCGTCGTGCGCCTCTAGGGTGCGGACGACGTTGGCGACCGTGCTCTGCTTCTGTCCGATGGCCACATAGACGCAGACGACGCCCGAGTCCTTCTGGTTGATGATCGTGTCGATCGCTACTGCGGTCTTGCCGGTGCCGCGGTCGCCGATGATCAGTTCGCGCTGACCTCGTCCAATGGGCACCATCGCGTCGACGGCTTTCAGGCCCGTCTGCATCGGCTCGTAGACGGGTTGTCGGTCGATCACGCCGGGAGCTCGGGCTTCGATATAGCGGCGTTCGCTGACGACGATCGGCCCCTTGCCGTCAATGGGATCTCCGGCCGCGTTGACGACGCGCCCGATCATGGCCGGTCCGACCGGTATGGAGACGACGTTGGTGGTTCGTCGGACGGTCGTGCCTTCCCGGATGCCGGTATCGGGCCCCAGAATGACCGCGCCGACGTTGTCCTCGTCCAGGTTCAGCGCGATCGCGCGGATGAGGTTCCCATCGGAGTCGGTGATCGGATTGCCTTTGTCGTCAAGGAACTCGAGCATCTCCTGGACCATGCAGTCCTGAAGCCCATAGATGCGAGCGATCCCGTCGCCTACCTGCAGAACGGTTCCGACGCCGATTTCGGCAACTTTGCGCTCGAACGCCTCAAGCTCGCGCTCGAGGATGGACGTGATTTCTTCAGGCTTGATCGCCAACCGTCAACTCCCTTCCCAACCTATCCCAATCACTGCGACGCGGCGGCGCCCACAGGCGCAGCGCGCAGGCTTTGACCATATCAGGCCGTCGTCTGAGCTCGGGCCGACTCTTCGAGCATCTGCTCCCGCATGTCCTCGAGCGCACCCCGAATACTGCCGTCCCAGACGGTATCGCCGATCCTCACCGAGATGCCTCCCAGGACCTCTGGTTCCACTCGAACGTTGAGCAGGACGGGCCGGCCGAGTTTGGCGCTCAGAGCCTCCTGAAGCTCCGCATTCTGGGCATCCGAGAGGGGCGCCGCGCTCTGCACAAAGGCGCGTGCGACGCCGGCGGCCTCGTCGGCGCACCGCTCGTATTCCTCATGGATCGCGGTCAACGCGTCCATCCGCCCCTTCCGGACGAGCAGACGCAGGAGGCTGCGCGTGATCTCATCCAGGCCCGTCAATCGCGTATCGATGAGCGCCTGCTTATCGGGCGCCGGGACGAGCGGACTTTCGAGCACCCGGCGGAGCGCCGAACTCTCTCGGGCCGAGATGGCCAGGGCGCTTAGATCAGCCCGAACGATCTCGTGTCGATTGAGGCGGACGGCCACCGCGTAGAGGGCCGAGGCATAGCGCCGCGCGACACGGGCGTCACCCAGTCCCGTCACGATCGCGCCTCAATATCACGGATGAACGAACGGACAAGTTCGGCGTGTCTGGCCTCGGTCAGCGTCTGACGGGCCGCGTATCGAGCCGCTTCGATTACATCCTCGGCATATTCGATGCGCAGGTGCGCCATCGCCCGTTCACGCTCCCGGTTGAGTTCCGTTCGGGTCTGGGCGATGATCATATCCGCCTGCTTGCGGCCTTCGTTGACGATGTCCTGGGTCATGCGCTCGGCTTCCTCGACCGCTTCAGCCAATCGTCGTTCGGCTTCGTCGGCCACGTGCTCGAGACGGTCCATATAGTCGTCGCGCGCCCGAGCCGTCTCATCCATCGTGTCGGCGACCTGCTGGGCTGTCTCCTCGATGGTCTGCCTCCGCGCGTCGAGCATCGTCCGGAGGGCCGGGACGATGAACCGGACGACGATAAAGAGGAGAACGGCAAACCCGACCGATCGGACAATCAACCACTGCGTATCGGTGATATCGGCGGGGTGCTCGAGGATCCAGGGCATCGTGAATCGCATGGGGCCTCAGTTCCTCTCCGCGCCGCTTCGGATGTATTGCTGGATGAGGTTCACCTGGGGTTGATCTGCAGCGACGCCCTGAGCGCGTGCGAGCGCTTCGGTAGCCGCGTTGGCGAGACCGGCCTCCGTCGAAGCCCTGGCGTCGGCGCGGTCCTTCTCCAGCTGAACTTGCGCCTCAGCCTTCAGCTGTTCGGTGGTCGCCCGCGCTTCAGCCAGAAGCGCCTCTCGGGTTGCCTGAGCGGTCTTGAGGGTCTGCTGGATCTTCGTACGCGCCTCCGCGTCGACGTTCGCGATCCGAAGCTGGTACTCACCTCGGAGTTGCTCCATCTCCTGTCGCGCTGCATCGACCGCCTGATAGGCATCCGCGATTCGCTGATTGCGTTTCGCGATGTGCGCCATCATCGGCTTCCAGAAGATCCGATCCATAATGATCAGCAGAACCACGAACACCCCGGCGTTGAGCAGGAGCGCCGTCCAGTCGAGGTTCAGGCTCTGGCTAATCGAATCCAGCATCCGATGTTATCCGATCGCGGGTCTTCGGTCCGATGCCTACTTCGTGCCGATGCTCTTGAGCGCCTCTACCACCGCATTGGCATCGGCGGGCAGCTGGCTCTTCAGCAGGAAGAGGAAGACGAAGGTAAAGATGACGAGGGACTCGATGAAGGCCAGTCCGAGGATCATCGCCGTCTGAATCTTGCCGATCGCCTCCGGCTGTCGGGCCATGCCATCCAGCGCGGATGCTGCAGCGCGGCCCTGAGCAGCCGCTCCTCCGATCACGGCGAGGGGGAGCCCGAGCCCGACGGCAAGGGCAAGTACCGCGAAGTAGATCATGGTGTACGCCTCCTTACGGTTTCATTCGTGTTTGGGGCCGAAGCCCGGATGTTATGAAGCGGCATGGGCATGTTCGTCGCCGTGGCCTTCTTCGTGGTGCGACTGGAGTGAGATATAGATGCAGGTCAGGAGCGTGAAGACCAGCGCCTGAACGAATGTGGTCAGCAGCGACAGGATCAGTACCGGAACCTGAAGGGCCACGATCGGCACACTCTTCAACATTCCCACACCGAGCGTCGCAAGGACGATGATGACCGTATCCTCGCCGAAGATGTTGCCGAAAAGACGCATCGCAAGCGTAAACGGCTTGACCAGCTCACTGATCACCTCGATGGGGAAGAGAAGGATGCCTGCCAGCGGAATCGGACCCCAGAAGTGCCCCAGGTACCCCTTGAGTCCCCGCTGGCGGATGCCGACGAACTGGACGTAGAAAAAGACCACCAGGCCGAGGGCAAGCGTCGTACTGAGATTCGCCGTCGGCGAGTGGAAGCCGGGTATCTGCCCCCAGACGTTGCTCACGTAGATGAACAGGAACAGCGTGCCCACGAGTGGTACGTACTTCTCGCCGCCCGGGCCGATGACGCCGCGCGTAAAGCCGATGAACGCCTCGGTGATCATCTCTCCGAGGTTCTGCCAGCCTTTCGGAATGTCCGACAGTCGTCGGGTTGTCCTGATCCCGAACGCGATCAGGATCAGGGCGATCAGGATCCCGTTGCTGTGGAGGAGCCACGGGTTCGGGATGTCACCGAGCTGGTACTGATGGTGGCCTTCATGCGCCACGGTCCCGTGGTTCGCTGCGGTCGCCCCATGTTCGTTTGTGATATTGTGTTCGCCGTCGGGCACGAGGCCCTCTCCCTATGATACGCGCCGTAACTGGCCGTCGCGATCTTACTTGTTATGGACGCTGCGGCGCTTGATCATCTCGGCGCCGCCTCATCCTGTACATCGGTCTTACCGAACATCATTTGTCCGATCGTTTTCAGCGCGATCACGCACGGGGCCAACAACACCCCGCCCATGATCGCCATTGGCTCGATCCCCGGCGTCGACATCGAGTAATGCAGCACAACGCCGTAGATCGGCAACTTCGCGATCAGCACGAACCCCAGCAACCAGGGGCGCTCCGATCCCGCCGCCAGCGCTCGCGGTACGGCTCGCACCAGCGTCCAGAAGCTGAACAAACTCATCGCGCAGCCGATCGCCAGGCCCACCGATATATCGGCTTGACCCCGAACGCCGAAGACGAACACGAACCATGCGGCCAGCCAGAAGCTGGTTCGCAGTACTCGGTCCGGAAGCTCCGGTCGCGCCAACGTTCACTTCCCCAAACGGGCGGCCATGCGGAGCATGTTCACCATTCCGGCGATCGTACCGAGCACGGCGCCGCCGATCGTAAACGGAGACGACGTTGATCCGCTGCGTCCGTCGATCCACGCACCTAGGCATGTTAGCACAATAACCGGTGCAATCAGTGCGGTCGGCAGGGTATAGGCCAGTCCCATTTCGCGGTATTCACCGGCTTTCTTGCCATCGTTCTTTACGGGATGGTCCGGGAGGCTGACCACCGGCGTCGGCGGCTCAGGCATCTGCGGCAGCTCCGGATACTCAGGGGCGGCGCGGTCGTCGTCGGCGGGCGGGGAAACGTCGTCGTCGAGGTCCCGTTCGTTTGCACAGACGGCCATCTCAGCGCTCCAGAGCGAAGTGGGTGTGGAGGAGCTGCACGGCGCGATCCACCTCGGTCTCCGGGATCAGGCAGGAGACCGACATCGAGGAGTCGGCGACTTGATGGACCGGGATGCCCGCCTGGTACATAGTCTCGAATATCGACGCCAGCACGCCGGGAACGAGCCGGTGGCCGCCGGCAACGACCGAGACGACCGTTACGTTTTCGAACACCGATCCCGGGATGTCTACCACATCGATGAACTGCTCGATGGTCCGGAGCAAGGGGCGCTGGGCGCGGTAGGCGAGATCCGGGTGATCGCCGAATGCGAACTTGAAGATGTAGAACGTGCTGGCAGGTTGTGCGTTTGGATTGCTTCCGACCGGTACGATCATGCCGTCGAGGAGATCCCGGGCGACGACATATCGATCCCGCGTCACGGCAAAGGACATGGTCGTCGGGCTGAAGCTCGTCAAAAAGATATTGACCCCAGCTTCGGCCATGAGCCGGTAGACTTCCTGTTCGATGATCGGCTTATGGGCGCCGTCTGGTATTTCCAGATGGAAAAAGACCCCTCGACCGGAGTGCGCAACGCCGGTGACGCGCCGCTGCAGATCGAGTGGAGCCGCATCTTCTGGGACGATCTGGGTTCCCGGCGCATCGGTGAACGTGGACTTGATCCACAGCGGGATCCGATAGTCCATCGCGATCTCGGCTGCTCTGGGGTGCACCACCTGCGCGCCGAGATGGGTGAGCTCCGCAAGCTCGGCGTAGGTGCAGATGCAGAGGGTTCTCGCGTCCGGGACCATGTCCGGATCGGCCGTCTTGATTCCGTCCACGTCCGTATAGATCTCGACTGCACAAGCGTTGAGGGCGGCCCCTAGCGCGGCCGCTGTCGTGTCGCTGCCGCCCCGTCCGAGGGTGGTCAGGTCGCCGTGCCAGCCGGCGAGCCCGTTTTCCGCGACTCCCTGAAAGCCGCATACGACGGGGATCTCATCGCGCGCGATCGCGCTGTGAATCGCCGTCGGGTCGATTCGTTGAATCCGGGCGTTGCCGTACTCCCCATCGGTGATAATCCCCGCAAGGCCGCCGGTCATCGCGATGGCCGGATAGCCGAGCGACTGAAGAGTGGCCGCCATCACCGAAGCGGAGATGATCTCGCCGCACGCCATGATCGTATCCATTTCGCGGGGATGGGGGATCGCGGACGGGTCGACATCTTTGAGCAGCTGTCGCAGCGTATCCGTCGCGTACGGGGCCCCGGCCCGACCGATGGCCGACACGACGACGACGGGGAACGTGCCCCGCTCTTTGGCGTCGATGATCTTACGCGTGGCCGCGCGCCGGTGCTCGTCGGAGTCGACGCTGGTGCCGCCGAACTTCTGGACGATCAGGTCACGCATGGGCATCGGAGAGCTCAACGCCGAAGGCGTGTCGTAGTTGGAGGAGCGCAGCATCGGACCGATGGCCGTCGATCAGGCAATGGACAGTGCTATGGGAATCGCCAGCGCCGTACATCCGCGACCCCGCCAGCTGCAGCGCGTCGGCAATCCGCACGAGAACGCCGGTCAGGTCGCGCATGGTATTGGCGTGGACCGTAACGATCGCAAGGTCCCGTAGAGTACGGTAGACGTGTCCGGCATCCGTCAGGGCGCCTTCGACGTCCGCCAGCCGATCTGCCTCCATGGCGAAGGAGACCTCATGCCCGTGCAGCTTGGCGAGGAAGACCGGCACTCCCGCCCGAGCGACGCAGCCGAAGATGGCCACGACATTTTCGGCGCGCTTCGTCTCTTCGCCGGCGGCAACGATGACGTGCGCCACGGACCGTGTAATATCGATGTGGTAGACACCGGTCTCGCGCTCAAGGTGCGGATGCTGGTTGGGATCCGTGGTAACGCTCATTGATCTCCGTAGCGGCGCGCCTGCGCGCCCGTTGCGCCGAGAAGTATACCTCAACGACAGGGCGACGCACGGCTGAGCGCGTGGTGCGCAGTGGAGAGGACCGGCCTCGTGCAGGGCTACCTCAGACAGTGCTCCGTACGTGCGAGGATGTCTTCCTGAACCGCCCGGCTCAGCCGTGTGAAATAGGCCGAAAAACCGGACACACGGACGACGAGATGATCGTACAGTTCCGGATGCGCCATCGCCTCTTCAAGGACCTCCCGGCCCAGCGTATTGACCTGTAGCTGGATGCCGCCGAGCTCAAAACAGGTCCGGAGCAGGGCCGTCAGGGCGTTGAGGCCGGTCTCGCCGTCGACCGCGCTGGGATGGAGCTTGATGTTGACGACGTTGCCGCCCGGTGCCAGACTGTAGTCCACCCGAGACACCGAACGAACTACCGCGGTCGGACCGTTGCGATCCCGTCCAAAAGCCGGTGAGGCGGCGTCGCTGACAGGCTCCCCGGCCCGACGCCCGTCCGGTGTGGCGCCTACCTCCTGACCGGCTGCGACGTTCTGGACATTAGCCGCCATTAACCCCCAGAAATGCCCGCCGCCGCTTGTCCGATACTTGAGGACCTCTCGCGAAAACAGCCCGGCCGCTTCGACGGCCAGGGAGTCGACCTCTTCGTCGTCGTTGCCGTACTTCGGCGCCTCTTCGAGCAGCCTCCGCCTATCGGCGTCGAAACCGACGAAATCGTTCTGGAGCATGGTGCGGAGCTGCGGGATCGAATAGGCCCGGCGCCTGTATACGAGCTCCCGAACCGCCGCAAGCGAATCGGCCACGCTCCCGATCCCCATCCCGGCGATCCCATGGTTGGCCGGGTAGAGGGCTCCGCCCAGGTTCACATCCAGGCCTCGTGCGATACAATCGCTCGTGAGTACGCTCAACAATGGGCTGGTCAGTTCCGCTCCGCGGGCATCCGCCTCCGATTCCATCTGCAGGATGGCCTTCGCGTGGCTGTCCACCTCGTGCCGTACGCGGTCTCCGAATGCCTCCCAGAACTCCTTCCATGTCGCGGGGATCGGATCTGCGGCGACGGTTTGTTCGACACAACGGAGAAGGTTGAAGCGGCTATCGGCCCAGGGCGCCTGTTTGCCGGATAGGAACGCCTCGATGCAGCCGACAAAGCAATAGTCACGAGCGTCCGCAGGAGCGTACCCCTGACCGATGAGCGCCGGGACCTGGATGTCGTCGTTGTAGATTGCCGGAAAGCCGCTGCCCCCTCGCATGCAGTCGGCGCAGGCGCGGAGGAAGTCCGGGGGCGTGGTTCGCCCGATCCGAGCGGTGAGGTTGCCGCCCGCGCTCCCGACGCTCTTGACGGCCTCGACACAGAGATAGCTGAGTGGGTTCACTCCGTCCGAACCGTCGGGAGTAAGGCCGCCGACGCAGACGTTCTGGATATCGCTTCGATGCGCGAGCGCCGCGATGAAGTGTTCAATCAGGTCCGCCGCTCCGCACAGGTCCAGGTGTCCCGCTTCGAGATCGCGGGCAAGCAGCGGCCACAGATACTGATCGATTCGGCCGATGGCCATCGCGTATCGCTCGTCGATCTGGAACGCGTTATGGACTGTCAGCGCCAGCTGGAGTCCCTCCCAGAAGGTCTGCGGCGGTTGATGAGCGAGGTTCCTGAAGATGGCAGCCTGCTGCAGGCGGAGTTCGCGGTCCGTGGTAGCCGCATCCGCCTCCGCCGCGTCGGCCCACCGATGGAGATAGGTGGTCAGACCGTCGACCGCGGCCTCCATTGACCGGAGCACATCCGCCCGTTCCGAATCGTCGGCATGCTGGCAGAGCGCGTCAGCCAGGCGGGATCGGAGGCCCGGCAGTCCTTCCGAGATCAGCGTCCGGTAGTCCGGCGCCGCGTGATCGGCGTGCGTGACAAAGGACCGTCCCCCAATGCTCGCGAGGACGCTCTGTGCGTCGGCCGCAATCGCAGGATCGCCGTCGGCGGTGAACCGTCCCATCCCGGAGCCTAGCAGGAGCTCTCCGGGCGTGATCGGGGTCTCGCAACCGGCCAGCGCCGCGTTGAGGGCATGGGCGCGCCGCAACGGCATCGGCATGCCTTCTGTCTCGCGGAACGAGCGGGCCCGAAGGACCTGCCCGAGCGGGTAGGTGCGCCGATCGTAATCCTGCAATCGGAGCCGGGCCAGCTCCTGTCCGCTGAGTACGTTATGGCGGTGTGGAGCGGATGTCATGCTTGGGCCTCCAGAAGGGCTTTGATGGCGTCGCCGGCGTGGACGGTGCGGAGGGCTTCTTCAGCCTGGCGCACCGGAAACCGATGGGTGACGGTCTGGCGAATCGCGGGCCAGAGTTCCGGGATCGTCAGCAGAAAGTCAAAGTACGCCTGTCGGTCCACCGCCGTGAACTGAGCACTGCCCAGGATCTGAAGCGCGCTGAACGTGATCGCGTGCACGGGTATGGGCACGGCGCCGCGGTCGGAGTACTGGCCGGCAAGTAGATAAACGCCCCGTGGGCGGAGCAAACCGATACCCTCCGGGCATGCGTGCTCAGAGCCGCTGCATTCGATCACCAGATCGGCGCCGATTCCGTTCGTGCTCTCCATGATGGTCCGCTGGCGCGCCGGGACATCCGTGCTCCGGATATCCAGGAAATCGGCGGCGCCGAAGAGCACGGCAAGCTCCGGGCGGAGCGGATGAGAGGACGAACCGATCATGGTCACTCGAGCTCCGTGGTGCGCCGCCCACAGGACCGCAAAGAGGCCAACCGGTCCGGAGCCCTGGACGACGACCGAAGCGCCCTCGAGCGTTCCAGGGTGGTAGCGGATCGCGCGCACGATCGTCGGGCCAGCACACAGAAACACTGAGGCGACATCGGCGGGGAGGCTTGAGGGCAGACGATGGAGAAACCGGGTCGGACTGATCGTCACTTCGGCGAAACCGCCATGCAGGTGGGGCGGCTCCGCCGGCGACCGGGTATAAGTGAGGGTCTCGATCAGATGCAGGCACGAGGCGTCGCCGCCTTCTCGGCAGAGGACGCAATCGCCGCAGGGTTCCACGACATTCACCGCGACGAGCTCGCCGATGTTCAGGGCGTTGCCGAGGCAATCCAGCCTATCCCCGTCGCCCATGCGCTCGACACGCCCGAGGAACTCATGGCCCGGGATGAACGGACCGGTCAATGCGAGGGAGCCTTCCCAGATATGCACATCGGTGCCGCAAATGCCCGACGATACCAGCTGAACGCGTGCATGGGCCGGTGGAGGAAGGACCACCGGCAACGGACGGATCTCCAGAGCGGCTCCGGCACGATGGAAGATGGCAGCATCAGCTGGTTGTTTCATGGGTGATATCCTACTCAAGCCTTACGTCATAACCGTGGTGGGCCAGCCGTTCGAGCCATGGGTTCAGGGCTTCACGAGACGGAGGTTGGATCTCGGGCGAAATCGTCGGCGGACGCCCGAGGGCCTCCCACTTGCCGAGCCCCAGTCGGTGGTAGGGCATCAGCTCCAGTCCAGGTGCGGCAGGGAGCCCATCCAGAAAGGAGATCAGACCGTCGAGGAAGGTTGCATCGATGTTGGTATCGGGTACAAACGGCACCCGAAGGAGGATCGGAGCGCCCGTTGTCGCTAGAGCCGTGATGTTTGCCAGGATGGATTCGTTGGTGACGCCTGTGAGTTCGCGATGACGCTCGGCATCGGTGTGCTTAATATCAACGATCCAATGGTTGACAACCGGCATCAGTCGTTCCATTCGATCCCACGGGCCGAAGGCCGAGGTCTCCACAACGGTATGGATCGATTCCTCGCGGGCGCATGCCAACAACGCCGCGGTGAAGTCGATCTGCGCAAGGGGTTCGCCTCCGGACAGGGTCAGTCCTCCTCCGGACTGATCATAGAACGGCACGTCCCGGCGAACGATGCGCATCACCTGGCTCACGCCCATCTGGCTGCCCACGAGCTCCAGCGCGCCGGTCGGACACTCATCGACGCACTGGCCGCAGGCTCCGCATCGCTCCGGATGGAGTCGATGGGCGTCCATGGTCACCTCATGCACGTCACGATCGCATACCACGGCGCAACGGCCGCAGCGGGTACACAGGTTATCCGATAGCCGGATCTGCGGTTTCATCTCCAGGCCCTCGGGGTTGTGGCACCAGCGACAACGGAGCGGACACCCCTTGAGAAACACGGTCGTCCTGATGCCGGGGCCGTCGTGGATGGAGAACCGCTGGATGTTGAAGATCCAACCTGATGCTTCGCCCGGGCGGGGACCTGCTCCTCTCGCCGAGGAGAGGCGCGGATAGCTCATGGACCGTACCTCCGTCCGGCGTGAACCGAACGCACACGTTGCGCCGGGCGTGCTGGAACTCGGGGGAGGCTCATCCTTTGATCACACCGACCGGCGCCAACCGGGCTACTCGCGCCGCCATTCCGTTGCGAACAACCACATCGACCACGCGATCCACGTCCTTATAGGCCTCCGGCGCTTCTTCGGCGAGCCCTTCGTTGGATGCGCATCGGACTACGATCCCGCTCTCCTTTAGCGAGCGACGTACGCCGGAACCGGTGAACTTGTTCTTAGCCTCAGAACGGCTCAGAGCTCTTCCCGCTCCGTGACAGGCGCTGCCGAACGCCGGATTGCCGGCGAGGCCCGCGAGGACATACGAGCGAGTGCCCATGCTCCCCGGTATCAGTACGGGCTGACCCGTGGCCGCGTATTCCTGCGGGAGGTCCGGATGCCCGGGACCGAACGCTCGCGTCGCTCCCTTGCGGTGCACCAACAGGGTTTTACCGTCGTGCTCCTCCGCTTTGGCGATGTTGTGGGCGACGTCATAGACGAGGCGGATCTCGCTGGCTCGAAGCTTGAGCAGTCGGGCCAGCGTTCGTCGGACGGCATGGCTGATGGCTTGCCGATTGGCCCATGCGTAGTTGGCGGCACAGGCCATGGCGGATAGATAGGCCTGTCCGACAGCGGAATCGGCAGGAGCCCATGAGAGCTGGCGATCGGGCGGGGTAACGCCGGCCGCCGCCATTCGCGCGTCCATGATCCGGACGTGATCCGTGCAGACCTGATGCCCGAGGCCTCGCGATCCGCTGTGGATCAGGACGCCGAGCATGTTCGGCTCGATACCCATTGCCGAGGCGGCCTCGGGATCGTCCATCGCCTCAACCCGCTGCAACTCGACGAAGTGGTTGCCGGAGCCCATGGTGCCCAGCTGATCCTTGCCCCGTTCCCTGGCTCTGGGCGATACGGACGAAGGATCTGCGGCCAACAGACACCCGCCGGATTCGGTACGGTCCAGATCGTCCTCAAGGCCAAGGCCGAGGTGTTCGATCACGTAACGGCTGCCTGATGTCAGGGTCTGGTCGAGGTCCGTCCAACTGAGCTTCAGCCCGCCTTCCTTGCCCGCGCCTGCGGGTATGGCCCGTGCCAACTCCTCCACGATCCGCTCCAGCCGGGGGCCGAGTCTGGTCGGATCGACTGGCGCAACGAGCAGTCGTACCCCGCAGTTGATGTCAAACCCGACGCCGCCCGGTGAGATCGCCCCTGAGGGCATGGCCATTGCCGCGACGCCGCCCACGGGAAAGCCGTAGCCCTGATGCATATCGGGCATGCCGCAAACGCGTTTGAAGACGCCGGGCAGCGTCGCCACATTGGTCAGCTGGGTCAGCGTCAGATCGTCGGCGAACTCCTTGATGAGCGCCTCGTCGGCGTAGATGACCGCAGGCGCAAGCATCTCAGGGCGTGCGGTCGGGCTGACCACATAGCGATAGTCCCCGTCTTTCTCTATGGGTATCGGGCGGTGCATGGCGGCAGTTCCTAGATGTCGCAGAGCGCTCGGGCGCGGTATCGGCCCCGTACCATGCCGAACTCCAGTCCGTGATAGGTTGCGGCTTTGAGAGGGGAGACCCAACGGTCGATGGGAACGCCGCGCAGCGATGCGCGGAGAATCGCGCCCACCTCGTCGATCATCACGTCCGCGTGGGAGCATTGAAAGACCATCCGGTCGATCTCCGAAAGTCCGATCAGCTCATTGATCCAGTCGGCAAGAAGGGCGCCGGCGTCCCGTGCGCTCAGTTCCACCTCCCGCACGTTAGACCGGTTTGGGCTGGCGACGGTCACCGTCGCGGAACCGGCCACGGCTTCTGCCGCCAGGATGAAGATCTCAGCCGGTGTATCGGCGTAGAAGGCGATGCTCCATTCACCCGTGTGCTGGCGGGTACGACGGACTGGCCTCAGCGTACCCCTCCTTCCCGTACCGCGATCAGGTCATAATGAAAGGTCAACCCGCACGGACGCGATCTACAGCGTACCGAACCCTGAAGGAGTATAGCCTTAGTGGATATGAATCGAGCGTTCGCCCTGCCGGAGCGGATCAGCAGAGAGGACCTGTTTGGCAATCCGGTAACGACAGCGGCCCAGGTATCACCGGACGGAACGCGTCTTGCCTACCTCCGCCCCGATGAAGGCGTTCTCAATGTGTGGGTTCGCACGCTGGGCGCCCATGATGATCGGGTGGTGACGCGGGACCGTCTGCGCGGCATTCGCTCGTATATGTGGGCCATGGACAACCGTTCCATTCTGTATGTGCAGGACATCGGCGGCGATGAGAACTGGCATCTCTGGTCGGCTGATCTGGAGACGGGCGGGATCCGGGACCTGACGCCGTATCCCGGCGCTCAGGCGTCGATCGTGGCCGCAAGCCATGAATATCCGCATACGCTCATCGTCTCACTCAATAATCGAGACCCGCAGCTGCATGATGGATACCGGCTGGATCTGCCGACCGGAGAGTTAACGCTGGAGATCGTGAATCCGGGGGATGTGGTCGGGTGGTATGCCGATCGTTCGCTGCGGATTCGGGGCGCGATGGCGGCCACGGAGGATGGAGGATTCGAGTTCCGTGTGCGGGATGCGGATACGGAGGACGCGCCGTTTCGGACCGTGGTGCGCTGGCCGGCCGAGGAAGAAGGGCACGTGCTCGGGTTCACGCGGGATGGGCGGAGCGTATTGATGACCAGTTCGATCGGTTCGAATACATCAGAGCTTCGCCTGATGGACCTTACCACCATGGCTGAGACGACCCTGGCCGCGGATGAGATCGTCGATGTCGGCGATGTGATGATCCATCCGATCGAACGGAATGTTCAGGCTGTCGGGTTCGTGCGGCACCGGATGGAGTGGACCATACTGGATGATGCGATCCGGAACGATATGCAGTTGTTGAGAGATGCGCACGAGGGGGAGGCCTCCGTGGTCAGTCGGGACACCGCCGACCGAATCTGGATCGTCCTCTACGTCAGCGACGTGGCTCCGGCGTCGTACTATCTGTATCGCAGAGACGCGGGCACACTGGAGTTTCTCTTTACGACGCGACCGGCGCTCGAGAAGGCCGATCTGGCCCCGATGCACGGTGTGACAATCCGTTCGCGGGACGGGCTCGATCTCTACTCCTATCTAACCTTGCCTGTCGGGATTGAGCCTCGGAACCTGCCTCTGGTACTGAACGTTCATGGCGGCCCGTGGGCGCGGGATGTCTGGGGCTACGATGCAGAAGCGCAGTGGCTTGCGAACCGCGGCTTTGCGTGCCTGCAGGTGAACTTCCGCGGATCCGAAGGGTTCGGCAAACGGTTTCTGCACGCGGGTGATCGGGAATGGGGCGCGAAGATGCATGAGGACTTGCTCGACGCCGTCGATTGGGCGGTCGCGCAGGGCTACGCCGATCCCGCTCGCGTGGCGATCTACGGGGGATCCTACGGTGGGTACGCGGCCCTGGTTGGAGCGGCTTTTACGCCCGACGTGTTCGCCTGCGCCGTCGACATCGTCGGACCCAGCAGCTTGCGGACGTTGATCGCATCGATACCCCCGTACTGGGAGCCGCTTCGACGCATGTTCACCAATCGGATCGGCGATCCCGATACCGAGCCCGAGTTCCTGGACGCCCGGTCGCCACTTTATAAGGCTGATGCCATTCGATGCCCGCTGCTGATCGCGCAGGGCGCCAACGATCCCAGAGTGAAGCAGGCTGAGAGTGAGCAGATCGTGGCAGCGCTGCGCGAGCGGGGGACACCGGTCGAGTACATGCTCTTTGAGGACGAGGGGCACGGTTTTGCTCGACCGGAGAACCGGCTCCGGTTCTATGAGAAGGCGGAGGCGTTTCTTGCGGAATGCCTGATGGCGAGCGCCGATCCCGACGGGGCCGCCTGATCGGACGACGCCTCACACGGAAGAGGAGAAGAGGGCTCGGGCTATTCCTGGCCCTCTTCGTGCGGGTGGGTCTAACAGGCTTCGGGCTTTAGCGCTTGCTGAACTGGAATCCTCGCCTGGCGCGCTTGCGACCGTACTTCTTCCGTTCCTTGACGCGCGGATCGCGGGTGAGATACCCGAGGCGGCGCAGCGTGGTGCGAAGGTCCGGATCCGATTCGATCAGGGCCTTGCTGATGCCATGCCGAACCGCGCCGGCCTGACCGCTAAGGCCGCCGCCGGCACAGTGGGCGACGATATCAAATCGGCCCAGCATCTCGGTGATCTCCAGAGGCTGCTGAACGAGTTTCAGCAGCACCGGTCTTCCGAAGTAACGATCTCCCGGCCGATCGTTGACCGTGAGATTGCCCGTACCGGGCACAAGCCAGACGCGCGCGACCGCATCCTTGCGCTTGCCGGTTCCGTAGTAGTTGACGCCCGTTGGCACGCTTTATCCTCCTGCGCTCTCTGCAGGCCCGTTCCATACTCTCGGCCCCTGGGCCTGATGGGGATGGTCGGGACCCGCATATACCTTCAGTTTGTTGATGATCGCGTCGCCGAGCCGGTTATGAGGGATCATCCCCCGGACTACGCGCCGCATCGCCTCTTCGGGCCGGGCTTCGAGCTCCTCCGCGCGGCTCTTGCTCTTCAGAGCGCCCGGCCAACCGCTGTGGCGGTAGATACGCTCTTCACCTTTATTGCCGGTAAGGACGGCTCTGGATGCATTGACGATGATCACAAAGTCGCCCGTATCGACATGGGGAGTGAAGATCGGCTTATGCTTACCCCGCAGTAGCTTCGCGGCGTCCGTCGCGACGCGGCCCATCGAGCGACCTGCCGCGTCGAGGACCCACCAGGTTCGCTGCTCGATATCCTTTTGTTTTGCTGAATAGGTTTTCATCCCATTATCCTCAATATCGTACTCGGACGAGACAGAGGCCACAGGCCGGAGCCGTTCGGCCAGCGTTAGCTCGATTCCGCGATTCCGTGATCCGAGTCATCTCGTTTGGCGATCGCCGGCCAAGGCCAACCTCCGCCAGAGTTCCCATGATGTTCCTTACCATACCTCGTAGGAAGCCGCTTCCCTCAACGATCAATAAGACAAACGCGCCTTTCCTACGCAATCGGCATTCGTACAGCTCCCGTTCGGTACTGGTTACCTCCGATGTTCCGTTCGCCCATGCTGCGAAGTCGTGAACGCCGACGAGTGTCGCCGCTCCTCGCTGCATGGCATCCACATCGAGCGGCTGCACGATGTGCCACACATAGCGTCGCAGCAGCGCGGTCGGCTCGCTGCGGTTCAGCGCCACATACACATAGCGTCGGGCCAATGCGCTGAAGCGTGCGTGAAATCCTCCGTCCGCCTCATCTGCTCGTCTGATCCGAATGTCCGTCGGGAGCTGGCTATTCAGCGCCGGGGCCATCCGCGCGATTTCAAGCTTCGTATCTGCGGTGAAGCTGATCACCTGTCCCAGCGCATGAACTCCTGCGTCGGTGCGACCCGCCCCGTACGCCGTGATCTTCTGACGAAGGACATGCTCCATGGCCTTCTCGATCTCGCCCTGCACCGTTCGGAGGTTCGGCTGGTATTGGAAGCCTGCGAAGTCGGTGCCATCATATTCAACGACGAGGCGGAACCGCCTTGGTCCTACTTCCGTCGCCCGAATAGCCCGCGACGCTTCATCACGACAGCCTCGCTGGTTGTGGCCGTGCCTGGATCAATGGTATCGCTGTCCATGAGCTCAAGAACGACCATGGGCGCACCGTCACCGCGCCGCGCACCGATCTTGGTAATCCTGGAGTAACCTCCCTGTCGGTCCTTATAACGAGGAGCGATCACATTGAAAAGGCGGGGCACCACGTAGTCGGGATTCAACGCGATCTTGCGTGTCTCCGCGTTCACCCCGAAGACCGGGATGTTAGAGTCGATGTAGCGTCGCACCAGCCTTCGTGCGTGGATATCGTCCCGCTTGGCCAGTGTGATCAGCTTCTCGGCTATGGGCCGAACATCCTTAGCCCGCGTCTCCGTTGTCGTGATGGCATCGTGGAGAAACAGCGAACGGACCAATCCCTTGAGCAGCGCTCGGCGTTGGTCGCTCGGTAGGCCGAACTTTCGGCCGCTTACTCTATGTCGCATGCGAGTATCCTTTCCAGCCTATTGTTCGGCGCCGGTGTCCGTGTCGAGATCGGTATCGCCGGCATTCTCGTCGAGCGCTGGAGCTTCAGTCGCAGCGCTAGGCTCTTCTGTCGCCTCAGCAGAGCTCATACCCTCTGCTTCTTGAGGTGCGGCGGTCTCGGATTCACGGCGGAGCTGCTCCAGCTTCGCCGTGACCTCGTCCAGCGATTTCTTGCCGAAGTTGCGCAGGGCGAGCAAGTCGCTTTGATCCAGCCGTTTGAGTTCGCCGAGAGTCAGGATATTGGCCTTGGACAGACAGTTCCTGGTCCTTGGGCTGAAGCCGAGGTCCACGATGAGTGTGTTGTCGCCTGTGCCTTGCTCCTCCTCGGAGGCGGGCAGCGCCAGACCTTGATCCGGTGCGAGCTCCATGAACCGAACATAGTAGCCGTTCAGGATCGCAGACGCCTGACTGATCGCAACACTCGGCGAGATCGTCCCGTTGGTTGTTACCTCGAGGGTGAGCCCTTCGTAGTCCGTCTTGAAGCCGACGCGTCGGGGTTCAACGAGGTAGTTGACCTTCCGTACCGGTGTGAAGGCCGCGCTCACCGGGATCGTTCCGATGGGCGGCAGCACGGCTCCTTCCTGCTTGTCGGGAACGACATAACCCCGCCCGACTTCAATGGTCATCTCCATTTTCAGGGAAGCGCCGTCGTCGGAGATCGTCGCGAGATAGCATTCCGGATTCATGACCTCGACGCCATCCGGACACAGGACATCGGCGCCGGTCACGCGGCCTGCGCCTTCGCTCGCGATCCGGATCACATGCTTCCCGCCCCGGGCGGCCAGAGACGGGTCAATCCGGACGCAGAGGTCCTTCAGGTTCAGCAGCAGTTCCGTCGTGTCTTCCTTTAAGCCGTCGATCAGCTGGAACTCGTGCAACACCCCGTCGATCTTGACGGACGTGATCGCGGCGCCTTGCACCGAGGACAGCAGCACTCGGCGCAGCGAGTTACCAAGAGTAACTCCGTATCCCCTATCAAGAGGCTCGACGACGAACTTACCATACGTCGATGTCTCCGAGAGGGTTTTCATTTGTGGCACAACCTCTTCCATCGGCAACCTCTGCTCCCGTGGCCGGCAATCCGATCGATGACGGACAGCCAATAAGACCCGGATGCGCGCGGCCAGCGCGCACCGAGCCCGTCACTACTCCAATATCCTTATCGCGAGTAGAACTCGACGATCAGTTGTTCTTGAACCTCGGTATCGATCTGGCTCCGGGTCGGCGCTTGAAGCACCCTGGCCGACATCGTGGCCGTATCGTACTCCAGCCACTCCGGCGTGCCTTTACGCCGACTGCTCTCACGCGCCAGTTTGATGGTCCCTGTCTGGCTTTTTGACTCATGGACGGCGATGACATCATCGGGTCGAACGAGATAGGAGGGGATATTCACCCGTGTCCCGTTTACGGTGATGAACCGATGGCTGACGATCTGGCGGGCCTGAGCTCTCGAAGCGGCGAGGTCCATGCGATAGACAACATTATCAAGCCGCAGTTCCAGGAGCATCAGGAGATTCTCGCCTGTAATGCCGCGTCTGCGCATTGCCTCGTCCATATAGCGTCGGAACTGGCCCTCGCTCACACCGTAGATACGGCGCAGCTTCTGTTTCTCTCGGAGCTGCGTGCCATATTCTGTTACCTTGCGTCGGCGCACGTTATCGCCATGCATACCCGGCGGTTTCCGTCGCTTCTCGTCATCGATGGGGCAGTGTTTCAGACAGCGCTCTCCCTTGAGAAAGAGCTTCTGATCTTCGCGTCGGCATTGCCGACATCTCGGTAAAGATGGATCTGGCATTCTAGGTTTGGATACTCCTTCTGGTCATCGCCAGGAAGTGAGAGCCGTGCAGGCTCCTGGGAGTTTACGCCCGTGGGCTTCGTCCTCCCGCGATCTCGTGCTGGTTATACTCTGCGCCTCTTCGGCGCTCGACACCCGTTATGAGGGATCGGGGTTACGTCCCGAATCAGGATGATCTCCAATCCGACTGCCTGAAGCGACCGAATGGCCGTCTCACGCCCGGATCCAGGTCCCTTGATATAGACCTCAATGCGTCGCAGTCCGTGTTCCATCGCTTTGCGGGCGGCCGTCTCCGCGGCGATCTGGGCGGCGAAGGGCGTGCCCTTCTTCGTTCCTTTGAAGCCGATTGAGCCGGAACTGGACCAGGAAATCGTGTCGCCACGCACATCCGTTATGGTAATCAACGTATTATTGAACGTCGACTGGATGTGGGCAACGCCCTGAACGATGTTCTTCTTTTCGCGCGGTTTCTGTCGCCCCGCGCTGCCGGCGGTCTTACGATTAGCCATCCGAGCTCCTCTGGTCCGATGTCTACTTCTTGGCCTTCTTCTTGCCTGCGACCGCCCGTTTCGGACCCTTTCGGATCCGAGCGTTGGTCTTCGTGCGCTGTCCTCGGACTGGCAACCCTCGGCGGTGGCGAATGCCTCGATAACAGCCGATCTCCGTCAGTCGCCTGATGTTCATGGATATCTCGCGACGGAGATCTCCTTCAACACGGTAATCCCGTTCGATGAGCTCGCGAAGCTTGCTGCTCTCGCCCTCGGTCAGGTCCTTTACTCGCGTATTCGGATCGATCCCCGCGCGGGCGATGATGGCCCTGGCGCTCGAGAGTCCGATGCCGTAGATGTACGGCAGGGCGTACTCGATACGCTTATCGCGCGGAAGATCAACCCCCGCTATTCTTGCCAAGATAGTCCTCCATGCGATTCGGGTCGTGATTCGCTAGCGATCATTCGTTTCCGGCCTTTAGCCCTGGCGCTGCTTATGCTTGGGGTTCTTGCAGATCACCCGGACTACTCCGGCACGTTTTATTATCTTGCAGTTGTCGCACATTGCCTTTACGCTGGCTCGCACCTTCATCGGTCTTGTCTCTCCATCTCTCCCAACGTCTGCTTCGGCGCTCGCTATTTGTACCGGTACAGGATTCGGCCACGCTGCAGGTCATAGGGAGATAGCTCCACCAGGACCCGGTCACCGGGTAGGATCCGGATGAAATGCATCCGAATCTTGCCCGATACATGGGCGAGCACCTCGTGCCCGTTGACGAGCTCGACACGAAACGACGCGTTTGGCAGGTTCTCTTTGACGATGCCCTCGACTTCGATACCGGCTTCTTTGCCGTCAGGCGTCTGGCCGGAGGCATCGGGTGTCCGGGCCTCGGGCGCCGGACGCGGACCGCGGCTGCCGCCGCTCTTGCGTCGCTGCGGGCCAGTGTTCCTATAGGATCTCTTGGGTGGCATTCAGTCCCCCTGCGTCAGGATTCTGGCGCTGTTCGCTGTAACGGCGACCGTATGTTCATAGTGGGCAGACGCTCGTCCATCGCCAGTCACGATCGTCCACTGATCGGCCAGACACTCGATCCTGTGCCCGCCCATCATCACCATCGGCTCAATCGCCAGTGTCGCGCCTTCCTGCAGTAGAGGTCCTCGTCCGGGCGACCCATGATTCGGTATCTGCGGCGGTTCATGAAGCTGACGACCGACTCCATGACCGACCATCTCACGAACGACGCTGAAGCCGTGCCTTCGCACATGACGTTCGATAGCGTGTCCGATATCGCCGACCCGATTTCCGGCTCGCGCTTGTTCGATGCCTTGATATAACGCTTCTTCAGCGACTCGAAGCAGTTTTTCGATCTCCCTGGATATCCCGCCAACCGGATAGGTCCAGGCGCTGTCGGCGAAGTACCCATCCTTACGGACGCCAACATCGCAGCTGACAACGTCACCGGCTTCCAGCTTCCGTCGGCCCGGGATACCGTGGATGATTTCCTCATTGACGGATATGCACGTCCACGCCGGATACGGAGGATGTCCCGGAGGAGCATACCCCAAAAACGCCGATGTTCCGCCAGCGGCGGTGATGGTCGCTGCTGCAACTCGTTCCAGATCCGCGGTTGTACTTACGCCGGGTACGATGGAATCGCGCATGGCATCCAGCGCGGCCCGGACGATGCGCCCGGCGTTATGGATCTTCTCGATCTCATCGGCTCGTTTCAGCAGGATAGGGCTACCCACGTTTGCGGACCACCTCACAGGCTCGCTTGGATGGCCTGATCAGCCCGGGCATGGATCTCTTCGGGGCTGCCGCTGGCATCGATCCGTCGAAGAAGCCCACGCTCATGATAGAAGGCGATCAGCGGTTCGGTCTTAGCGTGATACTCCAGAAGCCGATTGCGGATTGCCTCCGGTCTATCGTCCGATCGCTGAACGAGCCCGCCGCCGCAGCGATCACAGACGCCGGTGATCTTAGGCGGCATTCCTTCCACGTGGAAGGTGGCGCAGCAATGGGGGCAGACGCGGCGTCCCGATAGCCGATGGATAAGGACGTCGTCGCCGACCTCGAAGTGGAGCACTCCTTTGAGGTCGAACGTCGATGGGCCCAACATCGTTTCCAGGCTTTCTGCCTGTCCGACTGTTCGCGGGCATCCGTCGAGCAGAAAGCCGTTACGGCAATCGCGCCGTGAGACTCGCTCCATCACGAGTTCGATGACGAGGTTGTCCGGCACCAGGCTGCCCCTGGCCAGCATATCCTTGACTTTGACACCCAGTGGGGTGCCTGCGATGACATTCTCGCGGAATATCAATCCGGTCGAGATGGTGGGGATGTGGTACTGTGCCGAGATCATGGCACCCTGCGTGCCTTTGCCGACCCCCGGAGGACCGAACAATACGAAAACCATGACGCGCGTGTCTCCCAGTTCATTGGCGGTTCCTGACTATGCAGTCATGCCGCTCTGTTTTATGAAGCCCTCGTAGTTCCGCATGAGGAGCTGGGCCTCTATAGCTTGCATTGTCTCAATAGCAACCCCGACGACGATGAGCAGGGAGGTTCCGCCGATCAGGGTAAAGGCGGTCACGCCGGTCAGGGCTGGCGCGACATATTGGATGGTGGCGACCAGGGCAAGGAAGACCGCTCCTGCCAGGGTGATGCGCGAGACGACGCGGTCCAGATAGTCGAAGGTGGGCTTGCCGGGTCGTATACCGGGGATATAGTTGCCGTACTTCTTGAGGTTATCCGCCATATCCTGGACGTTCATCACCACTGCGGTATAGAAGTAGGTAAAGACGATGATCAGCGCGACATAGAGCACCATGGCCCACCAGCTGGCGCCCGGACTGAAGGTGTCGGCAATCCCCTTGAGGCGTATGAACCATTCGGCTTTGGACGGGATCGAGCTGAGGATCTGAGCAGGGAACATCACCATGGAAATCGCGAAAATGATGGGGATGACCCCGGCCGTGTTCACCTTGATAGGAAGGAACGAGCTTCCTGCGGGCGTTACCCGCATGCCGACGACGCGCTTCACGTGCTGAATCGGGATGCGGCGCGTGCCCTGGGTGATCAGAACGATGCCGTAGATCGTACCGATGAAGAGAGCGATCAGAACGAGGACTTGCAGAGGCGTGACGAGGCCGCCCTCGACAGAACTGACAATAAGGCTGCTCTGATAGGGGAGGCTGGTCATGATGCCCGCGAAGATCACGAGGGAGACGCCGTTGCCGATGCCCTTCTCGGTGACCTGCTCACCGAGCCATAGCAAGAAGGCGGTTCCAGCCGTCATGATGATGACCATCTGGATCACCCCGAGGAATCCGGTAGCCGCGGCTCGGAAGGACACGCTGAAGCCGACCGCCTGGAAAAAGGCCAGGGCAATGGTCAGGTATCGGGTAATCCGAGCGATCTGCTTGCGGCCCGATTCCCCTTCCTTGCTCATTGCCTCCAGCGATGGGATCGCCAGCGTTAGCATCTGCATGATGATCGACGCGTTGATGTAGGGGGTGATGCCCATGGCGAAGACCGTCATCTTGCGCAGGGCGCCGCCCGAAAAGACATCGACCAGACCAAGGAATCCACTGGCGCCGAAGAGCGCTTCGAGCTTGTTATGATCGATGCCCGGCACCGGTATGTGTGCGCCGAGTACGAAGATGGCCAGCATGATCATGTTGAAGTAGATACGCTTCTTCAGTTCCGGTATCCGGAACGCCTGCATCAACGACTCAAGCACATCAGCGCTCCTTCAACCGGGCGCTCTGTCGGTAAGGGATCGTCTCTGCCTTGCCGCCGGCAGCCTCGATCTTCTGCACCGCCGCCGCGCTGAACTTGTGCGCCTGGATGTTCACCGGCTTGGTCAGCTCGCCGTCGCCCAGTACTTTGAGGCGCTCGCTGGCTGAACGGAGCATCCCGAGTTCGTACAACTGCTCGGGCGTGATCGTTACGGCGGGGTCGAGCTGTTCCAGCGCAGCCACATTGACAACCGCGTATTCGACGCGGTTCACCGGCTTGAAACCGCGGGCCTGGGGCAGGCGGCGATGCAGGGGGGTGTGGCCGCCCTCGAAACCGAGCGCCACCTTGTTGCGCGCCTTCTGACCTTTGGAGCCACGCCCACAGGTCTTGCCTTTGCCGGAGCCCATCCCGCGACCGACCTTCTTCGGTCGGTGGGTGGCTCCGGCAGCGGGGCCGAGATCATGAAGCTGCATCAGCCTGCTCCTCTGATGCGACGTTCGCATCATCCGTTGGCATTTCCGTGACATCTACGAGATGGCGCACAGCTCGTACCATTCCGCGGGTCTGCGGATTGTCGGGTACGGTGACGGTCTGGTTCATCCTGGTCAGCCCAAGGGCCCGGACCGTCCTCTTCTGGCGCTCGTTGTAGCCGATGGGGCTGCGAATCAGCTTGACGTTTATTTCATGCATCGGCGGATCCTTGCATCGAGGTCTGGTCAGTCGCCAGCCACGGAGCCATATCCCTCACGTTCTTGCCCCGGAGGCGTGCAACGTCTTCGGGCCTCTTCAGCGAACGGAGCGCGCGTATGGTGGCCCAGGCGATATTGATCGCGTTGGAGGATCCCAGCGACTTGCCGAGGACATCACTGACGCCGGCCAGCTCCAGAATCGTCCGCACTGAACTGCCTGCGACGATGCCGGTACCTTCGGATGCCGGCTTGAGCAGTACTTCAGCGGCGCCGTGGTTCGCCAGAATCTCGTGCGGGATCGTGGTGCCTGCGCGTGGAACCTCGATGATATTCTTCTTGGCGTCCTCCACACCTTTGCGGATCGCATCCGGTATGGCGCGGGCTTTGCCGAGGCCCGCCCCCACATGACCCTCTCGATCGCCCACGATCACGAGGACATTCCAGCTCATGGTGCGGCCGCCCTTGTGCGTCTTCTGGACCTTATTGGTTCGGACGACCCGCTCTTCAAGGTTCAGGGTGTCGGCTGAAATCTTCAGCATAGGTTAAAACTCCAATCCGCCTTCGCGTGCCGCATCGGCGAGAGCCTTTACGCGGCCGTGGTATTGAAAGCCTCCACGGTCGAATACCACCTTGTCGATCCCGATCTGCCTGCCGCGGGCTGCGATGAGACTGCCGACGGATTTGGCTCCATCGATATTGCCGCCGTTGACACCGCGCGTTTCGGATTCAAGGCTCGACGCAGCCGCGAGGGTGGTACCGAGGTCATCGTCGATAAGCTGGGCATAGATGTGCTTCACGCTTCGGAAGACATTCAGGCGGGGTCGCTCGCTGGTGCCTGATACACGAGCTCGCACACGCCGATGTCGCCTCGCCCTGAGTTGGAACTTACGATCCATGTTGAACACGTCCTTCGTTGGGCAGATTGCCGACCTGCCTGTGGCGCCCTCGATCAGGGCGCAAGGAATAAGTATACCGCGTGGGGCTGAGTCTTGCTGGGTGGAGGCGCCTCACGCTTATTTGCCGCCTGCCTTGCCTGCTTTGCCTGCCTTGCCGGCCTTACGGCGGACGGCCTCACCGCGATATCGGATGCCCTTACCCTTGTAGGGCTCGGGTTTGCGCAGTTTGCGTACCTGTGCGGCGATCGTGCCCACGAGCTCTTTATCGATTCCGCGGATCACAACGATGGGCAGACGAGTCTGTTGCTCGATGCTGGCATCGAACTCAATGCCTTCCGGCGGGGCGATCTCGATTCCGTGGGAATAACCTACCGCAAGGGCCAGGTTCCCGTCCGTAATGGAGGCGCGATATCCGGTTCCGTGGACTTCGAGGATCTTCTCGTAGCCCTTACTGACGCCTTCGACCATATTGGCCAGGAGGGTCCGCATCAAGCCATGCGAGGACCTGGCATCCTTACTGTCATCCGCTCGCTCAACGAGGAGGACGCCATCCTGCTCGCGTATGCTGATGAGATCCGGCAGGCTCCTGCTCAACGTTCCTTTCGGACCGGAGATGGTTACCTTGCCATCGGACTCATTGATCGTGACGCCGGCGGGCAGCGGTATCGGCAGCTTCCCTATGCGGGACATGAGTTCCTCCTTACCACACGTAGCAGAGGACTTCGCCGCCGATCCCTTTGGCACGCGCGTCCTTGTCAGTCATGACACCCTGGGATGTCGTCAGCACAGCGATCCCGAGACCTCGAAGCACCCTGGGCAGCCGCTCTTTGTTCGCGTATATGCGGAGCCCCGGTTTGCTGATCCGCTTGAGATTGGTGATCACGCGTTCTCGGTTCGGTCCGTACCGCAGGTAGATCTTGATCTTGTCCTGGATAGGATCGCGCACAAGGTCGAATCCTTTGATAAAGCCCTCACGATGGAGGATCTTGACGATCTCAAGCTTCAGTTTGCTGCCGGGCGCTTCCGTGGCATCGTGGCCTGCGCGATTGGCGTTCCGAATGCGAGTCAGCAGGTCGGCGACCGGATCGGTTGTATTTGCCATAACGGTCTCCTCCTACCAGCTCGACTTCGTGACGCCCGGGAGCAGGCCGCGCAGGGCCATCTCGCGGATACAGATGCGGCACAGGCCGAACTTGCGGTGCACTCCTCGGGCGCGTCCGCACGACGAACACCGCGTATAGGCGCGTACCTTGTACTTCGGTTTGCGGGCTGCCTTGTTGATCAGGCAGGTCTTGGCCATTCTTTCATTCCTCCCGTCGGGACCACGCCCAGATACTCAGTGCCGGATCGGGCTGCTAACTCGATCGACTGGGCGCGGGCGGTAACGTTGTGGTTAGCTATGTTCGCGGCTTTTCTGGTACTCCGCGATGATAGTCTGAGCGACATGGGCGGGGACTTCCTCGTAGTGAGAAGGTTCCAGTGCAAAGACGCCTCGACCTCGGCTGATGGAGCGTAAATCGATGGCGTAGCGGAGCATTTCGGCCAGGGGGACCGTCGCATTGACGCGAACTCGCCCTCCCGGCAGCGGTTCCGTACCGATGATGCGCCCGCGCTTTCCGGACAGGTCGGCCATCACATCGCCCATCATCCCATCGGGAACTGTGATCGAGACCGAAACGATGGGTTCAAGGATGACCGGATTGGCTTTGGGCGCGACGTTGTTGAACGCGAGGATACCGGCCATCTTGAACGCCTGTTCGGATGAATCCACATCATGGTACGATCCATCGTAGCAGGTGCACCGCAGGTCTACGACGGTGTTTCCGGCGAGTATGCCCGTGGCCATTGCCTCGATAACGCCCTTCTCCACCGCCGGCAGGTACTGACGGGGGATGGAGCCGCCGACAATGGCATCGACGAACTCGAATCCTGAGCCTCTGGGGAGAGGTTCCAGGCGAATATGGCAGTCGCCGTACTGACCGCGACCGCCGGTCTGCTTCTTATGACGGCCCTGCCCTTCAGCCTTGGTCAGGATCGTCTCGCGATAGGGGACCTTGAGCGGAATCTGTTCGACGTTGGCGCCGAACTTCTTGAGCTTCTCGATGACGATGCTGAGATGGGTTTCTCCCATACCGCTCAGCACCGTCTGTCCAGTCTCGCTATCCCGTCGAAAACGGAAGCTCGGGTCTTCGGATGAAACCCGCTGAAGGCCGGGTCCGAGCTTATCCTCGTCCACCTTCGTTTTCGGAACGATTGCTATCTCGTAGATCGGCTTGTTGAACTCGATCTTGGCCAGGATGATGGGCCGGGCTGTATCGCAAAGGGTATCGCCGGTGTGGGTGGATGTCAGCTTGGCGACAGCTCCCATGTCTCCGGCCTTGAGCTCTGCAACCGGCTCCTGAACCTTGCCTCGGACAACATAGAGCTGACCGATCCGCTCGTCCTTGCCGTTATTGGAGTTCAATACATGGCTATCGGAATGGATCGTACCGGAGTAGACGCGGAAGTAGGTCAACTGCCCTACGAAGGGATCGGCAAGCGTCTTGAAGACCAGCGCACACATCGGTTCGCCGCTCGATGTCTCTCGAGTGGTCTCAGCTCCGGCGGGAGTAGCGCCGACGACGGACTTGTTGATGTCCGGCGCCGGGCAGACGGAGACGATCAGGTTCATGAGCGATGCCGCGCCCTGGTTTCGGGTAGCTGCACCGCAGAGCACAGGCACTACCTTCCCTGCGGCGAGCCCGGCTGTAAGGCCCTGCCGGATCTCCTCCTCGCTCAGGTTTTCGGTTTCGAAATACTTCTCCATCAAGCTATCGTCGCCTTCAGCGGCGGCTTCGACCAGCATGGTCCGATAGCGTTCGACAGCCTCGGCCATATCCTCAGGAATGGGTATCTCCGTAAACTCCGAGCCGATCCCTTGCACGGCCTTCATGGTGATCAGGTCGACGACTCCGCGAAAGCCTTCGGCCTCGCCAATGGGGAGTTGGATGGGTGCGATTGCCGAGCCGTGGACCTCACGAAGCTTCTCAACGACCCCATAGAAGTCCGCGTTCTCCCGATCCATTCGCGAGACGAACACAACCCGAGGGATGCGGGCAAGAGCCGCGTGATCCCACGCAATCTCAAACCCTACTTCGAGGGATCCCTGTGCCGGAGTTACAAGGACCGCGGTTTCGACGACCCTGAGAGCGATGCGGACCTCACCTTCGAAATCCAGGTAGCCGGGCGCATCGAGGACGTTGATCTTTGCGCCGCCCCAATAGCACGGCGCCATTCCGATATTGATGCTGATCTTGCGGCGCACCTCTTCAGGATCGAAGTCGGTCGTCGCCGTTCCATCATCGACGCGCCCCATCCGGTCGAGGGCGCCGCTAGCCATAAGCATGGCTTCGACCAGGGATGTCTTGCCGCTCCCCTGGTGACCGAAGACGCCGACATTGCGCACGGTCGACGCGTCATGCTTGCTCATTTCGTACCTGACCTCATTCCTTGCGGGTGATCCGGAGCCGTCTGCGCCGCGCGACTACTTGCGGCGGAACGGCATGCCGAGTCCTCGCAGCAGCGCACGCGCTTCTTCGTCGGTGCGGGCCGACATGCAAACGATGATGTCCATCCCGCGGATCTTATCGATCTTGTCGTACTCTATCTCAGGGAAGATGAGCTGTTCGCGGACGCCCGTGGCGAAGTTGCCCCGGCCGTCAAACGAATCAGGGTTGATACCCTGGAAGTCCCGGACACGCGGCAGGGCCGTCGAGATGAAACGGTCCAAGAACTCGTACATCCGTTCGCCGCGGAGGGTGACTTTGCAGCCGATCCGTGCGCCGGCGCGGAGCTTGAAGTTCGAGATCGATTTGCGGGCACGCGTGATGCACGGCTTCTGGCCCGCCATGATGCTCATATCCCGCATCGCATTATCAAGGAGCTTCGAGTCGCCCCCGGTCTGTCCTGCCTGGCCCACACCCATATTGAGTACGATCTTCTGCAGTCGCGGGACCTGCATCGGGTTCGTATAGCCGAACTCCTTTGTGAGCGCCGGAGCCACCTGAGACTTATACAGTTCCTTCAATCTTGCCATCGATATCGCTCCTTGCGCCTCAGTCGAGCGTCTGGCCGCACTCAGGGTGCTTGCAGTTTCGTCGCTTTCGCTGGGCGGGTTTACCCTCGCCTTCCTGATATGAGTAACCGACTCGAGTTGGCCGGTTGCAGTGGGGACAGACGATCATCACCTTCGGAACGAAGAGAGGCGCCGGTTTTTCGATCCGCCCGCCTTCCTGAAGCTGCTGTACGCCCGATCTGCCTGTTTTGCCGCTCTGGCGAGGTTTCTGATGCTTGACGATGATGTTCAGGCCTTCGACGAGCACTTTATTCACCTGCGGATAGGCGTGGAGGACCCGGCCTCGCTTCCCCTTGTCCTTGCCGCTGATGATCTCGACCTCATCGCCCCGTTTGATCCTCAACTTCGCGGCATACTCGCCTGGCTTATACTTCGCGGGCATCATAGCACCTCCGGGGCGAGCGAAATGATCTTCATGAAGTTTCGTTCGCGCAGTTCACGGGCGACCGGACCGAAGACGCGAGTGCCACGTGGTTCACCGGCGTTGTCCAGAACGACGCAGGCATTGTCATCAAAACGAAGCACCGATCCATCGCGTCGACGGACGGGTTGGGTGGTGCGGACGACGACGCACCGAACGACATCGCTCTTCTTGACCTGCTGTCCCGGCGTCGCTGACTTAACAACACCGACGATGATATCGCCGACCCTCGCGTCCCGCGCGTTGGAGCCCTTCATCACGCGGACGCACATCACTTCACGGGCTCCGCTGTTGTCCGCTGCGCGCAGCCTGGTATACGGTCGAACCATTCTCTCGTCCTCTTACTTGGCCTTCTCGAGGATACGCGCCACACGCCAGCGCTTCTCCTTGGAGATAGGTCTCGTTTCCATGATCTCAACACGATCACCGATACCGCACGCATCGCCCGGATCGTGGGCCTTAAACCGTGTGGTACGGCGGACGATCTTCCGATATAGCGGGTGGCGGACTCGATTTTCGACGGTTACCACAACCGTTTCGTCCATCCGATTGCTTACGACAAGCCCTATGCGGACTTTTCTTCGTCCGCGCTCAATCGAGCCGGATCCCGATGCTTCGTTCATACTCTATCGTCTCCCACGGGGACGGCGCGCTCACGCATCAGCGTTAGGATGCGAGCGATCTCCTTCTTGGTCGCAGGCAGCGACGCTGTATTCTCCAGCTGCCTGGTTACGTTCTCACGGCGCAGGTTGAATAGCCGTTCTCGCTGCTTGCGCAGTTCGTCCGTGAGTTCCTGATCGCTCAGCCCTCTAAGCCGTTCCAGCTTGGTCCGATGCTTCTCGTCCGCCATCGGGCGCCTCCTCCGCTTCCGTCGTTCTCATCACGAACCTTACGTCGATCGGGAGCTTATGCGAGGCTAATCGAAGGGCCTCCCTGGCTTGCTCCTCCGTAATACCCTTCATCTCGAAGAGTATTCGGCCCGGCTTGACCACCGCTACCCAGCCTTCTGGCGCTCCCTTTCCCGATCCCATACGGGTCTCCGCAGGTTTCTTGGTGTAGGGTTTATCGGGAAACACCCGAATCCAGACCTTGCCGACCCTGCGGACATAGCGGGTCATGGCGATACGGGCGGCTTCGATCTGGTTCGCCGTCATCCAGCAGGATTCCAGCGCCTGGAGCCCGTAGTCGCCGAAGTGAAGGGTGTTGCCTGAGTTGGCCTGCCCTCTCCGATGACCTCGATGCTGTCTGCGGTACTTAACCCGCTTGGGCATTAACATCAGAATGTACCTCCGCCTGAATCTCCCGATCGCCCACGGCCGCGTCCGCGCCCGCCGGATCTGCCTCGTCCGCCCCGGTCTCCACGATCTCCGCTTCTGCCGCCTCGGTCGGCCCGCATCGCCTCGCGCCGCGGTACGATATCGGCTTCGGTGGCTCGTTCGGATCCAGGCAGCACATCGCCCTTGTAGATCCAGACTTTGATACCGATATTGCCGTAGGTCGTGGGTCCTTCGGAGAAACCGTAGTCGATATCGGCTCGGAGCGTGTGCAGCGGTATCTTACCATCCCGCATATGCTCACGACGCGCCATCTCGGATCCGCCAAGCCGGCCAGCGCAGCTGACGCGGATCCCCTTGGCGCCGAGCCGCATTGCTCGGAGTATTGCCTGCCGCATTGCTCGCTTATAGGCGATACGTTTGCTTACTTGCTGGGCGATAGAGTCGGCGACAAGTTGAGCATCAATATCGGGATACCGTATCTCCTGGATGTTGACATGAACCTGGCTCTTGGTAAGCTTCTGAAGCGCCGTTCGCACATCCTCGATACCTTTGCCGCCCTTGCCGATTAGGATCCCTGGCTTGGCTGTATAGATGGTGACCGTCGTCGCATCGCCCTGACGCTCGATCTCAGTCCTGGAGACCGCCGCGCTGGAGAGGTTCTTCCGTATCCATCGTCGGATCACATTGTCCTGGCGAATGCCGTCGGCATAGCCCTTATCGGAGTACCACTTGCTCTCCCAACCACGGATGACTCCGACCCGAAAGCCGATGGGATGTATTTTCTGACCCAAAGCGTCGCTCCTCCTTACTCGGCCGTCGCGGTCTCTGCCGCAGCGCCCTCTGGGGACGTCGTAGTCGATGGAACCGGCTCATTCCCGGCCTGAGACGCGGGCGCGGCGTGACCACGCCGCCCCCCACGCGATGGGGCTGCGGTCCCGCTGGACGGGGTGGTGCGTCCTGCGGCTCTCGCCCTGCGGCCGGCGGCTGTGGCCCTGGGCTTTCTGGGTTTGGGTTCTACTTCCTCAACGATGACAGAGATATGGCACATCCGTTTGATGATTCGGTAGGCCCGTCCCTGGGCGCGCGGTTGCACACGCTTGATGCGCGGCCCCTCGTCGATGGTGCCGCGAACGAGGCGCAGGTTCTCTGTGATCAAAGGCTGCAGAGGTCGTCCGTTCTCGCCGTGAGGTCGACCGTTCTCAGCGTTGGAGACCGCCGACTTAATCACCTTCTCGATGGCCCTGGCCGCGAAGTTCGGCACGAACTGCAGAGCCGCAAGCGCATCCGAGACGTATTTACCGCGAACGGCATCCATCACGAGGCGCGCTTTCCGTGGCGGCACTCGCAGGTACTTTGCGGTCGCCGATGCCTGGGAAGGTTTCAGGCTACTCTCGGTTTTTGGTTTACCCATATCTCTTCGCTTTCCCTGCTTTATCGAACCTGGGTTCGGCGCTCGGCCTGCTGTCCCGCGTGTCCGCGGAAGAGGCGCGTGAGCGCGAACTCGCCGAGCTTATGCCCGACCATGTTCTCGGTGACGAACACCGGCACGTGCCGTCGCCCGTCATGGACGAGGAATGTATGGCCGATGAACTCGGGGAAGATGGTGCTCCGCCGAGACCACGTCTTGATCGCCTTCTTCTCGCCGGTTTTGTTCATCCGTTCGACCTTCGCCAGAAGCTTCGGCTCGGCGTACGGACCTTTCTTCAATGACCGTCCCATGGCTTCGCTCCCGTCTACTTCGCGCCGCGCCGGCGAACGATGTACTTGGTGGTGGACTTATTCCGCCGGGTCTTGTAGCCCAGCGCAGGCTTACCCGACGGAGTCGCCGGGCCCTTCTTCCGGCCCACGGGCGATTTGCCCTCGCCGCCTCCGTGGGGATGATCCCGCGGGTTCATCACCACGCCGCGAACGTGTGGTCGCTTGCCCGCCCAGCGGGTCTTGCCAGCCTTACCTGCCGAAATGTTCTCGTGCTCGACGTTGCCGACCTGTCCGATCGTCGCGACGCAGTCGATCAACACGCGCCGGACTTCGCTGGAAGGGAGCCGTACCTGCGCGTACTTGCCTTCTTTGGCCATCAGCTGGGCGAACGCGCCGGCGCTCCGGACCATCTGGCCGCCCTTGCCCGGCGTTAGCTCGACGTTATGGATCACCGTTCCGACGGGGATGTTCCGCAGCGGCAGGCAGTTGCCCGGCTTGATGTCGGCCTGCGGTCCCGAGTGAACCGCGTCGCCGGTCTTCAGGCCGACCGGAGCCAGGATGTAGCGCTTCTCGCCGTCGGCATAATGGATCAGGGCGATCCGCGCAGTACGGTTGGGATCATACTCGATGGTGGCGACTTTACCGGGTATCCCTTTCTTATCCCGCTTGAAGTCGATGATCCGGTACTGGCGTTTAGCGCCGCCGCCCCGGAATCTCGCGGTGGTCTTACCCTGGTTGTTGCGGCCACCGGAGCGCTTCAGCGGCTCGATCAGCGAACGCTCGGGCCTGGTTGCCGTGATCTCTTCAAAGGTCGATACGGAGCGGAACCGCCGGCTCGGTGTGGTCGGTTTATAGGATCGCAGTGGCATCTCAGAGTCCCTCGAACAAGGTGATCGTCTGCCCCGGTCTCAGGGTAACGATGGCTTTCTTCCAGTCGGATGTTCGACCTTCGGGCATTCGGCCCATCCGGCGTTTCTTGCCTCGAACGCGCAGCGTATTGACCTTTTCGACCTTGACTTTGAAGATCGCTTCGATCGCCTGGGCGATTTCGATCTTGTTCGCGTCAAGGGCTACCCGAAAGGTGTATTTGCCCGCGTGGCTGAGGTCCATGCTCTTCTCGGTGAGAAGAGGGCGTTCGATGATGATGTAGGGATCCTTCATACCGCCAACACCTCCTCGATCGTGGCGATGGCGTCTCGTGCGATCACGATACGGCCTGCTTTCATCACGTCTCGCACAGAGAAGTTCGGTGCGAAGCGGAGTGTAACATAGGGCAGATTACGGCACGATTTCAATAGCACCGTATCGTACGCGGGGATGATGATGAGGACGTGATGAGGGACGATCTTGGCGCCAGCGAGCTTCTTCACCTCGCCTGCATGATCGCCTTCTACGATTCTGGTCCAGTGTTTGGTCTTGATCTCACGACCTAGCGGCAGCGCCTTGATCATCGCTGCAACGTCGCGGGTCTTGATGGCGCTCAGTGCGACTTCATCGAGACCGATCATCTCTCCGGCTCTGACCCGGCTGGAGAGGGCCGCTCGAAGCGCTCCTCGTCGCATCTTACGGGGCAGAGATACGCTGTAGTCGCGAGGGTGCGGTCCGAAGACGATGCCGCCATGAGTCCAGTGCGGCGCCCGGGTGCTCCCCTGTCGAGCTCTGCCGGTACCCTTCTGCCTCCAGGGCTTTCGACCACCACCTCGCACCATCCCCCGGGTCTTGGTCGCTGCGGTACCCTGGCGGGAGTTGGCCTCTTCGGCAACCACGGCCTGGTGTACCAGAGGCAGGTTCTCTGCCGCGTCGAAGACTCCATCCGGGAGGGGCAGTGTCCCGACCTGTCGGCCGGCCATATCATATAGCGGTATGTCTGGCATCGATATCCTCCCTCTTAGATTCTCGTTATGGTGACGAGGCTGCCATTCGCCCCGGGCACGGCGCCCTGCAGCAATAACAGGTTCTGGTCTGAATCGATTCGGACCACTCGGAGCCCGCGAACCGTCACAGTGCGAGCGCCCATGTGACCGGGCTTTCGAGTGCCTTTGAATGTTCGCGCCGCGTCGGTGGCGCCGCTCGATTGCGGTTTCCGATGGACCATCGAACCATGGGTCTGATCGCCTCCATGGAAATGGTAGCGCTTGACGACACCGGCGAAGCCCTTGCCCTTGGATGTGCCCGATACCTTGACGAGATCGTCGACTTCCAGAACCTCTGCGACGCTGATGGACTGGCCCACTGCGTACTCGGTCACATCCTCGGTGCGCACCTCACGCAGCTTCTTGCACGGCGCCACATTGGGATGCCTGGAGCTCTTTAGGCCTCCGCGAAAATGCCCGAGCATCGGTTTATTGAGGTGCTTCGGTCGGATCGTCCCGAAGCCAACCTGGACGGCGGTATACCCATCCGTCTCAACACTTTTGAGCTGCGTGACAATGCAGGGGCCTGCCTCTATCACGGAGACCGGCGTTACAGACCCATCTTCATTGAAAAGCTGGGTCATCCCGATCTTTCTGCCCAGTATTGTGTCTATCAACAACTCTCTCCCTGATCGCTCTTAGGAACGACGCCATCCTTCCGGCCTGACGATACCAACGGCCCTTATGGGCGGAGCTGAGATCGTCGAACCAACCAGCGGGTTCCGGTGGCCGGTGTGAGGACTCGCCTAGAGCTTGATCTCGATATCTACCCCGCTGGGCAGGTCCAATCGCATCAACGCATCGATCGTCTTGGCGCCAGGCTCCAGGATATCGATAAGCCGCTTGTGCGTGCGCATCTCAAAGTGCTCCATCGATTCCTTATCGATCGTCGTCCCGCGGTTTACGCAGACAATATGCTTTTCCGTCGGCAAGAGCACCGGTCCGCTGATGCGTGCTCCTGTCCGCCGTGCGGTATCCACGATCCTCTCAACCGATTGATCAAGAAGCCGATGATCGAACGCCCGGAGGCGGATACGCACCTTGGTCCGTTGAGCTGCTGCCATATGTTTCTCTCCTCGGCGTTCGTACCCGCCGGAGCGCCATACGGCCCTCCGACGGGTATCGTGTCGCCCCGGGCGATACGCCCTTGTTACTCGATGACCTTGGTGACGACGCCGGCGCCGACGGTATGGCCCCCTTCGCGCACGGCGAAGCGGAGGCCTTCCTGCATGGCGATCGGCTGCAGGAG
>JAANMX010000508.1_pt1 | contig 51562 bp, 41 predicted proteins | sample 7279681 | NCBI WGS metagenome assembly JAANMX01 (sample SAMN14094542, study PRJNA606508) | bioreactor metagenome | isolation source: A lab-scale SPAN reactor treating ammonium-rich wastewater day 351 | place: Ireland: Galway | collected 2018-01-01
CCAAGCGCTCAAGCGCATGGCTAACAGGTTCCAAGCCCACTGAAGGGGCTGGGTGAGGCGGGCGCTTGTGCTGCCTGTCGGCCACCGCGTGTCCCATTCGTGATCCCCTGCCAGCGCCAAGCGCTCAAGCGCATGGCTAACAGGTTCTAAGCCCGCTGAAGGGGCTGGGTGAGGCGGGCGCTTGTGCTGCCTGTCGGCCGTCGCGTGTTCCATTCCTGATCCCTGACCCCTGACCCCTGACCCCTGACAACTGATAACTGACCCCTCCCAACTGACCCCTGACAACCATCCTCTGCCCCCTGCGCCTTCTATCAGCCGATCCTTCCTTGACAGAATTTTTAGATTAGGCTAAATTATGGTGGAGAGATGTATCTGAAGCCCATTATCCGGGGGCAGTATCGTGAAAGCACCCACAAAACAGAACCTATCGCGGCGCGGGTTTATCGGGCTGGGGCTGGGCAGCGCGGCAAGCGCCATCGGCGCCGGCGTCCTTGCCCAAAGCGCGCTGGCACAGACCCCGCCCGAACCTACGCCAATGGCCGGGATGCACCATGCAGGCGCCGGGGATGTCCACGCGTCGATGTCCCAAATGCTGGTCGGGACGGTCGACCATGCGCGCAACGGTTTCGATCCCATGCAGATGCTCGTCGATTGGGATCACGGGACGATCACAGGCGAGACCGACGACGGCCGACCCATCCGTGAATACGACTTCTCGGCCGGAGATGTCGAGATCGAGATCGCGCCCGGCATCTTCTTTCCGGCGTGGACGTACAACGGGCGTGTACCCGGCCCGTCTATTCGCTGTGCCGAAGGCGATCATCTGCGCGTGAATTTCGCCAACTATGGAAGCCACCCGCACACCCTCCATTTTCACGGCTTCCACCCGGCGGAAATGGACGGCGTCGAAGGGCAGTATCGCGGAGCGATTGCGCCGGGGGAGGCGTTCACCTATGAATTCGACGCTGATCCGTTCGGCTGTCATCTTTATCACTGCCACGCGGCGCCCCTCAAACGGCATATTCACAAAGGCATGTACGGCGCGTTCGTCGTCGATCCGCCCGGCGGACGCCCACCTGCTCGCGAGTTTATGATGGTGATGAACGCGTTCGACACGAATTTCGATTCGGAGAACGAGATCTACGCGGTCAACACCGTCGGCCACGAGTTCATGCGTCGGCCGATCCCTGTCAAAGTCGGCGAGCTGGTACGGATCTACCTGATCAACGTCGTCGAATTCGACCTGATCAACAGTTTTCACCTGCACGCCCATTTCTTCGACTACTACGACACCGGCACATCGCTGCAGCCCACGCTGCGCGTCGTGGACACGATCATGCAGGCGCAGGGACAGCGCGGGATCATCGAGTTCCGCCCGCGTTATCCGGGGCGCTATATGTTCCATGCACACGTCAGCGAGTTCGCCGAACTGGGATGGATGGGCTTTTTCAATGCCGTCAACGAGCATGATTTCGCTGGCGCGCTGGCGGAGGTTGGGCTTGACGCGGAGTGGGATCACAAGAGCTTGAACGGCAGTACGTTGAAGTGACCGGGCCGTTGTTCGAAAGTCGAGAGAGTGGGTCTCCTATGACGTCGTGTTCATTGAGCGATACAGCGTAGCATCTTCCCATCACTCAGCACCTTCAACTACTGCGTAGAGGACGCCAGCATGTCATCACAATCATCGTCGCAAGAAACGTCTACGCCTGTACGGCGGAGTATGTCGGGAGGCGCTTGGGTACTTGCGCTGGCGCCTCTGATCCTGCTGGGCGTCGTGCTGGCCTATCTCGTGGTCACGGGCGGCGGCTTGACCGAGCTGGCCGGCCCGCCGGTCGAGCAGGTGTCGATCCAGCGCATCACACTGCCTGACGCGGGAGTCATTCAGGTCGAGGTCGTCAACGACGGGCCGCAGGAAGTCACCATCCCGCAGGTTCAGGTCGACGACGCCTACTTCTACTTCGAGGCCAATCCGTCGACCACCATCCCCCGCCTCGGACGGGCGACCTTTACGATCCACTACCCGTGGGTGAAGGACGAAGCGCATAGGATCGCGCTGGTGTCGTCGTTGGGGGCGCTGTTTGAAGGCGAAATCCCGGTTGCGGTCGCCACCCCGCACACGTCGTTCAACCTGTTCTTGCAGTTCGGATTGGTCGGCCTGTACGTCGGTGTCGTGCCGATCGGGCTGGGCCTTCTGTGGTATCCCTTCATGCGCCGGCTGAGCAAGGCGGCGATGAACTTTATCTTGGCGCTCACGGTTGGCCTGCTCGTCTATCTGGCGATTGGCACGTGGCTGGACGCCAACGAGTTCGCGGCGGAGCTGCCGGCGTTCTGGCAGGGTGTGCCGATGGTGCTGTTCATCGCGCTGATCACGTTGGGCGTGCTGCTCGCGCTCGGCGGCGCGCGGCGGGACGCGGAAACCTCAGCGTTGGGCGTCGCGTACCGGATCGCGTTCGGCATCGGGCTGCACAATCTCGGCGAGGGGCTGGCGATTGGCGCTGCGTTCGCTTCGGGCGAGGCGGCGCTAGGCACCTTCCTCATCCTCGGATTCACGCTGCACAACATCACCGAGGGCGTCGGCATCGCGGCCCCGATCGTCCAGCGCAGTCCGGGCATCAAACACTTCGTGCTGCTGCTGCTGATCGCGGGCGGCCCGGCGATCTTCGGCACATGGATCGGCGGCTTTGCCTTCGACCCGGTGCTCGCGACGATCTTCCTCGCGATTGGCGTCGGGGCTATCTTGCAGGTTGTGTGGGAAGTCTCCAAACTCGTCGCGCGGGACGCCGCAAAACAGCGTCAGCCGCTGGTGAATTGGGTTACGCTGGGCGGTGTTGTGGCCGGCTTGGCCCTGATGTACTTCACCGCTTTCATGGTGAAGTTCTAGGCAGGTTCGTTACGTGGGCGCGGTGCAGCAGATGAAGCAGGCGCCGCGCCCCGACAACCACGGTGGTTGCCACGCATGTCCCGCTGCGATAGGCTTGGGCGGTGTCCGACCATCCGAAGGATTCCGCCGTGAACGATCCGCTGTTGAGCTGGCGCAACGAATTCCCGATCCTCAGCACCTGCACGTACATGATTAGCAACAGCCTCGGGGCGATGCCGCGCGCCGTGTACAACACGCTGCACGAGTTCGCCGATACGTGGGCCACGTTGGGCGTGAGCGCGTGGGGCAAGCCGTACGGCAGCAATCCGACATGGTGGGAGGTCAAAGGCGCGGTGGGCGACAAGATCGCGCCGCTGATGGGCGCGCCGGCGGGCAGTGTGCTTGTCCACGAGAACGCCAGCATCGCCAACGGCATCTTGATGAGCGCGCTCGACTGGTCGGATACGCGGCGCAGCAAGATCGTCGTGTCGGACATGGACTTTCCGAGCGATGTGTATTCGATCCAGCGCATGCTGCCACCGCATATCAGCGTGCAGGTGATCCGCACCCGTGACGGCATCACCCTGCCGATCGACGAGCTGCTGGACGCCATCGACGAAGAAACGCGCCTCGTCAGCCTGTCGCATGTGCTGTTCCGCAGCGCATACATCATGCCAGCGGCCGAGATCGTCGCCAAGGCGCACACGGTCGGCGCGCAGGTGCTGCTCAACGGCTATCACAGCGTCGGCATCATCCCGGTCGACGTCACGGCGATGAACGTGGACTACTACATCGGCGGCACGCTCAAGTGGATGTGCGGCGGGCCGGGCGGCGTATTCCTGTACGTGCGGCCTGATCTGCTCACGACGCTTCAGCCCAAGATCACCGGATGGTTCGCGCATAAGAACCCGTTCGCGTTCGACATCGATCACTTTGAGCTGCGCGACGATTATTACCGCCTCGCCAACGGCACGCCGGGGATCGCCGCGCTGTACGCGATCCAGCCCGGTGTGGACGTGATCACGCAGGTTGGCGTCGAGGCCATCCGCGCCAAGTCGCTGCGCCAGACTCAACTGCTGTTCGATCTCGCGGACGCCGCCGGATACGAAACGCGCACGCCGCGCACCGAGGCCGACCGCGCCGGCACGGTGACGGTCAATCCGCCGCACGCGTATGAGGTCAGCCGCGAGATGCTGGCGCGCAAGATCGTGGTCGATTTCCGCGCCAACGCGGGAATACGCATTGCGCCGCACTTCTACAACACCGACGACGAAGTGCGCGCGACCGTCGACGTTATCGGCGAAATCTTGGCCGATGGGAGCTGGCAGAAACACACGCAGGGCCGCGAATTCGTGACGTAGGCGAAAGGGACTGCTGTGAACATCGCGGATGCCCGGATGCACAGCCAGCGGTTGGTCGCGCCCGCCTTTGAGACGCCCGGCGAGGTTGTGCGCTGGATGGGCGCAATGCAGGCTCAGGACTACCATCAGGCGGTGTGGGCGATCGGCTCGCGCATGGCGAACCCGGCGCTGACCGCCGTTGAGACAGCGATTGACGCGGGCGACATCCTGCGCACATGGCCGATGCGCGGCACGATCCATTTCGTCGCCGCCGAGGAGGCGCGCTGGCGTGTCGAACTGGCCGCCGACCGCATCCGTTCTAGCGGCACAGCCCGCCGCCGGCAGCTCGATTTGACCGACGATGACGTCAATCGCTGCCGCGACATCGCGGAGAAGCGTCTCGCAGGCCGTCGGCGGATGCAGCGCGGCGATCTGCTGCGCGCGTTCGAGGAAGGCGGCGTCAGCACGGCCGGCCAGCGTGGCTATCACATTCTGGGGCAGTTGGCGCTTCAGGCCGTGTTGTGCATCGGCCCTAACGATGGCAAGCAGCAGACCTACGTGCTGCTGGACGACTGGACGCACGGCGCGCCGTCCCGCCCGCGTGACGAGGCGCTGGCCGAACTGACGCGGCGTTATGCAATCAGCCACGGGCCGGCCACCGCGCACGATCTGGCGTGGTGGGCGGGGATCACGGTCACAGACGCGCGGGCGGGGTTCGAGGCGGCGCGCCCGGACGTGACGCCGCGTGACATCGACGGCACGGTGTATTGGTCGGCGGACGGCACGGGCGATCAGACGGTCGGCGCGGGTCACCTCGCGCTTTTGGCCGGCTTTGACGAATACCTGCTCGGCTATCAGAACCGCGACGCGGTGATCGACCGCGCCAATGCGTCGGCGGTTTGCCCCGGCGGCAACGGCGTGTTCTATCCGATGATCGTCGTCGGCGGGCAGATCGTGGGGACGTGGCGGCGCACGCTCAGGAAGGGCCTCGCCGTGATCGGTCGCGAGGTCTTCCCCGGCGTGACGGTTTCCGATGACGCGTTCGCGTCGGCCGCGCGGCGCTATGCGGCGTTCCACGGCCTTTCGGTCGCATTCGAGACGTGACGAACTGTGATGGTTTGCGGTGGCGTGCGGGTTCGTCACCCTAAGCGCAGTGGGCCGACACGGCGCTCCGGGCGTTGGAGATGAATCGCCGCCGGTTCCCAAACCGCAGGCAGCGTTTATAATCGGGGATATGTGCCCTCAAACGGAGAACGTCACCGATGAAAGAAGGACGCGAATACCTCGCGGCGAACGCCAAGAAGGAAGGGGTCGTCACGACGGCCAGCGGCTTACAGTACCGCGTGTTGACGCACGGCGACGGCCCCAAGCCCGGCCCGCGCGCTGAGGTAGAAGTGCATTACGAGGGGCGTTTGATCGACGGCAGCGTGTTCGACAGCTCCTACGCGCGCGGCGAGTCGATTGCGTTCTTCCTCTCACAGGTCATCCCCGGCTGGTCGGAAGGCGTGCAGCTCATGCCGGTTGGGTCGAAGTACGAGCTGACCATCCCCTTTGAGCTGGCGTACGGGCCGAAGGGCATCCCCGGCGTCATCCCGCCGCACTCCACGCTGATCTTCGACGTCGAACTGCTCAAGATTTACTAGGCCGGTGTTCGTAAGTCGAGAGATTCGGTCTCCCATCTTGCAGCGTTAGTCGAGCTATACGGCGCGGCGTTTCCTCATCACTCATCACTTTCAACTTCGTGCTTAGGCAAACGCATGGGGCGCAGCGCCCCAGACACGGACGATTGAACCTCACCCCCAGTCCTCTTCGCTGCGACGAGGAGGCTGGGGTGAGGTATCGTGCAGTCGATTCTCTGACAATCCACTCAACGCGCGTCGATCCACAGCGCGCGCATGAGCGTGTGCGGATCGCGTTCGTCTCCGCATGAGCCGAAGTACTGCGTCAAGCGTTCCAGATCGCGCTCTAGGAAGCTGCGCGCGTTCGGGTTGCCGTCGACCTCAACCACCTGCGGCAGGTCGATGACGGTGGGCTGATTGTCCCAGTACAGCACGTTGTAGGCGGACAGGTCGCCGTGCACCATGCCGTGGCGCAGCATGATCTGTACCGTTTCGAGCACGGTGTCGAAGGCGGCGCGGGCTTGCTTGGCGGTCAGGCGCACCTCGGCCAGTGTCGGCGCGGCGAGGGCGTCATCCCCGCAGTAGCCCATCAGGATCGCGTTGGGCGCGATGGCGATCGGGCGCGGCACAGAAGCGCCGGCGTTGAACAGCGTTTGCAGCGCGCCGTACTCGTGCATCAGCCATGAACCGTGCGCGACCGCCTTGCCGAAGTCAGATTTCTTCTTCAGCGCGCGCGTGATGCGGTTGTTGCTCTGCTTGATGACATGCCCCTCGCTGTTGAGCGTGGAACGCCCTTCACGATACGCGCTGTCGTTCTTCATCGTGCGGAACATGGCGGGGCGGTAGACTTTAGCGGCGAGCAGGTCGGCGCCGGCGTTCGGGCTGCCGGCGACGCGATACACGTTGGCTTCCTTGCCGCCTTTGACACGGGCGAGGACGTCGGTCATCAGGCCCATTTCGTAGAACGGGCGCAGGCTGTCGAGCAGCCACCCGCCTTCAAAGAGACTGGGGCGATAGGTGATGTTGAAACCGCCTTCCAGCCCCTCAACAGCGGCGATGCTGTCCAACTGCTGCGTTTGAGACTTCTTCGGTTTATGGTTGGCTTTGACCTTGCGGCGGGTGCGCTCGGTGAACGCGGCTTCGTAGTCGGCGTAGCGATCCAGTTCCAGATCGAAATCGTCGTTGGGATCAGACGTGAAACGAGACAAGGCTCGGATTCCTTCGCGTGATTGTGTAGGTTGGGTGTTTGCGGGGCTGCCGGACGTTCTGCAAGCAGCAGGCGATGCACAATGGCTCCGCCGTCACGCAGACCGTGACGGGCGGCGCTGTGCGCCGTGCACGCCATGACCGGGGCTAGTCGGTCAGCACACCCCTTGCGCGAAGGAACAAGCGCGGGACTTGCGGGGAGGTTGGGTGACTACTTCTTCGGTTCAGGCGCGCCGATGCAAATGACGACCTCTGCGGCCGTGGCCGTGATCTCAATCATACGATGCGCCTCCTTGAGTCAATCGAACGAGGGATGTACAGAGTGTTGTACGTGAAAAGAATGCCCCCAGTTGCGCGGCCTGTCAAGCACCTGCTATTGGGGGCACTTGTGGCACATGAGCCGATCTTTAGCGAAGCACTAGACGTTGCCGCGAATCCGATGATCGGCCTGCCTGAACGATGCGCTTGCCGCATCTCCGCAGATGAGGGCTGCGCCTAGGGGACTGGCGCGAAATTGCCCTTTGGTATATTTTGGTCACTGGATCAAAACCTACGACATGAGTTCAGAAAGTCCCGACGCGTCATGCTGCGAGTACGTATCATCGCTGTTATGCTCGCCATGAGCACAGCCCTGATCGGCTGCCAGCCAGATACCTCCGCACCTGCTTCAACGTCTACGCCCGCCGCGCCGACTCAAACCGTACAGCCGGCCGATTACGTGTTTGACGGCCATGTTGGGTTCAGCCGCGGCGGTCTCAATGTCCGACTGCGCAAGCCGCGCGGCTGGGAGACCTTTACGACGGACGGCGGCATCGTGGTCGCCGAGAAGTTCGGCACGGTCGCCGATCAGGGACATCTCGCCGGCCTGATGACGTATGTGTTCCTCACGCCGCTGGACGACTTTCCGTTCGACATCGCGCAGGGGCCGGACGGGAGCGCCGCCGTCGATGTGTTATCCAGCATCATCGCAGACGACAGCTACGTCGGCGGGTCGGATGTCTCAGCGGTGGAAGGATTTACGTGGTCGGGATACGACGCCGCGTACTATCTGCTAACCGACCGCCAGACCGGCCTGCGGACGCTGGTGATCGGCGTCCCGCTGATGCAGCAGGGCATGCTGCTAACCGCGACGCTCAGCGCCCCGGCTCAACTACAGCCGGATATCCGGACGGCGCTGCCCTCACTGCTGGGCGGCTTGATGATTAACTCAACCCGGCTCAGCCCTGACGACTTGGCCGCCCTACCTGCCGAGCTGGTGTTCCCAGCCCCCTAAGAAGCGGATTGATGGGCGTCTGAGGCGGCGCGTTCTCTTTACTGCGGGGTCTTGAGCGATGCCGCCAGCGCGCGTTCGGCGTTGCGCCGGCGATAACCAGCGGGCGGCTTGGGCTGACGCCTCTGCAGCATATCGACAACATCGCGCAGGACGTCGTCGACAGGCGTATAGGTCATGCCGAGTTCGACCTTGCTGCGGGTGTTGTCGAGTTCCGACATCCACACGTCGCTGAACGGGGAACAGTCTGGCAGGAACCCGTTAGCGATCAGAACACTGCGCGGCACCGTGACGATGTTCGCGGTCACGTTCAGGGTATGAGCCAGCCGGTGCAGCAGATCGGAGAGGCTCAGGGTCTCATCCGGGCTGATGTTGAAGGCGCGACCGAACCCGCCCGCGTAGTCCAGCAGGCGCATAATCGCACGCACGACATCGTGCGCGTACACGTTGCGCACGGGGTAATCCGGCTGATCGGCGATCAGCACCGGGCCGCCGTCGCGCAGGCGCAGCACGTAGTTGTACAGCCTTAGGTATTGATCGCGCGCGCTGATGACCATCGGCAGGCGCAGGACGGTGGCCGGGAAGCCGGTGCGCGCATGAGCCTCCATCAGCACATCCTCGGACTGGCGCTTGTCGGAGCCGTACAGCCACTCCTCGTAGTCGTAAGTCCCGAAGGGGGGCGCTGGCATGATCGGCCCGTCGTAGTCGTCCTCGGAAAACGGGCGCGTCAGTCCATCGCGCACCAGATACACCTGCCCGGTGGACAGCGCGATGTAGCGGCCCGTGCTGCCGTTCAACAGCTGCGTGATCACCTCGGCTTCGGGGCGACGGTGCAGCACGGTATCGACGACGACGTCGAAGGTTCGGCCGGTCAGGGCGCGGCGGAGCTGAACCGGATCGGTGCGGTCGACGCGCAGGCGGGGCAGCGTCTCAGGCAGCGTGTCCGGTGATACGCCGCGGTTCAGCAAGGTGACCCGGTGGCCGGATTCGAGCAGCGCCTCCGTCAGAAAATGACCGATCTGTCGGGTGCCGCCGATGATGAGGATGTTCATGCGAAGTGCCGTCCTAATGATCCGATCACGGCGCGCGCCGGCCGAGGCACGGCATCACCCGCACCGCAGCAGAACGATCTGCGCCGATGTCTTTGAGAATCCTGCATCTCCCTCGAGGGCGTGAACGACCCGCCCGCTGCTGTGCCGCTTCAACCCGCGGCACGGCATCTGCTTTGCATTATCAGCCCTATAGAGTATACCCTCAACACCGTGCAGGGGCATAGACAGTGCTGTATAATAATGATAGTATCTCTCACAGCGGGGCGTAGCGCAGTTGGCAGCGCGCACGCTTTGGGAGCGTGAGGTCGCCGGTTCAAATCCGGCCGCCCCGACACGCGGGCATGGTGTAGTGGTAACACAAAACCCTTCCAAGGTTTTGTCACGGGTTCGAGTCCCGTTGCCCGCTCTGAAGACGGGTCCATAGCTCAACGGCAGAGCGCCGGGCTCATAACCTGTTGGTTGCAGGTTCGAATCCTGCTGGACCCATGAACAAAAACACCCCGAGGCGATCTGCTTCGGGGTGATTGGTTCTAAACGGCTGCGAGTGGTGCTGCGGCGGGGCGCGGCCCCGCTACTGCGTGAGCTGGTCGAGCTTTTCGCGCGCGGCGGTGAAGTTCGGGTTAAAGTTGACCGCTTCGCGCAGGTTGTTGATGGCGCGGTCACGCTCGCCGAGCGCCTCGCGGGCCAGCCCCGCGTAGTAGAACGTCTCCTCGACATACTGCCCGCCGCCGTCGTTGAGGTTATTGCGGGCCAAGTCGATCATGTCTTGATAGCGGCCTTCCGCGTAATACGCTTCGAACGGCCCGAACTGATACCACAACATGCGCCATGGCAGCCCGATCCGCCGCGCTTCGTCATACGCGATCACCGCGCGATCCATGATGCCGAGCCGGACGAAATTGGTGCCCATGTTGAACCACGCGAACGCATTAGATCGGTCAGCGGTCGCCTCTGCCGTGGCGATCTGCAGCGCGTTCAGCGCGTTGGTCTGCGGGTCGGCGTTGGCGCCAAGCAGGTCGAGCAGGGCCGGTTCCGCGCCGCTGTCATACAGCACGATGTACGTGTAATTGAAGTGCTGCCAGAAGCGCTGGATGTGGTCGTAGCTGTAGCGCAGGTTCGGCCCAAGATAGCTGTCCTGCGTGATGAACTCGGCCGAGGCGTCGTCATAGCCGCTCACGAGCAGGTAATGACCCATCCAGCCCAACCGGTCTGGCTCCGGATCGTAGCCGGCTTCGATGATGACGGGGTAGTTGTTGGAGATCAGCAGCTTGAGCATGTCGAGGGTGCCGCCGACGCGCTCCAGCGCATAAACCGGGATCTCTGGAACCTGCGAGTTGACGAACTGAACCATCTGCCACGGGCTGACGTTCTTGTCCTCGCGGTTGGGCTTGAGCCAGCTTGCGGCGCGGCCCTGCTTGTCGGCATAACCGAAGTACGTCAGCGCATTGGTGAGCGTCGCCGGGCCGCAGTTGTTCCACCCTTGATACTCGAAGGTGATCCCCGCCAGCGCATAACTGGAAGGCAGCGGCGTGATCTGCTGGCCCATTGGGGGCGCGGGCGAGGGATCGCCCTCTTGCGCGCTGCTCGCAAACGCAGCGGTCAACAACAGCCCCAACATGACAGCGCGAACGATCAGTTTCATGGAGATACACCTCGACTCAACGGCGTACCAAGAGTATACCGTCAGCCTGTGTTGTCAATCCCGCCGCCGGGGGGACGGCCCAATGATGATTGCCCGACGCGCGCTATTCGGCCAGCAGATAGCGGGCGATCAAATGCGCCGTATGCACGACGGCATCCGTGTGCGTGCGCTCGTAGCTGTGCGAGGCATACACGCCGGGGCCGATCAATCCGACGCGCGCGCCGCCGCCCGCCCCCCAGTAAGCCGTCCCGTCCGATGCGTAGTACGGGAAGTAATCGGGCTTGAGGGGGATGTTATGCGCCGCCGCCAGCTCGCGCAGCTTTTGGATCATGTCGAAGTGGTACGGCCCACCGCCGTCCGCGGTACACAGCGACACACTGAACTCGTCGCCGTTGTGGCCGTCGCCGACGACACCCATGTCGACCGACAGCAGTTCGTCAAGCTCGGCCGGCCAATCCGCCGCGCCGCCGTGACCGACTTCTTCGTAGTTGGAGATCAACGCCAGCACGGTGCGTTTGGGCTTCATGCCGGCGTGATTGAGCGCGGACAGCGCCCCGTAGATAGCGGCGACGCTCGCCTTGTCGTCCAAGAAGCGCGACTTGATGAAGCCGCTGGCCGTCACCTCCACACGCGGGTCAAGGAAGATGAAGTCGCCCACCTGAATGCCGAGCGCCTCGACATCGGCCTTGCTCGACACGCGCTCGTCGATGCGCACTTCCATGGTGCGGTCGGTTCGCTCGCTGGTGGCGGCTTCCTTGTTGACATGCACGCTGGTGTTGTTGAGGGCGAACGTGCCGCGATAGCGCCGGTCATCGGCGGTGCGAATCGTGACGTTCTCGCTCTCTGCGCCGTGGAGCAGCAGCCCGCCGATGCGATGAATGGCGAGTCGGCCGTTGGACTTGATCTCGCGCACCATCAGGCCGAGGGTATCGGCGTGGGCGGTGATCCCGACCGGCGGCGGCGCGGCGTCTTCACCGGGGATGCGCAGCATGAGCGCGCCTTTGCGGGTGAACGATGCCTCGACACCTGCAAGCGCGGTGAATCGCTCGCGGCAGAACGCCATCGCCTCGCGGTGATAGCCGGTCGGGCTGGGCGTGTTCAGCAGATCGACGAGGAACGCGACAAGGCTGGACGGGTCGATAGCGAGCGACATCTGGAATCAGTCCTCGGACAGCCGGCCGGCGGTAAGTTTCTGCTTGAACGCCTCCAGCCCATCCCAGTCCCCCTTCGCTGCAAAGGCGGCCTGCTTCGGCCATGACGGAATCGTCGGATGACGGCGGTAGTTGGCGGCGAGCAGCTTTTCGAGAATCGCGTCCGGATCGGCCGCGGCGATGTCGGCGAACGAGGTGAAACCAACCGCGTGCAGCGCCTTGTCGTAGTATGGCCCGATGCCTTCAAGCACGGTGAAGTCAACTGCTTTGGCGGTCTTGGCAGGTTCCGGCTCAGGCTCCGGCGCGGCGGGTTCCGGCGCTGGCTCAGGCTCCGGCGCGGCGGGTGATTCGGCCTGTGCAGCGGGTTCCGGTGCTGGCTCAGGCTCAGGCGCGGCGGGTGGTTCGGCCTGCGCGGCGGGTTCCGGCGCTGGCTCAGGCTCCGGCGCGGCGGGGGGTTCAGCCTGCGCGACGGGGGGTTCAGCCTGCGCGACGGGTTCCGGCGCTGGCTCAGGTTCAGGCTCCGGCGCGGCGGGAGGTTCGGCCTGCGCGACGGGTTCCGGCGCTGGCTCAGGCTCCGGCGCGGCGGGTGGTTCGGCCTGCGCGGCGGGTTCCGGCGCTGGCTCAGGTTCAGGCTCCGGCGCGGACTGTGTCACTGGCGTCGGAAGCGCAGCCGAACGGACTGGCTCCGGCAGCGCCTCCTCTTCCTCTTCATCAGCATCGTCGGCCGCTTGGGCCGCGTGCGCCTCCCGCCAGTTCCACAGCAGCAGCGCCGCCACCAAGATGAACAGCGCCAACATGATCCAACCTGAGGCGTCCGGCATTCCGGCGCGGTTCACCATGAGATTCACACCAATAACAACGCCGGCGGTCGCAAGAATCGCGGCTAGAAGTGTGCGCGTCGATCGATCGTTCAATGACATTCTGTCCTCCTTAAAAACGGAGTGGTGTTACGTCCTCCCATTGTGCCGCACCGACACGGGATGCGTCAAAGACTCGCGCATAACGCGTATAATTTGATAGATCAGCGCATATCGAGGAGCACACCCGTGAGACGTCTGTTTGTGATTACCGTGGCTGCGCTCATGATGGCCCTTCCCACCGCGGCCGCCGAGCCAGCGGACGGCATCTTTCAACTGGCCCAGCACATCCCCGCCGACGCCGCCGTCTTTGTCGCGCTGCGCACCGACGATGCGTATCTCGACTCGCTGGACACGGTGCTTGCCCAAGCCAATACGCTGATGGCGGACTTGGGAACGGCCGGCGTGAACCTCAACATGCGTGACATCGTCGCCAACGGGCTGCAGATTGAGCGCGCCGATCTCGATGCGCTGCTGGCATGGGCCGGCGACATGATCGGTATCGCCGCGATGGCTGACGGTGACGGCACACCCATTTGGCAGGGGGTGATCCCGCACACCAACCGGCAGGCCGCGGATGTCTTTCTGCGCGGGCAGGGCTTCACCGACGGCGGCGTTTACGGTGGCTATGCTGCGTACGTCAGGGAGGGGACAACGCAGCTCGTCTTGTTGGACGACACGATGGCGTATGTCGCTGAAAATCCCGACCATGCGGCTGTGATCGCGGCGGGCGATTATCCGTGCTTGTCCGACGACCCCGGCTATGCGGCCGCCGTGCATGCGCTGCCGGAAGGAACGTACAGCGCCGCTGCATATTTCAGTCCAGCTGCCGCCACCGCACAGCTTGGGCTGTCGGCGGATGCGCAGAACGGCGTGATCGTCGGATTGACGATGACGGACGCGAACGGCGTCGCGTTGATCGCCGATATCGTTCAGATGCCGGGTTCGATACCGGTGACACAACCGCTGTCGATCAACCCGGAGTTTCGCCGGTTCGTGCCGGCTGATGCGACCGCGGTGGTTCACGGCGCAGAGCTGGGCGGCCTGATCAATACGGCTATCGACGCGCTGGAGGCCAGCGGCGCAGTGAACGTGCGTGCCAATATCGAAGCGGTGTTGGGCGGGGCCGGCCTTGATCTGAACACCGCGCTCAACTGGATGAAGGGCGATTTCGCGTTATTCGGGCGTGTCGACCTGCAAGGCTTGTATCGTTATGCCTTTGGGACGGTGACCGACCCCGCGGCGTTGGAAGACCTGTTCGATATCGGACTGGTCATTGAGGCGGTCAACCCGGTTGGCGCGGCGGATACGGCGCGCGGGCTTGCCAGTATGCTGCGTGCGCTTGGCGCCGCGCGAAGCGCGCCCGTCACGACCGAGACGGTCGGGGGTGTAGAACTGACGGTGCTGCGAATCGACGGGTTGGATGCCTTCGCGCTTCCGATCCCGGTCGCGCTCACAGTCGGCGCCAGCGACGAGGTGTTCGTCTTGGGAACGTACAACGCCGTCACCTCGATCTTGAGCGGCGGGCCGGGGATCGACATCGCCAGAGCGTATCAGGACAGCACCGCGCTGTGGCTGAATCAGCCGACATCGGTGTGGTTCGCAGACAGCGAACTGCTCGCCACGGCGTTTGGCACGTTCATAACGCTTGGGCCTACGGTTGATCCGGCGTATCTGGACATCATCGCCGTGCTGGACGAGGATGCTCCGCCGATTGAGCCGGTGCTGCCCGTCCCCGCAGCGATCGACGGCATCATCAACAGTTTGGGCGAGTTCGCGCGCTATGCCACGATCACGACCAACGTGGACGATGACGGCGTGCAGCGCCTGCGCGCCACGATCACACTGGGCATGTTAACCCGCTGACGCAGGCGGTTCGTCGCCCGGCAGCAGTGGGGCCGGAGGGTCAGGCTCGGCGGGTGGTTCCGGGCGAAACGGCGTGCGGCCCGTGCCCAGCAGATATCCGAGCCAGCGTGTTTCCTCGCTGCTTTCGAGCAGAAGCTGCACGAGCATCGTCATCGGAATGGCGATGATCGCGCCTAACGCGCCGAACACCCACGTCCACAGAATCAGCGAGATGAAGCTGACGGCCGGCGCGATGTCGAGGTCTTGCTCGATGAAGCGCGGCTTGACGACGTTCTCGAAGAACCCGTTGATCAGCACGAAGCCGACCACGACGATCACCGCTTGCGGGATGCCCAACTCGATCAGCGCCAGCAGGGCGGGCGGGATCACGGAGAGCAGGAAGCCGATGTTCGGCACGAAGTTGAGCAGGAACGACAGCACGCCCCACAACAGCGCGAAGTCGACGCCGATCAGCAGCAGCAGCGGCACGTTGACCGCGGCGGTCAGGAACCCGACATACGCCGTAATGACCATGAAGCGGCGGACATCCTGCCCGAAGCGGGTGACGCGCTGCACCACGTCCGTCCCTTCGCCGGCAAGCTGCGATAACATGCGCGGCAGCGTGCGGGCATAAGTCAGGAAGAACACGCCGGCCAAGAGGATCACGCCCCAGTTAGCGATGCCGGACAGCAGGCTTTGGGCGAATGTTCCGGCGGCGGTCAGCAAACGCGACGGCGAAAGATCGGCCTCGTCAACGACCGCTTGCAGGTCGACCCCGAAGCCGGAGAGCGTCGCGTCCAGCGAGTCACGCAGTTCGGTTAGTCGCGCTTGATAGCCCGGCAGCGCGCCGGTGAACCCGCGCAGCGACAGCGCGATGATCCCGACCAGCAGCAGCAGGATCAATACGAACAACCCGAGCGTGACGATCAGCGCGAGCCAGCCGGGCAGGCCGCGCTTCATGAGCCGGTCGAGCACCGGGCTGATGATGATCGCCAGCACCACGGCCATCAGCATCGGCGCGATGATGTTGTTGGCTTCGCGCAGGGCTAGAACGATCACCGCTGCCGCCGCCGCCGCGATCAGCCCATACGTGACACGTGGAATGTTGACCCCGGACGACATGATCGTGGTCTCCTCAAGACTGGGTGCTGACTCTATACCATCGAACGCTCAAGCGCATTGCCCCCCGCCTACCGCCAACTGACAACCGGCACCTGATCCCTGCCTACCGCCAACCGGCACCTGATCCCAGCCTACCGCCAACCGGCACCTGATCCCTGACGACTGGCAACTGGCACCTGATCCCTGACGACTGGCAACCGGCACCTGATCCCTGCCTACCGCCAACCGGCACCTGATCCCTGCCTACTGACAACTGGCACCTGATCCCTGACAACTGGCAACTGGCACCTGATTCCTGATTACTGACAACTGGCACCTGATCCCTGACGACTGACAACTGACGCCTCAATGCGCATCGTCGGCCTGAACGCAGCCTGATCCGTCGCTGGCGTGAGCCGGCATGAGATGCTGTGCGTGCAATTTCAGGTAGGCGGATAACTTGGCCGCCACCAGCGAACGATGGCACGCGGTCGGGATGTCTTCGACGCAGAACAGCACGATACGCCGAGCCTGCGGCCCGATCTTCTCTAGAATTGCTGCGGCCGAGATCTTGCTTAGGATGTCGTGCTCATACGCGGCGACGAAGTCCTGTGACAGCTTCGTCCGATGCCGGATGCCCCCAACCGATTCGTCGACATGGTATTGAATCTGCCGGATAGCCGCCGGCGGCGCGAGTTCGCGTAGATGAAGGTAGGTGATGCCGCGCTTACGCAGTGCCTCTTGCAGATACGCGGCGTTTGCATAGCGATACAAAGGGCCGCGGACACCGCGCCGATCCCGGACATCCACGAACGTGTCGATGCGCGCCTCGGCTAGGCATCCGAAGAAGGTTTCCTCGGTGGAGTGGTATACGCCAAAGGTATAGATGGCCTCGATCATCATCGTCCTCGATCTATGTAACTTGGCCGATGAAAAGAGTGTAGCACGGGCTGAGGTGTCTAGGCGCCGTAACACCGAAAATCCAGCGCGGACCTACCCCTGCCGTATCTGCTCATGATACCGTAGTGCGCATATCGCTGTGCCAAATCGCGCCGCACGGCGTGACGGGTGTTCGCTATGCTCAACCGCCAAACTGAGGGTCTGCTGCTGATTATCGTGGCCGCCGCTGGCTACGCTATCATGCCGATTCTGGCGAAGGTCGTCTATGCCGACGGCACGCTGCATCCTATGGACGTGGTGACGTGGCGGTTTATCTTCGCGACGCCGCTGATCTGGATCCTTCTGCGTGTTCTGCGTGTGCCTGCGCCTGCCGAGCCGACACCGCGCGGTGCGATGCTGCTGCTCGGTGTGCTTTTCGCCGCTGTGACGGCGTGCGCGTTCTTCGCGCTCGATCGTATTCCGGCTAGCCTATACACCGTGCTGCTGTACTCTTATCCGGCGATGGTCGCACTGATCTCGTCGCTGATGGGCGAGCCGCTGAGTGTGCGCGGATGGATCGCGCTGGGGCTGACGCTGGTTGGTGTGACGCTGACGGTGCCGCTGGAGACCATTGGCAGCGATGCGTTCGACGGCGTCGGAATCCTGCTCGCTGTGTTCAATGCAGCGATTTACGCCGGCTATCTGGTGATTAGTGGACGGGCGCTGCGAGGACGTCGTGGGGTAAGCCATGTGACTGCGTGGGTAATTACCGGGGCGCTGCTGCCGCTGATCGTGCTCGCGCCATTCCGGGGGTTGAACCTGCCGAGCGTGCCGGAAGCATGGGTCGGGTTGATCGCCATCGCGCTGTTCTCGACCGTGATGCCGTTGTTCGCGATGTTGGGCGGCACGGCGCGGCTGGGCGCTGCGCGCGCGTCGATTCTCAGCACGTTCGAGCCGGTGGTGACGGTGCTGTTGGCGGTGCTGCTGCTGCCGGACACCGAACGCCTGACGCTGCTTCAGGTGGCCGGCGGCGCGCTGATTCTGTTCAGTGTGATCCTGCTGCAGCTGCCGGCGCTCCGCCGCGCACGCGCCGTCCCCGCCGCCGCAGATTGAGGGGGGAGCGTGAATCCGCGACGCTGGGCAACCCCTTGTGCTGGTTCCGATCCGGCGGATCGAGTGTCTTAATGCGCGTCGCCCTCCGCCAGCAGCGCCTCCGCCACCGCCAGCAGATCAGCGCGGCAGGCTGGCGGAATGGCGTTGTCGGGCAGCGCGTCGAGGCGCTCCACGAACGCGCCGACCTCTGCGAGCGTGTCCGCTACGAGCGGGCCACGGGCGGCTGACCTTACCCCGGTTTAGCGGACGGAGAAAATGCCCGATAGACTGAGTGTAAGGAGAAGGACGATGGAACGCTGCAAGTAGTACACAGACGAGTTCAAGCAGGATGTGTTGGCGATGGTCGCGGAAGGGACGCGGTCGGTGGCACAGCTCAAACGTGAACTCGACCTTAGCCGAGAGCTGGTTGAGCGTGTTGACGCCATATTCATTGGTGGCTGACGACGGTACGGTCGGAGCGTTCCAGAAGCTCGTCCGCGCGTCGATCACCGCGGTCGCTGTCGTGTAACTGTAGACGTGCTGGCGAACCGGGTTCGTCGCGGTGCTGACGTTTTGACGGAAGTTGCTGTTCGCGATTCGTACAGCCTCTTAGCTGACGTTGATCGAAGCGTAGTGTCAACTGCGCATTAAGTCAATCGAATCGGGACTATGGGGCTAATACAACTCGCGCCGGTCATTGCAAGATTCACTTCCGCTACAGCAGCAGCTCGACGATCACCACGTCGCGCCAGACGCCGTCCAGCATCCCGTGCCGGATGTACGTGCCGACCTCGCGGAAGCCGAGCGAACGCATTAGCCGGCGGCTGTAGTCGTTCTCCACGAAGATGCGGCTGATCAGCTTGTGGAACCCCGCCGCGCGCGCCGCGTCGATCAGCGCGAGCATCGCGGCACGTCCCGCGCCCTGACCGCGCATCGCCCGGTCGACGTACACCGAATACTCGGCGATGGCCGCGTAACACTCGCGCTGGCGGTACGTGCTGGTCGATGCGAACGCCACGACAGAGCCGTCGCGCTCCGCCACCACGACCGGATGCACGCCGTCGAACCACTGCTCGATATCGGCGGCTGTGCGCAGACGGGTTTCAAATGTGCCGAGCCGGTCTTCGATCCCCTGATTGTAGATGCGGCAGATAGCGTCGGCGTCAGCGGGGGTGGCGAGTCGAGGGGTCAGAGGCATGGGGTTCCAGCTCCGTAGGCGGCGCGTGGGGTATTCGAGGTCGCATATGTCTACAATACAAGAGATTAGCCTATTCAAATGCCGTGAGATTCACCCATGTACCGCTTCGTTCTTGGTGTACTTTGTCTCTTGTTCTGCATCACCGGCGCGTCTGCGCAGCCCCGCCTCGACGACACCATCGCCCCAGCCATCGACCCGGTGGATGTGCCGGACGATGTCGAAATCTTCTTGCTGATCGGCGCGGGCAACGAGAGCCTCCAAGAGAAAGCCGGCCTGACCGACATGCTGATGCTGGTGGCCGTCAATCGAGCGACCAACACCGCGTCGATGCTGCACATCCCGCGCGATTACTGGGTCAATATCCCCGGCTTTGGTATGCACAAGATCAATCAGGCGTTCTACTTCGGTGAGACGCACGAGGTCGAGGGTGGCGGTATCGAACTGCTCAAGCAAACGATCCTATACAACTTCGGCCTGCCGGTCGATCACTATGCGGCGATCGACTTCAACGGCTTTCTCAGCGTGATTGACCAGCTTGGCGGCATCCGCATCGCGGTCGACTGCATCATTCAGGACTGGAAGCTGAAGGAGCGCGAACTCGACAAGCGCGTCGCCGACAACTACGAGCTGGTTACGCTGCCGATTGGAGTGCATACGCTCGACGCCGACACCGCGCTGTGGTACATCCGCAGCCGCGTTACCAGCAGCGACCTCGACCGCGGCCGGCGCACGCAAGACGTCCTGCGCGCGATTTGGCGCAAAGTCCGCAGCGAGGACATGCTCGCCGCGCTGCCGGCGTTGTGGGATGCCATGTCACGCTATCTGTACACCGACCTCACGCTGGGCGACCTGCTCGGTTATGTGCCGTTCGCGCTCAATATCGACGCCGACCGCGTCGAACAGTACCGCTTCCGCATGGGGACGCATATCAAGAACGCGCTCGGCCCTGCGCCGGATTATCAATCCGTGATCGCCCCGGCCGACCTCGCCGCGATTCACGAGCTGGTCGTTGATTTTGTGACCCCGCCCACGCGCAACCAGATCACGTTAGCCAACCTGCGTATCGAGGTCATCAACAGCGGCGGAGTCAACGGTATGGCGACGGTTGCCGTCGACCGGCTCTCGCAGGAAGGATTCGCACCGTTCATCGGCACCGAGCCAACCCACTACCGCGACTTCACCGCCATCTACGACTACACCGGACAGGAACGCAACAGCCCGATCCCGACGTTCATGCGCCTGTTCCGCGTCACACCGGAGGGCGTGATCGTTCAGCCCGACCCGAACCGCACCGTCGACTACAAGATCTACGTCGGCAACACCTACAGCGTATGGGCGTGCACGCGCAACGTCATCCAGCCGAAGTGGCCGCCTGATCCGACTCCCACGCCGTGATGCGCGGTATAATCGGAGTCCGAGAGCGCGGGAGACTGCTATGGTAGCCCAATCGTCCGAACGTATAGCGCAGATGACGCTGGAGGAGTTCCTCAACCGTCCCGATACCAACCTGCCGATGGAGTACGAGGACGGCGAGGTCATCATGCTGCCTATGCCGACGACGCGTCATCAACGAATTAGCCGCAAGCTGACCCGAGTGATCGAAGACATGATCTCCAGCGGTGAAGTGTTCTTTGCGCCGCTTGATGTGAAACTCGGAGGCCGTGTCTATCAGCCGGACGTGTTTTGGGTGAAGGCGGGTAGTGCCTGCGTTGACAGGGGATCGCACTTCGACGGCCCGCCCGACCTTGTGGTGGAGATCGCCTCGCCGAGCACATCACGGCGCGACCGGCGCGAGAAGTTCACGACGTACGAATCATCCGGCGTCGGCGAATACTGGCTGATCGACCCCGACGGCGCGGTGATCGAGGTTCACACGTTGGTTGACGGCAAGTATCAGCGGTACGGCGTGTTCGGCCCCGAGGACACGTTCACCACGCCGGCGCTCGGCGCGGACAAGCCGATCAGCGGCGCGGTCATCTTCGCAGAATAGCGCGCTTCACCCTATTCTACGGATAACTCACCGGCGCAAGCGTCAGCGCGTCTTGTCCAACGACCGGCAGCACGCGGCCGGTGCGTTCGTCCACCGCGCGCAGCGTGACCGTCCACACGACCGGATGGGGCACCGGCGGCAGCGGCATCACCACCGTATCGCGGATCACCTCGCCGTTACGCCAGCACGTCGGCGGATACGACGCGCCCTGCGCCCACCAGCGGAACGGATCGCTGACAATGGTTCCCTCATCGGTTTGTGCCGTCGCCACCAGCTCGAATTGATATGGGCGCTCGGCCGGCGTGTGTCCGTGAAACTCGAACTCGTAGGTCAGGGCCTGCCGCGACGGATCACCCACCCAACGATACTGTTCCAGCGTGAACGCACCCGGATCAACCGTGCGGACAGTCGACCACAGCGCCTCGTCCGCATCTGTCCACGCCACGTCGCCCAGCCCGCCGATGTCCTGCCGGGGGCCGTCCGGCATCGGATCGAGGTCAAGCGGCACGACGTACAGCACGGCGGCCATCGCCAGCACGACAAGCGCCTGCGCCCCGAACAGCGGCAGGTCGTATCGCGAAGCACGTTCGCGGAGTACGACCGCGCCCATCAGCAGCAGAAACGGCATGTAGAAGCTGAGGATGCGCGCGTTCTCGCCCTGCACAATGCCGGCGACGTCCACCGCCACTATCGTGACCGCCATCGCCAGCGCGAACACCGTCAGACTGTCCCAGCGCCACAGACGAATCGCCCGCACAGCCCCCCAGATCGCCAGAATCGACGCGGGTAGGCCGGTGAACAGCAGCACATCATACGGGTGCAGGAGAAGCCACGGCAGATACGCGCGCTGCACCAGCTCGGAATGCGAGCCGAACGTCACGCGTAGGATGTCTAACGGCGATACGCCAGTCACCACCGTGTAGGCGATCCACGGCGCGGCTAGCCCGATCCCGAACACCAGCCCAACCCATGCTGCGCGCAGGAGCGCAAAGTGCCGGGTGTTGAGAGCCGAGTGCCGAGTGCCGAGTGCTGAGTGCCGAGTGCTGAGTGCCGAGTGCTGAGTGCCGAGTGCTGAGTCGGGATCTCGACCGCTGTTCTCCCCCTCGCCCTGAGGGAGAGGGGGCCGGGGGGTGAGGGTCGAACCGGAGTCCCGACCGCTGTTCTTCCCCTCGCCCTGAGGGAGAGGGGGCCGGGGGGTGAGGGTCGAACCGGAATCTCGACCGCTGTTCTCCCCCTCGCCCTGAGGGAGAGGGGGCCGGGGGGTGAGGGCCGAACCGGAGTCCTGACCGCTGTTCTCCCCCTCGCCCTGAGGGAGAGGGGGCCGGGGGGTGAGGGCACACCACCCCAACGTAAACAGCCCTGCCAACAGTAGAAACGGCAGCACCGCGAAGTTCAGGAACGTGGTCAACGCCGTGACCAACCCCGCGCCCAGCACCCATCCCATCTGTTCGGATCGTAAGCCGCGCAGCAGCAGCCAGAACGCCAGCGCGCACAAGGTGGAATATAGTGTGTTCCACGTCGGCGCGAACATCAGCACGGCGGGGACGAGCGCCCACCAGCCCGCGATCCGCGCGGCCAGCATGCGGTCTCCGGTCAGGTCGCGCGCGATACCGAAGATCGGCAGTGCGGCGAGCGCAGCCAGCAGCGGCATCAAGAACGCAAACAGGCCGGCCGCCATGATCTCCCCACGGGAGTACCACATCACGTCGATGTCGTGACACTGGTACATTCGCCACGCTTGGCTGACCGGCGCGGCCAGTCCATGCAGCGCCGGAGAATCGAACACGTCTGCGAGTGCCTGATGCGCCAGCACCTGCCCCGGCGGACTGGTCGTGAAGTGAATCAGGTTGAGCGTGAGCGCCTCGTCCATCACCTCCGGCCAGCGCCGCAGCGTGGGAAGCACGCCGTCACGGGCCATGATGCTGGTTTGCAGCGACGCCGCGCCGGTCTGCACCGGTGAGACGGTGCGCGTGAACAGCAGGAAGAATGGATCGCCGCGGATGCTGACGGCGAGATAGGCCAACACGGTGCCGCCGAACACCGTCCACGCCAGCACGGTACGAACCGCACGACGCGCCCGCAGCAGCGCCGTAACGACGACGTACACCGTCAGCCCCGCCGTCAGCGCGATCACTGCGACAACGTCTGGCGGCGGCTGATACGCCCACTGCCAACCGGCGCCCCCGCGCAGCCCCGGATACAGGTCAAAGGCGATAAACCCGGCCAGCACGACGGCAGCGATCACGATTAGACGGCGCATCACGGTTTTACGACATCCGGCGAATTAGGACAAATTCCTTACGTCCCATAGGGTAGCGTTGACGGAACGACTTGGCGAGTGCGCGTAGAATAGAGGTGTTCGTGCTGGGATAAAGGCGTCATCATGCGCATTTTGAGCTTGATTCTAGTCTTAGCCCTGCTGACCCTCACCGCGCCCACTCGTGCGGCGGTGAATGAGGTCGTGGGCGATGGGACGGCGGGAAGCTGCACCGAAGACGCTCTGCGCGACGCGGTCAAATCGCTCAACGACAACAACGGCGGCACGATCACGTTCAACTGTGGCGGCGCGCACACGTTTCCACTCACCAAACAGCTCAAGTTCAACACGGCCAACGCGAACTATACACTCGATGGCGGCGGCCTGATCACACTCGACGGCCAGTCTGATACACGCGTGATCTACACGACGCCCGGGCGGTATCTGTCGCTGACGGTGCGCAATCTGTCGATCATCAACGGGCGCGCCAGAGACGATGCACCCGGCGAGCGCGCGGCCAATCAGGGCGGCGGGATCTACAGTGGATACTATAATTCGCTCACTGTTGAAAACGTCACGTTCATCAACAACCGAGCGAAGGCAGAACGCCATCAGTATCACGGCGGCGGCGCGATTGCCATCGACACCACCAGCATCGTGGCGATCCGCGACAGCGCGTTCATCGACAACCGGTCGCCCAACGGCGGCGCGATCAACAACCTGCTCAGCGTGCTGACCATTGAGCGCAGCCTGTTTCAGAGCAACGTCTCGACCAGCCCCGACCCCGGCGGCGGCGGCGCGATCTACAACGACGCGGGTAAGCTGACGATCAAGGACTCGCACATCTTCGACAACACGTCGGCCAACCTCGGCGGCGGCATCTTCACGTGGGCGCACAACGTCAACGGCAGCTACAGCGGCCCGACCGTCATCAAGAATACGGTGATCGACGGCAACAGCGCGGAACACGGCGGCGGGTTGTGGAAGGGCGGCTATTACATCCTCAAGCTGAAAAACAGCAGCGTGACGAACAACACGGCAATCGACGTGGGCGGCGGTATTTCCGGGACGGGGCCGGGCAAGGATTTCAAGATCGTCAATACGACGTTTGCGTATAACAGCGTGACGACAACCGGCTCGGCCGGCGCGTTGTTCAGCACCGGCGGGTCGACGATCAAGAGCGTGACGTTCGCCTTCAACACCGTGCCCAACGATGGTGCGAGCGTCGGCGGCGCGATCCATGCCGTAGCAACCGTCAAGAACACCCTCTTTCTCGGCAACACCGGCGGTTGGAACGGCATTCGCGGCTGTTTCGGGACGATCACCAACGGCGGGCATAACCTTCAGTCGCCGGGCGACTCGTGCGGCGGCGGGATTCCGATCAAGGATGCTGTGTTGAACGGAACGCTTGAGCCGGCGCGCGCCAGCCTGACCTTCGGCCAGACGCAGGTGCTCGTGCCGCTTCCCGGAAGCCCGGCCTATAACGCCGGGGCCAACTGCCCGGACATCGACCAGCGCGGCGTGACCCGTCCGCAGGGCGACGCGTGCGACATCGGCGCGTACGAGAAGGTTGGCGCTGCGCCGGGCGATGTGACGATCACGTTCCCGACCGACGGCGGCACGGCCGGCACGCAGCCGACGATCACATGGACGCCATCCGCCGGGGCCGATACGTACAAGATCATCATCAAGAAGGCCAACGGCGATACGGTCTACAGCACAGCGCGGACGCCCGGCGCGGCCAACTGCGCGGCGACGTGCAGCCTGAACCTCGCCGCCGAGGATGAGATCACGCTCAAGACCGGCAAAACGTACTCGGTGAAGGTCAAAGCTCGCAGTGACTTCGGCTCTCGCGCCGACAAGGTGACGTTCACCGTGACGGGATAGCTGGCCGTTAGTCGTTGGTGCGCATGAGCGCCTGATACGCCATGATGTCGCTTGAACTTACCTGTTCGGGCGCGACCAAGTGATAGTGTCTCTGTTCGGCGATCGCCAAACCGTTAGCGGTGATCTCAAGTAAGGCGATCAACCGCTCTGAGATGAACTGGGCAGCGATGGGCCGGCAGATCAAGTCAGGATACTTCTCTTTGCAAACAGCCACGTCTTGCTCGATTTGTACGATACTGAGCTTGTCTCGTCCGCCTTTTGCCTGAACGGGGAACACGTACTGCACACCGCGACGATCTACGCCTACGTATAACTCGTCAATTTCGACCTGACCGATATGGGTGGCGGTTGTTCGTAGGTGATTTTGAAGGGAATAGCAGGCGACTCCAGTGAAAATATCCACCAGCCGGTTGTAGCGCACTTTTGCCAGAAGGGCTTGTTCGTCTCCGAGCGCATATTTGGCGACGATACCGGGGGTAGCATCGGGTATCTTGATCTGCAGCAAGTTGGTTTGCGGGGTAAGGTCAATCGGAACAATAGCAACAAACTTATAATGACTCGCGCCATCGAGACGGATGATCCACTCTCTACCCGGAGGCACGCGAGAAGATATGGCGTCTGGAAAACTGCTTCGGAATCGGAACGAATAGACTAAATCGCCGAGATTCTTAACCGGACGGATGCCCAGCTCATCGGGAGCATCTTCCAAATCCTGACGGCTAAACCGAACCTCACTCGCCCCCGTTTGATACCGTTTGAGGAATACGTGCTGTAGGATCTGATCATACCTGTTCACTACAATCGCTCCTCAAGGTGCTGAAATCCACAGACATTACCCCGGCCAGCGAAGCAGCAGCACTTCTTCCCGCAGTTGCTCTCGTGTCGCAGTCGCTAAACGTGTACGGAAGAGGTCAATCCCAGCGACTTCGTAGCCGAGGGACTCTGCAATCGAAGCCAGTATCTCGCCGGTGCGGATCATGACGCGAAGATACGAGGCTTGATCCCCGACGACGTATCCTAAATGAGCGCCGGGTTTTAGCGCAGTTCGCAGCCCGGCCAAGTGCTTTGCCATACCGCCAAAATAGAGCTTCGTCACCCGATGGTACAGCCGTTCAAAACCGGACGTCTTGCCAAGCTCGATCCGGCGCGATTCAATCTGCTCTGCGAGTCTTTGGACTTCTGGAAACTCCGACACCCACGAGTCATCATCGTCTCCTTTGTAAACCCCTCGCGTGTTTGAGCGAAGCAGTTCTCGTTTTATCTGGCGGAGGTCTTGCCGATTATTTATCAGACCCAACATGACCGACTCCAAACGAGTCGTACGCGTATAGTCTTTCTCATTGGGATATGGAGGAGACGTAAAGACGAAATCAATGGAGTTGGGAACCAGCACGTCTTCGATTTCGCGCGCGTCGTGCCGGTGAACCCTTGTCCCGACATTCGCTAAGCCGCCAAACTCATTGAGGTCATTTGCGATCTGGCGAATCTTGTCCATCCACGTCGTAACCACGGCAGAATCGATCTTGGGACGCCCCACGCCAACTTCTGGACCAAATTGCAGATTGCTGGCTGAGAAGGTCACGATGCTTGCGAATGCGAGCCGCATGAGATCGTAGTTGTCTGACCCGCGATAGTTTCCGATGCTGTCTCGGAGGACGAGCGCTTTGTGCAGTGGGAGCGGGCTAATCGAGTCTGTGAGTATCAGCTTCTCTTGATCTGCGTCGAGTCCACGCAGCGTTAAATCTTGGATTCGCGCTGAGCTGGGAAAGATCGCCGGATCGTCTTCAACGCCGTCGCGCTTCAATACGGCCAATGCGTGATCCGCTGCGTCCGCTGCTTCAGCGACGAGGCCATCAGGATCGATATCCCAATTCGACTTGACCGAACTCGCAAAGTGGGCAAGGGCGTTAGCTTCAACCCCAATAGCCGAAATACCCAGCTTCTTGCACTCAACAAGTGTCGTTCCAGTTCCGCAGAAAGGATCCAGAACTGTCTCGCGTGCATTGATGTTGAACTTCTCTAAATAGTCACGAACTACGTGTGGGGGGAACGACAGCACAAAGCGATACCAGTCGTGAACACCACGATCCTTCGCAGCTAGTTTGTTCGCTTCGCCATTGCGGCGCTTGCGAACAGACGCAATAGATTGTTGAGACATGGCGAATCACCGGATTGTGCCTACGGGTTTGACTAGACCATGATACCTAACTTTGTCTACTTGATGATCCATCGCATGATAAGTACTCATCTTGTGATCTATGCTCAGCATCGGAGCCATGCAATCAACCATTCCGGTGTATCCTGAGCATATCGAAAGTCGAATTTTAGAACATGATGACCGTCCCTTTCCGCAATCGCCGTACTCTGTTCATGCTCGCCGTGAGCGCCGTCCTCGCCGTGGTGTCGATCCTCGCTATTACGCGCTTCGGCCCGGCTGACCCGGAGTTCACCGAACTGCGCGACCGTGCCGACACGTTCTTCCGTGCGATCGGACTGGCGCAGTATGATGAGACATTCGCCCTGCTCGACAGCGGATGGCAGCAGCAGCTTGGCTCGGAGCAGGTGTTTCTGTCAATCGCCACCGCATCAGGCGTGCTTCCGGAGTCGTATCGCTTCGACGGCACGGTTAAGGCGTGCGAGGCGGGCGGCGCGCAGTTCAGGATCCTTCCCGGCACGGCGCGAGTCGCCGCACGGGATATGACGATGGCGGTTTATTTTCATCGTGAAGTGGGTCAGTGGCGCGTGCGAGGGATCGGCCTTGATGAGGGCGTCCTCGGCGTGCCTCTGCCGGAGGGGTGCGCGGTGGAGGAGAGAGAGTAGACAACCGCCACTTGTCGATTCTGCCTGACTCCGGTTGCCGCGCGATGCCGGTGGCCTTATAATGACCCGCCAACAGCGAGGCCCCTAAGGTTCAGGATAATCCACCATGACCGAAGATCGTTTGCAGGAACTTCGCGGGCAGGTTGACGAGATCAACCTCAAGCTGCTTGACTTGCTCAACCAGCGCGCCAAAGTCGTCAGTGAGATCGGTAAAGTCCACGCTCACCTCGGCAACACGTTCTACGATCCCGTGCGCGAAGGCCAGATGCTGCAAGCGCTTGAGATGGCGAATCTAGGCCCGTTCAGCAACGAGACGATCAAGGCGCTGTTCCGTGAGATCTTCCGCGCGTCGATGGCCCTTGAGGAATCGCAGACCAAGGCGAAGATCAAGGTGCAGCGCAAAGCGCCGGGCGAGCGCACGATCATCACCATGCCTGACGGCGTGACGCAGATCGGCAACAGCGCGTTCCAGATCATCGCCGGCCCGTGCGCGATTGAAAGCATGGAGCAGATGGACGAGACGGCGGCGGCGTTGGCCGAGCGCGGTGTCAAGTTCCTGCGCGGGATGGCGTATAAGCCGCGCACGTCGCCGTATGAGTTTCAGGGGTTGGGCGAGCCTGGCCTGAAGATCGCGCGGCAGGTGGCCGATAAGTACGGGCAGTTCATCGTGTCCGAGATCATGGACAAGAGCCAGCTTCAGATGATGTTCGACTACGTCGACGTGTTCTGGGTCGGCGCGCGCAACATGCAGAACGCGTATCTGCTCAAGGCGCTCGGTCAGCAGCAGAAGCCGGTCATCCTCAAGCACAGCTTCGGCGCGACGATGGAAGAATTCCTGTACGCCGCCGAGTACATCGTGAGCAGCGGCAACCCGAACGTGATCCTCATTGAGCGCGGCATCCGCAGCTTCGAGAAGTGGACTCGCGCCGGCCTCGACATCGGCGCGGTGGCGGCTCTCAAACTGGAGACGCACCTGCCGGTCGTGATCGACATCTCGCACAGCGCAGGCCGGCGGGACATCGCCGTTCCGATGGCGCGGGCGGCCAAAGCGGTCGGCGTTGATGGCCTGATGGTCGAGGTGCATCCCAATCCACCGGTCGCCATGAGCGACAGCAAGCAGCAGCTCTACATCCAACAGTTCCACGAGATGATGGACGCGTTGGGCGAACTGACCGTCGTCGGCAGCGGGGATTAACGACCTTACCCGAATTTAAGCAGCACACGGCGCGGCCAATTCAGGCTGCGCCGTTTTGATTCGATAGATCGCCACGTTGGGGTGTGAAATCTATAGGCGTGATGCTGCTGCTCCGCATCACGTCCTACTTTTCACGCATCGCTTGCGCTGCGGATGGCGCGCATTCCGGATTCCTCATAAGCTGTACAGCAGGGCTGCTGATTGTATCCGTAAGGCCGAATCACACTGGGGAGGGCTTCGATGAGCGCGCAGATTCCCAATTACGGCGAGTTCGCCAAGCTGCCACTGGCACAGCGCAAGATGATCCTCGGCATGGCGGCGCGCTTCGGCGGCGACCAACTCGCGCCGCTGTTCATGGCTGTTTACCAGCAAGACCCCGATCCCGAACTGCGCGAGCTTGCGCGCAAAGAATTGGCCGAGGCGGGCATCACGGTGCAAGGAGAGGGGGGATCGGTCAATACGCCGTCGTCATCGGCACAGCCGCGATCGGCGTTGGGCGGGATCGGCATCAGCGGGTTTGCGTCCGGCGATGCGCTCAGCCAGCAGGAGGACGCGCTCCGGCGGCAGTTCGTGGCCGATAACCGGGCCGATCAGCAGGCCGCGCGCGACGCGGATGGCGTAAGCATCTCGGTCGGGCCGACGTTCGTGTGGTCGGACACGATGGGCAGCGCCGCGCCGGTGGAGTTGACCGGCGGAGACGGACGTCCGGTTCAGCGTGGGCCGCAGTTGGCGAACGTCTTTACGCTGCGGCGTGGTGATGGGAAATACCTGACCGGTGAGCGCAACACCCTGCGCAGCGGCAACGGCGTGATCCTGCTCGTCATCGTGATCCTCGCTGCATCTCTCGGCTTCACGCTGTTCATGTTCAATGCGACCGGCTTCACCGATATGGAGGTGCCGTTTGTCGATACCGGCGGGCTGATGAACGTGCCGGTACTCATTATCGGCGGCGTCTTCGGTTCCATTTTCCTGATCCTGATTCTCGTGATGGTCTTCGGTGCGCGCCGGCGCAGGTTCTACCTCAAGAACGGTCAGCTGCTGCTGGGTCAGGTCGTCTCGGCGTGGGGGCGCTGGCATACCAGCACCAACAGCGAAGGCGGAACGAGCCGCAGTTATCGCGTGACGGTCAAGTATCGCGTGCGCGCGCCGGAGGGCCTTGTGATTGAGGACGAAGCGACCGAAACCCGAAACGACCTCGCCCGATCGGTGCTGCCCAACCCCGGCGATCCGATCGCGCTGCTGTATGTCGACAAGGATCACATTCGCGTGGTGTAGCTGAATGTCGACTGCCGGTAGAGGTATACTCTCGGCAACCGACATTGAGGACTTGCGAATGGACAACCTAACTGAGGATCAGATTCAGGCATTCCTAGCGGAAGGCGGACGCGACGTGCTGGTGGCGACCGTCAACAGCAGCGGACAGCCGCACCTTGTGCCGGTATGGTATGAGCTGGATGCGGGCGAAATCGTGTTTATGACCGGAGTCTCGACGGTCAAGGGACGCAATCTTCGCGCCAACCCGCGGATCGCCGTGTGCGTCAGCAAACCGGACGACCCGATCACGTTCGTCAGCATGCAGGGGATGGCTGAGGAAGTCACCGGCGTCGAGGAGAAGCGCCGCCTCGTCTCACTGGTGATGGGCAAGTACGGCAATCCGAACCCGCCTGAAGGCGATCTGGACGATACGATTGTCGTACGCGTGAAGTCGGCCAAGACCGTCGCGATCCGATACTAAGCAGAATACTGAACCTGCCGGGGGTAATGTGGTATTGCGTGTTCATTGCCCACCTTACGCGGCGCGAGTGAGTGGCCGTCTGTCACGCGATCTTGAGGGAATCCGTACCGGACGGGGCGTATTGTGCCTTCTGCTGCCGGCGCACGCAGTTTCGGGCCGACTCGCGCATATCGGTCGCGCGCCGTAACCGGTATACTCGCGCGGTTTGATGCCCATGAGCTAATCAGGTCGAACGGATGCGCCTTGTCCTTGCGCTGCTTGTATTGTCGTTAGCCGTCAGCCTACCCGCCGCACCATCCCCGACGTGTACCGAGATCGCTAGCAGTCGTCAGCGCGTGACGCTTGACAGCCCGCGTGCTGGCCGTGGATTCATGGTGACGGTGATCCTGCCGCCGTGCGCCGAGGAGCATACGCCGCTGCCGTATGCCGTGCTGTTGGGTGGCTCGAACCGCGATGACAACCACTGGGTCGACCTCGACGTGGCCGGCAAGCTTGAGATCGGCATCGCTGACAAGACTCTGCCGTACATGGCGATTGTGCTTCCCTACGGCGAACAGCTTGCCAACGCCAACCAGTTCGGGCCGGACTCGTGGGGCGAGATCATCTACCACGACCTGATCCCCGCGGCCGAGGCGCAGTTCGGCCTCGATCCGTCGCGGCGGGCGATCGGCGGCATCTCACGCGGCGGATTCTGGGCGTATCAGATCGGCCTGCGCTATCCCGATCAGTTCGTGGCAATCGGCGGGCACTCGGCGTTCTTCGACCTGTATCACGCGCCGGACGACCAGAACCCGCTCGATTTGGCGCTGGTCGTGCAGAATCCGCCGCCGCTGTACCTTGATCGCGGCATCGACGACTACGCCGCGCCGGGCCTCGACATCATGGACGCGCGGCTCAAGGAAGCGCGTATCGCGCACACCTATATCATCAACCCGGCGGGGCAGCACAACGACGCGTACTGGTCGGCGCACATCGCTGATTACTTGGCGTTCTACGGGGCGAACCTCGCGCCGACGTCTGCGCCGGTCGTATTCGCCACCCGCACACCTCCTCCGCAGCAAGGCATGGGACTGGCGCTGTTCGTGCCGGTCGCGGCGTTCCCAAGCCGGGTGTTCAACCTGCCGCGTGCGCAGTTCGACGCGCTGCTGCGGGGCGAGGATGACCCCAAGCTCACGATCACACACGCCACGCGTGACGCGTTGTTCGCCTACGGCCGGCCGCTGCATCCCAACATCCGCACCGTGGATGATGATGCGGCACTGCTCAACGACCTGTACCGCGACCGCACACGCTGGGCGATTGTGCCGTGGGACGCCGTAAACCTGCGGCTGCGCGTGCTGTGGATCGACGAACAGCACCCGCTGTATGCGCTCGACACGTACCCGCTGGCGATGGCGAGCTACACGCCGAATTACGACCCGGACAAGCTCACGACCGTCATGCTGTCTGGCGTTACGGCGATGGCACGCAACGTCACGCCGGCGCTGGATGAACACGGCGTAGACTGGGCGGCGGAGTTGATCGCGCCGTACACCACCCGCGCCGACGTGTTCCACGTCTCCAACGAGGTGTCGGCGGTGGCCGATTGCCCGCGCGGCGGCGAACGACTCGGCGGGGGCAACAGCATGTGCACCAAGCCCGAACACTTCGACGTATTCGACCGGCTCGGCGTCGATGTGGTCGAACTCAGCGGCAATCACAACAACGACTACGGCTACGGCGCCTACCGTGACACGCTGCGGCTGTTCCACGACAAGGGCTTCTCGACCATCGGCGGGGGCGAGACGATCCTCGATGCGCAGCGCCCGCTTATCATCGAGCGCGACGGCAACCGCATCGCGTGGCTGAGCTGCAACCTGCCCGGCCCGTATTATGCGCATGTCGGCGGGTCGCAGAACCGCCCCGGCGCCGCCCCATGCGACACCGCATGGCTGCGTGCCGTGCTGCCGCCGCTCAAGGCCGAGAACGACGTCGTCATCCTCTCGCTGCAATACTGGGAGTTCGATCAGTATGCGCCGACCGATCAACAGCGCATCGACTTCGCCAACTATGCCCGCCTCGGCGCGGATGTGGTGATCGGCACACAGGCGCACTTTCCGCAGACTTACAACGTCATCACGGGTTATGGGGAAGGTACGGCGTTCTTGCATTACGGCATCGGCAACTTCTTGTTCGATCAGTCGTGGTGGGCGGGGGTGCGCTTCAGCCTTGACGAGTTGTACATCTATGACGGCCGCCTGATGACCGTCGCCATTTATCCCGGCATTATCGAGGAGAACGCACGTCCGCGCTTGATGACGGCCGAAGAGCGCGATAACTTCTTATATGTCCTGATGGTGGAGCACGGCGTGTTCTGAGCAGGAAATCGGAAGTGCTGAGTGATGGGTGCTGAGAGAACGCCAAGCCGATATCTGCCGCTGATCGTGCGGATGCGCCGCCGATTCCCAGCCCGTCCGGCGTGGATGGCGTTGATCGTGCTGGTGATGGCCGTGCTTTCGACGGCCCCGGCGCTGGGGCAGTCACGCGTCGACGCGCTGATGGCGTCGATGACGCTGGAGCAAAAGGTCGCGCAGATGTTCCTCGTCGGCATCTACGGCCCGGTGCTGAACGAGCCGAACCGCCGGATGCTGCAAGACTGGCAGCCCGGCGGGGCCGTGCTGTTCGTCAGCAACGTCGGCACGCCGCCAGAGGTGACAGCGCTTATCAACGACTGGCAGCAGACGGTGGTCGATGCTGGCGGGACGCCGATGTTCATCGCCACCGATCAGGAAGGCGGCGTGATCGCGCGGCTCAAAGATGGCTTCACGACCTTCCCGGCTATGATGCTGCTGACCGCCACCGGCGATGTCTCGCTGGCGATGCGCACCGGCGAGGCGATGGCCCGCGAACTATCTGCCGTGGGCGTCAACCTCAACCTCGCGCCGGTCGCTGACCTGTACACCAACCTGCGTAATCCGGTGATCGGCCGGCGCAGCTTCGGCAGCGAGCCGCAGCGCACCGGTCAGATGCTGGCCGGCCTGATCCGCGGAATGCAGGCCGGCGGCGTGATGGCGACGGCCAAACACTTCCCCGGCCACGGCGACACGCAGCACGATTCGCACACCTCGCTGCCGGTCGTCAATTATCCGGTGGACGAGCTAGAAACGGTCGAGTTCGCGCCGTTCCGCTGGACAGTCGCGGCCGGCGTTGAAGCGATGATGGTCGCGCACATCTGGTATCCGGCGCTTGACCCCGACGGCCCGCTGCCGGCGTCGCTGTCGCACAATGTGGTCACCGGCCTGCTGCGCGAGCAGATGGGCTTCACCGGCCTGATTATGACCGACGCGATCGAGATGGACGCGATCGACACGACTTACAGCATCCCTGAAGCCTCGATCCGCGCCATTGAAGCGGGCGTCGATCTGGTCGCGTTTGGCGCGCACCTCAGCCCCGACACGCAGGTCGAGGCGATCAAGGCGACCGTCGGGGCTGTGCGCGCTGGCCGGCTGAGCGAGGCGCGCATCGACGAGTCCGTGCGCCGGATTCTGAATGCCAAGGCGCGTTACGGCCTGCTCGACTGGAAACCGTTAGCGCCCGAATCGGCCGATGCGCGCGTGGACGCGGTGTCTGGCGCGGCGCTGGTCGGCGAGCTGTTCGACGCCGGAACGACGGTCGCCTACGATCAAAACGGCGTCCTGCCCCTCACCGGCGACCGCACCGTCGCGCTGATCTACCCGGCCTCGCGCCCGTCGATTCGCACCGAGTGTGACGTGCTGCCGCCCGATGTCGTGCGCTGGGTCGGAGTGGCCGAAAGCCCGTCCAACAGCGATATTGCGCGCGCGGTCGATGCGTCGCGCCGCGCCGACCTGACCGTGGTGTTCACGCTCAACGCCGGCTCGGATCAAGCGCAGCAGGCGCTGGTCAATGCGCTGCCGACCGACAAGACAGTCGCCGTCGCGCTGTTCTCGCCGTTCGACTGGACGGCTTTCCCCGGCGTGTCGGCGTATGTGACGACGTATTCGCCGCTGCCAGAAAGCGTGCCGTCGGCGTGCGGTGTGCTGTTCGGGCGGATCGAGCCGCGCGGAAGCCTGCCGGTCGCGCTCGACGGCGCGCGTGATTTCGTCAACGGCGGCGCGCAGATCGGCGAAGGGGTCGCGCTCGCGCTGATCCCGCGCCGCGCCGACATGGGGCTGGCCGCGCCGGTCGATCCCAGCGGCACGACGGTCGCCATGTTGTTCCCGTCCGATGTGCCGGATGACAGCAGCGCGTCCCCCGCCACCCTGCCCGCGCCAACCGTCACGCCGACCCGTGAACCACTCACCAGCGGGACGCGTGCCGCCAACCCGGCCGTCGTGCCGGTTCAGCCCAGCCCGACGCCAGAGCCGACCTCCGAGCCGACGCCGACGCAGGCTGTGATCGCCGCGCTGCCGCCTCTCCCCGCGGCGAGCGCGCCAGCGGATACCCCTTCGACGCCGTCCGCGCCGGTCACGCTTCCGATTCTGCCGCTGGTGTTGATGGGCGGACTAGGGCTGGTCTACGGCACGCTGTACACGGTCAATGCGCGCTCGAACGGGCGTTATCGCGCGGGGGTGCCGATTGAACACTGTCCGGCGTGTGGATCGGCGCATCTGCACGTCAAGGCGGTGCGGCGGCGCTATCTCGGCGTGCCGGTCGTGCGCCACCGCGTGACCTGCGAAGACTGCGGGTCGGTGCTGCGCGAGTCGACCCCGCGCCGGTGGGTCTATACGGTCAGCGCGCACGCTAATCAAACGCTGCACGCGCGGTTCAACGGCAAGCTGCTGGACGACAAGACGCTGATCCTGCTGCAGCGCGAGCGATAGGTGGGCCGGGGGCAGTTGTCAGTTGTTAGGGGACAGTAGTCAGGGGGCGCGGCTGCGTCGCTGTGATGCAGGATGAGGTGACACAGAGCTGTCTTGTGTTATGGAAGTCGCGTAAAGCTACCACCGTGTTTGGGTTGGACGATTAAGAAGTCGCGCCGATCGAATGTGGCAATTTCCGCAATCTTTAGTCGTTCAGCAATCGCCACCACCATCGCGTCGGTGAGGTCAAGCCGTGCGTCGAGATGCTGACGCATAATCTGGATAGCTCGGATATAATCGCTGTGTTGACTGGACACAATTTCGAATGTACGAATAGTATGAGCGACGGCGCCAAGCGCCGTTGGATAACCTTCTCGTACAAGTAACACGTAGAATAACTCACTCAGTACGGGAGATGGTACAACAAGATCACGGTCAATGTATACCTCAAAGAAGATAGCAGCCTGTTGATGGTTGACGTCTTTCGGGTACGCCGCCGCGACGAGGATATTTGTATCAATCAGCAGGCTGTTTTGTGACGCCATACGCCTGCTTCAGTGTTTCGTCAATCGATGTCGAGGCGTCCGTAGTGTCGGAGTTCATTGATCCGATCCAAGCAGCGATCAACGCACGTCGTGTATTGCGGTCAGGTAGTGAAGTTTCGTCACCCTTGACTGCGCTAACTACAGCCAATGCTTCCGTTAGCGCGGGCGCCAATTGTGTCAGCTGCTCCTCCAACGTATGTATACTAGATTTGGGATTAGTGTTAGTCATTTTATGCCTCAAACTAGATAGATTGAGTATAGCATTGTTTGTCCGTGTGTTTACCAGATGTCAATCACGGTGAGCCATCGGCTTGCCCTTATGGACGTCCTCTGTGCGCTCTCTTGTTCTCGGTGGCCTTTGTGTCTGCCCTTGCCCTTCCTCATCACTTTCCACTCATCACGCGTCGCTCGCCCTAGCGGATGCTGATCCGGCTGCCGGTTGGCGTCTTGTCGACCACGATATGCACGGGGAAGCTGTCGCGCAGGTCGTCGATATGCGTGATGACGAGGATCAGGTCGAACTCGTGCTGAATGGCGTTGATCGCCTCGACGAGACGGGCGCGGCCGGATTCGTCCTGCGTGCCGAAGCCCTCGTCGATGAACAGCGTGCGTAACTGTGCCCCAGCCCGCCGCGCCAGCAGCTTGCTGAGCGCCACACGTAGGGCGAAGTTGATGCGGAACGCCTCGCCGCCGCTGAACGTCTCATAGCTGCGTGTGCCGAGTTCATCGGCGATCTCGATGTCGAGCGTCTCGATCACGCCGCCGGTCACTTTATCCTTCTGCGTGATCAGGCGTAAAGCCATGCGGCCCTCGGTCATCCGGCGCAGCAGGTCGTTGGCAAGCTCCTCAAGCTCCGGGATGGCCGATTCGATAATCATCGCCGGGACGCCGTTGCGCCCGAACGCCGTGCGCAGTTCGGCGTACAACCCCATCTCGTGCTGGTCAGCCGCGAGCTTTTCGTCGAGATACGCGCGCCGTTCCAACCGGCTGTCCAGCGTGTCGAGCTGCTGTTCGATCTTGGCGAGCCGGCCCGTCGCTTGAATCCGGACGTTGTCCTGTATCCGGCGTTCGGCCTCGCGCTCGGCGTATTCGCGGGCGCGTTCCTCCAGCCCGGCCAATTGAATGTCGATCTGCTCGATCTCGGCGGCCAGCGCGGCGATGTTGGTGGCGAGCCGGTCGCGGCGGGCTTCGGCGTTGGCGCGTGACTGCTCGAACTTGGGCAGCTGCTCCAGCGCCGACTCGAGACGCACCTTGAGCCGTTCGTACTGCCGGTAGTCGTCGAGCGTGCGGCGGGTGGCGTCGTGCGCGCCCTTGTCGTAACCGAGCGCCGCGGCCTCGGCGTCAAGCGCCGCGAGCGCCTCCCGCACGTCGTGGCCGTAGTCGCCGGTGTCGCGCTGCGTGATCAGGGCGTCAAGCTGCTGCGCATCCTCGGCCTGCCGGCTCGCCGCTTGAGCGACTGCCTCCGCGCTGGCCGAGAGATGACCGGCGCGTTCTTGCAGCTTCGCCATCCCCGCCAGCGTCGCGGTGAGCTTTTTGAGTTCGCGCCCATGCCGCTTGAGGCGGTCGTCTAGCTCGGCCGCGCGCGCCTTGGCCTCGACCCACTCGGCGCGATGCGCCACGAGTTCGCCGTCGAGTTGGCCCACCATCTCGGCCCGATGCTCTGGCGTGAGGGGCTGGCCGCAGGTCGGACAGTTGGCGTCGTCCGTTTCCGCCAGCGTATCCCGCCGTTTGCGCAGTTTCCCGCCATCGAGTTCGAGTGTATCGAGGCGCGCCTTGCGATCGGCAATCTCCTCGCGGATCAACGTCTCCTCGCGCTGCATGTCCTCGCGGCGGGCCTCGGCCTCGTGCAGCGCGCTGAGTTCCGCCTGCACCGACTCCAGTTCTGCCGACGGATCGGCGTCGATCACGGCCTGCTGATCGTCGATGCTGCGTTCCAGCCGCGTGATCTCGGAGTCGAGGCGGGCGCGCGCGGCGGTGAGTTGGCCGTTGAGGTCGGCACGCTGGCGGTCGATGTCGGTGAGCGCGTCCAGTTTGTCCCGCAGTGACCGGTCGGCCTCACGTGCGCTTTGCAGCGATTCGTAGCCGCCTTCGATGTCCGCGCGCTGTCCCACGATTTGCTGACACGCGTCGATTTCGCCGGCCCAACGCGCCATTTCCTGCTCGGCCTCGTCTTGCTGGCGCTTGAGGTCAAGCTCGCGGTCGACGCGATCCTTGCGGTCGGTTTGCGCGCGTCGCAGGGCTTCCGGCGCATCACGCACGACGTCGAGCCGCTGCTGCGCCAAGGCCAGCGCCGCTTCCGCCTCGCGCACGCTGGCCTCCGCGAGCGCCTTGTCCGCTTCGAGGCTGGGGCGCTTGGCAAGCTCGGCCTCGATCGACTCGATCTCTCGGCGGTTGAGGTCGACCTCGCGTTCGAGGACGTTGTACCGTTCCTTTGCCGCCGCTTCGTATTTCTGCCACTGCTCCAAGCCGAGGATTTCGCCGAGGATCGCCTTGCGCTCGGCGGGTGTGCGGGTCGTGAAGGCGTCGGCGCGGCCCTGCTGCAAGAACGCCGAGTGGATGAACGTGTCATAGCTCAGGTGCAGGATGTCGACGATCTTCTTCTCGGTTTGGCGAATCGACGGCTCGCTGATCAGGTTCCACTGCTCGCCGTTCATCGCCAGCAGCGTCAGTTCGGTGCTGCCAGTCTTACCCTTCTTCGACCGCCGCCGGATGACGCGATACAGCACGTCATCCTGCTCGAAGTCGAACTGGACGTGCATCTCGGTCTGGCCCTGATGGATCAGCTCGTCGTCACGTTTAGAGCGTGCGACGCCCCACAGCACCCACGTAATGGCGTCCAGCACCGACGACTTGCCCGCGCCGTTCGAGCCGGTGAGGCATGCCAGATGGATCCCGTCGAAGCGCAGCGGGTCGGGGACTTGATACGGCAGGAAATTCTTGAGTTCTAGGCGGATTGGCTTCACGGATGCAGCGCCCTCACAAACAATTCAGCAATTTCTTCAGCGATCTGTTCTCCGCTGAGGCGGCCGCCTTCGCTGTACCACACCGATACCCAGTTGTTCGCACCGAGGATCGTCTTGACGACGACCGGCACATCGACCGGCCGGAACTCGCCCGCCGCGATCCCCTCGCGGACGACGCGTTGGAACAACGCCTCGAACCGGCGGCGTTCGGCGAAAAAGCTGGCGCGGCGCGCGTTGTACTCGGCAATCGTCTCGTCCGATAAGCCGCCGCGTGGCTGCTGCGCCACGATGTGCCGCACTTCGTACACCATCGCCACGCCGGCGGGACGGTTCTCGGTCTGGTTGGCGATGTGGATGTGGACGATACGACGCAGCTTCTCGACGTTGGTCAGCGATGAGTCGTTCACGATCGACTCGATCTCGCGGGCGACGTAGCGCAGGCCCAATTCCAGCACAGCCAGCAGCAGCACGTCCTTGTTCTCGAAGTGGTGATACAGGCTCGCCGCGGTCAGATTGACCTGCGCAGCGATGTCCTTCATCGTCGTGCCTTCGTAGCCGTTACGGCGCAGGACTTCGGCTGCGGCGTGAAGGATGTCTTCACGGCTGACGGCTTGTTCGGCGGGTTTACGGGCCACGGGTAGTCCTCAACGGGGTGCGATCTCACAGAGCCGCATTGTACGGGATGCACGGTGACGCGGCAATTGTGCGCGTATCGCGGGTGACGGCCGCCATGCGCTACAATCGACCTCATTCTGACCGCACGGCCGTAAGACGTAGAGGATTATGATACATGGCTTTAGACATAGAGATTCATCCCGATGCCGTGGCGGCGTTGGTCGAAGGGCGGCATGGCGCGCCGTTCGACCTTCTTGGCCCGCACGCGGTGGATGGTGGCGTGGCCGTTCGGGCCTTCCGGCCGTGGGCGAAGGAACTTGCCGTGGTGCTGCCGGATGGCGCTCAGCACCCGATGGAGAAGATCCACACCGACGGGCTGTTCTCGGTGGTCGTGGACGGCGCGGTGATGGAAGGGTTCGCCTACCGCCTGAAGCAAACCGACTTCGAGGGTGTAATCACCGAGGTCGACGACCCGTACCGGTTCGGCCCGCTGATGAGCGATGTCGACCTGTATCTATGGGGCGAGGGCAACTTGCTGTACGCCTATGACGCGTTCGGCGCGCACGTAGTCGAGCATGAGGGCGTGCGGGGTGTGAACTTCGCGGTTTGGGCGCCGAACGCGCTGCGCATCAGCATCATCGGTGGTTTCAATCGCTGGGATGAGCGCGGCCTGCCGATGCGGATGCGCACGGGCGGGGTATGGGAGTTGTTCGTCCCCGGCATCGGCGAGGGCGAGGTCTACCGCTACGATATCCGTTCGCACAATCAGGGGTGGCGTTTCCAGAAGTCCGACCCGTTCGCGTTCTTCAGCGAGGTGCGGCCCGCGAATGCCTCGATCGTCACCGACCTGTCCGGCTACCGCTGGGGCGACAGCGCGTGGATGGAAGCGCGCGCGCAGAGCGATCCACTCAAGAAGCCGATGGCGATTTATGAGGTGCATCTGGGGAGCTGGCAGCGCCACGACGACGGTTCTTGGCTGACCTACACCGAACTGGCCGACAAGCTCATCACCTACGTCAAGGATATGGGCTATACACACATCGAACTGATGCCGGTGACCGAGTACCCGTATGACGGCAGTTGGGGCTATCAGGTGACCGGCTACTTCGCCGCCACCAGCCGCTATGGCACGCCGCATCAGCTCATGGCGCTGATCGACGCGGCGCATCAAGCGGACATCGGCGTGATCCTCGACTGGGTGCCGGCGCACTTCCCGAAAGACGGCCACGGCCTCAACTACTTCGACGGCACGCATCTCTACGAGCACGAGCATCCGCTTCAGCGTGAGCATCCTGACTGGGGCACGCTGATCTTCAACTTCGGCCGCAACGAGGTACGCAATTTCCTGCTCGCCAGCGCGCTGTTCTGGCTCAAGGAGTATCATGTCGACGGCCTGCGCGTGGACGCGGTGTCGTCGATCATCTACCTCGACTTCTCGCGCGAGCAGGGGCAGTGGATCCCTAACCGCTACGGCGGGCGTGAAAACCTCGACGCGATCAGCTTTCTGCGCCAGTTCAACGAGGTCGTCCATCGTGAAGCGCCGGGGGCGATCACCATCGCCGAGGAGTCGACGGCGTGGCCGATGGTCTCGCGGCCTATCTACATCGGCGGCCTCGGCTTCACGCTCAAGTGGAACATGGGCTGGATGCACGACACGCTCGAGTACCTCAAGGCCGACCCGATCTACCGGCGTTGGAAGCACGACAAGATCACCTTCAGCCTGTTCTACGCCTTCAGCGAAAACTTCGTACTGTCGCTCAGCCACGACGAGGTCGTGCATCTCAAAGGCTCGATGATCAACAAGGCGCCGGGCGACTGGTGGCAGAAGTTCGCCACGGTGCGCCTTTTGTTCGGCTATATGTACACCCATCCGGGGAAAAAGCTCAACTTCATGGGGTCTGAGATCGGTCAGTGGCGCGAGTGGAGCGAGGCGCGTCAGCTGGATTGGCACCTGCTGTCGTGGGACACGCATCAGTCGCTGCAAAACTGGTGCAAGCGGCTTAACGCGTTCTACTGTAACGAGCCATCACTCTGGCAGCATGACTTCGACTTCCACGGGTTCAACTGGATCGACGCGAACGACAACGAGAACAGCGTCTTCAGCTACGTTCGCTATGCCGACGACAAGGACGATCTGCTGATCGTCATCGCAAGCTGGACGCCGGTGGTTCGGTACGATTACCGGATCGGCGTGCCGAAGCCCGGCACATACCGCGAAGTCCTCAACAGCGATGCGGCCGAGTTCGGTGGCGGGGGCGTCGGGAATCCTGAGCCGCTGCACAGTCAGGAACACCGCCATCACGAATGGGAACACAGCCTGACGCTGACCGTGCCGCCGCTGGCGGTGATCGTGCTGCGGCCTGACCGCGAGCCGGAGCGCGAACCGGACACAGTTGAAGCACCGGCGGTTGTCGCGCCGCCGGCCGATCCAGATGTCAACTCAGGGATCGCCGGATGAGCGCGGATGTCCTGCTCGAACGCGACGCCGACGGCATCGCTGTCCTGACGTTCAACCGGCCGCATGTCCGCAATGCGCTCACGCTGGACGCGATGCGCCAGTTTCACGGGCTGATCGAGTCACTGGCCGATGACCCGTCCTTGCGCGTCTTGATCGTGACCGGCGCGGGGCGTGATGCGTTCTGCTCCGGCGGCGACTTGATCGACCTGCAAAGCCGCCCGACCGAGGCCGATGCCCGCGAGTTCATCACCATCATGGGCGACGCGCTGGCGATCATGGAGCGCCTGCCAGCGCCGGTCATCGCCGCCGTTCATGGCTACGCGCTCGGCGGCGGCAGCGAAATTGCCATCGCGTGCGATCTGCGCATCGTGGATGAGGCCGCGCAGATGGGGTTCGTGCAAATCCGCATGGCGCTCACGCCGGGGTGGGGCGCAGGTCAGCGGCTGATGCGTACAGTCGGTTACAGCCGCGCGTTGGCGATCTTGCTCGAAGGCCGACCGATGGGCGCGGATGAGCTGTTGGCGTTCGGGCTGGCGCATCACGTCGCGCCGCGCGCGCAGGCGCTGGACGAAGCCTTGACGCTCGCCCGGCGCATCGCCAAGCACCCGCCAACGGTGGTCGCGTCGATCAAGCGCGTGCTGTGGGCCGGGCTGACACAGCCCTACGCCGACGCGCTGCAAACCGAAAGAGACGTATTCCCCGCGCTGTGGGCCGCCGAAGATCACCTGCGCGCGGTGGAGATGTTTCTGAACCGCCGCTAAAGTGAGTAGTTGAGGGGGTGAGTGATGAGAAAACGCCGCGCCGTATAGCTCGACTAACGGTTCAAGATGGGAGACCGAGCCTCTCGACTTTCGGGCTTAAACGTATAATAGGGACACGAGAGGAGTGCTGCCGTGAGTGGTTTTTACGCCCAGATCGCGCGTTACTACGATGCCGAGAACACCGACAAGAACGACGATCTGCCGTTCTACCTTGAGCTGGCGCAGGACATCGACGGGCCGATCCTCGACGTAGGCTGTGGCACAGGCCGCGTGATGTTCCCGCTGGCGCGTGCCGGTTACGACGTTCACGGCATCGACAACGAGCCGCGCATGTTGGAACGCGCCCGCGCTCTGCTCGACGCCGAACAAGAGCTGACCGATCGCCTGCACTTCTATGAAGGCGACGCGCGTACCTTCAAGTTCCCCGTCAAGTTCGGCCTGACGCTCGTCCCGTATAACGGCTTGATGCACTTCCTCGATCAGGACTCGCAAATCACGGTGCTGCGCCACCTGCGTGAACACACCCGCGACGATGGGCTGCTGGTGCTTGACCTGCCCAACGCCGGCGATGTGTATGCGACCGAGGACTCCGACGGACTGATCTTCGAGCGCACGTTTCTTGAGCCGGAGACCGGACATCTGGTCATGCAGCAGTCGATCAGCACGCTCGACCGCACGATGCAAACGCTTCAGGTGACGTGGATCTACGACGAGATCACCGCCGACGGCACGGTGAAGCGGACGTTTGCGCCGCTGCGCCTGTACTACTACTTTGCGAGTGAGATCAAGCTGCTGATGATGATGACCGGTTGGGAAGTCAGCACGATCTACGGCGATCTCGACGGCGGTGAGTTCGAGGATGGCGCGCCGCGTATGGTCGTCATCGCCCGGCCGGCCTGACCCCAGATTTCTGCCCCCTGCCTCCTGACTACTTCCCCCTGATTACTGCCTCCTGACTCCTGAATACTGCCCCCTAACGGGGCATAATGCACACGGTCATACGGTCGTTGAGCGCGGCGTTGCACAAGCGCCGCTTGCCATCCTGTCCCTGAACCTCGAAATTGGCGCTCCACCACGCCTGCGACGCTTGAACGGTATACGTCACGATCATGGCGCAGTCCTGTAGGCCGGCAGGTTCGGTCACGGCATCGGTCGCGAACACTACGCACTGATTGGGGGCGAGGCGGTTGATCCGCGCGACGATCTCGGGGCGGCCGAACAGGGCGTTGTTGATCTTGAATTCCCGCCCGAATGGATCGGGGTTCTCCAGCCCGTTGACGAGGACGGTGTCGTTGATCCGCATCCACTTGTCTGGCGAGATGTTGATGACGGCGAGCGTGTCGCGGGTGTAGGCGATGTAGATGAACGGGACATCGTCGCCCTGCGCGTCGGCGGCGATATACAGCTCGCATGTCAGCGGCCGATCCTGTGAGTTCGTCGGAGCTGCATCGCACACGGCGCGCTCGACGCCATTTTGCAGCACGCGGAACGTGCGCGCACCGCTGGCGGCCGTCCAGAAGTGCTCGCCGCGGTTGTTGGTCGTCAGCCAATTCTGGATGTACTCGCACTCCGGCAGTGACTTCGGCCCGCTGCGCCCCACCGACCACACCTGCGTACACTGGCGCGGCCGCACGATGTCCGACCAGCGGCCGGCGTTGAAGGCCGCGGACTGCGTGCTTTCGACCGTCTCGAACGACAGCCCGCCCAGCCTCAGGACGGCGTGGGTCAGGTTGATCAACGTGAGGTCGTTGTCGTCATACACGAGGCGGATGTTGGCCGAGCGCGCGATCTCGACATCGACCTCCGACCCCGCGGCGGCGGACTGGCCGGCGGCGACCGATTGACCGCTGACGACATCGGGCGTGCGGCCATCGACTGGCACGACGATCTCGCGGCCGAGCGCAAGCCCCGCCGCGTTGAGCTGTGCGGCGGCCTGCGCGACGGTGAGGCCGTTCAGGTCAGGCACGGTCACTTGCTGGGGCTGCGCGGCGATGCCCGCAGACACACCGGCGACGGCCATCAGTACCGCCGCCATTTTGCAGATACGTTTCAACATGAGCCAACCCCGGAAGCGCGACAGTTCAGAGAACTTCTTCATACAGCATAACCGAGGAAGCCCGTGCAATGTTGCATGATGCGAGAGGTACTTACGTACCGACCCCGCGACATTCGCAGAAGGTCGGCGGTATAGCGTGTACGATGGAGGCATCGTCGAGCCTGAAGTCATTGGGGTGATGGAGAACGATCTTATGAGAAACAGAGCGTGGATGGGCCGGCGCAGCAGGGTGGTGGTTCTGCTTCTGGCGATGATAGCTATCGTGTCGATCGGTCTTGCGCAGAGCGGCGCAGCGGTGCAGCTGCTCAGCTTCAGCGTGAGCTACGGCGGGCGTGTATACGACAGCGCGTTGAATCAAACCAGCTTCTCGTACGTGGTGGCCGGTGTCGATCAATCCCCCGATCTCAGCCACTTCGATGTCGGCATTCCGAGCTGCACGCCGCCGCTTCTGGTCGTCGAGACCCTTCCAGCGGAAGCCGTGTCGTTCGGCACGGATCCGACGACCGGCGTATCCGGGATCAAATGGGATTTGCCGCTGTCCACCAGCGAGACTCGCACCTACAGCATCGCGTTTCTCGGCAGCGTGGCCGAGGGGGATGTGCAGGTCGCGGTGAAGGCGGGGAACGGGTTTGAGATCGCATCGCTGCCCGGCCCGTCGTGCCAGACCGCTTCGATCGATTTGGACAAGTTCGTCTCCAACGACGGCGTGACGTGGGACAACGCCGATGATGCGCCCGGCCCGGAGTATCAAGCTGGCGATCAGGTGTCGTTCCGTTTCGTAATCACCAACGTCGGCAACGTCGAAGTGACCGGCATCGGCCTGACCGACAGCCTGTTTGACGCGTCCGCGTGCAGCTGGCCTGAGACGTTCCCTGTCGGCGCTTTGGCCGAGTGTACCATCGGGCCATTCGCCGTGACGGAGGGCCAGCACACCAACGTCGCCACAGCGACCGCCCTATACGAAGGCGTCACAATCACAGCGGACGACGATGCGCACTACTTCAGCGGCGACCTGCCCGCGATCACCGTCGAGAAGCAGATTTCCAAGAACGGCGGCTCAACGTGGGCCGACACGATCCGCGTGAACCGCGTGCGTGATGTGGTGTACCGGTTCGTGGTGACCAACACCGGCAACGTCCCGCTGTCCAATCTGGCGCTGGTGGACGACACCTACAGCACGGCGTCGTGCGTCCTTCCGGCTGAGCTTGTCCCCGGGGCGTCTTACGAGTGCGTGATCGGGCCGTTCCCGACCGGGGAGAGCGACCATACCAACACAGTAACCGCGTCCGGAGACCACGAGGGGCAGACGGTCAGCGATACCGACACCGCCAGCTACCGTGTCACCGCAGACGACACGTCCGGCGTGGTCATCATTATCGAAGGCCCGGTCGAAGAGATCAACATCAACATCATCACCATCTTCGGGATCGATATTGAGGTCGACGCGAATGATCCGGTGCTGACATCCATTCACATCGGGGATATCGTGCGCGTTGAAGGCGACCTGCTGGAAGGCGGGACGACCATCGTCATCGTCGCCGTGACCGTGGTGATTGTGGATGTCGACATCATCCTCGTCGGCGCGCCCAGCGGCCCGATCTTTGTGCCGATTGGCTGCAAGCTGACCGGGTTTGGCAACGGCCGGATCCGCTTGAAGTGCCATGGCAAGGGGAGTGGCTCCAGCCGCAAGTCGTCCTAACGTATGCGCGATGCCCGTGCTGCCCTGTCGGACGCCGGTGATTCGCCACCGGCATCGGGCGGGGCAGCTTCCACGTCCGGAAGGTGAGTCGTGCGCCTTGATCTCCGCTTTTCTCCGCGCGTCGCTGGCCTGCTGCTCGGCGGGCTGGCGCTGTTGTTCGCCGTGCAAAGCCTCGTCGCCGAGTACTTGTCGGAGGTTGTGCTGAACGAGGCCCAGCATCCGTACTTCGTGCTCGCTCTCGACCTGTTCAGCGTAAACGTCGAAGACAGCATCCCGACGTGGTATTCGGCGCTGCTGCTGTCCGGCGCGTCGATCCTGCTATTGTGGATCGCCATCAGCCGCCGCAGGTCGAACCAGCGGGGAGTGCTGCTGTGGTTCGGCCTTGCGCTGGTGTTCCTGTACCTCTCGATTGACGAAGCGGCGTCCATCCACGAGATTTTCGCCGAGTGGTTGCAAAACGACTTCGATCTCAGCGGATTTCTGACGTTCGGCTGGCAGCTTGCCGCGCTGCCGCCGCTGATCCTGTTCGCGCTCGTGTACGTTCGCTTCTGGGTGCGCTTGCCGCCGTCAACACGGGCGCTGTTTCTGATCGCCGCCGTGGTGTACGTGGGCGGCGCGTTCGTCATCGAGGGCATCAGCGCGAGCATGTACGGCGATGTCGGCGTGACCTACCCGTACTTGGCCGTCGCAACGCTTGAGGAAACCTGCGAGATGCTCGGCGTGGTCATCCTCATCTACGCGCTGCTGCGCTACGCCTCCGATCACGGCTACGTGGTGTCGTATGCGCCAACGCCGGCCAGCCCGGTCGGCGTGCCTTCTCTACGCCGGCTTCGCCCGATTGGGCTTGGCGCGTTGGCGATTATCGTCGTCAATGCCGCCGTGATTGCGACGGCGTTGGTGGTGAGCAGCGGCGCGCGCTCGGACGCCCCCTCTGGCGCGTATCAGTACCAGACCCTCGTCGATCAGCTTGCAATAGACGGCCTCGCGGTGGTTCGGACTGCCGGCCAGTTCCGCCTTGACGCGCCGCCGGATCCGGTGATCGTCCGGCTGGCCGATGTGTTCCCCGACGTGATGGCCGTCAGCCTTATCACCAGCGACATGACGCTGACGTTGGCCGGCGATCCGCTGCCGATCACGCAGGCCGAGGTCATCGACGCGCTGCACACCAACGGCGAGACGCAGTTTATGATTTATGACGACAGCGCGGTGCGCCTCGTGATTCAGCACCACGCATCGCCGTAGCGCGTGGAATCAAACGGGCGCAGTCTCCCGCGCCCGTGCTGCCTCACTGATACCTGTCGGCCGGCGTCTGCAAACGTCCTACAACAGCCCGCCCTCGTGGCTGACCAGCGTGCCGACCGACGTATCGCCTTTGATCGCGCGGATCAGATCGCCCTCGGCATCGAAGTCCAGCACGAGGATCGGCATGTTGTTCTCGCGGCAGAGCGCGAAGGCGGTCATGTCCATCACCTCAAAGCGGCTCGCCAGCACTTCATCGTAGCTCAGATGGGTGAAACGCTGGGCGGTCGGGTCTTTCTTCGGGTCAGCGCTGTAGACGCCGTTGACTTTGGTCGCCTTGATGACGATGTCGGCGTTGATCTCCATCGCGCGCAGGGCGGCGGCGGTGTCGGTGGTGAAGTACGGGTTGCCGGTGCCGCCGGTCATAATCACGACGCGGCCCTTTTCCATGTGCCGGATGGCGCGCAGGCGGATGTACGGCTCGGCGATGGCGTTCATGCTGACCGCGGTCTGCACACGCGTGACGATCCCGATACGCTCCAGCGCGTCTTGCAGCGCCAGCCCGTTCATCACTGTGGCGATCATGCCCATGTGGTCGGCGGTCGACTGCTCCATGCCGCGTTTGATGCCGGTCGTCCCGCGCCACAAGTTGCCCGCGCCGATGACGATGCCGATCTGCACGCCAAGCTCATGCACCTCGCGGATTTTGTGGGCGATTGCTTCGGCGCGGTTGGTGTCGATGCCGAAGCCCTGTGGGCCATTGAGCGCTTCACCGCTTAATTTGAGCAAAATGCGCCGGTACGGGCCGGGCGGCGTTACCGGCACTTCCTGAGAGGAGTCAACGGCGGCTTCGGTGGTCGATTCGAACATTATGAAGTCTCCCTTAAACCAGCGGTGCTGAGACGGTTGGCAGGCAAAAAAAGGGGACTAGCACATTGGCTAATCCCCATGCGGATGGCTGTTTGAACAGCGAAGTGGGCGTGGAAATTCGTTCGCATTGGAACGCAGTATACCACAACTATTCGCTGTCAGCGTCACCCTGTCCGAGCGCATAGCGCACGAAGCGGGCGATCTGGATGCTCTCGCCGACCTCGGCCACCGTCTCCTGCATAAGCTGCTGGATCGTCTTCGAGTCGTCGCGGAAGTAGCGCTGTTCCATCAGCACGATCTCCTCGAAGAACTTTGCCATGCGGCCCTCGGCGACCTTCTCGGCGATGGCGGCCGGTTTGCCTTCCTCGACAGCGCGGTTGGTCTGGATTTCGCGCTCTTTGGCGACAATCGCCTCCGGCACGTCCTCGCGCCGGACGTATTCGGGCGACAGCGACGCGATGTGCATCGCCAGCTCGCGGCAGAAGTTCTTGAACGCTTCAGTCGCGGCGACGAAGTCGGTTTCGCAGTTGACCTCGACCATCACGCCGAGGCGCTTGTTGAAGTGCAGGTAGGTCTCGATCAAGCCTTCGTTCATGGCCCGGCCAGCGCCCAGCTTCTTGGCGGCCTTCGCCAAGCCTTTCTCGCGCAGGAAATCGGCGGCCTTGTTCGTATCGCCACCGAACTGTTCGAGCGCCTTCTTGCAGTCCAACGGGCCAGCGCCGGTCATTTCGCGCAGGTCTTTGACCATCTGTGCGGTGATTTCAGCCATTTCTGCTCCTATCGCGTATGGTTCGGCTGGTTGTCGTAAAACCCAGCCCATCGCGGCTGCGGTGGGCTGGGTGCGTCTTATTCGTCGTCCGCGCTTTCCTCGCCCTCGTCAAAGAGCTTGGCGTCGCGGAGCTTGGCGAGGGTGGACTTACCCAGATACCGCTCGTCGTTCTCGTCCTCGTCTTCCTCTTCGTAGTCGATGACCGGGGCGGCGGCGCTGACGGTGTCGTCATCGAAGCTCTCGTCCTCGGCCTTGCGCATCGCCTTGCCTTCCTTCACGGCGTCGGCGATGGCGTCGACCACCAGCTTGATGGCGCGCATGGCGTCATCGTTGCCGGGGATGATGTAGTCGATCACGTCCGGGTTGCAGTTGGTATCGACCAGCGCCAGCACCGGGATGTTGAGCGCGTTGGCCTCCTTGATGGCGGTCTCTTCGCGCTTGGTGTCGACGACGACCAGCAAATCGGGCAGGCGCTTCATGTCCTTGATGCCGCCGAGGCGCTGATTGAGGACGTCGATCTCGCGCTGAAGCATCAGGGATTCGCGCTTGGTCAGCAGGCTGAACTCGCCCTTGTCACGGCGGGCTTCCAGCTTCTTGAGCGTGTCGATCCGCTCCTTGATGGTGCGCCAGTTGGTCAGCGTGCCGCCGAGCCAACGCTCGTTGATGTACGGCATGCCGCAGTCGACAGCCGCCTTGAACACCGTCTCCTGCGCCTGCCGCTTGGTGCCGACGAACAGGACGGAGCCGCCCTTGCGCACCACTTCCGCGACCATGTCGAAGTAGGCGTTGAGGTTGGTCAACGTCTGCCGCAGGTCGATGATATGGATGCCATTACGGGCGGTGTAGATGAACGGGGACATCTTGGGGTTCCACTTCTGGGTGCGATGCCCGAAGTGGACGCCAGTTTCCAGCAGGTCGCGCATCGTGACCTTGGACGGCATGGGTACTACTCCTTGTGTTGGCGTTTCGACGATCACGTCCTTCATCCCGCCCCCCGCGACACCGCAGTGCCGACGCCGGAGACCAGTCCAGACGTGTGAAATTCGCCGCAGACATCGGTCGTGCGGCTGAAGGAATTATATGGAAATGCAGCGTGACGGCAAGGGTGGGGTGTGACGGCGGGACGCGCTACGCTCCCTATAAGCCGAGGAAGATCGACATGATGGACACGCCAATGAGCCGCAATGCGAAAATCCGCACATCGAACATCGTGACGCTGTGGTAAGCGATATACAGCTCTGTGGCCGCTGTCTGTGAGAACTACCGGCTCAAGTCTCTCAGCCGTTCGATGCGCGCCGGATCGCTGGCGGTGAGCCACGGGTCGTGACTCAGCACGGCGTAGGCTGCGGCGAAGTGCTTACGCGCCTCTTGTCCACGTCCCAACGCCAGCAGACACTCGCCGATCTCTTCCTCGGTGTAGCCGTTTGGATCACTGCCGCCGTACTGCGCGAGCAGGTCGGTTTGCATCGTCAGCGCCTCGTCGTACAGCTCCAGCGAGCGCAGACAGCGGCCCACGCACCACACAGCGGCCCGGATTGTCTGCGGTTCGCCCTGCGCCTCGCGGAACTGCAACGCCTCGAGGAACACCTGCAAGGCGAGGTTGTAGTCGCCCAGATCGTGATACGCCCAGCCGAGGGTGTTGTACAGCGATCCGGCCCATCCGCGCGCCCGTTCGTCGGCGCTGTTGACGGCGATGTCGAGCGCCTGCGCGTTCCAGTCGAGCGCCGCGCGCCCGCCGGTCACAATCGCCAGCATGTGCGCCGCGTCGATGGCGTGGATGTCCTGCTGCGTG